>Ga0310813_10002653_pt1 | contig 10833 bp, 10 predicted proteins | sample YN3metagenome_FD_203086 | JGI IMG/M metagenome (GOLD analysis project Ga0310813, IMG submission 203086) | Soil microbial communities from experimental microcosm in Duke University, North Carolina, United States - YN3 | ecosystem: Engineered > Artificial ecosystem > Soil microcosm > Unclassified... | reverse complement strand
GGCCAATCGCCCCTGTCTCCCAGAAGAGCCTGCGATAGAACCACGGTCCGTGCCGGCGCAGGGGACGATCGAACTCCGCGATCATCGCCAACGAAAAGGCGCCCGCGCCAGCGACGTCCTGGCCGCAGCTGAGCTCGGCCGCCAGAGCCCGGGCATCGCCCTCCTGTAGCAGGAAGAAAGGCAAGCCGTCGGGACAGCCCGTCGGGGACGTCCAGTCGAAGTGCGGATGCATGGCACTTCGAAGTGAGTCGACCTGGGCCGGGTCACGCGCAAGCAGGTGAAGACCCCGGGCCAAGCCCTCTACACGATGCACGAAGATGGCGAGGTGAATGGCAGGGAGCCATGGCAGAACGTCCCAGGGCATGGCACGTGCGCACACCTCTCGCTCCACTCCCGGCATGACGCGCGTGAGCATCTTGAAGAAGGTGCGGTGCGAAATGGCGGTGGTGCCGTCGAAAGCGAGCGCACTGCGACGCTGGCGGATGATCCGGGCCGCGCTCGGCCGTTGCGGATCGCAGCAGGTCGCATGGTCGTTCGTGTGAACTTCATGCGCTCCAGGGGCCAGCTCGATGACAGTCGGTTCCTGGCTCGACTTCCACGACGCCGCCACCACTTGATCGAGAATTTCCCATCGCACCGGCTCGCCTCGACTCAGCCGATTCGCCTTGCCGCGCCAGACGCACCGCGCCGTATCGCGAACTGCATCCGCGGCGAGTGACAGAGGCAGACGATTCGCAGCCGCTGTCGCAGTGCCGGCTGCTCCGTCGGCCGGCCAGATGACGGCAATGCAATCAGGATGCTCTCGCTCCGCGTCCTCAAAGTCCTCGCCACGAGCGATGCCCAGGAGGGCGGCCAGCGTGTCGTCGGACACCGCATCCAGGAGCAGCATGCGCCAGCCAAGGGCTCGGGCTGCGATGCGCAGGCTGCCGATCGCGTGTCCCACGTCGTGCTGGCAGTAGCGAAAGGCGCGTTCCCCGTATTTCCAGGTCTCGCGCCAGATGACCGAGGTCAGGCCGAGGAGGAAAGCTCCGTGCGGAAATCCTTTGAGCAGGTTCTGGAAGCCGTCGTCCGGCCAGCGTGCCCGCAGCTCCAGCGCATGCTCCCTGGCGGCGTAGTGATGGAGGGCCGGATCCGTCGAAAGCCCGGCGATCCGGTCGATGAGCAGATAGGCCTCGGTTGGGTGCAAGTTGCCGCTGGATGGATTGGTACGAAGCGCCCAGCGGACGTCGCCTGCCTGCTTCCAAGCCGAGATCGCCAATGCGTATTCGAAGAGGCGCGAGAGGCTGCAGGCACTCAGCGAAGCGCTCGGGATGGCGCCAGGTCGGTACAGATCCTCATACCGGGGCGAAACCGGCGCGTCGCCGGGGTTGAGCCGAGGCAGAAAGGTGAGCGATGCTCCTTCGTAGCGTCGGAACGGATCGGGCTGGTTCGCCCAGTCGAGATGTCCTGGTCCACGCGCGAAGTGCGAGAAGTGATGCTTCGTCTCCCGGTGGTAGCGCAAGACGGTGTCCAGGTTGTCGCGCTCTAGCGCACGACGGGCCGGCTCTTGCTTCGCAGCCTCATCAACCGACAAGAGGCTCTTTCCCGCAACGTCCATCGGATCGATCAGCATGCGTCCGCGCGGGCTCCATCGGCCTAGCTCTCGGAAACGAACAGCCCGCCACGAGCTTGCGCCAGGGCGGGCTGTTGGTCATCCGCCGGCAGCGTTGGAGGCGCTAGCGGGCCTTTGAGAGAGGTGAGACTCTGCGGCCTGGCGTGTCGTGGACGACAAGGCCAGTGTAGACGTCAAGTCGCCAGCCGAGTCGCAAAGCGATACGCACGTAGGGGGACTACCGCGTTGGCCGAGCGGCATGTCGACATGCTGAGCTGCGGAAGCCAGCGCTGCCATTCGTCCGGCGGCAACGCAGCGAGCAATTGATTGACCCGGGGATGGCTGAGGAGTGCCGTGCACGCCGCCGGTCGCCTAACGCACGTCGGCAACGCCGGCGCGAGGCGCACGCGCCGCGTCCGGCTGGGGCGCTCCGTACGCTGGCGAACAGACGTCCTGCTGCCCCTCATCTATAAGGAATCACCCTCCTGGGCGCGGCGCAGCCGTTGCCGACTTGCACGAGGCGTTACCGGTCAGCTGCTGCAGCCGTGCATCTCTTTCTTGTGAACAATCGCGACGAGCTGATCGCACGCTGCAAGCACAAGGTCGCGCAGCGGCCCAGGCGCGCGGCCACTCACGAGCAACTCGCCAACGGCATCCCGCTTTTCCTTGACCAGCTGACGCGAACGCTCGGCGCCGAGGAGGCCGACAAAGCGGATGAAAGCCTTCGCATTTCAGGTCCGTCCGAGGGCGACGCGCGCGCCCTGTCCGAAATGGGGGTCACGGCCACTGCGCATGGCAAGGACCTGCTCATGCTCGGCTACTCGGTGGATCAAGTCGTCCACGACGATGGCGACCTCTGCCAGGCCATCACCGACTTGGCTTTCGAACGCGATGCGCCGTTTGCGACCGAGGCGTTCAGGACTCTGAACCGCTGCCTTGACAACGCGATCGCCGACGCCGTTGCCGAGTTCAGTTTCGAACGCGAGTCGCAGCTGGTGCGGCAGCAGAAGGCCGAGGAGAATCGGCGCGCCGGCTTTCTCGCGCACGAGCTTCGCAACTCGCTGCAGAACGCGAGGAATGCGCTTCGCGCCCTCGAGCTCTCCGGCATGCCCATCACGGGCGCGAACGGCGCCATCCTGAAGCGCAGCCTTGCCGCAATGGGGAACCTGGTCGCGGCCGCCATCGTCGACGTGCGAACCGGCGCGCCCGATCGCGCCGAGGCTTTCGACGTGGCTTCCTTTGTCGCCGATGCCCGAGCCACCGCACAGTTGCAAGCCAGCCGCGCCGAGGTCGCGCTGCACGTGCCCCGCGTCGATGCCAAGCTGTACGTACGTGGCAACCGGGAGCTCCTGCTCGCGGCATTGACAAACCTGCTGCAGAACGCGTTCGAGTTCACGCGCGCTCACACGGAACTGAGCGTCCACTCATTTGGCGATCTGGTCCTGATTGAGGTCCAGGACCAATGCGGCGGACTTCCCCCTGGCAGGGCCGAGAGGATGTTCTCCGCCTTCACCCGGCGCGCCGACGACAGGTCGGGTCTGGGCCTCGGCCTCTCGATCGCGCGCCAGAGCATCGAAGCCGACGCCGGAAGCCTGAGCGTGCGCGACCTGCCCGGAGCAGGTTGCGTCTTCACCATCTCTCTTCCGCGGCACCTGGCGTCATGAGCCTTGCTGAGACTCCGGAGCCGAAGACAGCGGACGAGGAGACCCGGTTCCTGAGCGTGTCCATCCCGGTGGTCAGCGGGCACCTCAAGCACACGGTGACGGTCAGCAGGGCACGCGATGAGATCCGCCATGCCGCGCTCCGGCTGAGCCTCAACCTGGCCGGGTCGAACACCCGGCGCCTGGCGGACAAGCTCGAGCACGCGACCGGCTGCACCATCGAGGCACTCGCGCTGCAGGCAGAGCGGTGGCCTGCAAGCGCCCAGGTCGAGGCGACGCCCGCCGACATGGAAGTCGCGCCGGCGATCCCGACCGCCGGCGGTCGCCGTCAATGAGATCGTCCCTCGAGAGGCGACAACTCGCGTCCGGCTTGATCCTCCGGCAACTCGGAGCATCCTTGCAGCCGTTGATTCGGTGAAGAAGGCCACGCTGGCCGCTCGCGCCAATTGTTTGACCGCCCGGCTCTCCGCGCGTGAACGCGAGCGCCTGTTCGAGAGCTGCACTGCGGTCCAGCTCGCCCTGGGCGACGTTCTTTGCCATCGCGGTGACAGGCTGCGGCATGTGTACTTCCCGACCGACAGCTTCATTTCCCTCATCACCCAGAACGAAGGTGAAGCGGGGCTCGAAGTGGGGCTGATCGGTGACGAGGGGATGCTGGGCGCGGCGCTCGTGCTGGGCGTGGACCGGAGCCCCGTTCATGCCCTCGTGCAGGGCGCGGGCGCGGCATGGCGCATGAGCACGAGTGCGTTTCGCGGCCAGCTTGCCGCCCGGTCGGGCCTGCGGAGCATCGTCGACAAGTACCTGTACGTTGTCATGGCGCAGCTGGCGACTTCCTCCGGGTGCGTTCGCTTCCACGAGATCGGACCGCGCCTGGCGCGCTGGCTGCTGATGACGCAGGATCGGGCTCACGCCGACACATTCCACGTAACCCAGGAGTTCCTCTCCCACATGCTCGGGGTGCGGCGCGTCGGCATCACCGTGGCGGCGAGCGCCCTGCAGAACCGCGGCGTCATCGCGTACGCACGCGGCGAAGTGCGCATCCTCGATCGCAAAGGCCTCGAGGACGCCGCGTGTTCCTGCTACGCGTCAGACTCAGCCGTGTACAGCGACCTTCTCGACAGCCGACCGAAGTGGGGGTCCTGACTGTCTGACCGACGCGGGGCCGGTCTTTCTCCGCTCCGCAGACACGTTCCACCCGAATTGGCAGAAGGGGACGAGATGATCGACAACAAGGCAGAGGGTTCGGAACGCACGCGTCTGCGCGAGAGAGCGTTTTCGCGCTGGGACAACGAGGGCGGCGCGGGGACGGGGGGTCGTGAGCATCCGGCTTCGACAATGAAGCGAGATGTCCCGCCGTTGACGAATGCAGAGCTCGTGCAGTTGCAGATCCGGGTCATCGCCCTCGAGAACCTGATCACGTCGCTGATTGCCGATTCGTCCGAGCGCCAGCTGGATCTGGTCCGGCAAATGGCGGCGTACATCTCGCCGCGCCCCGGATCCACCCCGCATCGCCTGACGGTTCACGCGGCAGCCCGGATGATCAGCCTCGTCGAAGCCGCCGGCCAACTTCGCGCGCTCCGCTCGGGCAAGAAGGGCTTCAAAGGGTCCGCGCCACCTGAGTGGCGGCCCTGACCGCTGCGTCGACAGATCTGGTGATGCAGGCGCGCGATTTCGTGCATGTTCCTGTCGTCGACGCGGCAGGCGGGCCGACAGATGTCGTCAACGCGCGGGACGCGACGGCCGTCGGCGGTGGCTGACCAATCCCGGCAGCCAGTGGACGATCCAATGTCCCCGCGAAGCGTGTTCTCGGACGCCGCGGCGCGATCGCACGATCCCCTGGCGCAGCGTCTGTCGGGCGCGGACGACCGTGTCCGGCTGAATGAATGGTTGCCGCCGCAGACCGGCGTCGTACCGAGAATTCGGATCGGCCGCCGCTGGATCAACGTGTTGTGGGCGTTGCCACTGCTCTTTGTTGTGATCGTGGCCGCAGTGGCCGCCGCCCACGCATTGCGGGAGGCTGCGACGGTCCAGGAGTTCCTGTTGCGCTACCCGGGCATTCCGGCGTCCGCCCAACCCGTGACGGCAGGCTTTCCCGGCTGGCTGCGGCTGCTGCACGTTCTCAATCTCTTCTTCATGGCCTTCATCATTCGCGCCGGCGTGCAGATTCTCGCCGACCATCCACGGCTGTACTGGAAGCGCGACTGCACGCCCGGAACCGAGTGGTTCCGCTTCCAGAAGGCGGTTCCGGCCGGCCGCATCTGGACCGCCAAGGACGATTCGGTCACGCTGCCGTCGTGGCTCGGCATTCCCGGCATCCGACATTCGATCGGGCTCGCCCGCTGGTGGCATTTCTCGGTCACGCTGCTCTGGATGATCAACGGGATCGTCTTCTATGTCCTCCTGTTCTCCGGCGATCAGTGGCGTCGGATCGTTCCCGCGGGCTGGGACGTACTCCCCAACGCGCTCTCCACCGCGGTTCAATATCTTTCGCTGACATTTCCCGTCGACGAGAGCTGGACCCGCTACAACGGCCTGCAGCAGCTCGCCTACTTCGTGACCGTCTTCATTGCTGCACCGACATCGATCCTGACCGGGCTGATGCAAAGCCCGGCGATCTCGAACCGCGTCGGCTGGTTGGGTCGGGCGCTTGACCGCCAGAAGGCGCGCTCGATCCATTTCATCGCGCTGTGGTGGTTCCTGCTCTTCATCCTCGCCCACGTGACGCTCGTCTTCGTTACCGACGCCCGCGTAAATCTGAACATGATGTGGGCCGGCGTGCATGACAACTCCTGGGCGGGCTTCGCCGTCTTCGTTCCGGCGATCGCGCTCCTCGCGGCCGCGTGGTGGTGGGCGTCGCCGTTCACGCTGCGCAATGCGCGGCTGGTTCAGCGAATCGGCGAGGTGATGAGCCGCCCGTTCGGTGCGGTGACGCAGTCCTGGGACGCCAGGAGCCAGCTGACCGAAGCCGACATTTCGCCGCACTTCTGGCCGAACGGGACGATGCCGAAATCGGCCGAGTTCGACGCGCTCGTCGCCCACGACTTTGCCCATTACCGCTTGAGGGTCGGGGGCCTGGTCGAGAACCCGATCGAGCTCTCGCTCGCCGACCTGAAGGCGATGCCGAAGCAGGAGCAGATCACGACCCACTTCTGCATCCAGGGCTGGTCTGGCGTCGCCAAATGGGGCGGCGTGCCGGTCCGCGACATCCTCGACCTTGTCAAGCCGACGGCCGAGGCCCGTTATGCCGTGCTCTACTCGCTTGCCGACGGCGGCGACGGCGGTCGCTACTACGACACGCACAGCCTGGCAAACATGCGCCACGCGCTCACGATCCTCGCCTACGAGATGAACGACGCGGCGCTCACGGTGCTGCACGGCGCGCCGCTTCGGCTGCGATGCGAGAACGAAGTCGGCTTCAAGATGGTCAAGTGGATCGCCGCGATCGAGCTCGTCCACGACTACGCAGACCTCGGCGCTGGCGAAGGCGGCTACAACGAGGATCACGAGTTCTTCGGCTACCGCGTGCCCATCTGATCGGTGCGGCGGATGACCGAGCCGCGGTCCGGCGCGGCGACGCCCTCGGTTGCACCGGATTGCGGCCGTTTCGCCGATCGCACGCAGACAGCAGAGGCCCTGCGGACGCGTGTGGCAATGCTTGCCATCCGCCCAAGTCGAATGCACCCTGAGTTCCAGACCCGCGAGGTAGCCATCGAGTGAACGAGAGCAAGGCGGAACGCAGCGGATCAGAGTTCGCTCACGGCGGCGACCCGGGTCGAGGGCACGCCGACGCTCTTCCTGGCGCGCCAGCGGCGAGTCGATCGCGCCGTCCCGTCTTTCTCAATCTGCTGCGAATCCAAATGCCGGTCGGCGCACTGACCTCGATCGGCCATCGGATCAGCGGCGTGGTCCTCGCGGCGAGTGTGCCGCTGGCCGTCTATCTGTTCGGTCTCTCGCTCCGGGACGCTCGCGGCTTCGCACAAGTCGTCGGCGTATTCGGCGGGTTTGCCTTCAAGGCGGCAGCGGTGCTCGTGGTCTGGGCGCTCGCGCACCACATGCTCGGCGGCGCTCGCCACATGTTGAGCGACTTCGACGTTGGTTCGCCGCTGCGCGCAGCGCGCCGCAGTGCGTGGTTGGTGAACCTGGCGGGCCTGTGCGTGGCGCTGCTGGCGGCCGTGCTGGTGTGGTGAGAGTCCGATTCACTGGCCTGAGGGCCTGGTGGGTGCAACGCGTGAGCGCGGTGTACCTGCTGCTCTTCGTGTTGTTCCTGCTCTTTTCCTCGTGGCTGCGTCCGATTCGCACGTTTGCTGAGTGGCACGCCTGGGTGGCTGGGCCGGGCACTTCCATCGCCTTCGTCGTCTTTTTCGCCGCGCTGCTCGGCCACATGTGGGTCGGCCTTCGCGATGTGCTGCTCGATTACGCCAAGCCCGCCTCCCTGCGCCGGTCCCTCCTTGCCGCAGTGGCGCTCAGCTTGCTCGGGCTTGGCATGTGGATCCTACGGATCCTGTTCCGAATACAAGGTTGAGCGAACCGGCATTCGCAATCCAAAAAGGGAGTTCTCATGAAGCTTTCGATCTCGCGCTACGACCCCGAGCGCGACAAGGCGCCCCATCTCCAGGACTACGACATCGAGCTGATCGCGACCGACCACATGCTTCTCGACGTGCTGCTGCGGCTCAAGGCCCAGGACAGCACTCTCTCGTTTCGCAAGTCGTGCCGCGAAGGCGTGTGCGGTTCCGACGCGATGAACATCAACGGCAGGAACGGCTTGGCCTGCATCACGCGCACCAGGGACCTGCGCGAGCCGGTCGTCATCCGGCCGCTCCCTGGTTTTCCAATCATTCGCGATCTGTTCGTCGACATGACGCAGTTCTTCAAGCAGTACCGCTCGATCACGCCGTACCTCGTCAACGACAAGCCGCCACCGGAGCGCGAGCGCCTGCAGTCGCCGGCCGAGCGCGACAAGCTGAACGGCGCCTACGAGTGCATCCTGTGCGGCTGCTGCAGCAGCCAGTGCCCGTCCTACTGGTGGAACCCCGACAAGTTCGTCGGTCCCGCCGGGCTGATCCAGGCGTACCGATTCATCTTCGACAGCCGTGACCGCGCGACCGAACGTCGGCTCGACGACCTGGACAACGACCCGTATCGCCTGTTTCGCTGCCGCACGATCATGAACTGCGCCGAGGTGTGCCCAAAAGGCCTCGAGCCGGTGCACGCGATCGAGCGAATCCGGCTCAAGATCGCCGGCGTCACGGAGGCCGCTGCCGGGTTGGACGTCCATCCGCCAATCTCGCCGACGTAGGCGCCGCACGTCAGGCACTCAGGGCCTGGCGACGCACCCGAACGTGTCTACCGTGAACGCTTGGTCTAGCCGTAAGCCTTCAAGAGATTGGTGCGAGCGCAGACAACAAAGCAGAGCCGCGTGCGCCCGACTCCGCGACTCATGCGCCTCGAGTCAACGCCTTTCCGGAATGGACGACGATCGCTGGTTCGCCCGGGTGGTGATCGTGCTGTGCGATCGAGTACATCGTGTTTTCTGCGTTCGTGCCCTTCTCGTGCACGCCCTTTACCGTGCCGTGGCCGATGGCGCTGCGATAGTGCCATGTCACTTTGGTACCCACCGGGATCGTCTCGAATGCAGCTTTCGTCGTTGAAGTCATGGGTCTTCTCCAAAGTCGACCGTGAATCTGGCCCGCGGGTTCGCGTGCACTCTGCTCCGCCGGAGGTTGTGTGCCCCTTCGCGGCTTTGCCGCTCCAGGCGCGCTCGAACATCCGTGCGGCCGGCGCGCTCCTTAGAAGATTCTGCTCGCAGGATTGCTGACGCGTCGGTGCGACACCGTACACATGGCGTCCGCACTCTGTGCGCTCGCACCCTGAGTTCCCGGGAAGCCCGCCGCCGACGCCGTGACAACGGTAGCCGGTAGCCTGGCTTGCACTTCTGGCCAACGTTGCGTCAGAAGAGGCCTATTCCCTTTGAGGGCGCTTCGTTGGTGGCATCGAAGCAGACGCGTTCACGGGCGGCAGCTTCTGGCCGAGCGCCCAGCAGCGAGGGCGCTCTGTTTTCAGACCTCCGTTTGCTCTGCCCAAGCAGCAGCTGTACTGCCCTATGTTCTTCGTCCGTTGGTAGCTCAGCGCCGCTTTTGTACGCGTGATCGAGTCGTACCGTAGGCCATCGGCGCCTTCTGGCCGACGATCTTTCTCTTGTTCCACGGTTCCCGGCGCAGCTCGCCGCGCGTCGCACAAGAGGTGTTCTCCATGATGAACTCCCCGAGCTGAGGAGTATCAACTGACCCTCTGCTCGAGCGTCCGTTCAGCGGCGTCTCATCTGAACGAAGGATCTGCAGTCAGCGACCCGAAGCGTCAGTAGCTAGCGCACGATTTCTCCGCCCGAAAGCCGACGCTCGCGGCGTGCGTGTCAGCCTTCCTTAGAAGGTGTAGCCAGTCCTCAGAATGAGGCCGTTGCTTCCGTTCTTGCCCTGCGCGTACTCGAGATTCAGCACGATGCCGATCTGCGGCTTGAGGACGTACTGCACGCCGCCGCCTGCCATCGGAAACAGGTTCGCGCTTTCCGAGCAGTGCTTGCCGCGCCCGTAGGTGCAGGCGATTCCCGCGAAGGCGGTCGCTGTCCACCGTTCCGCGAGCTTGATGCGCGCCTCGCCTTCGAACTGCGACATGTACTCGCCCGTGTACTGCCCGACCTTGTAGCCGCGCAACTGCACCGGGGAAAGGTTCTGGGTCGGAGCGTCGCTCGTGAGGTGATTGAGCTGCCGGAATGCGAAGACGTTGCCGTCGCCTTGCGGGATGTAGTGGCGCAAGTCGATGCGGTAGACGTCGAAGTTCTGGGTGCCGCCGAGAGACTCCCGGTAGGCCAGGTTGTTCACGCTGACGACCCAGCCCTTCGTCGGCTTGAAGTCGTTGTCGCGTGAGTCGTGGTAAGCGACCAGCCCGACGCCTCCCGACTTGTACGGAGCGATGCCCAGGATCTCGAGGACGAGATCGTCGAACTCGGTGTCGCCGCTGATCGCGAAGTTCTGATAGATGCCCTGGGCGCCGACAAACCAGTCGCCGTACACGCGGTAGAGATAGCGCGCGATGAAGGACTTCAATCCGGCGTCGTTCTTGAGCGGAACCCCGGTTCCCAGGTAGTCGTCGTAGTCGTTCTTGATGTTGCCGTACGCGATCCCGGCGTTCAGGCGTTGGTGATCGGCGTCGAAGGACGTCCTGGCGAACGCGCCGGCGACAATCGATCCCGTGTTCGAGTACTGCGCCGAGGCAGCGAAGATTGACGGACGCGACTCAGCGTCGAACCGCGTGATGTAGCCGCCCGTCGCGCCCACGGTCGTTCCCAGTTTCGGATTGCTGGTGAACACGGGCGTGAAGAGCCAAGGAGACGGCTTCTTGCCCTGCGGCGCCGACGCCTGCGGTTCGGCAGACGAGGCCGGTGGTGATTCCGACTGCGCCCAAACCCCGATCGAGCTCAACGCCAATGCGATGGTCATGCACGATTTGGCGACCGCCCGCCCGCCGAACACACGCGGCCTCGTTGTGTCGGTGATGCTCGGTCCGGCGCACGCCAAGGGTTCG
>Ga0310813_10002652_pt1 | contig 10834 bp, 8 predicted proteins | sample YN3metagenome_FD_203086 | JGI IMG/M metagenome (GOLD analysis project Ga0310813, IMG submission 203086) | Soil microbial communities from experimental microcosm in Duke University, North Carolina, United States - YN3 | ecosystem: Engineered > Artificial ecosystem > Soil microcosm > Unclassified ... | reverse complement strand
GCCAAGATTCTGGCGGAGGCCTCCGGCGCGGACGCGGCGGTGTCGCAGATCCTTGAAGCGCTGGGCCGCGGGCTGGACTGGGACTTGGCCGTGTTCTGGCGCCGCGACCCGGCCCGCCAGGCCCTCATGTTCGCGGACGGCTGGAGCGCCGCTCCCGCCTTCGCCGAGCTTGTGCAGCTCCGCCGGGATCAGGTCTATCCTCGGGGCGAGGGGCTGCCCGGTCGGGTATGGGCCGAAGGGGCCGTCGAGGTCGACGGGGCCTTTGCCTTTCCCGTCCGGGAAGGGGCCGACCTGCTGGGGGTGATCGAGGGACATGCCGGCCGCCGGGCTCCGCTGGACCCGGATCTGTTCGACGTGCTCGAGGTCATCGGCAGCCAAATCGGTCAGTTCCTGAGGCGTAAGAAGAGCGAAGAATCGATCCGCACGACGGAGAAGCAGCTCCGGATCATTACCGACGCGCTCCCGTCGCTGATCGCCTACGTCGACCGAAACCGGAGATACGGATTCGTTAATCGCGCCTACGTGGAGTGGTTCGGGATCGACCCGAGGGTGATCCTGGGCCGGACGTTGGCGGAGGTGCTCGGCGATAAGGCCTACGACACGATCCGGACTTACGTCGACCGCGCCTTGTCCGGCGAACGGGTCCAGTACGAAGCCCGCGTGGCGTACCGGAAAGGGGAACGCTGGATCGAGGCCAACTACGTCCCGGACGTGGCACCGGGCGGGACCGTCTCCGGGTTCTTCGCCCTCGTGACGGACATCACCGCCAGGAAGGAGTCGGAAGAATCCATCGCCTTCCTGTCGGACGCGACCAAGATCCTGGCGTCGTCCCTCGACTACGAGACGACGCTCGCCAACATCGCGCGCCTGGCCGTGCCGCGCATCGCGGACTGGTCGGCGGTCTGCTTCCTCAGCGGGGGCGTGGTCCAGCCGCTCGCGGTCATCCACAAGGATCCTGCCAAGGCGGCGACGGTCGCGGACTTCGTCCGACGCTGCCCGTGCACTCCGACCACGCCGAACAGCTGCTGTCAGGTCCTCGACTCGGGCCGGCCGAGCCTCATCAGCATCGTGACCGAGAAGCACCTGCGGACCTTGGCGCGCAACGAGGAACACCTCGGGATTCTGCGGACGTTGGGGCTTCATTCGATCATGACGGTCCCGATCATCGTCTCGGGCCGGACCGTTGCGGCCCTGACGCTGGCCTCCACGGACTCCGGCCGGGAGTACGGGGAAGACGACCTCCGCTTCGCCGAGGAGCTGGCCCGGCGGGCCGCGCTCGCGATGGAGAACGCGCGACTGTACCGGGAGGTGCGGCACGAGAGCGACGAGCGAAAGCGGGCGCTGGAGGCGGTGCGGGACCTCAACGAACACCTTGAGCGCCGGGTGCTGGAGCGGACCGCGAAGCTTGAAGGCATCACCCGGGAACTGGACGCATTCGCCTCGACGGTGGCGCACGACCTTCGCGCTCCGCTGCGCATCATGAAGGGCTTCAGCGAAATGCTGATCGAGGACTACTCCGGGAAGACCCTGGACGTCGCCGGCCAGGAGTACGCGAAGAAGATCGACCGGGCGAGCATGCGGATGAGCGTGCTCGTCGAGGATCTGCTGGCCTACAGCCGGCTTTCGAGGGAGGAAGTTCCCATCACCGCGGTCGACCTCGAGGACGCGGTGAACGAGGTCCTGATGGACATGGCGGAGGAGTTGCGGGCCGCCCGGGCGGAAGTGGCCGTCCGGAAACCGCTGGGCCGCGTCCTCGGGCATGGCGTGCTGCTCCTCCGGGTCCTGGCCAACCTCATCGGGAATGCCGTCAAGTTCGTCGCGCCGGGGACGCTCTCCCGGGTGACGCTGCGGGCGGAGGAAGATGGGGAGGATTGGATCCGCCTTTGGATCGAAGACAACGGAATCGGGATCGAATCGGAGTACCTGGAGCGGATTTTCGGCGTGTTTGAACGGCTCCATTCGCAGGAGGTCTACCCGGGCACGGGGCTGGGATTGGCCATCGTCCGGCGGGCCGTCGAGCGCATGGGCGGCAGCGTCGGCGCCGAGTCGACCCCGGATCGCGGCAGCCGCTTCTGGATCCGGCTCCGCCGCGCGCCCGCCCCCGCGGCCTCCGGAATGTGATGGCGGGGCCTGCGCGTTGTTTGTAGCATTTTAAACACGCGACCGATAGGGAAACAGAAACTGCGAGGAGACGGCCGCCCATGTCAACGGATTCTCCGGGCACCATTCCTGTCGAGTCGTCGACGCCGGACGCCCTCATCGTCCTCGACGAGCAGGGACGGGTCGTCGAGGCGACCCGCCTCGCGTGCGATCTGACGGGCTACACCCGCGAGGACCTCCTGTCCTGCTCGCTGCAGGAGCTGTCGAGCACGCCCGGAACTCTGGAAGCGAGCCGCCTCCTGGGGGATCTGCAGGAGGAGGCGACCATCGCGCTCGACACCGGCCTGCGGGTCAAGGATGGTTCCACCCAGCCGTTCCACCTGCGCCTCAGCCGCCTCAGCGTCTCCGGCCGGCGCCATTCGCTCGTCCGCGTGGCGCGGCGTCGTCGCGCCGCCGACCGACTCCTCGAGGATCCCGAGTTCATCCGGACCGTTCTCGAGGGCGTGGACACGCTGCTCTTCGTGCTCGATCCGCAGGGGAGATTCACCTACTTCAACAAGTTCTGCGAGTCGGAAACCGGGTACGCCTTCCGCGAGATCCGGGGGAAGGGCCTCTGGGACCTGCTCCCCGAGGCCTCCGACCGCGACGCGCTCCGGTCCTGGCTCGTCCAGCTGGAGCGGGGAAAGTTTCCCGCCGAGATCGAGCACGACTGGAAAACCAAGGCGGGCGGAAGGATCCGGCAGGCCTGGTCCAACTCGCGGCTGCTCCGACCCGACGGGTCGGTCCGCTACATCGTCGGCACGGGACTCTCGTCGGCCCTCCGCGGGGCGACGCCGGTTCCGGAGCCCGACGTGCGGCGGCTCAACGAGCGGCTCGAACGCCGCGTCGAGGAGCGGACGGCCCAGCTCGAGGACGCGATCCGGGAGATGGCATCGTTCAGCTATACGATCGCCCACGACCTTCGGGCGCCGCTCCGGTCGATGAGCGGCTTCGCCCAGGCCATGGTGGACGACTACGGGGTGAGCATGGACGCGGCGTGCCTGGACCTGGCCCGCCGCGTAGTTGCTTCCGCCCGGAAGATGGACACGCTCATCGGCGACCTCCTGGCCTACGGCCGCCTCATTCATCTCGACGTCCGCATGGAGTCGGTCAACCTGGAGGGGGTCGTCCGCGCGGCCCTGGAGCGCATGGGCGCGGAACTGGCCAGCCGCGAGACGATGATCGATTTCGTCCGGCCGGTCCCGATGGTCCGGGGCAATCGGGTCATGCTCGACCAGGTCCTGACGAACCTCCTGTCGAACGCGATCAAGTTCGTCCCGCCGGGGGTCCCGCCCCGCGTAAGGATCTGGTCCGAGTTCCACGCCGGGCGGATCTGCCTTTCGATCGAGGACAATGGGATCGGCATCGCGCCTGAGTTCCACGACCGCATCTTCGGCATCTTTCAGCGGCTCAACCGGGAAGAGGACTATCCCGGCACGGGGATCGGCCTGGCGATCGTGCGGAAGGCGCTCGAGAGAATGGGCGGACGCGCCGGTGTCGAGTCGTCGAGCGGCCGGGGGAGCCGCTTCTGGATCGAGCTTGCCGCCGCCGAGCCGGAATGACCCGGCGTCCTCCGTAACATCCGAGCAGACTCCGGATCTCCAACGCGGGTTGCGCTGTCACGGGGTGGAGAAAACCGGATCGTGTGGTCTCGTCTGAAAACCCTGGGCTGGATCCTGGCGGCGGTCGCCCCGCTCGCGCTCGTTTGGGGCATCACGCACCCGAGGCATCACCCGCTGCAGGCGTCGCACTCGACCACCGCCTCGCGTCCCGCGCCGAAGCGCGCCGACCCGCCGCCGGACCCTGTGTCCAGCGAAGCAGCGACGCTGAGCGGTGAACTGCTGGATGCGGAGAAGCGACCGCTCCCCGGCGCGCTGGTGACTCTCGTCGATCCTGAAGGCCGCAGCGACGTGCTGCTGCCCGGCCGGGGGCGGGACTTCCGAGACCGCGAGGAGAAGACCGACGATCGGGGCCGCTTCCGCTTCGAGGCGCTCCGACCGGGCAAGCGTTTGCTGATCGCCCGTCCCGAAGGGCGCCCGCCCGTCTGGACGGAGCCGTTCCTCGTGGAGGGCACGCAGCACCGGGTCCTGACGCTGCCGCCGCCGCTCTCGTTGACCGGTCTGACCCACCCGCGGGCGAAGCTTTCGTTCACCTGCCGGGTTCCCGGCCTGCCCCATGCCGGCCACAGTCCCGTGGTGGTCGTCGTGACCGCGGACGAAACCGGAGGGTATCGCGTGGACGGGCTGCTTCCTCCCGCGACGTCCTTCGCGGTCATGGTCGATGCGCCCGGGTATCGGAGCCGCTCCTTCGGCCCCTACCAGTTCCCCGCGGGGCGGCACATCGTCGACTTCGACCTCAACACGGGCCTGACCCTGAGGGGAACGGTCCGCGACGGCGCCGGGCGTCCCGTGCAGGGCGCGCTCCTGGCCTACGATGACGCCCGCGCGGTCTCCGAGGCCGACGGGTCGTTCCTTCTTTCCGGGCTGGAGGAGCGTACGACGACCCTGATCGTCGCCCGCGAGGGCCATATCCAAACCGTCCTGAACGCCGTGCGTCCGGGGTCGATCGAGGTCACGCTCCCCCGCGCCGCCGAGGTGACGGGGAAGGTGACCGGCGGACGGGGGCGCTATCTCTGCTTCACGGTCGGCGACGCGCGCTACCGGATGGGTCTGGGGGAGTCGGACGACTTCCGCATCCCCGCGGTTCCGCCCGGGCCGATCCGCCTGGACGTGGAGGATGAGCAGCACCGACTTCTGGGCAGCGCGATCGTCGACGCGCCCGAAGGCGGCATCGTGGAAGGCGTCGAGATCCAGGTACGATGAAGCTCTTCCGCGCGCTCCTGTCCTTCCTCGCCGCGGCGCTGCTGCTGCCCGCATGCGGGGGCCACCACGAAAGCCAATCGGCGCTCTCGACGTCGACCACTCCACCACCGCCCTCGGCGGGGGACGCTCCGAGCGTGCCGTCCGGAGCCAGCCCGCCGTTCGGCCTCGTCTGGAACGTGGGCTTCACCGAAAACGTGTCGATGTCCGCGATGCAGGCCCAGCTTCCGAAATTCATCCAGATGAGTCAGGACCTCTGGAACCTGACCGAGGGGCAGGTGTGGATCTCGAGGGTCCGTTTCTCCGACAACGTCGCGCCGGGAGCCGAGGCGTCCTCCAGCGAGACGCTGCGGGTGCCCGCCCTGGACGTGGTGATCTATCCCGCGGCGAGGTGGAACGTCGCGCCCGTCACGGGCGAGGTCATCTTCTTTTCGCCGTCCGGCACGCTCGGCCGCACGAACCGACGGATCGACGTGCCCGACAATGCCAACCGCCTGACGCTGGTCCACGAGGGATCCCACTTCACGTGGCAGTTGAGCTGGAGCGGGAACAATCTCCCTCCCGGCCTGGACGACGAGTATGTGTACTCGCCGGACGACCCGGCCTGCGTGATGGACCTGATGTTCCAGCCCCTGCGCTGGTGCTCGGGCGGATCGCTGCCGAGCGCGAACCACGTCACCAAGAACGGCGGCCAGGGAGCGCAGTCCTGCTGGGAGCAGATCAAGGTGGACTACCCCAACTTCAACTATGCGGGGATCAACTCCACATCCTCGCCTACGCCCCCGCTCGCGGTCGAGTACACCGACACGCCCTGACCCGCCGCGGCGGCCGCGAGCCAGAATTCTTCTCCTGTCTCTGGGCCTCTCGGTCCGTTTTAGAGAGAATCATCCGAGGGTGCTGAGAATGGACGAGGGAAGCCATGGATGAGACGGTCGAGGTCTCCTGTCCCTACTGCGGCGAGCCCAGCACGATTTCCGTCGGCCTCGGCGAAGAGGACGAGGAGTACGTGCAGGACTGCCCGGTGTGCTGCCGTCCCTGGAAGGTGACCGTGCGCCGCCGGCGCGACGGATCCGCCGACGTCACGGTCGGAGCGGAAGGGGAATGAGCCTCTAGGAAGTGCAGAGCAGGTAGACCCAGACGACGACGAACACGGGGGGGAGGAGCAGCGGCGCCGCAAGTCCGGCATTCACCCCGCCGGGCGTCTGCAGAGGCGGCAGCCCCAGCCGGGACTCGTCCGGCACCCGCTCCCGCAGCGCTCCGCGCAACCACACCATCGCTCGCACGGCGGCCGCGACCCCGACGAAGATCATCGCGGAGGAGATCACGGCCACCAGGGGAAGCAGCCGCAGGAGGATGCCGTGCCGGCGATCCTCCGGACCGTTCATGGCGATGGCATACGCGGTGAACAGGAAGGACTGCGCGGCCATGAGCCAGAGGCTGCGGTTGACGATCAGGTTGTCCTCGTGCTCCACCCTGGCGCGCAGATGATTGTAGAAGGCAACGTCGTCAATGCGATTGGTCTTGAGGTCTTCGGTCATGACTTCCCCCTCGAGACGGCGCTTACTTCGCGTGGCCCAGGAGACCGTTCACCGTCGAGATCAGTTCCTTGAGCTTGAAGGGCTTGGGGAGAAACTGGATGTCGGTCAGCGGAATGCCGCGATAGATGACGCTGCTCTCGGAGTGGGACGAAAGGTACAGGGTCTTCATCCGGGGATGGAAGGAGCGAGCGCGGCCGGCGAGTTCCACGCCATTCATCTCGCTCATCACCAGGTCGCAGATCATGAGATTGATGGGCGGGGACTTCTGGGCGCGGCACTGCTGCAGGGCCTCGTCGCCGTTCTTGGCCTCGAGGATGGCATATCCCTGCTCGGCGAGGTACTTGCCCAGGAGGGTGCGGACGTGCTGTTCCTCCTCGACGAGGAGAACGGTGCCGCGGGGCGCCGCCGATTCCGAAGATCCCGCGTCCGCAGGGGTCATAGGGTCCATTCCTCCTCGACCTCCAGTTTACATTGAGGGAAGGCGCGGAGGGGGAATTTCAGACGTCGTCGGCCGGCGCCGCTCCCAAGGGTTCCGAAAGGAATGGACCTTCAGGGATTTCCTTAGAGACGGGACCCGCAGCCCGAACCCCGAAGCCCGCAACCAGGGAAGACCTTTCACCTACCCCGGGGAAGGCGGGATGAGGACTCTTCTGCCGGGTTGCTGGCCGCGGGGTTCGGGTTGGGGGGCCTACTTCCCCGTGAGCTTGTAATCCCGCCAGAGCCAACGGAGCGATTCGGGGAGGATCGAGCCGCCGTGCTTGTCGTTGTGGCCGCCCACGCCGCCCACGAACTTGCAGTCGTACTTGGCGAAGCGCAGCGCGGCGTCCATCTGCTGGTTGGCGAGCCACCAGCTGCCGAACTGGTTGTCGACGTCCTTTTCGCCGTCCTGGAGGAAGACGCGCAGCGGCTTCTTCGGGGTCTTGCGGATCATCGCGGGATAGTTGTGACCGCCGCGGATGTTGGTGAAGCTGCCGACGTGGCTGAGCACCTTGCGGAACGCGTCGGGCCGCTCCCAGGCCGCCGTGAAGGCGCAGATTCCGCCCGAGCTGATGCCGCAGATCGCCCGGCCTTCCGGGTCTTCGGTCAGCTTGAGCGTCTTGCCGACTTCCGGCAGGATCTCCTCGACCAGGAAGCGAGCGTACTGGTCCGAGAGCGTGTCGTACTCGAAACTACGATTGTTCTTTTCGTCCCAGCCCGGCTTCGGCAGCGTCTCGGACTTGTGGCCGGGATTGAGGAAGATCCCGATCGTGACGGGCATCTCCCCCTTGGCGATCAGGTTGTCGAAGACGATCGGGACTCGGAACCATCCCTTCTCGTTGACGTAGGCGTGGCCGTCCTGGAACACCATGACGGCGGCGGGCGTCGTTCCGTCGTACTGCGCGGGCACGTAGACCCAGTACTCGCGGATCGTGCCTTCGAAGACCTTGCTCTTCCAGGTCTCGTGGAGGATCTTGCCCTTCGGCACGCCCTCCTGGCGCTCCGACTCGGGCGGGTGCTTGTACGGCTCTTCCTGGGTGACGGGAAGGGCCGCCGTCAGGATCGCGAGGAGGATCTGCATCCCGGACAGCTTACTACCGGTCGCGCCGCTTCCGCCAGAGAATGCGGCGGGGGATCGGCGGTCTTCCCGCCACCGGATGAGCGGGGGGCGACGCCGGCCGCTGCGGCGATCCCGGAGCCGGCGAATGCTGAGGCGCCGGCGCGTGCGGCGGCGGAGCGCTCTGGCGCTGCGGATGCGGATGATGATGCTGCGGCAGCGGAGCGGGCCGCGCTCCTGAACCGAAGGCTCCCGGCGTGGGGACGGCCGAATGGGCGATCCCCGCCGGGACCGCCTTCACCGGAATCTTGAGCCGGATCAGCTTCTCAACCGCGCGGAGCTCCTCTCGCTCGTCGGGCGCGCAGAAGGCGATCGCGATGCCCCCGGCGCCGGCGCGCGCGGTGCGGCCGATCCGGTGGACGTAGTTCTCGGGGACGTCGGGCATGTCGTAGTTCACCACGTGGGTCACGCCGTCGACGTCGATGCCGCGCGCGGCGATGTCGGTCGCGACCAGGACTCGCGAGAGGCCGCGCTTGAAGTTCTCCAGCGCCCGCTCGCGCGCGCTCTGGGCCTTGTTGCCGTGGATGGCGTCGGCTTTCACGAAGTTCATGTTGAGCTGCTCGGCGACCTTGTTGGCGCCGCGCTTCGTGCGCGTGAAGACCAGCGTCCGCTGGAGTGTCGGGTCCTGGAGCAGCTTCCGCAGCAGCGGGAACTTGCCGTGCTTGTCGACGTGGTAGAGCGACTGCGCGATCTTTTCCACGGTCGTGGCGGTCGGCGTCACCTCGACCCGCACCGGATTCGTCAGGATGTCCTTCGCGAGCGTCTGGATGTCGTGGGGCAGCGTCGCGGAGAAGAAGAGGGTCTGCCGCTTCTTGGGCAGCGTGCCGATCACTCGGCGCACGTCGTGGATGAAGCCCATGTCCAGCATGCGGTCGGCTTCGTCGAGGACCAGGATGCCCACGCGGTCGAGCTTCGCGATCCGTTGCTCGATCAGGTCGAGGAGCCGGCCGGGCGTCGCGACGAGGATGTCCACGCCCTGGCGGAGCGCCTGGGCCTGCGGCTGCTGTCCGACGCCGCCGAAGACCACCGTGTGGCGGAGGGGGAGATGCCGGCCGTAGCGCGCGAAGCTGTCGCCGATCTGCGTGGCGAGCTCGCGGGTCGGGGAGAGCACGAGGACGCGGACGTGCCGCGGATTGGGCGCCGGGACGGAGTTCAGACGCTGCAGGATCGGGAGCGCGAACGCGGCGGTCTTGCCGGTGCCGGTCTGGGCGCAGCCCAGCATGTCGCGCCCGTCGAGGGTATGACGGATCGTCTGCTGCTGGATCGGAGTGGGCCGGTCGTAGCCTTCCTCGCGCACGGCGCGGAGGATCGGCTCGATCAGCGGAAGATCTTCGAATCGGGTCATGACAAGCCACCGAATAGGGATTCGATTTACACTCGGGCGGGTTTATTCAGAACGCGCGGACGTGGGCGGTCAGCGGCAGTCGAAGTAGACTTCCCGAACGGCCCGGACTATACCCGATTTGAATCTCCGGCGCCAGGGGTATTCCCGCGGGTCACTCCAGATTCATCGTGACGCGCCAGAAATCGTTGCCGTCGCGCGCGTTGAACGACAGCGACTTGTCCTGGTTCTCGAAGACCGGACTCCAGACCTCGTCGTAGTCCTGGCTCCGGCGACCGCCGGCGACGATGCAGAACTTCTGGGCGCGCCGGCCCGCGTACGCCATCCGGTCGGGCCGGCCGCTGAACGTGAACATCAGGACGTCGTCGAACTCGTCGCCCTTGGATTCGCCGAAGACCAGGCGCTTCTTGGAGCCATTGCGGTCCACGTAACAGACCCGGCTGCTGTCGGGCGTGAACATCAGGGATTCGATCACGCCTTCCGCGGGATCCTTGAGGCCGTCCACGACGGCGTAGCTGACGCCCTTGGCGATGCCGACGTAGGCCGTCCGCTTCTGGTCCGGGCTGAAGAGAAGCTGCTGGACGCGCTCGAAGTCTTCGCCGCGGACGCCGTCCACGACCGCGAAGTTGCGCCCGCCCTGCCAGGCCACGTAGGCGCGGCGCCGGAAGCAGGGGGTGAAGGTCAGCGAGCCGACGGCGTCGAAATCCGGCTCCTTCATGCCGTCGACCACGACGAATTCGCGGCCCGACTGGCGGGCGCTGAACGCGACGTGCTTGCTGCAGGCGCTGAAGTAGAGACCCGAGCTGATCTTCTCGAACTTCTCGCCCCGGACGCCGTCGAGCACGACCTGCTGCCGGCCCTGCTCCTGGGTCACGTAGCCGTTGTGGCGGCTGTCCGCGCTGAAGGCCAGCGGGGAGAGGAAGCGCGGGAACTCTTCCTGCTTCATCCAGTCGAGCACGGCGTACTCGCGCTTGCCGCGGCGGGCGATGTAGGCGAAGTGGGTGCTGTCCGGGCTGAACGTCACGGGCTGCAGCAGGCGCTCGAACTCGGCGCCCTTGACGCCGTCGACCACGGCGAATTCCTTCTTGCCGTCGACCCCGACGTAGCCGAGGTGCCTGCCGTCGGCGCTGAAGCTGAGCGGCTGGAGGACGAGGTCGAACGACTCCTGCGCGGAGCTCTCGTTGACGACGAACTCCTTGCCGGAGCGGCCGGCGACGTAGGCGAGCTGCCGGCTGTCGGGGCTGAACACGAAGGGCGGCGTCAGCGAGTCGTAGTCGCAGCCCCGATGCCCGTCGAGGATCAGGTAGCGGCGCGTTCCTTTCGACGCGGCGTAGGCGAAGCGCGCGCTGTTGGGGCTGAAGGTCAGGGACTGGACGAAGTCATACGGCTCTCCGCGGAGGCC
>Ga0310813_10002651_pt1 | contig 10835 bp, 8 predicted proteins | sample YN3metagenome_FD_203086 | JGI IMG/M metagenome (GOLD analysis project Ga0310813, IMG submission 203086) | Soil microbial communities from experimental microcosm in Duke University, North Carolina, United States - YN3 | ecosystem: Engineered > Artificial ecosystem > Soil microcosm > Unclassified ... | reverse complement strand
GACAACAAAACGCCGAAATCGGAGTCGATGAGCGACGAAAACGGCAACTCGGTCACGTATGACTTCGACGAGACCGGCAGGCGCGCGCACGAATCCGATGTACAGGTGCGAGAGCATCGGATTCTCGTGAGCACTCAACAGTACGACTATGACCGCAGCGGCAAGCGAGTCAGAACAAATCCCGAATTCACGGCCTACTAGGTGCCTGCATCGAAAGCTCGCTGTTCGAGTGACAGGTTGATACGACCGCTGATGCCGGCCGCGTAGCGCCGGGTGCGAGCGCTATACATAAACAAAAGGCGCCGGGTGGCGCCTTTTGCTGACAACGTTAGTCGACTGCTGCCTCGCGGCTTGCACGGCGGCGCTCATGTTCCTTCAGATGACGCTTGCGCAGCCGGATCGACACCGGCGTCACCTCCACCAGTTCGTCGTCGTCGATAAATTCGACTGCGTATTCCAGCGACATCTGGATCGGCGGCACCAGGCGCACCGCTTCGTCGGTACCCGACGCGCGCACGTTGGTCAGCTGCTTGCCCTTGATCGGGTTCACGACCAGGTCGTTGTCGCGGCTGTGGATGCCGATGATCATGCCTTCATACAGCGGATCGCCCGGCTTCACGAACATGCGGCCGCGGTCCTGCAGCTTCCACAGGGCGTACGCCACCGCCGCGCCGTCGTCCTGCGAAATCAGCACGCCGTTGCGGCGCTCGCCGACCGAACCTTCCTTGATCGGACCGTATTCGTCAAACACGTGGCTCATCAGGCCGGTGCCGCGCGTGAGCGTCAGAAACTCGCTCTGGAAGCCAATCAGCCCGCGCGCCGGAATACGGTACTCGAGACGCGTGCGGCCGCGCGCGTCCGACGCCATATCGACCATTTCGCCCTTGCGGCGGCCAAGCTCTTCCATCACGCCGCCCTGGTGGCCGTCTTCGACGTCCACCGTCAGCATTTCGTACGGCTCGCGCTTCTCGCCGTCGATCTCCTGCAGCACCACGCGCGGACGCGACACGGCCATCTCGAAGCCTTCGCGGCGCATGTTCTCGATCAGGATGGTCAGGTGCAGTTCGCCGCGGCCCGACACTTCGAACACCGTTTCGTCGCCGGTATCGCGTACGCGCAGCGCGACGTTGTGGTTCAGCTCTTTCATCAGGCGATCGCGGATCTGGCGGCTCGTGACGAACTTGCCTTCCTTGCCCGCCAGCGGCGACGAGTTCACGAGGAAGTTCATCGTCAGCGTCGGTTCGTCGACGGTGATCATCGGCAGCGCTTCCGGCTTTTCCGGCGCGCAGATCGTCGCGCCGATGCCGATGTCTTCGATGCCGTTGATCAGCACGATGTCGCCGGCCTGCGCTTCTTCAACCTGCACGCGCTCGAGACCCTCGAACGACAGCACCTGGTTGATCTTGCGGTTCATCACCTCGCCATCCGGCCCGAAACGCAGCGCAACCTGCTGACCCGGCTTGATACGGCCGCGGTGAATCCGCCCGATGCCGATCCGGCCAACGTACGTGGAGTAATCGAGCGACGTGATCTGCAGTTGCAGCGGCGCATCCGGATCGGCCGGACGCACCGGCACGTGCTCGAGAATCGCTTCGAACAGCGGCCGCATGTCGCCTTCGCGCACGCTCGGATCGAGGCCGGCATAGCCGTTCAGGCCCGACGCATACACCACCGGGAAATCGAGCTGCTCTTCGGTCGCGCCGAGCTTGTCGAACAGATCGAAGGTCTGGTTGATCACCCAGTCGATCCGCGCGCTCGGCCGGTCGACCTTGTTGACCACGACGATCGGCTTCAGGCCGAGCGCGAGCGCCTTTTTCGTGACGAAGCGGGTTTGCGGCATCGGGCCGTCGACCGCGTCGATCAGCAGCAGCACCGAGTCGACCATCGACAGCACGCGCTCCACTTCACCGCCGAAGTCGGCGTGGCCCGGCGTGTCGACGATGTTGATGTGGGTGCCTTCGTATTCGACCGCGCAGTTCTTCGCAAGAATCGTGATGCCACGCTCCTTTTCGATGTCGTTCGAATCCATCACGCGTTCGGCGATCTGCTGGTTCTCACGGAAGGTGCCCGACTGACGGAGCAGCTGGTCGACGAGGGTGGTCTTGCCGTGGTCGACGTGGGCAATGATGGCGATGTTGCGAAGAGCGCGGGACATAGGAACCTGGGGACGAATGAGCGCGTCAGCCGCCGGGCCCTGGATGGGCGCCGGATTGAAAGCGAACGGGCTTCTGGGAACCGCACATTATAGCATGGGTCCATGACGCGTTTTGGGTATTCCCCTATAGCGGCCCTCACCCCGTTCCGCAATGCCCCGCCGCGCGTGCCGCGCCCGCGCCGACAACACACCCGCCGACAACACACCTTTTCCCATGCCGCAAAAAACGCTTGCCATGTCAATTAAGCATTCATATACTCATGCCTAGTCAACCATTGCTGTTTCACTAGAATCATGAGCGACCCGTCCCCCACGCCGCCGCAGGAAATTCGCGACTATCAGCTCGCGGAAAGCGTCGGCTATCTGATTTCCCGCGTGAAATCGACGATGTCCAACATGGTCACGCAGCGCGCCATGGCCGAGCTCGGCATTACCAGCACGCAGGCCAGCATCCTGTTTATGGTGGCGAGCGGCAAATGCCTGCTGGCGGCCGAACTGGCGCGCGAATACGGCATCGACGCCAGCGCGGTCACGCGCCTGATCGACCGGCTGGAAAAACGCGGCCTGCTCACCCGGGTGCGCAGCAGCGAGGACCGGCGCGTGGTACGGCTCGCGCTGACGGCCGAAGGCTGCGCGATCGCGGCACGCCTGCCGGCCATCTTCAACGATGTAACGGGCAAGCTGCTGTCCGGCTTCACGCCCGAAGAAACCGGTTTCCTGAAAAGCCTGCTGCGGCGCGTACTGGCGAACAACAACGTCGATGCAGCCGGCATAACCCGTGACACGGCAATCAATTCTGACTTGAAGCCGTAGGAAATTGCTTGCACTGTCCAGTACCGGGGCCAACCAGATAACAAAAGGGATGGGAGAGATGAAGTCTGACTTCTCGTTGCAGCCCGGCCAGCCGCGCCGGGCTGCCGCCGTTATTGCAACGGCCGTTTTTGCGTTGGCGGGGTGCGTCAACTATGCGGGCATCAAAAGCGACAAGCAGATCGCGCCGGCCAGCCAGTTCGAAGCGGCGCAAAGCTTGCCGTCCGAAGGCGGCCAGTGGCCCACGCTCGACTGGGCCGAGCAGTTCGGCGACCCGCAACTGCCGAAGCTGATCGCCGAGGCGCTCGCAGGCAGCCCGTCGATCGCGCAGGCGCAGGCACGGCTCGCGAAGGCAGCGTCGTATATCGAAAGCTCGCGCTCCACGCTGTTTCCGCAAGTCAACGCCAGCTATTCGTGGACTCGCGAGCGCTATTCGCCCAACGGCCTGTTCGTGCCGCCGATCGGCGGCAAATGGGACAGCGAGCACAACATCACGGCGAGCGCGTCGTGGGATCTCGATCTGTGGGGCAAGAACCGCGCGAAGCTGAATGCCGCGGTATCGCGCGAAAAAGCCGCCGCGGCCGAAGCGCAGCAGGTGCGCGTGACGCTCGCGGCCAGCGTGGCCAGCACGTATAACCAGCTGGCGCAGCTGTATGCGTTGCGCGACATCGCCGCGCGCGAAATCCACAACCGGCAGTCCATCGGCACGATCACCAACGGGCGCGTGGTCGCCGGGCTCGATACCAATGTCGAACGGCAAACCGCGGACGGCAATATCGCTACCAGCCAGTCGAGCCTGACCGAGCTGGACGGCCAGATCACCGTGGTGCGCTACCAGTTAGGCGCGCTGCTCGGCAAAGGCCCGGACCGCGGCCTGCAGATCGCCGAGCCGATCGTCAATCCGGGCGGCGCGATCGCGCTGCCGGACAACGTGCCAGCCGATCTGGTGTCGCGCCGGCCGGACCTGGTGGCCGCGCGCTGGCAGGTCGAAGCAGTGCTGCACGACGTGAAGAGCACCAAGGCAGAGTTTTTCCCGGACATCAATCTGACCGGCAACTTCGGCCTCGATGCGTTCGGCTGGAGCGACCTGTTCCTGTGGTCGAGCCGCCAGGTGATGGTGGGACCGGCAGTGCATCTGCCGATCTTCGACGCGGGCGCGTTGCGCGCGAAGCTGAAAGGCAACTACGCGGACTTCGAGCTCGACGTCGCGAACTACAACCAGACGCTGATCAACGCTCTGAACGACGTCGCCACGCAGATCACGTCGATCCGCTCGGTCGACAGGCAACAGGCCGATGCGCAACGCGCACTCGATGCGTCGAGCAAGGCCTACGAGCTGGCGGTGATCCGCTACAAGGCGGGGCTATCGCCGCAGCTGCAGGTGCTGAACGCCGACGACAACCGGCTCGCCGCCGAACAGGCGGTGACCAACCTGAAGATGCGCCGCCGCGATCTGCAGATCGGGCTGGTGAAGGCGTTGGGCGGCGGCTTCGATGCGACCGCAGTGGGTCTTGCCGCACCGGCGCCCTCGCCCGCGTCCGGCGCGGCTGCGAGCACCGCCGCTGCGCCTGCGTCGGCACGCGTTGGTACCGGTTCCAGCGTTGATGCCAACGCCATCGCCGACCGCCACGCCGCAGCCACCGCGCAAACCGATACCACCACCGCCGCCATGGGCCAGGCGGCACGCTGACCGGCGAAGCCGGCCAAGCGTCCACTACACGAAACGAAAGCATACGGAGCACACCATGAGCACGCCGCAGCAACCCGCCCCGAGCGCACGACCCGCCGGCAACGGCAAACGCAAGCGCATGATGACGCTGCTCGTCATCGTGATCCTGCTGGCGGCGCTCGGCTATGGGCTGTACTACTTCCTCGTCGCGCGTTTTCAGGAGGAAACCGACGACGCGTACGTGAACGGCAACGTCGTGCAGATCACGCCGCAGGTCACCGGCACCGTGATCGCGGTGAACGCCGACGACACGCAGACCGTGAAGATCGGCGACCCGGTGGTCGTGCTCGATCCGGCCGATGCGCGCGTCGCGCTGCAGCAGGCCGAGGCGAACCTCGCGCAGGTGGTGCGCCAGGTGCGCGGCCTGTTCGCCGACGACAACCAGTACCAGGCGCAGGTCGCGGTGCGCCGCTCCGATCTGTCGCGCGCGCAGGACGATCTGCAGCGCCGCATGCAGGTGGCGCAGACCGGCGCGGTATCGCAGGAAGAAATCTCGCACGCGCGCGACGCGGTGCGCAGCGCGCAGGCCGCGCTCGACGCCGCGCAGCAGCAGCTCGCGTCGAACCAGGCATTGACCGCGAACACCACGATCGCGAGCCATCCGAACGTGATGGCCGCCGCCGCGAAGGTGCGCGACGCGTATCTGAACAACGCGCGCAATACGCTGCCGGCGCCGGTGACCGGCTATGTCGCGAAGCGTTCGGTGCAGGTCGGCCAGCGCGTGTCGCCGGGCACGCCGTTGATGGCGATCGTGCCGCTCAACGCAGTGTGGGTCGACGCAAACTTCAAGGAAGTGCAGCTGAAGCACATGCGCATCGGCCAGCCGGTCAAGCTGACCGCCGACGTGTACGGATCGTCGGTGGAGTATCACGGCAAGGTGGTCGGTTTCTCCGCTGGTACCGGTTCCGCCTTTTCCCTGCTGCCGGCGCAGAACGCCACCGGCAACTGGATCAAGGTCGTGCAGCGGCTGCCGGTGCGTATCGAACTCGATCCGCACGAGCTCGAGCAACACCCGCTGCGCATCGGCCTGTCGATGCTGGTCGACGTCGACATCAAGAATGAAAACGGCGGCCAGCTCGGCAACGCGCAGAACACCGTCTATCAGACCGACGTGTTCGCGAAGTACGGTGACGAAGCCGATGCGGAAATCGCCCGCATCATCGCGCAGAACGCAGGGCCCGCGGCCAATGCGCCGCAAAAGGCTGCGGCCGGACACAGCGCGAAAAACGCGGCGCTGATGTAAGCGCGGCGCTTTCCTTCAACGCTAACGAGGCTCCCGCTCCATGGCTCAGGCTCAAGCGCCGGTGGTTCATCCGCCGCTGTCAGGCGTGCCGCTGGTGATCGGCACGATCGCGGTGTCGCTCGCGGTGTTCATGAACGTGCTCGACACGTCGATCGCCAACGTATCGATTCCGTCGATCTCCGGCGACCTCGGCGTATCGGCCGATCAGGGTACGTGGGTGATCACGTCGTTCGCGGTCGCCAATGCGATTTCCGTACCGCTGACCGGCTGGCTCACCGATCGCATCGGCCAGGTGCGCCTGTTTATGGCGTCGATCGTGCTGTTCGTGATCTCGTCGTGGATGTGCGGACTCGCGCCGAACCTGCCGTTCCTGCTCGCATCGCGCGTGTTCCAGGGCGCGGTGGCCGGTCCGATGATTCCGCTGTCGCAGACGCTGCTGCTCGCCAGCTACCCGCGCGCCAAAGCGCCGATGGCGCTGTCGATGTGGGCGATGACCACGCTGATTGCGCCGGTCGCCGGGCCGATTCTCGGCGGCTGGATTTCAGACAACATCTCGTGGCCGTGGATCTTCTACGTGAACATCCCCGTCGGCATCATCGCCGCGCTCGCCACCTGGGCGATCTTCCGCGACCGCGATTCGGTCATCAGGAAAGCGCCGATCGATATGGTCGGGCTCGCGCTGCTGATCACGTGGGTCGGCTCGCTGCAGGTGATGCTCGACAAGGGCAAGGACCTCGACTGGTTCTCGTCGACCACCATCGTCGTGCTCGCGCTGACCGCGGTGATCGCGTTCGCGTTCTTCGTCGTGTGGGAGCTGACCGACGCGCATCCGGTGGTCGACCTGTCGCTGTTCAAGCTGCGCAATTTCACGGGCGGCACGATCGCGCTGTCGATCGGCTACGGGCTGTATTTCGGCAACCTCGTGCTGCTGCCGCTGTGGCTGCAGACCGACCTTGGCTATACCGCGACCGATGCCGGCATCGTGATGGCGCCGGTCGGGCTGTTCGCGATCATCCTGTCGCCGGTGACGGGCAAGGTGCTGCCGCGAACTGACCCGCGCTATATCGCGACCGCGTCGTTCATCGTGTTCGCGCTATGTTTCTGGATGCGCTCGCGCTATACCACTGGCGTCGACACCTTCGCGCTGACCGTACCGACTTTGATCCAGGGCGTCGCGATGGCGGGCTTCTTTATTCCGCTGGTGTCGCTGACGCTGTCGGGTCTGCCGGGCAACCGCATTCCGGCGGCTTCGGGTCTGTCGAACTTCGTGCGGATCATGTGCGGCGGCATCGGCACGTCGATCTTCCAGACCGCGTGGGACCATCGCTCGATCCTGCACCACACGCGGCTCGTCACGCAGGCCAATCCGTACAACCCGACCTTCGATGCGTCGGTCCAGCAAATGGGCCAGCTCGGGCTCAGTCAGCAGCAGGCGTACGGCCTGTTCAATTCGATGGCGACGCAGCAGGCCGCGCAACTGGGCGTCAACGATCTGTTCTATATCTCGGCGGGCATCTTTATCGCGCTGATCGGACTGATCTGGATCACGCGGCCCGAGCGCTCCGGCGGCGGCGACGCAGGAGCGGCAGCCTCGGCGGCGCATTGAAATTGAACGGATGAGGCTGCGCGGTTTGCATACGCGAATGACGCAGCCATGTATGCGAACCGGCGCCGCCGATCCCGTGACTTGCATGCGCGAAACCGGTAGATTCGGCTATCTCGAAATTAATACGAAAGGCTTTGGCCGAACCTCTATGAACAGTCGAGTTTTCAGGCGGGTTTTCATGCACGTTGTCACGCAGATTGCAGCCGGCGTCGCGTTCGGTGGCGCGGCGCTGTCGGGCGCGGCGCACGCGGAAGTGATCAAGCCGATCAAGGCCACGCAAACCGAAATCGCCGGCACGATCTTTCAGCGCAACGAAGCCGTGCACGACAACAGGCACGGCAACGCGACCACCGACGTCGTGACGTTCACGTCGAAAGACAACGCGTTTCAGACCGGCATGTACAAGTCCGGCCCGCTGCATGAAGTAGACAACATGCCGGGCGGCTATCCGTACAACGAGTTTATGTATTTCATCTCGGGCAGCGTCACGCTGACGTCGGCCGATGGCTCGGTGATGACCGTGCATGCCGGCGAAGCCGTGACGTTGCCGCGCGGCTGGACCGGGACCTTCGATACGAAGGGCTATACGAAGATGTACGTCACGTACAACCCGGACGACATCAAGAAGTGATGCCGTAACAGCGGGATGGCCATGGGGTGGTGTGCCGCAGCTGCGGCGCGCCGTCAGGTGTTCTTGCGTGGTGTGCCGCGCGGTGCGTCAGGATGCGGCGCTGACCACCAGCCGCTCCGGTGCGAGCACGCCTTCGCCCGGTTTCGCTACGCCGAGCAGACGCGCATCTTCAGCCGCGTACACGCGCACACGCGGCGCCTGCCGCGCTGCGTCGCTGATCGACAGGTCGGCAAGCCGCAGGCGCTGGCCGTGCAGAAAGCGGCGCGTCGCTTCCGCGTCGAGCCGAACTTCGGGGAACGTCGACAGCAATGCGTCGACCGGTTGCAGCCAGCGGTCGCGCTCGCTTTCGGCCGCATCGGATAGCGCGTCGAGCGTCACCGCATGTTCGAGCGTCAACGCGCCGACGCCGGTGCGCCGCAGCGCGACCAGATGCGCGCCGCAACCGAGCGCTTCGCCGATGTCTTCCGCCAGCGTGCGCACATAAGTGCCCTTGCTGCAGGTAACGCGAAACGTCACATCAGGCAGCGCGCACGCGATCATCTCGAGCACGTGGATCGTCACCGCGCGCCCATCCCGCTCAACCGTCTGCCCGGCGCGCGCGTATTCGTACAGCGGCTTGCCGTCGCGCTTAAGCGCCGAATACATCGGCGGCACCTGCACGATGTCGCCGCGAAAGCGCGCGAGCGCTTGCGCGATCTGGTCCTGCGTGCAGGTCACTGGGCGAATTTCCAGCGCTTCGCCTTCCGCGTCGCCGGTGGTGGTTTTCACACCGACACGCATCGTCGCTTCGTAAGTCTTGTCCGCTTCGAGCAGATCCTGCGAAAACTTGGTCGCCTCGCCGAAGCACAGCGGCAGCAAACCGGATGCAAGCGGATCGAGCGTGCCGGTGTGGCCCGCCTTCTTCGCCAGATACAAACGCTTGGCGCGAATCAGCGCATCGTTGCTCGACAAACCCACCGGCTTGTCGAGCAGCAGCACGCCATCCAGCGCGCGGCGCGGCACACGCGGCCGCTGCCCTTTTTGTGATGCTTCAGTCATGAGGTCTGCGAGCGGGCTGCGTCAGCCGTCTTTGGCGCGATCGGCATTCGCTTCGTCGATCAGACGCGACATCTGCACCGCGCGCTCGATCGTCTTGTCGTAGTGGAAATGCAGCGTCGGCACCGTGTGAATATGCAGCCGCTTGAACAGCTGGTTGTGCAGATGGCCGGCCGCATGATTCAGCGCGACCTGGGTCTGATCCGGGTCGCCGGTCAGCGTCGTGAAATAGACTTTCGCGTGCGCATAATCGGGCGTCAGCTCGACGCTCTGGATCGTCACGATACCGATGCGCGGGTCTTTGACCTCGCGCAGCAGGTCGGACAGATCGCGCTGGATCTGATCGGCGATCTGTACGTTGCGATTCGGGGAAGTACGTTTCTTGGGCATGGTGATAGCTCGATAAAACAAAGGGCGGAGCCGGCTTTGCGCCCGCTCCGCCCCTTATGCGCGGCGCCTCGGTTACAGCGTACGCGCGACTTCGGTGACCTCGAAGACTTCGAACTGGTCGCCTTCGACGATGTCGTTGAAGTTCTTCACCGACATACCGCATTCGAAGCCCTGACGCACTTCCTTGACGTCGTCCTTGAAGCGCTTCAGCGAATCGAGTTCGCCGGTATGGATCACGACGTTGTTGCGCAGCACGCGCACCGACGACGTACGCTTGACCACACCGTCCGTGACCATACAGCCGGCCACGGTGCCGACCTTCGGCACCTTGAACACCTGGCGAACCTCGACCATGCCGGTGATGACTTCGCGCTTCTCCGGCGCCAGCATGCCCGACATCGCGGCTTTGATCTCATCCACTGCGTCGTAGATGATGTTGTAGTAGCGGATATCGACGCCGTTGGTTTCCGCCAGCTTGCGCGCCTGCGCATCGGCCCGCGTATTGAAGCCGACGATGACCGCCTTCGAAGCCGTCGCGAGGTTGACGTCCGACTCGCTGATGCCGCCGACCGCGCCATGCACGATCTGCACGCGCACTTCGTTGGTAGACAGCTTCAGCAAAGCCTGCACCAGCGCTTCCTGCGAACCCTGCACGTCGGCCTTGACGATCAGCGGCAGGTTCTGCACTTCGCCTTCGCCCATCTGCTCGAGCATGTTCTCGAGCTTCGCGGCCTGCTGCTTGGCCAGCTTCACGTCGCGGAACTTACCCTGACGGAACAGCGCAATTTCACGCGCCTTGCGGTCGTCCGGCATCACGATCATTTCTTCGCCAGCCGCTGGCACTTCCGACAGACCCTGGATTTCCACCGGGATCGACGGGCCCGCCGACTTCGTGGCCTTGCCGGTTTCGTCGAGCATCGCGCGCACGCGGCCGTAGGCGCTGCCTGCCAGCACGACGTCGCCGCGGTTCAACGTACCGGACTGCACCAGGATCGTCGCCACCGGACCCTTACCCTTGTCGAGCTTCGCTTCGATCACGAGGCCCTTGGCCGGCGCGTCGACCGGTGCCGTCAGTTCCAGCACTTCGGCCTGCAGCAGCACGTTTTCGAGCAGATCGTCGATGCCCGCGCCGGTCTTGGCCGACACCGGCACGAACGGCGAATCGCCACCGTATTCTTCCGGCACCACGCCTTCGGCGACCAGCTCCTGCTTGACGCGCTCCGGGTTCGCTTCCGG
>Ga0310813_10002650_pt1 | contig 10837 bp, 12 predicted proteins | sample YN3metagenome_FD_203086 | JGI IMG/M metagenome (GOLD analysis project Ga0310813, IMG submission 203086) | Soil microbial communities from experimental microcosm in Duke University, North Carolina, United States - YN3 | ecosystem: Engineered > Artificial ecosystem > Soil microcosm > Unclassified... | reverse complement strand
CGCAGCATCTGCAGGAAACCATGCACAAGGTGTTGCATTTGCATCATCACTTGAAAAAATACCCTGTACAATCGTGATGCCTGTAACCGCTTCACCTGCCAAAGTTTCTGCCACTAGATCATATGGTGCAAATGTAATTTTGGAGGGTACTATCTATGATGAATCTTATGCAAAGGCTGCAGACCTTGCACAAAAAACAGGCGCAACAATGGTTCATGCCTTTGATGATGAAACAGTAATAGCTGCACAGGGAGTCATAGGATTGGAAATATTGGAAGACCTGCCAGATGTTGATGAGATCTATGTTCCAATAGGTGGTGGAGGACTAGCAGCTGGAATTCTAAAAGCAGTCAAGACAAAAAAACCCAAAGTCAAAGTAATAGGTGTCCAGTCATCAGGTTTTCCTGCAATGAAAAAATCATTTGATGTTGGCAAATTACAATCTGTTTCAGGGCATCGGACAATAGCAGATGGAATATCTGTGAAAACTCCTGGTCAATCTACATTTAAAATCATAAATGAAATGATTGATGATATCGTTCTTGTTGATGATTCCTCGATAGTCAAGGCAATGTTTCTACTAATGGAGAGATCAAAAACGGTAGTAGAACCGGCCGGGGCAGTTGGGCTTGCATACCTTCTTGATAAAAAACCTGCCAAGGGCAAAAAAGTGGTCTCGATTCTATCCGGTGGAAACGTGGACATGTACCTCTTGGGACAAATTGTGGCAAAAGGACTGACAGAGATGGGAAGAATGGTCAAGATCTTTATCCTTTTGACTGACAAACCAGGTGCTCTCAAGGAAGTAATAGACCAGATATCTTCATTGAGCGTAAATATTGTAGATGTGATTCATGACAGGCTAAGCTCAAGCATACCTGCAGGCACTGCAGGTGTTACATTGAGTCTTGAGACCCAGGACCAAGTACATGCTCAAAAACTGATCAACTTTTTGAAGAAAAAGAATGTCCAGTTTAAGGTAGTTACCTAGTGTAAACAATCTGGACTCCGAGATATGTTTAACATCTTTTGAAAAAAGACATTATATTTTATTTTATAAAAATTGGTTAACTAGCGAAAAGATATTGAATATCAAAACTATTCCAACAAAAACACATGCAGTTACAGTTGTAATTTTCCGGTTTACAAATTCGCCCATTACTTTTTTGCTTGTTGTAAGTATGACAACAGGTATGACTGCTACTGGTATCAACAAACTAAGAATGAATTGACTGTACACAAGTATGTGTAAAGGATCAAAACCAAGTAGTACAGCAATAGTTGTTGGAATGACATTTACAAACCTTGTAACTATTCTTCGCAGCCATACATTGACTTTTTTCCCGAGGAATCCTTCCATTATTATCTGACCTGCCAATGTTCCTGCAGCAGATGAAGCAATACCTGATGATAACAAGGTGACAAGAAAGACTACTCCTGCTGAAACTCCAAATATTGGAACAAGTGTCTTGTATGCTTCAGCAATTGATGCAATCTGTGAGTTATGTGGGTAGAATGCAACTGCCGCCATCAACAATATTGCTGCATTTATCAGAGCTGCTATGGTAAGCAAAAATACTGTCTCTACAAGATGCAGTTTCCGCATCTTCTTTCTCTCATCCAGTGTTTTACCCATTGCTTTTTCTTTTGTAAGAAATGAATGCAAAAATACCACGTGAGGCATTACTGTAGCTCCGATTATACCTACGGCTACAAACAGTGCGCTAGCATTTGCAAAGTGTGGAGATAATGACCCTGTTAATACTCCGTGAATATCTGGAGGTGCGATTAGCAATTCATATGCATAACCAAAACTTATGATTGAAACAAAGATCAAGAAGAGTTGCTCCAACAAACGGAATTTTCTAGAGGTCAGGGCTAGTATTATGATGACATCAGCAGCTCCAAATATTGCGGCATAAATCATTGGTACACCAAATAACAGATTCAATGCGATAACTGTACCAAGATATTCTGCGAGATCTGTTGCAGCAGCTGCAACTTCGGAGCTTAACCAGTATGATATGACAAATATTTTTCTACCCAACTTTTCACGCAAAATCTCGGCCAGGCTTTTTTCTGTTGCAATACCTAACTTTCCTGACAAATACTGCATCAACATTGCAATTGCACAAGAAAGCCATACGACCCAAAGTAGCGAGTAACCAAAAGCAGCTCCTCCCTGCAGATCAGTGCCATAGTTTCCAGGATCCATATACCCTATACTTACAATCAGTGCAGGTCCTGAATATGCGATAAATCGTCTAAGAAAACTTGTAAAACGTGAAATTTTAGAATTTGGAGATGTCATGTCGATGATTCCGGGATGTCCTTCTCTTCATATAAAAGTTAGCTAAGGCTAAATTATTTAGTTTGGTCTAATTCTTGAGAAACAACATTTACGAAATGATTAATAGCCAATAAAATGAATCACAGCAAGTTGGTCCCAGTAAATAATTGGAAAGGCAAGTCTTACCTCACATGGTCTGACATAGAGTCACAAGTCAAAGTACTTGCAACCAAGATAAGAAAGACTGGTTTTGAATTTGACAAGATTGCTACTATATCAAGGGGAGGTCTGGTACCTGCAAGGCTAGTTGCGGATCATTTCGACATAAAGAAAATTTTGGTTGATAAAAACAAGATTTCATCAAGAACACTTTTTGTTGATGACATTTATGATTCGGGTGATACTTTCAATATGATAATTCCCCTAGTCTTGAAACCAAAAAGTTTCTTGTATGCTACATTAATTGCAAGAAAAGGTGTGAAATATCCATCGCAATTGGTATTTGCTAAAAAAACTCTAGGCCAAGAATATGTAGTGTTTCCATGGGATACACTAGAAGTCAATATGAATTCTAAACACATCAAGGATTAAGTATTACAATATTATTTGTATGTCATGAATCCGTTTGCATGCTCGAAATGTTTTGTGGGGTATAGGCCAGGAGAACTAATACCATGCCAAAAATGTGGACAAGAATTCTGTGGCACATGCTTTAAGCAACACACCCACTAAATCAAAAAATTAAGTAGTGGCAATGGGTAATTGACTTCATAATGGAATTTGGAGGAGATGATGTAGACACACTTGCTCTAATGTTTGATAAATTACAATATATCTTTCGTGGATACGATCCATACATCCAAGCATTTTCAGAAATGCATGAATTATACAAACAAGGAAAACTGGCTGAAAGAGATTATTACTATGGCATAACTGATGCAGTTCTCAAGTATTCTGCCCTTGATTTTCTAGGGTTAAAGGCCATGTTTGAGATAAAAAAGGCACTAAACAGGATGAACAATCCGTCTCGCTCCTCAAATTCTGGTTTGGCCACTGGTAATGCATCAGGTCAAGCAACAACTGGTCCACAAAACTCCATTGCATCGTTTATCTCAGCAAAGAGTCTCCCTAGCAGAGATGAACTTGTGAATCAAATAACAGGAGGGGATGAAAAAATATGCGCATCCTGTGGTAAAACCATGTCAAAGGGGGCAAAATTTTGCACAACATGTGGAAACAAGATCTGATATTGTTTAATTCAAGAACTAAATATCCCAGTTTGAAAACAAATTTGCGGATCGGTAGTCTAGCCTGGTTAGGATATCGCACTCACACTGCGGAGGTCGCTGGTTCAAATCCGGCCCGATCCATGTTTTTAAACTAGAAGAATTAATCTAATAGAATATTTTTCGCATATTCAGATATGTAATAAAAAACAGGATAATCATCACATGAAAATTTACAAAATACTGTTGTTGGTAATGTTACCTATTGTTTTAGTAATGGCATCAAATCTTGTTTATGCTGATACTGAAGATGCTATGATTCCTTCATGGATTAAAAAAAATGCCATATGGCTGCATGATAACAAGATTTCAGATAGCGAATTTATCAACAGCATAAAATGGTTGGTAGAAAAGAAAATCATCCCTATCCAATTGGTGGTTCTCAATAATGGTACACAGGACATACCATATGAATTCAAAGACATTTCATACTTTTGGGGTACTGGAAAAATCTCTGACAAGGATTTTGTTAGTACTGTCAAATATATGATAAAAAATGGTTTGATAAAAATGGATGATGGTTATGAGTCAGACATGAACCAGAAATTAAAAATGGTATCAGTAACCAATGAAACAGAAAAGTCTGTAGTAGTAGTTCCAGTTCTTACATCTAGTGCATATTCCAATAGAGGGTTTTATGCACAATACCGAGGAGAGTGTTCCAGTTGTCTTACTGTCAAGATACATGATAATATACACTCATACATGGATAGTTCTAACGGGCTTAGGATACTAAAATCACTTGGGTATCACACCATAACAGATATCGACATAGACAGAAATCCAAAGATATTGGATCAATACGATGAAGTAATTTTGCTCCACAATGAATATGTGACACAAAGAGAGTTTGACGCCATAACGAAACATCCTCAAGTGCTCTACTTGTATCCCAACGCACTCTATGCAAAGGTATCAATAGACTACTGGAATAACACAGTTACGCTTGTTAGAGGACATGGGTATCCTAATAGTACTATTGCAAATGGTTTTGGTTGGAAGTTTGACAACTCTAAACTAGAGTATGACAAAATTTGTGATCAATGGAATTTTCATAAAATTGATAATGGAATGATGCTAAATTGCTATCCTGAAAATCGCTTAGATTATGACATGATGTTATTGCAAGCGATAAAAGACTTTTGAATAAATAAAAAATTAGATAAAACTCAATCTATTACTTATGAAAATTAGGCACAATGGAACACAAAAATGCACTGTATAGTAGCGTGTCTGGCCGATCCATGTTTTTAAACTAGAAGAAATTTACACCAATTTTTTAGAATATGTCTAGTGCGATTTGATTAAGAGTGTAATTCCGTAGGGTCAAACAGTTACAATTCCTCATAAGTTTATTTTCTGAATGTTACACATTTAATTATCAAACGTATCACTCATCATCAATTTTCAGTGGTTGTGCCTTTCGTCCTGACTTCACAATCTTCTCTTCATCCTTATGATCATGCAAAATTATTTTTGCCATGTCCACACTTCTTCGTACTAGATCTTTTGCACCTTCTTTTAGACCTGTGCTTTTATCCACATAATACATATTTTTTTCCATATCTTCTGCATCCCAGCCCATTGTATGTGCAATATATGGGAATTTTGGGTAAACAAAGCCAATCTCTGAAAAGAATCCTAGCATGTGACCTGCAACATCTTGAACATTATCTTGTCCACCTGTAATGATAAATCCTGCAACCTTTTTTTGAATTAGAGATTTGTTGTTTATAGTAATTTGATTCTGAATGCAATTGAATCTCTCAACCATTTTATAATATAATGAGCTAGCAGACCCCCAACGAATAGGCGTTGCAATGATTACAACATCTGCCCAATGAATTAGTGCTTCATACACCTGTACTAATTGATCAGTTTCATCCATCTCTGTAATGGAACACGGCCACGTGCACGCCCTTGCACTTTTTGAATAATACCCCTCACATGCTCTAAATTTCAGATCGTTTAATCGAATGAACATTGTCTGAACTCCAAGTTCATTTTTTGCATGATTGATTGCAACTTCTAGTAATTTTTCTGAAGTGGAATAACGAGGATTTTTTGAATCCATTATTGTGGTTGAAATTCCTACCACTCGTATTGGACCATCTTCTCGCTTTACTGGTCGAGCTAATGGATGTGAGGGATGTGGCATTTTGTTTCGTTGAGTTACAGAATTGGTGTTGATAAAAAGACGGTCATTTTCAATTTTTAATTCAAATTGAGGAACTCGGTCATCCTCAAACCCTGGTTCGCCAAATCCTGTTGTTCTATGAAACTTCCAATTGTGCCAAGGGCATATGATGTAATCATTCTCTATTCTGCCCTTGCCCAAAGGACCACCGACATGATTGCAAACACCAGAGATTGCCCCAAATTTTCCATTTACATATGACAATGCAATAGCAATATTCTCTACTTGGATTTCTCTTAATGGTGGAATCATTAGAGATTCTACAAGACCTAGATCAATCCAGTTTTTTTCCAATGTGCACTAGTGGCGATATAAAATTAAAAGGATTTGCATTATTTGATATGTAAAAATTTCAAGACTAAATTTTGTCAAATAGTAGTTTTTTGATTATTTTATGCATAAATGGAACACGAAAATGCATTGTATGTCATGCCAATATCCTGGAATAATCCATAATACGTAGCATGGGTAGGCAACAACACATTTGTTGGAATGAAGAGTTTGATCTTTAATGCAAAAATAGGAAACAATGTGGCAATTGGCGTTTCAAGTACAATAACAAATGGAGTAGTGATTGCAGATAACAAATTTGTTCCACCTGGAAGTGTAATTATGACACAAGGACAAGCAGATGCGTTGCCGCCTCGCCTAGGAAGTGCATATGAAAACATCAACAAAGATGTAATACATGTTAATGAAAACTTGGCAGACGCATACAATCACCAGGACATTGAAAAAATAAAACATTATCGTGAAATTCTGATGGAAGAAGAAGGAATGATAACCACAAAACCTTCACCTTGAAAGATTAACTAAATCCAATTTCTATAGTTGTGATAAATTAGATACTTTCTTTCTTCAAAGTTTATTGTCTTTTGTTGACAGTTCATGCAGTTCTTTGATTAATTTTTGTTGTTCTAAAACCATGGTATGAACATCCTCATCTATTTTCTTTTCAGCCTCCATCATCTCATGAATCTTTGAAATTACCTCACGATGTTCTATGGTGATATAATCATGGAGATCTTCGATCATCTTGTGAACTCGCTTATCGGCTCTTCGGTGCAATACCATTATGAAAATTCCTAATGATGTTGCAATCAGTATGTCTATCGTCTTATCCATGAAAAAGTCCAATTCAACCATATTGATGAAAACCAAACTCTGCATCTTATGATTCTTTAGATTTTTACAAATTTTGTTCAGTACCTGATATTGGTTGTAATACCAACAGGTGTGAATTAAAAATACCACCCGATTTATCGAGTTCCATCTGGAGAACCTCTTAGTTTCGTGTAAAACCGATACGCCTATACGTAAAACCTTGGAGGAAAACACTGGGACATATGGCTGATAAAACATCACATATCGATCAAAAGATAGAGATCATATCTGCTATAATGCTAGCAGTAATCATAGTTGCTATAGCCTGGTGTGCATACCAATCCACATTGTGGAATGGAATTCAAACATTCAAACTGCATGAAGTAAATAGCAATGATTTACAATTTGTCTTAAAAAACATCCAACAGGGACAGTATTCCACACTTGATTCCATGACATTCATTGAATATGTTAATGCATTGCATGATAAGAATCAAAAATTAAGTGATTTTTATTTTGCAAGATTCAGTCCTGAAATGAAGACAACAGTTCAAGCTTGGATGGAAACAGATCCGCTGAATAATCCAAATGCACCTCTTCATCCTTTTGACATGACTCAGTATAATAGAACATTCATGTTAGAGGCACAAGCGTTTGATAAAGAATCCCAGTTGCAATTAGACCAAGCTCAACAAGCCAACAAAAATTCTGACAATTACATATTGTTGACCGTGATTTATTCAGGCGTTTTATTCATTGGTGGTATATTAGGTAGAATATTCTCTAGACCAGTACGCTTGAGCCTTCTCATCGTAGGTTTAGGAATAACTGTTGTGGCTACCGTTCTGGTATTTTTCATGCCTATTGCAAGTCAGTCGCTTTTTTGATGATGCCATAATCCAATACTCGCAAATTCAAAAGACAATATGAGATCCTGTTGAATTACACCTTCATAACTATTGAACCCCCGTTGGCATTTATGGTAGTAAATGAGTTTGGCGTATCCTATTTTGGTCATGTTTCCTTAAGTGTCATTATCACGTATACAAAGGGTGAATCAAATAGACGAAAATCTGAATCGTTACAAAATAGGAAAACCGACAGGCAAAATTAGATTCTTGTCCTTTATCGGTGCACCAGAAATAGCAGGAACATCCGTTTGGAAGAGAGAAGTGCATGCGTCATTTAGAAAAGTAATCGCATTTGATCTTCTTTTCATGGCACTAGGTGCAATAATTGGAGCAGGAATCATCACTGTAGTTCTATGATAGAACTCTACCTCTTTGTTTAAATTTCGACAAGTGTTGTCATATGGAAATAAAATCTGTAAACCGTTCGCACTAAATCATAAATCTGTATCATATGTGAAGATCCAGTACATGATGTCAAGTAAGCGGGACACAAAGTAATTACATTACTGAACATTCTTCCTGATTACAAAGAATATGCCATTGATCTACCTTAAGTGTGATAGTAACATAAGATATAGATGACAAACAGATCACAAAATGAAAATAATTACAAAGATGCAAACCACTGGATAAAAAAGCTCAAATTCTTGTCATACGCTAATAGATACGACAGTAATCCACTCAATCGAAGAATCAAGCAAACAGAAGTGGCATCACGTATAATCAAGGCTGTTCAGCAGAGACGCGCTGGTTTGATGAAAGACTTTCTTATTGCAGAGGCAAGTGCAAATTAGAATGATCAAGAAATTTTTGAAAGCCATTTGGAAATCAAAGCATGAAGAGTCAAATGAAAAACGTCAGGCAGAACAGGAAGAAATGAAAGATGAAACTCATGAGTTGGAGCAAGTAAAACAAGATGCACAAGAAGAGATTAGGGAAACAGAAGATGAAGAGTGACTTTCCTAGCACAACACCATAAATCTTCCTTATTGTTAACATTGTTTTTTTGTTGATGATGGCAAAGATAGAAACTGGTTAGCCATGTTTCTTTAAGCATTTTTAAGTTAGATTAAGAATATGTGTTAATTCAATGAAAATATCTGTTTGACTCCATCGATGATAAACTGTATTGCAAAAGCTGCTATGATTATTGCAAATATTCTTGCAATAATCATGGAACCTCGTTTTCCCAAGAATCTATAGATTGGTTCAACTGATCGTAAAATACCATACGTAATACCTGATACTATGATTATCGACAATCCTGTTACTAGAGGACCATAGGTTTGAAATGATAACATCACTGTTGTCAAGGCACCAGGTCCAGCAAGTAGTGGAAAGGCAAGTGGAACAATTCCTGATTCATCTTGTAAATTCTGACTACCAAATTTCCATTCTCCATGCGTGAGCAATTCCATTGAAACCAAGAAAAGCAGAACACCACCTGCAATCATAAAACTGTATATGGAAATACTGAGGGTTGAGAGAAGTGTAGTACCGACAAAAGCAAAAATAAAAAGTAAGATTGCTACGGTAATCACGGTAAAATTTGAATTTGATTTCTTTTGTTTCGTTTCCATCTTGCCTGTAAGTGCAATAATTACAGGTACACTTGCAATTGGATCAATTACCACAAATAGTGTAATGATGGCCTTTGGAAGTCCAATTAAAATGTCCGGAATCATAATCTATTATGTATATAGTTTAGCATCATTTATCTGAGATGTTTAGTCTTTAAATCAAAAAATGCTATTGCCCTTGTTACTACCAGAGAACCTGTAATTATACCCAATATTCCCCCTATGAAAAAACCTCTAATCCCAAAGAAACTCAGACTGGAGAAGAACCAAATTAGCACTCTCCACTTTCTTATGTGAATGGGCTGTGTAGATCATAATACTACTTGTAATTATCATAATGCCACTTACAATACCAATGATGAATGTAATCAAAATATGATTTTATAATTGAGGACCTATCATCAACTAATAAGATCAAACAGCTTTCATTCTTCTAAACGAGTATGTTCCCAAAGCACCAAGCACACAGCTGTATATCAACAGAATCAGCAGGTCAAGACCCAATGGATGACTCCCTATTCCTAGTATAATATTTCGAAGAGCATCCACTGCATAGGTCACAGGATCAACAGTTGTCAAGACTGAAAGCCATTGTGGAAGCTTGTCGATTGGAAATAGTGCACCACTGAGAAAGAATAATGGAAATACTACGAAACTAATTATCATTTGAAATCCCTCAAGGCTTGTCATGTAGCTTCCAAGGGTTAAACCCAGAGACGTGAGAGCAAATGAGAGAAGCAAGACAATCACTACCGTCTGCACTAGCGCCAATGGACTGAATTGTACCCCGATGATGAGGCCAACTACTAGTAATATTGATACTTGAATCAAAGAATTGGTCATACCACCAAATGCTTTTCCAGTGAAAATGGTAGACCTGGATACAGGTGCCACCATGACACTTTTCAGAAAATCAAATTTCCTGTCCCATATGATATATGATCCAAAAAATACTGCTGAAAAAACAACGGACATGCAAATTATTCCGGGAAATATGAATTTCTGATAATCTATCGAGTGTGCTACAGAAGTTGATGAACTAAATCCACTTCCTATGACAAACAACCACAATAAAGGTGTAAAAGTTGATGCAACAAGCCTGCTTTTTTCTCTAAAGAATACCTTCACTTCTCTTAACCATAGGGCATAGATCTTGTCAGAGTATACTCTAATTCTTGTCATATTGTACATATCTCTCCAGAAATCCGCCTTCGGCGTGTTCTTTGATGTTTTTTCCAGTCAATTTCAAAAAGACATCGCTTAGTGTAGGACTGGAATATTCCACAGATTCCGCTTCTACATGTTTTAGAATCTCTGGAATGTTCTTTTTTGCATCATCAACTCCTAATATGACATATCCCTCAAGTGAGTCCATTTTCTTGACACATGAGAGGTTTTTCAAAATCAGGGTATCAGAATCATGTTTTTTTAGTTTGAGTTTAACAATATCTCCACCCAACATTAATTTT
>Ga0310813_10002649_pt1 | contig 10837 bp, 6 predicted proteins | sample YN3metagenome_FD_203086 | JGI IMG/M metagenome (GOLD analysis project Ga0310813, IMG submission 203086) | Soil microbial communities from experimental microcosm in Duke University, North Carolina, United States - YN3 | ecosystem: Engineered > Artificial ecosystem > Soil microcosm > Unclassified ... | reverse complement strand
TTGAGCAAAGCCAAAGCGAGTAATAAGCCGGCAACATGCCGGGTAGACCGAGCAGCTTGCTCGCGGTCCATTTCCGTGAACAAATCATCCTCAACGATTACGAATCGCAGAGTGTTGGGGAGCGCGAGCATTTTGCGCGCTGTGGCCGGTATAGTGCCGGCCATCTCTTCCACGCGAGATTCCCACCTTTGCTCAGAATGACAGTAAACACACTACGGATAGATTCTGGCTGTGATGTATTCGGATAAATTGGACAAAATCATCACTCTTTTCGAATCGTTGCCGGAAGATGAACGGCGCGAGACGCTCGTTTCGTACGCAGACAATGCGAAAAAGCAGGAGCCACGTGAAGGGCAGAAGTTCGATCTCGTCGATGTGCGAAAAGATGAGGAGTGCACCGATACAGTTGGCGTTTATCTGCACGTTGATGAACAGGGCCGCGCTCACATTCGCATGACCCTTGGTCCGGAAGTGCAAACGCTCACTCGGGCAATGACGGCCATTCTTTGCAAGGGACTCGACGGCTCGATGCCGCAGGAGATTCTCGATCTGCCAAGTGATTTTGTTACGCGTATTGTCGGCACCGAACTGGTGCGGGTCCGCAGCCAGACTGTGTACTACGTGCTCACCCGGATAAAAAGTATCTGTAAAGTTTGGCTCGACCGTCAGCGCATGGAGCAAGTGGCGTAACGGAGTGGAAATTCGGCTTGCAGCCGAATCGGCCAGCCAAGCTTCCCGCTTATCGATAGTCGCCTGCTCGACTTGTCAGGCAGAATGCCTGAGTTACCTTCGGCGCGCAGATGCCGCGGAATAACGAGCTCAAGAAAATTCTTCTCATCGGTTCCGGTCCAATCGTGATCGGCCAGGGCTGCGAATTTGATTATTCCGGTGTGCAGGCCTGCAAGGCGCTGCGCGAGGAAGGCTACAAAGTGGTGCTCGTAAATTCGAATCCAGCAACCATCATGACCGACCCGGAATTTGCCGATCGCACTTATGTCGAGCCGATCACGCCTGAAGTCATCGAGGCGATCATGGAGCGCGAAAAACCAGACGCAATTTTGCCCACTCTCGGCGGTCAAACGGCGCTTAATGCCGCGATGGAATTGAATCGCAACGGCGCGTTGGCACGACACGGCGTGAAATTGATCGGTGCGAACGCGCAGGCAATCGCAAAAGGGGAAGATCGCCAACTGTTCAAGGAAGCAATGCTGCGCATCGGGCTCGAAGTGCCGCGCTCTGGCATAGCGCGTTCACTTGCGGATCTCGATCGCATCGTCGCGGAGATTGGGACATTTCCGCTGATCATTCGCCCGGCATTCACTTTGGGCGGTGCCGGTGGCGGGATCGCATACAATCGCGAAGAACTCGATGAGATCGCAGCGCGCGGCCTGGATCTTTCGCCAGTGCGCGAAGTGTTGATCGAAGAATCGCTGGTCGGTTGGAAAGAATTCGAGATGGAAGTCATGCGCGACCGGATGGATAACTGCGTGGTCGTTTGTTCCATCGAGAATTTCGATCCAATGGGTGTGCACACCGGCGACTCCATCACCGTTGCGCCAGTGCAAACGCTTACCGACAAGGAATACCAAATGATGCGCGACGCCGCGTTCGCGGTAATCCGTGAAATTGGCGTGGAGACCGGCGGGTCCAACATTCAGTTTGCGGTGCATCCTGAAACAGGCCGCATGGTTGTGATTGAAATGAATCCGCGCGTGTCGCGTTCGAGTGCGCTCGCATCGAAAGCGACCGGTTTTCCGATTGCAAAGATCGCGGCCAAGCTCGCAGTCGGCTATACCCTCGACGAAATCAAAAACGACATCACGCGGGAAACGCCGGCCTGCTTTGAACCCACGATTGACTACTGCGTGGTCAAAGTACCCCGGTTCACGTTTGAAAAATTCCCGCAAGCAGATGCGACCCTCACGACGCGGATGAAAAGCGTCGGGGAAGCGATGGCAATCGGACGCACCTTTAAAGAGGCGTTGCAAAAAGCGCTGCGCAGCCTTGAGATCAAACGCTTCGGCTTGTTAGGCGACGGCGCAGACAAGGATGTCGATCTGGAAACGCTGCGGCTGAAGCTGGCGATTCCGAATGCCGAACGAATTTTTTACATCGCACAAGCATTCCAAAAAGGCGCGTCGACCGACGAAGTTTATGAGCTAACGAAGATCGACAGGTGGTTTTTGCGGAATGTGGAGCAGATCGTGGAGGAAGCGAATCGGATGTCAGGCTACCAGCCTGACTCGGCTGGCAGGCTGCCAGCCTGCCGAAGTGATTCGCGTGCAAGTACCATGTCGGCGGCTGACTCAGTCCGGCTCGCTGATATCACGTTTCGTGGTTTCGACAAGGACGTGCCGATCGCCATGACAAAACGTCACCTGCCGCACTGGGAGCAACCCGGAGCGACGTACTTCGTAACATTCCGGCTGGCTGATTCAATTGCGAGCGACGTGCTCACTCAATGGCAGGAAGAACGCGCTCGGTGGCTTGAAGTTCACCCTCAACCCTGGGACTGGAAAACGGCACGCGAATACATGCGGCGATTTGACGAAGAACGCGAGCAATGGCTGGATCAAGGCCACGGCTCCTGTTTGCTGCGCGACAAACGCGTGCAGAAGATCATCATGGAGAATCTCAATCGGTTCGATCGTGACCGATATGTTATCGACGCCTTCGTTGTGATGCCCAACCACGTTCACGTCATAGTCAAGCCGCTCCGCTCGAATTCAATGACTACGATCCTCCACTCATGGAAGTCTTACACTAGCAATCGGATCAACGAACTGCTCAACCGCAAAGGGTCGGTTTGGATGTCGGAGACGTTCGATACGATTGTACGGGATTCAGCGCATCTGGCCACCTGCCGTGAGTATATCCAACACAATCCGCCAAGGGCGCATCTGGCAAAGGATGAATTTCTCAAGGAAGAACGTGATGTGCTCGTGACAGATGATGTCCAGCAGGAAAATGGGCAGACTGGCAGCCCGCCCGCCGAATCAGGCTGGCAGCCTGACATCCGTCGCGAGCACTTTCTCCGCGCGAAGAAATTCGGTTTTTCGGATCGGCAACTCGCGGTCGCAAACGATGCGACCGGAACGCAAATCCGCGCAATGCGAAAATCGTTAGGCATTACCCCAACGTACCGTCTCGTGGATACGTGCGCGGCGGAGTTTGAAGCATACACGCCTTACTACTATTCGACATACGGCGATGAGAACGAGCGACGCGAAAGCGGCAAACGCAAAATCATGATCCTTGGCGGCGGACCGAACCGAATCGGTCAGGGCATCGAATTCGATTACTGCTGCGTGCATGCCGCATTTGCCCTGCGCGAGCTCGGATTCGAGACGATCATGGTGAACTCGAATCCGGAAACTGTTTCTACCGACTATGACACGAGCGACAAACTCTATTTTGAGCCGCTCACGCTGGAGGACGTGCTCAACATTTACGATCAAGAACAGCCCGAAGGTGTGTTTGTGCAGTTTGGCGGGCAAACACCGCTGAATCTCGCCAGCGGATTGGAAGCGGCCGGCGTCCCGATTCTTGGGACGCAAACGGAAAGCATCGAGACCGCGGAGGACCGCAAACTGTTCGCGGCGATGCTAGACAAACTTGGCTTGCGCCAGACCCCGAACGGTTCCGCAACAAGCGCCGAAGAAGCCGTGGCGATAGCGGACAAGGTTGGCTACCCAGTGCTCGTTAGGCCAAGCTTTGTTCTGGGGGGACGCGCCATGGAGCTCGTCTATACCGAAGCGGACCTTGGACGCTACATGGCAAGCGCAACGGAGGTTACGCCTGATCGTCCGGTGCTCATCGATCGATTTCTTGAGGACGCGATTGAGGTCGATGTCGATTGCATCTCCGACGGCGAAACGAGCGTTATCGGCGCAATCATGGAGCATATTGAGGAGGCAGGCATCCACAGTGGTGACAGCGCATGCGTGGTTCCGACGTTCTCCCTGTCGCAAAACGTTCTAGACGAGATTTCATCGGCGACTAAAGCAATGGCACGCGAACTGAACGTGCGCGGCCTGATGAACGTGCAATTCGCAGTCAAAGGCGACGAAGTTTACGTGCTGGAAGTGAACCCGCGCGCCTCCCGTACTGTGCCGTTCGTCAGCAAAGCCATCGGCGTCCCATTAGCAAAACTGGCCGCCAATGTGATGACGGGAAAATCATTACGCGAACTCGGGTTTACCAAGGAAATCGTGCCGAAACATTTCTCGGTGAAAGAAGCGGTCTTTCCGTTTCTGCGCTACGAAGGTTTGGATATTTCTCTCGGTCCGGAGATGAAATCGACGGGCGAAGTAATGGGCATCGATGTCGATCTGGGCCTCGCCTATGCGAAATCGCAAATGGCTGCACCGCCTGCTTTGCCGAAACGCGGGAGAGTCTTCGTCAGCGTCAAAGACGCCGATAAAGAAGCGATCATTCCCGTGGCGCGCGAATTTCTGAACCTCGGTTTTGAAATTGTTTCCACCAGCGGCACGGCGCAAGCGCTGACTGAAGCGAAAATCAAAGTGACCAAGGTTTTCAAGATTCACGAGGGACGGCCCAACGTGCTGGACCGGATCAAGAACGGTGACATCAATTTCATCATCAACACGCCGAGCGGGAAAATTCCGCGTGAGCACGAAGTCGTTATTCGCAACGCCGCTCTCGCGGCTAAAATTCCAATCATGACGACGGTGCGCGCGGCGCTGGCGAGCGCGAATGGAATCCGCTCACTGCAAAAACGAAAACTTCAGGTGCGGAGCCTGCAAGAGTACCATGCTTCGCAGAGGTGAAATCGTTGAAGGGGTGGACCGTTGAAACAAAAAACCACCATCGTTATTCTGAGCGAAGCGGAGCGGAGTGGAGGATTGTCGCGGAATTATGTAACGGTGCCGTCATGGCATGTCTCGACTTCGCTCGACATGACGGCGCGTTGATGCCATTTGTCAGCATGAAATTTTCGATTGTCTTAGCTGTGTTGTTAACCTCGGCTGTTCTTGCCGCCGACGAAAAGAAAGAAGAAAAAAGTCCCATGAATTCACAAAATGAAGTGGCCGTAATAAAAACAAGCGAGGGCGATATGGTAGTGCAGTTTTGGGCGGATGCCGCGCCGAAGACCATCGAAAATTTCAAGAAACTGGCGCGCCAGGGGTTCTATGACGGCACGATTTTCCACCGGATAGTTAAAGACTTCATGATCCAGGGAGGCGATCCGAATTCAAAAGACCCGGCCAAAGAGAATAGTTATGGACAAGGCGGTCCCGGCTATCAAATCAAAGCCGAGTTTAACGATCATCCTCACGATCGCGGTGTTATCTCAATGGCGCGCAGCTCGGACCCGGATTCGGCCGGCTCCCAATTCTTCATCTGTCTGGCGCCAGTGCACCGGCTCGATCATCAATACACGACTTTCGGCAAGCTGATCAAAGGTGAGGATGTGCTCGAAAAAATCGGCAACACGCCGGTCGAACGAAATGCACAAGGCGAACCGAGCAAGCCGACAAAGCGTATCGTGATCGAAAGCATCAAAATCGTGCCGGCTGAGTCGGCGAAGTGACAGAACGTTTCATTAACACCCGGCTTTAACCCGCGTGTTACGCGGTTCGCGAGCACCAGCCGTTTTAACGGCTTTCGCTGCAGAGATAAGCTGTTGAAACAGCTCAGTTCGCTTGCGCGTTCGCGTTCACCGGGCTAAAGCCCGGTGTTAATAAGAGGTGTCATGAAATCGCAGGAAACAAAAATCGCCCTGATCCAGATGCGCTGCGGAGTGGAGGCGGAGAAAAACCTCGCGCGCGCCATCGAATTTATTCGCGACGCGGCAGGACAAGGCGCGGAGATCGTCTGTTTACCGGAGCTTTTCCGGTCGCAATATTTTTGCCAGACAGAAGATCACAAAAACTTCGAGTTAGCCGAGGAAGTGCCAGGAAAATCAACCGCTGCACTCGGAGAAGTTGCTCGCGAAAGCGGCACAGTAATTGTTGCTTCGCTGTTCGAGAGACGTGGCGCAGGACTCTATCACAACACGGCGGCAATCATCGACACGGACGGAAAATTGCTAGGTAAATATCGAAAGATGCATATCCCCGATGATCCGCTGTATCACGAAAAGTTTTACTTCACGCCGGGCGATCTCGGGTTTCGAGCATGGGACACTGCGCGCGGCAAGATCGGCGTCTGTGTTTGCTGGGATCAATGGTATCCGGAAGCCGCACGACTGACAGCATTGCGCGGCGCAGAGATTATTTTATATCCAACCGCTATCGGCTGGCATCCGAGCGAGAAAAAGGAATTTGGAAAAGCGCAACATTCCGCGTGGGAGACGATTCAGCGTGGTCACGCGATCGCCAACGGGTGTTACGTGGCGGTGGCGAACCGCGTCGGTCACGAAGCTCCCGCCGGTGGAGATGGCATTGAGTTTTGGGGGCAAAGTTTCGTGTGCGGGCCGGACGGCGAAATCATCGCGAAAGGTTCGATCGATCAAGAAGAGATTGTCGTGGCCGAGATCGATTGGGCACGTGTCAACGAGCATCGGACGCACTGGCCATTCCTGCGAGATCGCAGAATCGATGCCTACGGCGGCATCGAAGAGCGGATGATCGATTAGAAACCCCAGGCGTCTGACACAGACGCCCTACAACTTTTGCCCAGCGCAATGATTGGGGCGATAGCGCAGTTCAAACGCGCGCTGTTCGAATTCGCCCGTTGTGCTAATACGAGGTCAATGACCGCGAGCACTGCTCAAGCGAGGTGCCGGCGCTGGTATCGTCCTTCGTTGACGATGCAAATCATGGTTGGGCTGGTAGTCGGTGGCGTGATCGGATGGCTGCGGCCTGATTGGGGCAATGCGGTTTATTTCTTGCGCGACATTTTCATTAACCTGATCAAATCGATCATCGCGCCGCTTGTGTTCTCAACGATTGTAGTGGGCATCGCGGGCGCCGGTGCGCTCCGGAAAGTGGGGCGCATGGGAATCAAGGCGCTGATCCTTTTCGAGATCGTCACCACAGCCGCTCTCGTGATCGGGCTGGCGGTGGTGAATTTCACAAAGCCCGGCGCCGGCGTGACTCTCGCCGCAACCAGCACCGACGTTCTCAAGACGATCGGCCAAACTCATCCCCAGAGTTTCGTCGACACAGTCGTGCATGTTTTCCCCACGAGCGTAATCGAGGCGATGATGCGCGGCGATGTTTTGCAGATTGTCGCGTTCAGCGTGCTCTTCGCGCTCGCCGTGTCAGCCGTTGGCGAAAAAGGAAAACCAATCATCCGCGCGATGGAGAGCCTTTCGCAAGTCATGTTCAAGTTCACAAATTACGTGATGCTGCTTGCACCCATCGGCGTGGGCGCCGCGATGGCACACACGATTGGCACGCAGGGCCCAGCTGTGCTGTTAAACCTCGGAAAATTGATCGGCTCGCTTTACGTCGCTCTCGTAATTTTCATTGTTCTCGTTTTTGGACTGGTCATTCGGATCGCGCGGATTCCGTTAGCGCAATTCGCGCGTGCGGTGCGCGAGCCAGCAGCGCTCGCATTCGCGACAACAAGCAGCGAATCGGCGCTGCCGAAAGCGATGGAATCGATGGAACGTTTTGGCGTGCCACCCCATATCGTTGGGTTCGTGATGCCTACCGGGTATTCGTTCAATCTGACCGGATCAACCCTCTATCTCGCGATGGCCTCGGTGTTCGTCGCCCAAGCAGCCGAGACGACGATGGGATGGCATATGTCTTTAGGCCAACAAATCACGATGATGTTGACGTTGATGCTCACTTCGAAAGGAGTGGCGGGCGTGCCGCGGGCATCACTGGTCATCCTGCTGGGGGCGCTCAATTCGTTTGTCCCTGCAGGATTGGGACCGATCGGTGTCGCTATTATTTTCGGCGTCGATGAACTGATGGACATGGGTCGCACATGCGTCAACGTCGTCGGCAATTGTCTGGCGACGGTCGTGGTCGCACGCTGGGAAGGTGAATTTGATGACGCGCGTGCACGAGTGTTTGGGAGCCCGTCCGAAGCCGAACTGGATGTTAAGCGCGGCAACGTTGCCTTTGCTGATGCAGTCGCTCAAGGCGACTAAAAGGTCTCGGACCCGGCGGACGGGCATTGCCGCATATTCAAAATGCAGCCGCGGCGCAACCTAGGAGGATATCTTACTTAAAATGCGGGTTGACAATCGCACCGCCGCCTTGAAAGTCGAACTCCAACTCAAAAACCAATGAAAAAAATATTCGCAACAATCCTGATATTCTCTGCTATCGGCTTGGGCGTTGTCGCATTTGGCGTCGGTCGCTCTCGACCGAATGTTCAACCAAATGCAAACGCTGATGCCTTCACCCGCGGCCCAGACGTCGACAACTCAACTGCCATTGTGCAGCTCAAAGGCGATCCAATAAGCACTAATCCGAGCACGAAACCGGCACACGGCAGAAAAATCGATTTCAACAGCCAGGGAGTAAGATCATACCGCGCACAACTGAATCAGACGCGCAACGAATTCAAACGTTGGCTGAGATCAAATGCTCCGGGGGCAAGAGTTACGAGCGAGTACGATGTGTCCCTTAATGCGGTGGCGGTGCAACTCAACGGCACGCCGCTAGCGACAATCGCAGCCGCACCAATGGTGCAAAGCGCCGAATACAACGCACTCTACCACCCTAATCTGAGCGAAAGCTACAAGATCATCAACGCAATGGGCGCTTGGACTGCCGCCGGTGGCAGGGCGAATGCCGGCGCAGGAATCAAGATCGGCGACATCGATACGGGTATCGATAACACGCATCCCTTCTTTGATCCCACGGGATTCAGCTATCCGGCCGGTTTTCCAAAGTGCGATGCGGCTGATAGCGCTTCGCACCACCAGGATCAGGACTGCAAGTACGTCTCGCCAAAAGTTATTGTTGCCAAAGTTTTCTACAATAAGGCCCACCAGCAGGGTCTCGATGCGCAGGCAATTCAAGATCACGGCACACACACGGCGGGTATTGCGGCCGGAGTAACCGGTAAAACTGCCGTTGCGAACGGCGTAGAGATTGATGACATGTCGGGCATCGCTCCCGGCGCGTGGTTGGGCAATTACAACGTTTTTCCCGGTGGAGTATTGGACGCTCGCAGCGAAGACATTCTGAATGCTGTTGATCAAGCGATCGAGGACGGCATGGACGTTCTCAACCTGTCTCTTGGTGGCGGTTATCATGGTAACAACGATCTGCTGGCAATCGGGCTGGACAACGCAGTGGATGCTGGCGTGGTAGTGGCTGTAGCCGCCGGTAATAGCGGCCCCGGACAAGGCACGCTGGAATCCCCGGGTCGTGCACGCAAAATCATCACGGTCGCCGCGAGCACGAACAGGCACTTCGTCGGCCAGCCCTTCACCTATCCGGCGGGCGGCGGAACAACGATCGGTGCCGCGGTTGGCGATTTCGACCCATTACCGGCAGCGACGTTTACTCTATTCGACACCCATTCCGATGGTTGCACCAGCGTTGACCCGGCTGCCGCCGGTAGCGTAGCGATCATTGACCGCGGCGGATGCGTCTTCAGTCAGAAAGTTGCAAACGCAAAAGCGGCGGGTGCCATCGGCGTTGTAATCATTAATAACGTCGCCGGAGACCCTACCGCCATGGCGAGAACTGCCGGCTTCGATGACGACTTGCCTGCAGTTATGATCAGCAAGAACGACGGGGCAGCGCTGCGAGCTGCAAACCCGCCCGACGCGTCAGCGCTCGCGACATTCCAAGAATTTATTACTCCGAACCAGGATATCCTCGCTGGCTTCAGCAGCCAGGGACCCACATTGGTTGACTTCGCGGTGAAGCCTGATGTGACCTCAGTTGGCGTTAACGTTCTTAGCTCTATCACGTGTGTCGGCACAGGGTTCCCATGCACCACCACCGGTGACGGCACCGATGCTCCTTGGGCTTTCTTCAGCGGCACATCCATGGCAACGCCGCACATCGCCGGCTCGGCGGCTGTGCTGCTGCAACTGCACAGCGACTGGTCGCCGGCGCAAGTTAAGTCGGCGCTTGTCAATCGCGCGGATTTGGTGATCAAGGATGCTATTACTGGCATGCACGATGTCGGTCCGACAGCACAGGGCACCGGACGCGAGAACCTCTCCGTGGCTGCGGACGCAACGACGTGGATGGACCCTGTTTCGGCCAGTTTCGGCCGTGTCACTGTTGGTCGTGGGAGTTCGGTTACGATCACACTGCACAATCCGACTGGTACTCCGCAGACATTCGCTGTCTCAAAGCTCAAATTCACTCCAAGTACATTTGGGAACACCGTGCCTCTGGCCTACAATGCCGGAGATATAACCATGGGCGATGACCGGATCAGCGTCCCAGCTAGCGTAACCGTTCCAGCCCAGGGATCCACCACGCTTAGAGTCACTGTCAATGCAGCGATGGGATCCACGGTCCAAGGGTGGATCAATCTGGATGGTCCGCTCGACAACGATCTGCACTTCGCATATTACGCGCACGTCGGCCCGTAATTAGCATCACGAAGTAGTTCTACAAAACAGGGACGCGGGTGACCGCGTCCCTGTTTTTTTGGCCGAATATCAGAGCATCGACAACTCCACACAATTCGGGCTAGGTTGCTCTGATGATCGCAGCTCTGAGGCTAGCTGAAGCAACTTATCTGATGCAAATCTTGGCCTCGGCTTTTCTGGCCATTCTATTTCTGCAGTCGGGAATTGATAAAATGCTGGACCGCCGCGGAAATTCTGAATGGCTAAAAGGACATTTCGCGAAGAGTCCATTAGCTGCCATGGTTCCTGCTCTGCTGATTTCCATCACGATCCTGGAGATCGCAGCGGGCGCACTCAGCGCCGTCGGCT
>Ga0310813_10002646_pt1 | contig 10840 bp, 7 predicted proteins | sample YN3metagenome_FD_203086 | JGI IMG/M metagenome (GOLD analysis project Ga0310813, IMG submission 203086) | Soil microbial communities from experimental microcosm in Duke University, North Carolina, United States - YN3 | ecosystem: Engineered > Artificial ecosystem > Soil microcosm > Unclassified ... | reverse complement strand
GTTCCAACCTGGGACCGATCAACCCCGTCCTGCGGAGCGCGGCGGAAGCGCGGGTCGCCGCGCTCCGGGCCGCGGACCCGCGGAACGCCGTGCCGATCCCGGCCGATCTCGTCACCGCGTCGGGCAGCGGTCTGGATCCGGATATCAGTCCGGAAGCGGCGGCCTGGCAGGTCCCTCGGGTCGCGAAGGCTCGGGGCATGAGTGAGGAGTCGCTGCGCCGCCTGCTGGCCGCCCATGCGCAAGGACCCCAATTCGGATTCCTCGGTGAAGCACGGGTAAACGTCGTTTCTCTGAATCTGGCGCTGGATGCGCTTGAGCGAGGTGAGCGATGAACCCCATTCCCGAAGAACTCGGCACGGTGAATCCCGCGTTGCGGACGGCCGTCCTGATCGTCGCGGGCGAAGATTCGGCGCCGGACCGGTCCTTTGACGCGATCCGGCACTACTTCGGGGGGTATTACGAGCAGATCATTTTCATGACGATCGGCCTGGTGGACTACCAGGTGATGGACGATGTCCCGGGGAGCCAGATCGGGACCGCGGTCCGCCATACGGCGCAAGGGGCGGTGACGACGAGCCTCAATCGGGCCCTGCGCTCAGGGATGTCGGCCGTGACCTGCGTGGCGATCGGAACAGATCCGGCGGAAGAGGTTGAGCGGCTGTCGCTGGAATTCGTTCGGCGCTTTCCCACGGCGATGTTCTTCCTGGGGAAGCTCGTCTTCCAGAATCAGAAGTGGTACCACCCTCTGCTGCATAGCCGCATGGGCGATGCCATCCAGCGCCGCCTCGAGCGACGCGGCCTCCCGGTGACGATCTTGCCGGTGGTGGTTCCGGCGTAGAGACTTTGGTGAATCGGAATTAGAATGGGTTCGTGGCGATGACCGAGGTCCGTCCGAACCCCGACGCGCTCCTGGCGCGGGTGCGGGAGAAGGAAAGCGAATCCCGCCGGGGCCGGCTCAAGGTCTTTCTGGGCGCCTGCGCGGGGGTCGGCAAGACGTACGCCATGCTGGAGGCGGCCCGGCGCCTAAAAAGGGACGGCATCGAAGTAGTCGCGGGCTACGTCGAATCGCACGGACGGTCGGAAACGGACGCACTTCTGGAAGGGCTCGAGACCCTCGCCTCGCACTGGGTCGACTACCGGGGGGCAAGGCTGCGCGAGTTCGATCTCGACGCGGCGCTAGCCCGGAAGCCGGCCGTCCTCCTGGTCGACGAGCTCGCCCACACGAACGCCCCCGGCTCGAAGCACGCGAAGCGCTGGCAGGATGTGCGGGCGCTCCTGGACGCCGGGATCTCGGTGGTTACCACCCTCAATATCCAGCACATCGAAAGCCAGAACGACCTGGTGGCGCAGATCACGCGCGTGGTCGTCCGCGAGACCGTCCCGGACGCGCTGCTGGAGGAGGCGGACGACGTCGAGCTCGTCGACCTCCCGCCCGACGAGCTCCTGCAGCGGCTCCAGGAGGGGAAGGTCTACCTGCCCGAGCAGGCCGAGCGGGCCCGCGAGAACTTCTTCCGGAAAGGCAATTTGATCGCGCTGCGCCAGCTGGCGCTCCGCTACACGGCGGAGCGCGTAGACCGCCAGATGCAGGCCTACCGGCGCGACCAGGCCATCGCGCATGCTTGGCCGGGGGCCGAACGGCTGATCGTCTGTGTGGGCCCCAGCCCGCAGTCGGCCAAGGTCGTCCGCGCCGCCAAGCGGATGGCCATGCGGCTCCACGCGGAGCTGATCGCGGTGTACGTCGAGACGCCGGCCGTGGCCTCGCTCCCGCAGTCGGACCGCGAGCGCGTGGTGCAGACGCTGCACCTGGCGGAGCAGCTGGGGGCCGAGACCGCGACGCTGAGCGGAGACGACCTGACCGACGTCCTGCTGCGTTATGCCCGGGAGCGCAACGCGAGCAAGATCGTGATCGGCAAACCGGGCCGGAAGTCGTGGAGGACCTGGATCAGCGGTTCTCCGGTGGACCGCCTCGCGCGGCAGAGCGGCGAGATCGACATCTACGTCATCAAAGGGGTCGCCGAAGACGCCGAGGCGTCGGAACCCGCGCCGGCCAGGCCCGTGGCGTGGGGGCCCTACGGCTGGGCGCTGGGCGTGGTCGGGCTCTGCTCGCTCCTGAGCTATGCCCTCTTCCGCCGTCTGTCGGAATCGAACCTGGTGATGATCTACCTGGCCGGTGTCATCTTCGTCGCCACGCGCTTCGGCCGCGGTCCGTCGATCCTGGCGTCGGTCCTGAGCGTCCTGGCCTTCGACTTCTTCTTCGTGACGCCGTACTTTACGTTCGCGGTCTCGGACAGCCAGTACCTCCTGACGTTCGTGGTCATGCTGACGGTGGCCCTCGTGGTGAGCACGCTGGCGGTGCGGACGCGCCAGCAGGCCGAGTCCGCGACGGAGCGGGAGCGGCGGACCTCCGCGCTGTACTCCATGAGTCGCGAGCTGGCCAGCACGCAGGGGACCGAAGACCTGGCCGCCGCGGCGCGGAAGCACGTGGAGGAGGTCTTCCACGGCGTTGCGGCGATCTATCTGCCCGGCGCCGACGGAAAGGTCGAGCCGGTGGCGCGACCGGGGACCGAAGGGTTGGACGAGCGGGGCGTGGCCCAATGGGTCTACGACCACAAGCAGAACGCCGGGCTCGGAACGCGCACGCTCCCCGGATCGCGCTCGATCAACGTGCCGCTCGGCGTGGGCGACCGGGTAATCGGGGTCCTCGGGTTTCAGCCCAAGGATCCGGCGGCGTTCCTGGTCCCGGAGCAGATGCAGCTCCTGGAGACCTTCGCGACTCAGGGGGCGGTGGCGTTGGAGCGCGAGCGCCTCGCCCGTCAAGCAGGCGAATCGAGAGTTCAGATGGAGGCAGAGAAGCTTCGGAACACGCTCTTGAGCGCGATCTCGCACGACCTCCGGACCCCGCTCGCGGCGATCAAGGGCGCCACGAGCCTGCTGGTGTCCTCCCCGAACGTGGACCCGGGCGTCCGCCTCGATCTTCTCATGAGCATCCACGAGGAGGTCGAGTACATCAACCGGATGGTGACGAACCTCCTGGACCTCACCCGGCTCGAATCGGGCAAGGTCGAGATCCGCAAGGAACTCCAGCCCCTTGAGGAGATCGTCGGGACCGTGACGGACCTCCTGGAGAAGGGGCTCAAGGAACACCCGCTGACGATCTCGCTGCCCCCGGACCTGCCGATGATTCCGATGGACGCGCCCCTCGTCCAGCAGGTAGTCTTCAACCTCCTCGACAACGCCATCCACCACACGCTCTCGGGGACCGCCATCGATCTCGCCGCGGCCGTCGAGGGTGGGGTTGTGGCCGTTGAGGTAGCCGACCGCGGGCCCGGGATCCGGCCGGGAGAGGAGCGAAAGATCTTCGACAAGTTCTACCGCGTCACGACGGAAGGGAAGCGATCCGGCATGGGGCTCGGACTGGCGCTTTGCGAGGCGATCATCCGGCTTCACGGCGGGCGCATCTGGGCCGAGAACCGGCCGGACGGCGGAGCGTCGTTCCGCTTCACCCTGCCGCTGGGGGCGCCGTGAGCGAGAAGAAACGGGTCGCCGTCGTCATCGAGGACGACGCGCCGATCCGCCGCTTCTTGAAGGTCACCCTCGAGGAGAACGGCTTCAAGTACGTGGAAGCCGACACCGCCAAGAAGGGCCTCATCCAGTGCGAGACCCAGATGCCGGACCTCATCATCCTGGACCTGGGGCTGCCGGACATGGACGGCCTGGAAGTGATTGAGCTCGTCCGCGAGTGGACCAAGGTTCCCATCGTAGTGCTCTCGGCGCGGGGCAAGGAGAAGGACAAGGTCGAGGCGCTCGACGCCGGCGCCGACGACTACCTCACCAAGCCGTTCGGGGTCGACGAGCTCCTGGCCCGAATCCGCGTGGCTCTACGTCATTCGGCCCGGACCGAGGCGGCGACGGGGGAGACGAGCTTCCGCTACAGGGGCCTGGAGGTCGACCTGGAGAAGCGCGTCGTGACCGTGTCGGGCAAGGAAGTTCACCTGACGCCGATCGAGTACCGTCTGCTTGCGACGCTCGTCAAGCACGCCGGCAAAGTGCTGACGCACAAGCAGCTGCTGGTCGAGGTGTGGGGCCCGAACGCCGAGTTCGAGCACCAGTACGTGCGCGTCTACATGAACCAGCTCCGGCACAAGATCGAGCCGGAGCCCGCGCGTCCGAAGTATCTGATTACGGAGACGGGCGTCGGCTACCGTCTGAAGACGACCTGATTCCGCGTACGGAATCCCCCCCGAGGTCGTCCTACTTCACACGAGGTGGGTCATGAAGGTTCTTCATCGCATCACGCCGCGTCAATTCGCGTCCTGCTGAATTAACCCCGACCGAGCTCCGTTTCCTTTTCCCCCGGAGATTCTCTGCTCGGAGGATGCCATGAAACTCTTACTGTCTGCCCCTCCCCGGCGGACGACGCCGGCGGAGCAACTGGCCCTGAAAGGGGCCCGGCGCATGAGCGTCGTCTTCGGCTCCCTCGGCCTGGTCCTGGTCGTGCTGGGCGTGGCAGCGAAGGCTCCGATCCCTTTCTGCATCTGGGGCTTCTTCGTCCTGGGCGCGGCCGTGGTCGTTCGCCGGAGCGGCGAGCGGCGCCTGGAGCTCTGGCTCCACGGGACCGAGATGCTCGCCGAGGCGCGTCCGGGGAAGGCCTGGACGCTGACGTGGAGCGTCGACGGGAAGACGTTCCGCGGCCAGACGTCCCAGATGCCGTTGCTCTGGACGAACGGTCGCGTGCGGATCCTGGTCGACCTCGACAAGCCCTCGCGGATGATTCCGCTGGGCCTGGAGATGGTCGAGACGCCTGAAGCGGAGGGCCCGCAGACCGTGCTGCCACCCGTCCTGCCGCCTCGGCCGAGAAGGGCCGGCCTTCTCGTGCTGACGGAGGCGAGGCAACGCCGGAACGCGGCTCTCCTGACGGCCTCGCTCGCTCTTTTCGTGGCGTGCCTGGTGTCGCCCTTCGTCCTGGAACGCTGCCGTTTCCTCGCGGAAGCGGTGCCGGCGGGACAGGCTCGCGTCACCGGTCGCACCCGCTCAAGCGTCGAGTACGTGTTTGACGGAGCGCGTCGATCCTTTGAGGCCGGCGGCAAGAGTCAGGTGCAGTGGCCGGTGGGTAAGATCGTCACCGTCTACCGTCACCGGGGTTTTGTCGTGGCTGAACCGGAAGTCCCGGGGATGAGGATTCCGGTCGGGGTGATCCTGATCGTGGCGCCGATCGTGGCGGCGATCCTCATCCTGACGTCGGCCGTGGGGGAGGCCCGGCAGGCGCAGCGACTCTGGCGTTTCGGAAAGGAGGTGCCGGCGGAAATGATCAGCGACCACACGCAGAATCAGCGGCGCGAGGTGATCTGTCGGTTCTCGTCCGCAGGGTTGGGCGGCGTGACCCGGCGCGAGTTTGCGGCGTCGCGGAACCTTCTCGAAGGTTACCGTGGTGAGCCGGTCGTGCTGGTGGACCCGCGCGATCCCAAGGTTTCGCGGATGATGCTGGCGGACGAAGCCTAGCGTGAATCCTTCAGGGTCCGGCTTGCGATCGCAAGGACGCAGGCCGGACCCTTCTCTTCAGGCGAAGAAGAACGCGGTGGCGATGATGGCGTAAAGCGCGACGAGGAGAAGCCCTTCCAGCCAGTTGCAGACGCCGTCGGTCGCGAGATGGTTGATGATCATCACCGGGAGCAGCATCGCAGCCAGCTCGAAGAGCGTGAAGTTCAGGTCCAGCGGCCGGCCCATCGCGGCGCCCAGGAGCACGAGGATCGGGACCACGAACAGGTTGATCTGAATCGTGGAGCTGGTGCCGATCTGGATGGACAGGTCGATGAGGTTCTGCCGCGCGTAGGCGATGGCCGACAGGTTCTCGGCGACGTTGGTGATCACGCCGAGCACGATGACGCCCACGAACAGCTTGGAAAGGCCGAGTTGCCGGCCCGCGCCGTCCAGCGTCCGCTCCAGCACGCCGCCCAGGAACGCGACCGTCAGCGTCGTGACCAGAAGCACCAGGAGCGCCTTCCGGACCGGCCATTCCGAGCGCCGCGCTCCCCGGAGTTCGTCGACGGCGTCGAAGAGGTGGCGGTGGGTCCGGATCGTGAAGACGAGCCCCGCGACATAGACCAGGGCGAGGATGACGCTCACGACGCGGGAGAGGGTGCCCACGTGCGCCGGTCCGACGAACTTTGCGAAGACCGTGGGGATGGACACGCCGGCGAACGCGATGATCAGAAGGGACGCCGACACTCCCGCGGCCGTCTGGTTGAATTTCTGCTCACGGTACTTGAGGCCGCCGGCGAGCATGCTCAGGCCGATGAGCAGAAGCAGATTCGTGACGAGCGAGCCGACGATCGAGCCGCGGACGACCTGGGCGGCGTCCGGGGACGAACCGAGGAGCAGGCGAACTCCGATGAGAAGCTCCACGGCGTTCCCGAAGGTCGCCGCCATCAGCGCCCCGAGCGCCGGGGTCGACTTGATGGCGATCTCCTGGGTGGCCCGTCCGAGATAGCCGGCGAGGGGGATCATCCCGACGATCGCGAGGAGGAAGCTGACCGACGTGGGCCATCCGGCTCGTTCGCTGATCCACGCGAGCGGCACGCTGACCAGCAGCAGCAGGAGGATCCGGCCTCCCAGTCTGCCTCCGGTTTCGGCGGCCAGCGGCGCGTCGGTGTCGGGCTTGAGCTCCGCCATCTAGCGCCGCTTCCTGTTGTAGTAGCGGAACTGGTGGTAGCTGATCCCCAGCAGGCGCGCCGCCCGCGCCTGGTTGCCGTCGGCGTCCTTCAGGGCCTCGGCGATCAGGCGACGCCGGTACGCCTCGACCTTCTCGTGCAGCCCGCCTTTCTTCGCCGCGGGCTCGTCGTCCAGGATGAGCCCCAGGTCGTCGAGGCCGATCTCGGGGCCGCTGTCCCGATAGGCCGCCCGCTCGATGATGTTCTTCAGCTCGCGCACGTTCCCGGGGAAGCGATAGCGGTCCAGGCGCTTCAGCGCGTCCTTCGAGAGGCGCCGGTCCCGGAAGGCGGGGATCTCAAGGGCGAACTGGTTGAGGAAGTGCCGGGCCAGCACCTCGACGTCGCCCTCGCGCTCCCGCAGCGGCGGCACCATCACCACCTCGAAGGCCAGGCGGTCGTAGAGGTCGGAGAGGAAGGCGCCGGAACGGATCCGCTCCTTGAGGTCGACGTTGGTTGCGGCCACGACTCGCGCGGTCGTCTTGAACTCCTTGGTCCCGCCGACGCGCGTGAAGGTGCCGTACTCGACCACGCGCAGGATCTTCTTCTGGAAGACCGGCGACATGTTGCCGATCTCGTCGAGGAAGAGGGTGCCCCCGTCGGCCTGCTCGAACTTGCCCTGGCGGGGCTCGTCGGCGCCCGTGAACGCGCCCTTCTCGTGGCCGAAAAGCTCGCTCTCGAGGAGCGCGTCGTTGAAGGCGGCGCAGTTGACCGAGACGATGGGGCGAGTCGGGGGCCCGGCCGTGAAGTGGATCGCCCGCGCCACCAGCTCCTTGCCGGTGCCGCGCTCGCCCGTGATGAGCAGCGGTCGCGGAACCCGCGCGACCCGCTGGACCTGGTCGATCATCTTCTTGATTTGGGGCGACTCTCCGACAATCTGAAAGCGCGCCTGAATCGCCTCACGGAGGCGAGCATTTTGTTCGTCGAGGCGCCGATTGCGCTCGATCGCCTCGAAGAGCCCACGCATCTTGCCGAGCAGCGTGCCGATGCGCTCCCGCAGGCGCTCGCCCGTGACGAGGAAGTCGCTTGCGCCCGCCGCAATCGCCTTGGCGGCACGCTCGACGCTGCCGCGCTCGGCGGCGAGGACGATGGGAACTTCCGGGTCCGCCTGATGGATCTTCCGGATCAGTTCCAGTCCCTGCTGGTCGGGCAACACCACCATCGTCGAGCGGGAGCGGTCGCGGACGTGGACCAGAAGCTCCTTGAGCGTGGGGACCAGACGCACCTCGTCCTCGGGGCGCACCTCGACCTGGAACGCTTCGCGGAGCGCTCCGAGGTCGTGGGCTCCGGCATTCAGGATCAGGATGGATTGAATCACTGCCTGATGATACATGACGAAAAGTGTCACAGGTGGTGAAAATCACCACATCCACCCCTCCAATTCGTGAGATTTCGCGCGTTCTCGCTGGCACGGGTCTTGCAACGGAAGGCCCCGGGAAAGGAGGCATGTATGGAACATCTGTGGTGGGTTCTGGTGGCGACGGCGGTACCCGTCGTGATCCTCCTGGTCCCGATCCTGCTCGGGATGCGCGTGATCCCGAACGACATGGTCGGGATCGTGGAGAAGCTGTGGTCCGGCCGCGGCTCGCTGCCCGAAGGTCGTCTGATCGCCCTCGATGGCGAGGCGGGCTTCCAGGCGGAGCTGCTCCGAGGCGGGATCCACTTCGGCTTCCCGATCTGGAAGTTCCGCGTGCACAAGGTCCGGTTGACGTCGGTCCCGCAGGGCAAGATCGGCTACGTCTTCGCGAGGGACGGCCGGGCCCTGCCGCCCGAGCAGACGCTGGGGCGCGTGGTCGAGTGCAACCATTTCCAGAACGCGCGGGCGTTCCTGACGCCGGGCAAGGCGCAGGGAGGTCAGCGCGGCCGCCAGCGGGCGATCCTCCGCGAAGGCGTCTACGCGATCAACGTGGCGCTCTTTGTGGTGATCACCGAGGAGGCCGTGCACAGCCTGTACCTGGGCGACGGACGGGAAGTCGAGATGTTCAAGAGGTGGCAGAAGGAGCTGGCGGAATTCAGCGGCTTCAGTCCGGTGGTGATCGACAAGAACCGCGGCCAGGCCGACGACTCGATCGGGATCGTGACGATCCACGACGGTCCGGCTCTGGGCCCCGGCGAGATCATCGCTCCCCCGGTGGGGACGAAGTCGGGCGAGCCGGGATACCACAGCAACTACCAGGACGTGGAGGCGTTCCTGGCCTCCGGCGGGCGGCGCGGACGGCAGTACGTCCCCCTGACGGACGGCACGTACTTCCTGAACCGCTGGTTCGCGTCGGTGGAGATCGTGCCCAAAACGGTGGTGCCGATCGGCTCCGTCGGAGTCGTGGTGAGCTACTTCGGGCAGAAAGGAGAAGACCTGACGGGAAAGGGCTTCCGTCACGGCGAGCAGGTGGTCGAGGGCGAACGCGGAGTCCTCGCTGAAACGCTGGGCCCCGGCAAGTACCCCTTCAACACGTACGCCGGCTGCGTGTATCTCGTGCCGACGACGAACTTCGTCCTGCACTGGATCACGGGGCGTACCGAGAGCCACCGCTACGACGAGACGCTGAAGTCGATCGACCTGGTGACGGCGGACGCGTACGAGCCGGTGCTCCCGCTGTCGGTGGTGGTGCACATTGACTATCAGAAAGCGCCCAACGTGGTGCAGAGGTTCGGCGATGTGAAGAAACTGATTACGCAGACGCTCGATCCGATGCTGAGCGCATACTTCCGGGACATCGCCCACAAGAAAACGATGCTCCAGCTCCTGCACGATCGGGACCAGATCCAGCAGGAGGCGAGGCGCGAGCTTCGCTTCCGCTTCGCGGAGTTCGACATCGAGCTCGTGGACGTGCTGATCGGGAAACCCGACACGGCGGGAGCGGGAGGCGCGATCGAGACCCTGCTGGAGCAGCTGCGGATGAGGCAGTTGGCGCGGGAGCAGGTCGAGACGTACGAGCAGCAGCGCGTGGCCGCGGACAAGCTGCTCACGCTCAAGACCGCCCTGGCGCTCGCGGAGCGGCAGACGGAGCTGACGAACTCGAAGGTGCAGGTGGAGATCGCCGGCAACCAGGGTGATGCGAAGCTCGCGCTGGCGCGGAAGCAGGCGGAGGAATCCGTCATCACGGCGGAGGCCGAGGGCAAGCGTCGGGTGCTCCTCGCGGAGTCCGACGGACGCTCCAAGGTCCTCGTCGGGGAAGGCGAAGGCCGGCGTCTGTCGCTCGAAGGCGAGGCGGAGGCGACGGTGCAGGAGCGGAAGATCGCCTCGTTCGGCGATCCGAGGCTCTACGCCCTGGCCCAGGTGGCGCAGCGGCTTAGCGAGAGCAAGCAGCCCCTGGTGCCGGAACGGCTCCTGGTCGCCGGAGGCGCGGACGGCAAGGCCGGCCAGAACCTGGTCGGCACGCTGCTGAGCCTCATCGTGGCGGAGAAATCCGGACTGTCGCTGGACGGCACGGGCGAGACCCCCAAGGCCGCCTGAGCCGGTCCGGCCGGCAAACTCGGGGGCCGGAGAGGACGGCAAACGTCCTCCCGGCCCCCTCACCCCGTCGGCAACGCTTCCGTCATAACGTTCCCAGGATCGAGGGCTCTAAGAAGCCCGAAGGCGGTCCATCGTTGCAGTAGGGGCGAGCCATGATCGCACAGTCTCCGGCCCGAACCGGTGCACCCTGTCGTGAAGGGTGCAGCAGCCCTCTCGCGCTTGTTCCGGTCCGCTGCTGCGTCTGCGACGTGGACGACGCGGACCCGCTGGCCATCGGCGAGGACTTCGAGTACCGCAGCAGCCCCGACAGCTTTCTCGCGGTGCGCTGCCGGCGCTGCGGCCTCGTGTACCTGAACCCTCGGCCGGACACCTGCGAGCTCGACCGCATCTACCCGCCCGACTACCACGCCTTCAACTTCTCGGAAGGGGAGTTCGGTTTCGTCTACAAGGTCCGGCGCCGCCTGGAAGCCCGGCGGCTGCTGGACTGCTGCGCGGGGCTCGAAGCCGGCGCGCGGATCCTGGATATCGGCTGCGGCGACGGCTTCCATCTGGACCTGCTCCGCGAATTCGGCAATCCCGGGTGGCACCTGGAGGGCGTCGATTCGAGTCCACGGGCGGTCGAGGCGGCGACCCGGCGCGGTCTCACGGTCCACCGCTCCTTCGTCCAGGACTGCCCGATCCC
>Ga0310813_10002644_pt1 | contig 10842 bp, 12 predicted proteins | sample YN3metagenome_FD_203086 | JGI IMG/M metagenome (GOLD analysis project Ga0310813, IMG submission 203086) | Soil microbial communities from experimental microcosm in Duke University, North Carolina, United States - YN3 | ecosystem: Engineered > Artificial ecosystem > Soil microcosm > Unclassified... | reverse complement strand
GTTCGCGATCGGCCAGGCGCTCGTCGTCATGGTCGGCACGAACGTGGGCGCGGGCAGCGCCGCGCGCGCGAAGCGCATCGCCTATCTCGGCGCGGCGATGGCGGCGGCGTTCTGCCTCGTCATCGGCTCGACGGTGGCGCTCCTGCCGCGGCTCTGGGTGTCGATCTTCTCGGCCGACCCGGCGGTCCTCGAGGCCGGCTCCGCCTATCTGCGTACCGTGGGACCCTTCTACCCGTTCATGGGGATGGGAATCGCGCTCTACTTCGCCTCGCAGGGCGCGGCGCGAGTGGGCTGGCCGGTGCTCGCGGGGACGGCGCGGCTCATCATCGTGATCTGCGGCGGCTTCGCCGTCGTCTCGTACGCCGGGTCGCTACCGGCGCTCTATGCGGTGGTCGCCTTGGGGATGACTGTCTGGGGGAGTGCCACGCTGTACGCGGTAAGGACGACCGACTGGTCGCGTCACTGAATGAATTCGACCAGTGCGTCGAGCGTGGCGTCGGGCGCCTCGGCCATGAGCGAGTGCCCGGAAGTCCTCACCTGCACGCGCGCGGGCGCCTTGATCGCCTTGATGAGCGCCTCGGCATTGCGCGCCGGGGTCATCACGTCGCGCCCGCCCAGGATGAAAAGCACCGGGCAGCGCAGCTTGCCGGCGGCCTCGATGCCGCCGTCGTAGGCGTTGCAGGCGGCCAGCGCCGAGTGCAGGACGCCGGGCGCAAGGCGCCCTAGGCGCGCCAGCGTGTCGCCGTACATCCACATGCCCGGGTTCGGATTGGCGCCGAGCGGAACCTGCGGCGCGTGGCCCCAGATCGTCGACATGTCGTAGGCAGTGGGATCGTTTCGCTTCGCCGCCTCCAGGAAGGCGTCGGTCACCTTCATCGGATAGCCCACGCCGATGAGCGCGATGCGCTCGGCCTGCTCCGGATAGCGCGCCGCGAATTCCAGCGCAACGAGCGCGCCCATCGAATGGCCTACCAGTGCGGCGGCGGCGATTCTCTTCTCGTCCAGGATCTTCTTCACCCACGCCGCCATCGCCTCGATCGTCCCGATCGGCGGCCCCTCGGAGCGACCGTGCCCCGGCAGGTCGAGCGCGAGCACGTTGCGGCCGTGATAGCCGAAATAGCGGCTCTGCAGCCCCCACCAGGAATGGTCCAGCCCTGCGCCGTGGAGAAAGACGACCGTGGGCTTCGCCGGCTCGAACTCGTGCGCCGCCGCGTAGGCGAACGCCTTTTTTCCGTCCACCTGCAGGTTCATCTCTGCGACGCCTTTAGCGAGCGATCGAGGTCGTCGATCAGGTCCTGCGGATCTTCCAGGCCGATCGAGAGCCGGATCGTGCCCGGGCCGATGCCGGCTTTCTTCAGGTCTTCGTCCGTCATGCGGTAGTGCGTCGTGCTCGCCGGGTGGATGACGAGCGATTTTGCATCGCCCACGTTGGCGAGGTGCGAGAACACGCGCAGCGACTCGATGAACCTGCGCCCGGCGTCCCGGCCGCCCTTGATGTCGAACGTGAACACCGCGCCGCAGCCGAGCGGGAGCAGGCGCTTCGCGATTTTGTTGTCCGGGTGTCCTTCGAGCTCGGGAAAAACGACCGATTGAACGGAAGAATGCCTTGAAAGAAACGCGACAATCTTTCTCGTGCTCTCCACATGCCGCGGCATGCGCAGGTGCAGCGTCTCGATGCCCTGCAGGATCTGGAAGGCGGTCATCGGCGCCATGCAGGCGCCAAAATCCCTCAACCCCTCGCGCCTCGCGCGCAGGAGAAAGGCGCGCGTGCCCGATTCCTCCTCGAAATCCATGCCGTGGAAGCCGGCGTAGGGCGCGGTGAGCTGCGGAAACTTGCCGCTCTTCTCCCAATCGAACCGCCCCGAATCGACCAGCACGCCGCCGATCGCGATGCCGTGCCCGCCGAGGAACTTGGTGGCCGAGTGATAGAGCAGATCGGCGCCGTGCTCGAACGGCTTCATCAGGTACGGCGTCGTGAACGTGGAATCGACCAGCAGCGGCAACCCGGCCTCGTGCGCGACCCTTGAAACGGCCGGGATGTCGAGCACATCCAGCCCCGGATTGCCGAGCGTTTCCCCGAAGAGCAGCCGTGTGCTGGCCTTTATTTCCCTGCGGAAATTCTCCGGATCTCTCGGTGAAACGAAGGTCGTTTCAATTCCAAACCTTTTCAACGTGTAGCCGAGGAGATTGTGGGATCCGCCGTAGAGCGCGGTGGAGGCGACGATATGGCTGCCCGCGTCCATGAGGGTCGCGATCGCGAGGTGCAGCGCCGCCTGGCCGCTCGCGGTCGCGATCGCGCCGACGCCGCCCTCGAGCGCGGCCACTCGCTCCTCCAGCACGGCCACGGTCGGATTGGAGATGCGCGAGTAGACGTGGCCCGCGCGCTCCATGTTGAAGAGCGAGGCCGCGTGCGCGCTGTCGCGAAAGACGTAGGAGGTGGTCTGGTAGACCGGTACCGCGCGCGCCCCCGTCGCCGGATCGGGCGACTGGCCGGCGTGCAACGCCAGCGTGTCAAACCCCGGATATTTGGGACCGGACATTCGTCCTGCCTAGAGCGGACCCGCCAAAACTGCTTAGTGCAAATGCTTGCGGGCGGGCCGCGTGGCCGTCTCGAACGCGCGCTCGGGCTTCTTCGCCTCGGCCGCGCGCGCCTTCCAGTCGTCCTCGAAGAGCCGGTTGACCAGCACCGCGACTTCGGCCACCTCGGCTTTGCCGAACTGGCGCGCGAGCAGCGCCGACACGTCCTCGATCATGCAGCGCCGCTGCGCCTCGTGGATGGCGTGCGGCGTGGGTCCGACGAAAAGCAGGCGCGACTCCTGCTCGCCGTTGTCGTGGTACAGCGTGAGCTCGACTTCGACCGCCTCGTAGCAGAGCGGCCCCAGGCTCTCGAGCGCCTGCTCGAGCGCGCCGTGGAAGCTGCGCCCGGTCTCGCCCGTCCAGCACACGAGGAGCATGAGGTCTTTCTCGTCGAAGCGCAGGCCCGGCTCCTCGGGCTCGAGGCTCTTCACGTCGGCGAGCCCCTCGGCGTCGAGATACTCGAGCCAGGGCGCGAGCGCCTGCTCGATCTGCTTTTTCGACACGCCTTCGAGAATCGGGATATCGGCGTGGACATGCACTTCCATGCGCATGGCGTTTTCCCGGGGGAGATGGACGTGCATTTTATCACGCGCCTTTCGGGCCCCGACCGGCGGCGAGGGTCAACCGACCGATGGCGATTTGCGTTGCTCGAGAACGACTTGGAGAGGATGGAAGGGCCCGAGTGGACTACGCAAGATACAAATATTCACAGCCGAAGTCCGTTGTGGGCGGTCTAATTTTCCATGCGAGGCTGCCCATGGAGGTAGCGATGAACGTCATGTACAACAGCGAGAACTACTACGTCGTCGAGTTTCCCGGACGTGGCGGAATAGAGCTGGTGGACAAGACCACCGGCCGCGGCGGATTTCTGGAAGGCGCCGTGGAGGTGAAATTCCGCGCCTCGATGGCCGACCTGGCGTTGGGCGAGCCGACGACGGACTCGGTGGATGAATTCCTCGCCGAATACGACGCGCTCCTCACCAACCCCATGGTCCTTCACTAGCTACTCGCGCCGTAGACGATCGGCTACATTCGGGCCGTGCCCCGGCCCGAGCGCTTTTCCCCCTCATTTCATCCCGACTATTCGGGCGGCGGCTTCGTCAATCTGATCGCCTCGCTTGTCGAGGCGCGCGGCGGGGCGCCGCGCCATGCGCCGCTCGCCGCGCTGCCTGCGGCCGAGCTGCGCGAGGCCGCGAATGTGGTGCTCCTCATCGTCGATGGGCTGGGCGATAACTATCTTCTCGCGCACGGCGGCGGGGGTCCGCTCGCCCGCCACCGCCGCGCCTCGCTTAGCGCCGTCTTTCCGTCGACGACCGCGACCGCGATCACCGCCGGCTTCACCGGCTCGACGCCGATCGAGCACGGCCTCACGGGCTGGTACACCTATTTTTCCGAGGTGGCGTGCGTCGCCGCGCCGCTGCCGTATGTGCGCCGGGGCGAGAAGCGACCGCTCGGCATCCCTCCGGCGCGCCTTTTCGCCGAGCCGAGCTATTTCGATACGCTCGCCGACCGCGTCATCGTCGTGACCTGGAACGCCATCGTCGATGCCACCTACAACGCTTTTCATTGCGGCGGCGCCGAGCGTCGCAGCTACGAAAGCCTCGAGGGCTTCGTCGAGCAGACCGCGGCGGCGGTCCGCTCGGGACCCGAGCGCAAATTCGTCTACGCCTACTGGCCGCAGTTCGACGTCCTCTCTCATCAGCACGGCGTCGGCAGCCCCGAGGTGCGCGCGCATTTCGGCGCGCTCGACGATGCCATCGGCCGCCTGATCGAGCACCTGGCGGGCACCGATACCATGCTCCTCGTCACCGCCGATCACGGCTTCGTCGACGTGCCGGCGTCAGAAACGGTCGAGCTGCCGCCCTCGCTCGCCGCGCAGCTGCGATTCCCGCTGTGCGGCGAGCGCCGCATCGCCTTCTGTCATGTTCATGAAACAAAATCATTCATCGAAAAAGCCAAAGGGCTCCTCGGCGGGCGGGCCGAGGTCCGGCCAAGCCAGGACCTCGTCGAGGAAGGCTGGTTCGGGCCCGGCCGGCCGCACCCGCGTTTCGCGGAGCGGATCGGCGACGTCGCCATTGTCATGAACGGCCGCGGCGCGATAAAAGACTGGGTGCCGGGCGAGAAGCGGCACGTGCTCGTCGGCGATCACGGCGGCACCTCCGAGGACGAAATGCGCATTCCACTGGTGGTGGCGAAAACATGAAAACCAAGGCGAACGGCATCGACATCCACTACGAGCTGCACGGCAAGGAGGGCGCGCCCTGGCTCGTGCTCAGCCACTCGCTCGCGTGCAGCGTGCGCATGTGGGATCCGCAGATCGCAGCACTGAAGGACCGCTATCGCATCCTCGCCTACGACACGCGTGGCCACGGCGGCAGCGAGGCGCCCAAGGGGGAATACACCCTTGAGATGCTGGCGGATGATTTGAATGCCCTGATGAAAGCACTCGGAGTGAAAAGCGCCAATTACTGCGGCCTTTCCATGGGCGGCATGATCGGGCAGACCTTCGCGCTCAAGTACCCGGGCGTCTTCAAGACGCTCGCGCTCGCCGATACGACGAGCCGCTACCCCGCCGATGCCTGGCCTGCCTGGCAGGACCGGATCCGGACCGCGGAGGCGAAGGGCATGGAGCCGCTCGCCCAGCCGACGCTCGAGCGCTGGTTCACCGAGCCCTTCCGCAAGAAGAACCCGGCGGCGGTGGAAGCGATCCGCAAGCTCATCGTCTCCACGCCGGTGGCAGGCTACGTCGGCTGCTGCCATGCGATTCCGAAGATCAATCTCACGGCGCGGCTGAAGGAGATCCCCTGCCCGATTCTCGTCATCGTCGGCGCGGACGACCCCGGCACGCCGCCCGCCATGGCGAAGGAGATCCACGAGAACGCGCCGGGCTCGAAGCTGGTCGTGCTGCCGCAGGCGGCGCACCTTGCGAACCTCGAGCAGCCCGAGGGCTTCACGCAAGCCCTGGCGGATTTCAGCCGCTAGCGCCGACCCCCTTCACGCCGCGGTCGATGAACTCGCGCGACTGCTCGAGCGCGGCGCGGCGCCATTCGGCATCGCGCGGGTAGAACGCCGACTCGTAGTCGCGGCGCACCTTGGCCGCGAGCACGGGATCGCGATGGCCCTCGAAGCGCAGCCACCGCTGCGCCATGCCGGCGCGCTGCATGTCGCGGCGCGGCAGCGTGCCGAACTCGACCACGATCGTCGTCACCTCCGCCTCCGGCAGGAGTCCGGTGAAGGCATCGATGATCGTCCCGTGGTAGGTGGCGAGCGCCTTGTGCGTGACGCCCTGCAGGTTGACCGCGCGCTCGCCCCACCAGGCGCGCGCCCGCTCGCGCGCGGGCGAGCCTTCGGGGTGAAAGCACAGATAGATGTGCTCGCACCACGGCCCGATCCCCGTGTGCAGGTCGAGATAGGCCACGTGACGCGCATGGCCGAGGTGGGTCTCGACCGCCTCGCGAAACGCATTGTTCGCCCATTGCGGCTGCGCGCCGCCATAGAAGATCCCGTCGGGATGCGAGTACTGCCCGCCGTTGAAGGCGTCCGAGAATGCCTTCTCGCCGACCCGCTCGCGAAAAGCGTCGAGCCTGGTGAAGACGGCCTCGATGGACGGCTCATCCCAAGTCTGCAGCTGGATGAGCGAGTGGACGTCCGCGTAGCCGGGATTGGCGGGAACCGGCTTCGAGAAATCGACGAAATTGCGATTGAGATCGACGTTTTCCTCGGTGACGCGCGTCTTGTGAGCGAAGCCCCAGGGATTCTGCGCATGAAAGAACACGACCGCGGTGTCCTTCGGCAGGCGCGGCCGGCTGCGCAGCCAGGCGCATTGCGCCGCCGAGCCCGGGTAGCCCTCGATGCCGTGCGTGCCGCTGCCGACGACGAAGATCCTGGATGCGTTGCCCGGGCCGAGCACCGAGACGTCGAGGAAAAGCGGCTCGCCCTCGGGGCCGCGCTCGCTCGGGTGGTGGTATGCCTGGTGCTTCGCGCCGGCGCGGCGCGCCGCGCGCAGGAAGTGGTCGCGCGCCTCGCGGTAGGAGTCGGCGTAGACCGCTATTTCCTCAGCCATCGAGGCCTTGCCAGCGCTTGAGCTTCGCCGAATGGATGCCGAAGAGATCGAGCACGCGCGCGACTGAGTGCGCGACGAGCTCGTCGATGGTCTTCGGCCGCGCGTAGAGCGCCGGCACGGGCGGGAAGATGATGCCGCCCATTTCGGTGACCGCCGTCATGTTGCGCAGGTGGGCGAGATTGAGCGGCGTCTCGCGCACGAGGAGCACGAGGCGCCGCCGCTCCTTCAGCGTCACATCCGCCGCGCGCGAGACGAGGTCGTCCGCGTGCGCGTGCGCGACGGCGGCGAGCGTCTTCATCGAGCAGGGCGCGATGACCATCCCCTCGGCGAGGAAGGACCCGCTCGCGATCCCGGCGGCGATGTCGCGAGGGTGGTAGGCGACGTGCGCGAGGCGCTCGACGTCCTTGCGCCGCATCGCGAGCTCGTGGAAGCAGTTGAGCGCCCCGGCGTCCGAAAGCACGACATGGCTCTCCCAGCCGCGCGCCGAGCGAAGCTCCCTGAGCAGCCGCACGCCATACGCGGCGCCGCTCGCGCCGGTGATCGCGACCACCAGCCGCTTCGAAACCGCGCTTTTCAGAGGGGCTTTTCTCACTCGCGCAAGCGTACACTAAGGGCAACTCAGGGCACCGGGGCTCCGTATGTCGACGGCCGCAAAAACCTATCCCGTCAATGCGCTCGCGCCCGATCCGGCGGTGAAATTCGACCGCAAGATCGGCGAGCAGTACCTGCGCTATGCGCGCATGCTCTCGGCGCGCGGTTATGTCGCGAGCTCGACCGGCAACCTCGTCATGCGCGTGCCGCACCCGGATTACCCGCAAGGCATCTGCTACGTGAAATGCATGGGGGTGTCGCTCGAGGAAATGACCATGGACGACCTCATCCTCACGGACGTGGTCTACGGGCGGATCCTGTATGGCGACCGCGGCACCACCGTCGGCCATCAGATGAACCGCGAGATCCTGCGCCTGCGGCCCGACGTGAACGCGGTCATCCACCTCCACCACGACGAGACGATCGCCTTCTTCGCCGCCGGATTCGAGGAAATCCGCATCACCGGCCTCACTTTTCCGTACCTGATGCAGAGCTGGCCGCACTACCTGCCCGCGCACATCAACGTCGAGGAGGACGTCGGCCCGATCAAGACGTTCATCAAGGACACGAACTGCATCATCATGAAGCGCCACGGCTTCACGGTGCTCGGCCGCAACGTCTCGGAGTGCTACGGCCGCACCAACGTGCTCGCCGGCGAGATCAAGCGCAACATCCTCGCCGAGCAGCTCGCCGCCCAGCAGGGCCGCCAGCCCGAATACCTGACCAGGGCCGAGTGCGAAAAAATGTTCATGCACGGCGACGCCGTGATGTATCCCAAGGTGAAGCAATGAAACGACGCTTTTTTCTCTTTCTCCTCTGCCTTGTTTTTTCCGGCCCGGCGCTTGCGCAATCCTGGCCCTCCAAGCCCCTCAAGCTGATCGTTCCGTTCCCGCCGGGCGGCGGCACCGACCTCGCGTCGCGCTCGGTCGCGGCAAAGCTCGGCGAGGCGCTCGGGCAGCCGGTGGTGGTCGAGAACCGCCCCGGCGCAGGCGGCACGATCGGCGCCGACGCCGTCGCGAAAAGCGCGCCCGACGGCTACACGATCGGCACCGCCACTTCGAGCACGCACCCTGCCTCGGTCGCGCTGCAGAAAAACGTGCCCTACGACCCGGTAAAGAGCTTCGCGCCGATCACGCGCATCGGCAGCACCTCCTTCGTACTGCTCGGCACGCCCGGGCTGCCGGCGAACAACCTTCAGGAGCTCATCGCCTACGCCAAGGCGAACCCCGGCAAGCTCAACGTCGCCAACGTCGGCCCCTCGACGCTCGGCTTCCTCATGACGCTGCAGTTCCGCGCGCTCACCGGCACGCAGATGCAGGACATCTACTACAAGGGCTCCTCGCAGGTGTACCCGGACCTGATGAGCGGCCAGATCCAGCTCTTCCTCGACAATCCGGGCGCCTCCACCCCGCTCGTCACCTCGGGCAAGCTCAAGGCCTTCGGCGTGACCACGCCGACCCCCTCCATGCCGGGGGTCCCGCTTTTCTCGCAGGCGGGCCTGGCGGGCTACGACGCGTCGTTCTGGTACGGGCTGGTGGCGCCGGCGGGCACGCCCAAGGCCATCGTCGAGCGGATCCAGAACGAAGTGGCGAAGTACGTGCAGAGTCCCGAGGGGCGCAAGGAATTCGCGGCCCGCAGCCTCGAGCCGGGGGGCGACACGCCCGAGGAGTTCGGGCGCCTCATCGAGACGGAGATGAAGAACTTCCGCGCGCTCGCGGAGCACTTCAAGATCAAGCCGCAGTAAGTCGCGCCGCGATTGGAGTAAGCTTTGCGGGTCCCCGGCGGCGCTGAGGAGCACACCGCATGAGCCAAGAACGCAAATTCACATCCCGGCGCGCGCTGCTCGCGGGCCTCTCAGGCGCGGGCGCGCTCGCCTCGCTCGGGTATCTGCCCCGAGCCCTCGCCGCCGAAGTGGGCAGCAGCGGCGCGCTCGGCTATGCCGAAATCCCGGATGGCGCACTCGCCGAGCAGCTGCTCTATGCGCTTCCCGGCAAAGTGCCGCTCATCAAGAAAACCTACCGGCCGCCGAATTTCGAAACGCCGGTGGAATACTTTCGCACCGCCATCACGCCGAACAATGCGTTCTTCGTGCGCTGGCATCTCGCGGCGATCCCCCAGGTCAACGCCAAAGAGTGGAAACTTTCCGTGGGCGGCGACAGTGCCGAGCGCTCGTTCAGCCTCGGGCTCGCCGAGCTGCGCAAGGAATTCAAGCCTGCACAGGTCACGGCCGTGTGCCAGTGCTCGGGCAACCGGCGCGGGCTCTTCGAGCCGCACGTCATGGGCGTCGAATGGGGGGTAGGCGCGATGGGCAACGCCGTGTGGCGCGGCGTGCGCCTGAAGGATGTGCTCGCGAAAGCGGGCGTCAAGAGCGGCGCGCTCGAGGTCGTCCTCGACGGCGCCGACCATGGCCCGATGGAGAAGACCCCCGATTTCGTGAAGTCGATCCCGCTCGAAGTCGCCATGCGCGACGACACCCTGATCGCCTTCGACATGAACGGCAAGCCGCTGCCGCATTGGAACGGATTCCCCGCGCGCCTCATCGTGCCGGGCTGGACGGGCACCTACTGGGTCAAGCAGCTCACCAGCGTGAAGGTCGTCTCGCAGCCGGACAAGAATTTCTGGATGAGCGCGGCCTACCGCATCCCGCGCGGGCGCTTCAAGACGCCGACTTTCCAGTCGCAGCTTTATTCGCCGAACGAGCCCATCACGACCATGGTGGTCAATTCGCTCATCACGTCGCTTCGCAACGGCCAGCAGATTGCGCGCGGCAAGCCCATCGCGGTGAAGGGCGTCGCGTGGGATGGCGGCTCGGGCATCGAGCGGGTCGAGGTGTCGAGCGACTCGGGATCGACCTGGCAGCGCGCGCGGCTCGGCAAGGACCTGGGCAAGTACTCCTTCCGCGAGTTTTCGCTCGATTTGCCGGTGCGCGAGGGCGGGTCGTACGTCGTCATGGCGCGCGCGACCAGCCGCGCCGGCGAGCATCAGGTGGAGCAGCTCATTCACAACCCCGCCGGCTATCATCACAACGTGATCCAGCGGGTCTATGTCGAAGTCGTCTAGGGAGCTCGCCATGCGAAGCCTCATCTTCTTCGTCGCGGCCGCCGCCGCGAGCAGCCTCGCCGGCGCGCAGGAAGCCAAGGTCGTCCTGAAGGACGGCCCCGGCAAGGACAAGGCCATGCAATGCCTCGCTTGCCACAGCGTCGACTACATCCCGATGAACTCTCGCTTCCTCGACAAGGCTGGCTGGACCGCTTCGATCAACAAGATGATCAACGTGTTCGGCGCGCCGATCGCCAAGGAAGACGTCGACGCGATCGCGAGCTATCTCGCGCAGAACTACGGCAAGCCGCCGGCCAAGTGAGCGCAGCGCCCGGCGACCGGTGATCGAGCGCGCAAGCCTTCAGCGGCTGACCGCCCGCATCCTCCTTGGCGTTCTTGCGCTTTGCCTCGGCGGCGCCGCGCAGGCGCAGCGCAAGCACATGCCGGTGCGCACGCAGGAGGTCCCGGATACCGAATCCGGTCGCCCGGCCGCGAGCGCCGAGCGTCCCACGTTCAAGGGGCGCCTGCTCATCTACGGACCGCCCTCGCTCCCCGTCACCCCACCTGCGGCG
>Ga0310813_10002642_pt1 | contig 10845 bp, 8 predicted proteins | sample YN3metagenome_FD_203086 | JGI IMG/M metagenome (GOLD analysis project Ga0310813, IMG submission 203086) | Soil microbial communities from experimental microcosm in Duke University, North Carolina, United States - YN3 | ecosystem: Engineered > Artificial ecosystem > Soil microcosm > Unclassified ... | reverse complement strand
CTCGCCGGCGCGCGCGACATCGCCGATCGTTTGATGGCCTCGCTCGGCTCGATGCTGCTGTACTGGTACCACTACTCGCACAACGGCAAGCGCATCGAGGTCGAAACCGACGACGATTCGATCGGCGCGCACTTCCTGCATCTGCTGCATGGCACCGCGCCGTCGAAGTCGTGGATCGAGGCGATGCACATCTCGCTGAACCTGTATGCCGAGCATGAATTCAACGCTTCGACGTTCACCGGCCGCGTAATCGCGGGCACGGGCTCGGACATCTACTCGGCCATTACCGGCGCAATCGGCGCACTGCGCGGCCCGAAGCACGGCGGCGCGAACGAAGCCGCGTTCGAGATCCAGACCCGCTACCAGACGCCGGACGAAGCCGAAGCCGATATCCGCAAACGCGTCGACAGCAAGGAAGTGGTGATCGGTTTCGGCCACCCGGTGTACACGATCTCGGATCCGCGCAACAAGGTCATCAAGGAAGTCGCAAGGAAGCTGTCGAAGGAAGCCGGCAACACGAAGCTGTTCGACATCGCCGAGCGCCTCGAAGCGGTGATGTGGGACGCCAAGAAGATGTTCCCGAATCTCGACTGGTTCAGCGCCGTGTCGTACCACATGCTCGGCGTGCCGACGGCGATGTTCACGCCGCTGTTCGTAATCTCGCGCACGGCCGGCTGGAGCGCGCACATCGTCGAGCAGCGTATCGACAACAAGATCATTCGACCGAGTGCGAACTACACCGGTCCGGAGAATTTGAAGTTCGTGGCGCTAAATAGGCGAAAATAGCGTCCGCTGTGCGCACTCGGGGCGCGTGCAGTCACCCCGGCGGTCCAGCTCTGGCGGGCCGCGCACGATTAATCGAAATCAGATTGAAAGGTTCCATCCCATGAAAAAGTTGCTGATCGCTGCCGTTGTCGGCGCATTGTCTTCGACGCTGCTGGTCACTGCGGAAAACGCTACCGCGCAAACGTCGTCGTCCACCACCACCGCCAAACCGAAGGCCAAGCGCCCGCAGCCGAAGCGCCTGTTCAAGCGCAAGGAGAATCCGGCCAAGGAAGCCAAGGTCGACCCGATCCCGGAAGGCGCGGAAAAGTGGACGTGTAACGAAGGCCTGTCGTTCGAAATGAAGGGCGACATGAAGCGTGACCAGATCGTCACGGTTCACTGGGCCAACAAGAACTACAACCTGCCGCGTCAAACCACCACGACCGGTGCTGACCGCTTCCACGACGCCGCCAGCGGCCTCGACGTGGTCGTGATCCCGACCAAGGCGATGCTGTTCTCGGACAAGGACGGTTCGCGTCTGGCCGACGAGTGCAAGACCGCCGCGATGATGCAAGGCTCGCCGGCTCCGACGCAGTCGAACGCCCTCGACAAGACCCAGTAATCGCTCTACCTTCAGGAAGCCTCGATGTCCGCACCGATCTCCAACGTCCGCCCCGATCCGGACCAAGTTCTCGTCGATATCGTCGATTACGTGCTGAACTACAAGATCGACAGCGCGCTCGCGCTGGAGACTGCGCGTAACTGCCTGATCGACACGCTCGGCTGCGGGCTCGAGGCCCTGACCTACCCTGCCTGCACCAAGCTGATGGGGCCGATCGTGCCGGGCACGATCGTGCCGAACGGCGCCAAGGTGCCCGGCACGCAGTTCCAGCTGGACCCCGTGCAGGCCGCGTTCAATATCGGCGCGATGATCCGCTGGCTCGATTTCAACGACACATGGCTCGCCGCCGAATGGGGCCATCCGTCGGATAACCTCGGCGGCATTCTGGCGACCGCCGACTGGCTGTCGCGCAACGCCATCGCAGCAGGCAAGAAGCCGCTGACGATGAAAGACGTTTTGATCGGCATGATCAAGGCGCACGAAATTCAAGGCTGTATCGCGCTGGAAAACTCGTTCAACAAGGTCGGGCTCGATCACGTGCTGCTGGTCAAGCTCGCGTCGACCGCGGTGGTCGGCCAGCTGATCGGGTTGACGCGCGACGAGCTGATCAACGCGGTGTCGCTCGCGTTTGTCGATGGACACTCGCTGCGCACGTACCGCCATGCACCGAACACCGGCTCGCGTAAATCGTGGGCCGCTGGCGACGCGACCTCGCGCGCGGTGCGTCTCGCACTGATCGCGAAGACCGGCGAGATGGGTTATCCGTCGGTGCTGAGCGCGAAGACGTGGGGCTTCTACGACGTGCTGTTCAAGGGCAACGCGTTCAAGTTCCAGCGCCCGTACGGTTCGTACGTGATGGAAAACGTGCTGTTCAAGATCTCGTTCCCGGCCGAGTTTCACTCGCAGACCGCAGTGGAAGCGGCGATGACGCTGCACCAGCAGCTCGCGGCGAAGGGCAAGCGCGTCGAAGACATCGCGAAGATCACGATCCGCACGCACGAAGCGGCGATCCGCATCATCGACAAGAAGGGTCCGCTGAACAATCCGGCCGATCGCGACCACTGCATCCAGTACATGATTGCGGTGCCGCTTCTGTACGGCCGGCTGACCGCCGCCGACTACGAAGATTCGATCGCGCAGGACCCGCGCATCGACACCCTGCGCGCGAAGATGGAATGCGTGGAAGACCCGCAGTTCACCAAGGACTACCACGACCCGGACAAGCGCTCGATCGCCAACGCGCTGACGGTCGAATTCACCGACGGCTCGACGCTCGACGAAGTGGTCGTCGAATACCCGATCGGCCACAAGCGCCGCCGCGCCGACGGCATTCCTTTGCTGGTCGCGAAGTTCAAGACCAACCTCGCGCGCCGTTTCCCGGCGAAGCAACAACAAGCGATCCTCGATGTGTCGCTGGACCAGGCAAAGCTCGAAGCGATGCCGGTCAATGAATACGTCGATCTGTACGTGATCTGAGCACGGCCCTCATGAAACAGGCCCGGTGCATCGCGCACCGGGCCTGTTTGTGTTTGCGCACGGCACGTATGCCGCGCATGCCACGCCCCGCTCAGCCTCGTGGCCGCGGCAGATAAGGCATCGGGTCGACCGGCTTGCCGTCGCGCCGCACTTCGAAGCCGAGCGACACGCGCGAATTGTTTTCGCTGCCCATCTCGGCAATCTGCTGGCCCTTGCGCACGATGTCGCCCATCTTGACCATCAGCTTGCGGTTATGCGAATAGGCGGTCAGGAAGTCCTTGTTGTGCTGGACGATAATCAGGCTGCCGTACTCGTTCAGACCGGTGCCCGCGTACATCACCTTGCCGTCGGCGGCGGCGCGCACCGGATCGCCGGACTTGCCGCCGATTTCGATGCCGCGCGTCTCGCCGGGCTGGAACGATTCGACGACATTGCCTTGCGCGGGCCACGCGAGCGACACGCCGTTTGCATGACGCGCCAGCGCCGCATGCACTTCGCGCACCTCTTCGGGACTGGGCGGATCGGCGGGCGGCGTCGGGGTGGCTGAGGCCGTGACCGCCGCGTCGGCTGCGTGCGCCGCCGAAGCCGGCGCGCCTGACGAAGCCGACGTGCCTGACGACGCCGACGTGCCTGACGAAGTCGACGTGCCTGACGAAGTCGACGTGCCTGACGACGCCGTCGCAGCAACAGGCGCCACGGCCGCAGCCTGCGCAGCAGCCCGGTCCGCTGCGGCCTGAGCCGCCGCGGTCGCATTGCGCGCCGCCTCCGGCGACGACACGATCAGCATCTGCCCGGGCTTCACATGCGCCGACGACTTCAGCCGGTTCCACGCCTGCAGTTGCTTGACGGTGATGTTATGGCTGCGCGCGATACGTTGCAGTGTGTCGCCGCGCCGCGCCCGGTACATAGCGGGCTGTACCGGCTTGACCGGCTTGGCGGCTTTGGGTGCGACAGGCGCTGGCGCTGCGGCGCTTTGCGCGGCCACCGTGGCATCGGCGGACGACACCGCCGCTGGCGACGGCGCAGTCCATGCCGGCGACGCGTTGCTATCCGCTGCGGCATCCTGCTGTCCGACATTCGCACAAGCTGCCAGCGCGCTTGCCAGCAGCCCGATTGCAACACTAACCACTGTCCTGTCGAAGCGACGTCTCGACATCTGCTACTCCATATGCTTCAGCATGCGCGGCGTCCGGGGGCATTGCCGCGCGGACCACCGGCGCCTGCCGTATTTGACGAAGCCGCGAAACATGCAGCGATCCTTCGTCAAAGGGGCCAGATCGGCGGTTAAATTCATGCTGAATTGTAAAGGGTGCGCGGCATCAAACAGGTCAATACCGAACACTTCGATACAAATCTTTAAATTGCGTATTGTGCGGCCGCCGCGCCGCGTGCCGGCACGTCGCAGGCCGGTCGCACGCAGCGCGTGGGCGCCTGCCTTCCTAACGGCAATTCGGCGCAAAACTTAAGACGCATAGACCGGCAGCCCCGATCGATCGCGCTGCGTAGCGCGAACAGCGCGCCGAATGCGCGCAGGCCGCCACGGCGAAATGCCGTGGCGGCCTGCTGTGCGTGCCAGTCTTCGTCGATTGAAGCGGCGCGCTGGACGGGTCGGCGCCCGCGGCATCCGCTTGCCTGTTTTCTTTAGTGCCCCGCCGCGCCCTCGCCGCGCTCGCTATCCAGATGAGCCAGCTGCGCGTCCGAGTAGCGCCCGCCGGACACCGCCTCCGCAGGCACCGCCGCCTCGATCCGCGCCAGTGCGTCGACATCGAGCCGCAGGTCGGTCGCCGCCAGCGCGTCGGCCAGCTGTTCGCGCCGCCGCGCGCCGATCAGCGGCACGATGTCGTCGCCGCGGCTGAGTGCCCAGGCCAGCGCCACTTGCGCCGGGTTGCTGCCGAGCCCGGCCGCCACCTCGCGCAGCGTTTCGACCAGCGCCAGATTGCGTTCGAGATTTTCGCCCTGAAAGCGCGGGCTGACGCTGCGGAAGTCGCGCTGCTGGCCGCGCTCCTTCGACCACTTGCCGCTCAGCAAACCGCGCGACAGCACGCCGTATGCGCTGACGCCGATGCCGAGCTCGCGGCACACCGGCAGGATGCCGTGCTCGATGCCGCGCGACATCAGCGAATACTCGATCTGCAGATCGGCGACCGGCGTCACTGCGTGCGCGCGGCGCAGCGTCTCCACGCCGACTTCGGACAGACCCAGATGCCGCACGTAGCCCAGCTTGACCAGATCCGCGATTGCGCCGGCTGTGTCTTCGATTGGCACTGCCGGGTCGAGTCGCGCCGGGCGGTAAATATCGATATAGTCTGTGCCGAGCCGGCGCAGCGAATAGGCAACGAAGTTGCGCAGCGCAGCCGGCCGCGCGTCGTAGCCGATCCAGCCGCCGGCCGGATCGCGCAGCGCGCCGAACTTCACGCTGAGCACCACCTGGTCGCGGCGGCGGCCGCGCAGCGCGTCGCGGATCAGCATTTCGTTGTCGCCCATGCCGTAGAAATCGCCGGTGTCGAGCAGCGTGATACCGGCGTCGAGCGCGGCGTGCAGCGTCGCGATGCCTTCGTCGCGGTCGGCCGGTCCATACATATCGGACATGCCCATGCAGCCGAGGCCGATGGCGGATACGGGCGGGCCTTGCCGGCCCAGTCGACGGATGTTCATGCGGTGCTCCGATCAGAAGTTCGTGGCTTGCGCGCAGCGCGCAAGCTCCGGTTGATTGGCGGGTTCGAAGCGCATTGTGCCCAGCCGGCGCGCGACGATAAACGGGCAGCGCTCGACCAGTCTGGTTGAGCGCGGTTAACAATGCGGCGCTGCGGCGTATGCGCGACGGGCGCGATCGCAGGCTGCCTCAAGGAGTTTTGCGGATGGATCATCTGCAGGCCATCAGGGTGTTCGTGCGGGTCGCGCAACTCGGCAGCTTCACCAAGGCCGCCGAACAGATGCAATTGCCGCGCCCGAGCGTCAGCAACGCCATCCAGTATCTGGAAGACCATCTGCGCGTGCGGCTCCTGCAACGCACCACGCGGCGCGTCGCGCTGACGTCCGAGGGCGCCGCGTATCACGCGCGCTGCGTGCGGGTGCTGGCCGATCTCGACGACGCCGAATCGCTGTTCGCCGACGTCGCATCGGGCCCGCGCGGCGCGGTGCGCATCGACCTGCCCGAGCGTCTCGCGCTGCATACGGTGATTCCCGCGCTGCCCGATTTCTTCGCGCGTTATCCGGATATCCGCCTCGTGCTGAGCGCGACCGACCGGATGATCGATCTGATCGAAGACGGCGTCGACTGTGCGGTGCGCATCGGCGAGCTTACCGACCTGTCGCTCGTCGCACGGCGCGTCGGTGTGTTCGAACAGGTGCAATGCGCATCGCCTGCCTATCTCGAGCGGCACGGCACGCCGGGTTCGCTCGACGAGCTCGCCGATCACGTCGCGGTCGGCTTTTTCTCGACCCGCACTGGCCGCGATCTCGACTGGGTATTCGACGTGGACGGTGAGCCGCGCGCGATCAGTCTGCGCAGCGCGGTGTCGGTCAATAGCGCGCATGCGTATGTCGGCTGCTGTCTGGCGGGGCTCGGCCTGTTGCAGGCGCCGCTGGCCAGCATGGAGCCGCTGATCGCGGCCGGACAGCTGGTTGAAGTGCTGCCCGGCTGCAAGGCGCGGCCGCTGCCAGTATCGATCGTGTTTCCGCAAGGACGGCATCTCGCACCGCGCGTGCGGATCGCCATCGACTGGCTCGCGCAGTTGATCGCCACCGCTTATCCGGAAACGGGCAAGCCGCGGCGTCGTACCAAGATGTCATCGTCAGAACGCTAACGAAAGATCTCGTCCGTGTCTCGGTTCAGCGAGGTTTGTTCACAATGGCGCTGAGGTTCTTATCCGCCGAATCGATTGGCAGTCGTCCTTCTACGCTAATTCCAAGACTTAATCAGATTGTTCTGATAGTGCATCCGCAGCACGCTCAGTAAGCTCCCAGACTCAACGCGCGGGCCGACCCACCCGATGGTTCACAAGCCGCGCGCCGTGCGGCAGTCTTCCGTCAGTGCAGTGCCGCTCACGCCGTTAGTTGGGAGTGCAACAAGATGAGCTTCGTCGAATTCACGCTGCGGCCGGCCGCGCCACCGGGCGCCGCGCCGCACGTCATCGGTATCGTGGTTTGCGACCAGTTTCCGCTGCTCGAAGCCGCACGCATCGCCGATGTATTCGACAAGGCCAATCGCCTGCATACCGGGCCGGTCCCCGCGCGGCGCTACCAGACCGTGTTTCTGTCGATGCACGGCGAGCACGTCAACAGCGCATCGCGGGTCGCCGTATTGACGCAAAAGCTGGCGGAGCCGCGCGCGTTGCGCGCGCTGTTCATCGCCAGCGGCCCGCAGACGCCGCAAGCCGCCCGCGACCTGAGTTTCGGCGCCTGGCTACGCGCCGCCGCGGCTCACCTCGGGTCGGTCTGCGCGATCGGCAACGGCGCGCTCGAAGCGGCGCTCGATACGGTGCGCGCCGATCTCGGCGCCGAGCTCGCGTGCCGCGTCGCGGCGCAGCTGGCCGAAGCCGCCCCGCAGATGCCCGCGGCAGCCGCGCTCGAGCATCAGTCGATCGGCCAGAAGATCCGCGATAGCGCGCGCTGGATCGCGCGCCATTGCGACAAGCCGATCACAGTCGCGGGGGCCGCACAGACGGCCAGCATGAGCGAGCGCTCTTATCTGCGGCATTTCCGTGCGGAGATGGGCGTGAAGCCGTCCGAATATCTGCGCCGCGTGCGGGTCGATCGGGCCTGTGCGCTGCTGGCCGCCAGCGACTTGCCGGTCGACAAGATCGCGCGGCGCTGCGGCCTGACTAGCGGCGAATGTCTCGCGCGGCTGTTCCGCCAGATCAAGCAGATCTCGCCGACCGAATATCGCGCGCGTGCGCAGCACCGCTCCGCCTGACGGGCGTGGCGCGCCAGCCGCTTGCACCTTGCTTGCCAACCTGCCGGCGCGGTCCGCTTCAACGCGACGTAGCAACCTGACGTTTCAGCCTGACGTTGCACGCCGACGTCTCAATCCGACTTCACGCAGCACCATCATGTTCTCTTTCGCTTCACGTATTGCCGATTTCACGCTGATGCTGGGCGGCGCATGGCTCGCGCAGCGCATCGTGCTGGTCCAGCAGGCTTCCGGACCCTCGCCGGTCGACAACCTGTACCCGTTGCTGGCGCTGGCGCTCGGGCTGCTGGTGATCGATCTGTGCGGCGTTTACCGTCACTGCGGCACCGAATCCGCGACGCGCTCGGCGGCACGCACGCTGTGCGCCTGGTTGCTCGCACAACTGATCGCCGATCTGTGCACCCAGGGCTTTCCGGATGTCGGCTTGCGCGGCAAGGCATTCGCCGGCTGGGCGCTGGCGGTCGGCAGCGCGCTGGCGCTTGGGCGCTATCTGACATATGCGCTGCGGCGCGCACTGCGCAGGCGCGGCTATCGCCGCACCGCGGTGGCGCTGGTGGCGTCCGGCGCCGAGCGCAGCACGCTTGCAGCGCGCTTTGCCGGGCAGCGCGACTTGGCTTACTCGCTCGAACTGCTGTTCGATCCGGCGCTCGAACGCGATCAGCCGATCGACGGCATTCCCGCGGTGACAGAACTCGCATCGTTCGTGCAGCTGGTGCGCGCATATCGCATCCGCGAACTGTGGATCGCCGACCAGACGCCGCGGCAGGCCTGTATCGAGCCGCTGGTCGATGTGTTTCGCGACGACTTCATCAATATTCGCGTGGTGCCTGCGCTGTGCGGCCGCACCCAGTTGACGCCCGGCATCGCCGACTGTCTGGGCCTGCCGTTGCTCAATCTGGTCGCCGCACCCGAGCAAGGCTGGCGCGCGCTGCCGAAGGCAATCTTCGACCGCAGCTTCGCGTTGTGCGCGCTGATCGCACTGGCGCCGCTGCTGGCGGCGATCGCCGTGGCGGTCAAGTGTTCGTCGCCGGGGCCGGTGCTGTTCCGGCAGGCGCGCAAAGGCATCAACGGACAGGTATTTGCGATCTACAAGTTTCGCAGCATGTATCAGGGCGCCGATCGGCCGGGCACCGTCACCCAGGCGCGCCGCAACGATGCGCGTGTGACGCGCGTCGGACGCTTTCTGCGCAGCACCAGTCTCGACGAGCTGCCGCAGTTCATCAACGTGTTGAAGGGCGACATGTCGGTGGTCGGACCGCGGCCGCATGCGGTCGAGCACGACGAGTACTACAAGGACCTGGTCGAGCACTACATGTACCGCTACCGGATCAAGCCCGGCATCACCGGCTGGGCGCAGGTGAACGGCTATCGCGGCGAAACCGAGCGGGTGGAAAAGATGGCGGCGCGTGTGATGCTCGATATTCACTATATCCAGCACTGGACGCTGTGGCTCGATCTGAAGATCGTCGGGATGACGGTGCTCAAAGGATTTGCGGGCCAAAGCGCGTACTGAGCGTAGTGAGCGTAGTGAACGCGGACGGGATGCGCCGCGATGCGCCGTATCGCACGATGGCGATGCGATACGCGGCCCCGCCTCTGCCCGATCAGCGCTCGAACAACGTATCGCCGACCCGCAGCAACGCGTGCCACACCAGCAGCAAACCCAGCAGCACCAACCCGCAACCCATCCGCACGACAGCGTTAAAACCGGAGAAAATGCCTTTGTTCATATCCTGCTTCCGACAGACGCGCGGCCTGCGCGATTTATCTCGAAAAGAGCTTAGCATGCGGCCCAGGTCGCAGGCTTTGCAAGCGCCGCAAGCGCAGCGGTCGTCGCAAGCGCAGCAGCAGCCGCAACTGCAGCAGCAGCCGCAACCGCAGCAACCGCAGCAATCGCCGCAAGCGCAGCAGTCAGCGCAAGCGCAGCAGTCGTCGCAAGCGCTGCGATCGCCGCCATCGCGACAAGCGCCGCCATCACCGCAAGTGCCGCAGACGGCACGGCGAGCCGCGCCCGACCCCAATGCCACCCATGACCGCTTGCAATGCCATCCCACGCGCCAGCCTACCGGCATCGGCTGGCGTTACCGCACCGTCGCCCTGCTCGTCGCCGCCGCGTGCTGCACCACGCCGGCCGCGGCAACCCCACCCTCAGGCAGCCTCGCCGCCGCACCCGCCGCGACGCTCAGCGCAACCGCGCAGCCTACACGCGTCGGCGTGCAGGTGAAGCTCGAGACCTTCACGCGCGACGACGCACAGGCGATCCGCGCAGCCGGCTTTTCGTTCGTGCGGCTCGGCATCTGGACCAATGCGCTGCACGACGCCGCGTATCGCGAGCGCATCCGTGCCGCGTTCGACGCGGCCCGCAGCGCTTCGCTGCCGGTGGTCGCGACGCTGCGCACGACCCAGCCGCTCGCAACGGGCACCTACGGCGCCGCGCGCGACGAAGCGCTGGCGCTGGCCGGCCGCGCGCTGGCCGATGCGGTCGCCGACGTCGAGCGCGAATTCGCCGCGCAACTGGTCGCGATCGAGCTATGGAACGAGCCGGACCTCGGCAAATACTGGCCGACCGGCGACGTGCTGCCGACCTTCGCGCCTTATATGCGCGCAGCCTGCGCGGCGCTGCGCGCGCAACCGCGCAGCGTGCCGCTGTACGGCTTCGGCTTTGCCAGCGCGCCGCTCGCCGGCACGCTGCCCGATGCACTGCTCACTTCGGTACTGGACGGCCATACCGGCTGCCTCGACGCGGTGTCCTATCACGCGTACGGCATGACGCCTGTCGCAATCCGCGAAGCGGCCCGCGACATCGAGCAGCGCCATCGCCTGCCGGCCGTGATCACCGAATGGGGCGTGCCTTCCGCGGGGCTGCTGCGAGACCCTGCGGACCAGGCGCGCCGCATGCGCGATTTCGCCGCGGCGCGCGCCGATCTGTCCACGCCGCTCGTGTCGATTTATGAATGGAAAGACACGCGCAGCGGCGACAACGCGCGCGAACGCAGCTATGGACTGGTCGATGCGTCCGGTCGACCGAAGCCCGCACTCGGCGCATGGCGTGACGCGCTGCGCGTACGCT
>Ga0310813_10002640_pt1 | contig 10848 bp, 13 predicted proteins | sample YN3metagenome_FD_203086 | JGI IMG/M metagenome (GOLD analysis project Ga0310813, IMG submission 203086) | Soil microbial communities from experimental microcosm in Duke University, North Carolina, United States - YN3 | ecosystem: Engineered > Artificial ecosystem > Soil microcosm > Unclassified... | reverse complement strand
TTCAGGCCGTGGTCGATCGCCTCGCGCGCGATGTCCTCCTTGCCCCCCTTCTGCTCCAGCTCGTTCAAGAGCCGGTCGAGGTACTCGCCGAGGTAGACGGACATGATCGCCGGAGGCGCCTCGTTGGCGCCGAGCCGGTGGTCGTTGCCCGCGTCGGCGACCGCGGTGCGCAGCAGGCCGCCGTACTTGTCCACGCCGGCCAGGATGCCGGCGAGGAAGGTCAAGAACTGGATGTTCTTCTTGGGAGCCGAGCCGGGCTCGAGCAGGTTGTTGCCGTCCGAGTCCTGCATCGACCAGTTCATGTGCTTGCCCGAGCCGTTGATGCCGGCGAAGGGCTTCTCGTGGAGGAGGATGGCCAGGCCGTGCTCGTCGGCTACCCGGCGCATGACCTCCATCGCCTGGAGGTTGTGGTCGATGGCGAGGTTCGCCTCCTCGAAGAGGGGCGCGATCTCGAACTGGTTCGGCGCCACCTCGTTGTGCCGGGTCTTGGCCGGGATGCCGCGAGCGATCAAGGCCGCCTCGACGTCGTTCATGAACTCGAGCACCTTGGGCTGGATGGAGCCGAAGTAGTGGTCTTCCATCTGCTGGTGCTTGGCCGCGCTCGCGCCGAAGAGCGTGCGGCCGGTGTAGATCAAGTCGGGGCGCTTGTTGTAGAAGTCCTTCGCGACGAGGAAGTACTCCTGCTCGGCGCCGATCGTGGCGCGGACGAACTTCGCGGTGCGGTTGCCGAAGTGCTTGAGCACGCGGAAGGCGCGGTCCTCGATCGCGGAAAGCGAGCGCAGGAGCGGCGTCTTCATGTCCAGGACCTCGCCGGTCCAGGAGATGTACACCGACGGGATCACCAGCGTGACCGCCTTGCCGGTCTTCAGGATGTATGCCGGGGAGGTCGGGTCCCAGGCGGTGTAGCCGCGGGCCTCGAAGGTCGAGCGCATGCCGCCCGAGGGGAAGGAGGAGGCGTCGGGCTCGCTCTGGATGAGCTGGCGGCCGGAGAAGCGCAGGATGGGCTGTCCGTTCGCGTCGAAGTTGAGGAAGGAGTCGTGCTTCTCGGCGGTGACGCCGCGGTGCGGCTGGAACCAGTGGCAGAAATGGGTGGCGCCCATCGAGATCGCCCACTCCTTCATCGCGTGGGCCACCTCGTCGGCGATCTCCACGTCGATCTTCTCGTTGTTCTCGATGGTGTTGACGAGCTTCTCGTACACCGACTTGCTCAGGTGCTTCGACATCACCTTCTTGCTGAAGGTGAGGCTCCCGTAGACGTCCGAGATCGGGCCGTTGGCGCTCACGCCCGCTCCGTTGCCCGCGTGACCGAGGGCGCGATGAAGCGTCTCCTCGACGATATGGCGTTCGGCGATACCCATGAAAATCCCCCTTTTTTCGTCATAGACGACCACCTCTTCTGCAAAAATATCACAAATCTCCACTTTTTGCAACAGGAGAGCGGCATTTTTGCATAAAATGACGGAAATTTGCCGCGAATGCAAATCGTCATCCCGGGGCTCTCCGCGGACTAGGCGCCGTGCGACAAGAATTTGACAGCCGCAAAAACTATTTTCTATCTTACCGCCGCTGAAGAAATCGGCATGAGCAAAACGACTCTGCGCCTCGCCGGCCTCCTCGCCCTCGCGGTCCTCGCGGGCTGCCAGCCGGATTCCCCCGAGCTCCACGGCCGCGCGGTCTTCAACGGCTACAACTGCAAGCAGTGCCACCGCGTCGGCTACGAGGGCGGCAAGCTCGGCCCCGACCTCTCCTACGTCGGCTTCCGCAAGAGCCCCGAGTTCCTGGACCGCTGGCTCTCGAACCCGAGCGCGTGGAAGCACAACACGGTCATGCCGAACTTCCACTTCAGCCCCGCCCTGCGCAAGTCCCTGGTCGCCTACCTTTCCTCTTTGCAGGGTCAGGCCTACGAGGGCAAGAAGCCTTGGGACGCCGAGGAGTTCGCCTCCGATCCGGTGAAGAAGGGCGGCGAGATCTTCGTGCGCGCCGGGTGCATCACCTGCCACGGCAAGAACGGCTCGGGCGGCTACCCCAACAACAACGTCAACGGCGGCAAGATTCCGACCCTGACCAACGTGGCCGACGGCTACACCAAGGAAGAGCTGGTCAAGAAGATCTCGAACGGCGTCCGGCATCCGGCCAAGGTCGACCCCTCGGGCGAGGAACCTCTCCTATATATGCCGCAGTGGAGCGAGAAGCTCAGTCCCGATGAGATCGCCGCGGTCACCGACTACCTGATCTCGCTCAAGCCCGGTGGGGCCAAGGCGGACTCCTGGTGAACGGCGCCAGCGGGAACTACGGCATGGGCCTGCCCATCCAGGCCTCGGACGCCGCGCCGCACATCGACCTGGGGCTGCGCGTCATCCACTTCGCGATGTTCGCGATCTTCATCCTCTGGTCCATCTTCTTCGTGTACCTCCTCCTCAAGTACCGCAAGCGGGCCGGCGTCGCGGCCCAGCGCGAGCACATGGGCCTGTTCTGGTCCCTGCTGCCGGACGCGATCGTGCTGGGTTTCGAGATCCTCCTCATCTTCTTCTACGCGATCCCGGGCTGGACCCGCTTCAAGATGGACGCGCCCAAGCCCGAGGACTCGACCCAAATCGAGATCGTGGCCCAGCAGTTCAACTGGAACATCCGCTACCCCGGCCCCGACGGCAAGTTCGGACGCACCGACCCCAAGCTCATCGACTTCGCCAACCCCTTGGGCATCGACCCGACGGACCCCGCGAGCAAGGACGACTACGTGTCCGTGAACCAGCTCCACCTTCCCGTGGGAAAGCCTGTGCTCATCCGGCTGAGTTCCATGGACGTCATCCACAGCTTCTTCATCCCGGAGTTCCGCGTTAAGCAGGACGCGGTCCCCGGCATGCGGGTGCCGGTCTGGTTCACGCCCACGCGCGAGGGCCAGTACGAGATCACCTGCGCCCAGCTCTGCGGCGTGGGCCACGCGATCATGCGCGGCGACGTGAGCGTCCACACGCCGGAGGATTTCCAGAAGTGGCTGGCCGAGGCGTCGGCTCCGCCGGCGGAAGCGAGGGCCGCGGCGCCCATCGAGCAGTGGTGAGGATATGAAGGATCACTCGGAACACGGCGAGCACAACGGGGCGCACCAGGACGATTTCGTCGGCAAGTACATCTTCTCCGTCGACCACAAGGTGATCGGCCTGCAGTACCTGTTCACCTCGATGTTCTTCCTGCTCTTCGGCTTCACGTTGGTCCTGCTGATGCGCTGGCAGCTGGCCTATCCGGGCACCCGCATCCCGCTCATCGGCAGCCTCCTCCCCCTCTCCCTCGCCCCGGGCGGCGTGATGCTGCCGAGCTTCTACAACTCGCTGGGCGCGATGCACGGCACCATCATGGTCTTCCTGGGCATCGTCCCGCTCGGCGTCGGCGCCTTCGGCAACTACGTCCTGCCGCTCCAGATCGGCGCGCCCGACATGGCTTTCCCGCGCATGAACATGATGTCCTACTGGAGCTACCTGCCGGGCGGCTGCTTGATGCTTCTCTCCTTCTTCCTCCCGGGCGGCGCGGCCCAGTCCGGCTGGACGTCCTACCCTCCGCTGTCGGTCATCAACCCGGGCCAGACCACGTGGCTGATCGCGATGGTGTTCCTGATCACCTCGTCGCTTCTCGGCTCGATCAACTTCATCGTGACGACGCTCAACATGCGCGCGCAGGGCATGACTCTCTGGCGCATGCCGGTGTTCGTCTGGGCGCAGTTCGTTACGGCCATCCTCCTGCTGCTCGCCTTCCCGCCCCTCGAGGCCGCGTCCATCCTCCAGCTCATGGACCGCGTGGCCGGGACCAGCTTCTACATCCCGGCGAACCTCGTGGTCGGCGGCAAGCTCCTCGACCACACCGGCGGCGGCCAGCCGCTCCTGTGGCAGCACCTCTTCTGGTTCCTCGCCCACCCCGAGGTCTACGTCCTGATCCTCCCGGCCATGGGCATCGTGGCCGAGATCATCGCCAATAACACCCGCAAGCCCCTCTTCGGCTACAAGGAGATCGTCGGCGCGATGATCTTCCTGGGCGGCATGTCCTTCGTGGTCTGGGCCCACCACATGTTCCTCAGCGGCATGACCCCGGCGCTCTCCAACTTCTTCCTGGTCACCACGATGATCATCTCGGTGCCCTCGGTGGCGCTCCTCACCTGCCTGGTCTTCAGCCTGCACGGCGGCTCGATCCGCTTCACCGTCCCCATGCTCTTCGCCCTCGCCTTCCTGCCCATGTTCGGCATCGGCGGCCTCACCGGTCTCCCGCTGGGCATGCCTGTCACCGACATCTACCTCCACGACACCTACTACGTGATCGGCCACTTCCACTACGTGGTCGTCACCGGGACCATCATCGCCTTGATGGGCGGGACGTACTTCTGGTTCCCCAAGTGGTTCGGCCGCCGCATGAGCGAGGGCTGGGGAAAGTTCCACTTCTGGACCACCTTGCTCTGCATGAACGGCGTCTTCATGCCGATGTTCATCATGGGCATGGCCGGCGCCTCGCGCCGCCTCTACGACCCGACGGCGCAGCTGCACAACCTCACCACCCAGCCCATGAACGTCGTCAGCACGATCTCCGCGATCCTGCTGATGACCGCGCAGATCCCCTTCCTCGTCAACTTCTTCTACAGCATCTTCCACGGCGAGAAGTGCGACTCGAACCCGTGGCACGTCACCACCTTGGACTGGGCCTGCCCCTCGCCGCCGCCCCATGGGAACTTCGCGAAGCCGCCGCGCGTGTACCGCGGCCCCTACGAGTACTCCCTTCCCGGCGCCAAGGCGGACTGGATCCCGCAGGACGTCAAGGAGGCCGCGTGAGCACGGCGACCATGGAGCACGCGCCCGTCGAGTCGACCGGCATCCCCAACGGGAAGCTGGGGACCTGGCTCTTCCTCGCCTCCGAGGTCATGCTCTTCGCGACGCTCTTCACTTCCTACATCGTCCTGCGCGTCGCCGCGCCCTCCTGGCCGCGGGGCTGGGACGTCCTGAACGTCCCGCTCGCGACCTTGAACACCTTCATCCTGATCACCTCGAGCGTCACCATCGTCATGGCGCACGCGAAGGTGCTGGAGAAGGACAAGGCGGGGTTCCGCCGCTACATGTTCTTCACCTTGCTCCTCTCCTTCGGCTTCCTCATCGTGAAATCCTTCGAGTACGCGTCGAAGTTCCAGCACCACCACTACCCCGCGACCAGCATCTTCTACGCGATCTACTTCACCACCACCGGCCTCCACGGGATCCACGTGATCGGCGGCATTCTCTTCAACGCCGGCCTCATGATCTGGGGCGCGGGTGACGGCTGGGAGGATCCGCTCTTCGCCGGCCGGGTCGAGTACGCCGGCTTGTACTGGCACTTCGTCGACATCGTCTGGATATTCCTCTTCCCGGCCCTCTACCTCCTCTAACATGAGCGACCACAAGGCCCACAGCGAAGCCGCGCACGTGAAGATCTACATGATGGTCTTCGGGGCCTTGATGGTCCTGACGATCGTGACCGTGCTGGTCTCCTACCTCCACCTGCCTCCGGCGCTGGGGATCCTCATCGGCTTGGCCATCGCCACCACCAAGGCGAGCCTGGTCGCGACCTTCTTCATGCACCTCAAGTGGGAGCGCCGGCTGATCTACGGCCTCCTGGGTCTGACGGTCTTCTTCATGATCGTCCTCTTCGCCGTGCCCATCGTGGACAATCACGGGCTCAAGCCCAACATCATCCACTACGACCAGCCCGCGGCGGAAGAAGCCCACCACTGATGTCCCTGCGGCACTTCCACGTCGTCTTCATCTCGACCGCGCTGGCTTTCATGGCCTTCCTGCTCTATTGGGCGGGCACGCGCTACGTGCAGCAGGCCGCCCCGGGCGCCCTGCCGCTGGCGCTCTCCGCGGCGGCAGGATTGGCGCTCGGCGTTCCTTACCTCCGCTGGTTCCTGGCGAAGTAGTACAATACCACTCACGCCGCCATGAAAGGACTGGCCCTCGCCCTCATCGCTTTTTTGCCGCGGACCTCGAGCGCCTGCGCCGTCTGCTTCGGCCAAGGCGACAACCCGGACTTGCCTAGAGCTTTCACTTGGGGCATTTTCGTCCTGATCGGCGTGACGTTCCTGGTCTTGGGCACTTTCGTTGCTTCCGTGATCCGCGTGGAAGCGAGCCGCGCCGATGACGTCGAATAAGCCGCTGCGCCGCTTCGCGGGATTTAGCGCGCTTTGCGCGTTCGTCTTGATCGCCGCCGGAGGCATGGTCACGTCGACGGGTTCCGGCCTGTCGGTCCCGGACTGGCCGCTCTCTTACGGAAAAGCGATGCCGCCGATGGTGGGCGGCGTGCTCTTCGAGCACGGCCACCGCATGATCGCGGGCTTCGTGGCGACGCTCACCTGGCTCCTCGCGGCCTGGATCTGGCTCAAGGAGCCCCGGCGCTGGGTGCGCCGCCTCGCGGCCGCCGCCGCGGGCGGGATCGTGCTTCAGGCCGTCCTGGGCGGGATCACCGTGCTCTACGGCCTTCCCCCGGCGGTCAGCGCTCTCCATGCCTGCCTCGGCCAGGCTCTTTTCTGCGCCCTGCTTTGCCTCTGGGATGCGACGGGCAAACCCCCCGAGCCCTCGTATGGAGCGTGGACGGCCGGCGCCGCGACGGCGGCGGGCCTCTTCGCTCAGCTGGCCTTCGGGGCCGTTTATCGCCACACGGGCGGCGGCTTTCCTTTCCATCTCCTGGGCGCCATGGCCGTCTTCGTCCTCATCGGCCGCCTGGTGCGCTCGGCCCGCGCGTGGAGCGCCCCGGTCTATGTGCTCATGCTGGTCCTCCCCTTCCAGCTGGCGCTCGGCCTCGTCGCCTTGGTCGTTCGCGGTCGGCGTCTGGCGCCCCAGGCGGCCGCGCTGGCCGGCCTGCACGGGACGGCGGCGGACGTCTTCCCCTCGACGGGCTACCTTCTCCCCTCCTTCCTGACCGCGCTGCACGTGGCGTGCGGGGCGGCGCTCCTCGGCGCGGCCGTCCTGTGGACCCAGCGCGCCCTCCGGGAAGCCGGGCAGCTCGCATGAGGGATTACCTCGAGCTGGGCAAGCCGCGCATCGCCCTTATGGTCGCGTTGACCGCCTTTCTCGGCCATTGGTTCGCCGGCGGCCAGGCCGGAGCCGTCTTGGCCTGGATGGTGCTGGGCACCACCCTCACCGCCTGCTCGGCGGCGGCCTTGAACCAGCTCTTCGAGATCGGTCCCGACGGCCTCATGAGCCGCACGAAGAACCGTCCCTTGCCGGCGGGGCGCCTGGCTCCGCCCCAGGCGGCGGCCTTCGCCATGGCCACCGGCGTCCTGGGCCTGGCGGCTCTCTACGGGCGGGTCAACGCCCTGGCGGGGCACCTCGCCGCCTTCACCATCGCGGCTTATGCCCTGGCCTACACGCCGCTCAAGCGGGTGACGCCGCAGAGCACCTGGGTCGGCGCGCTGGCCGGCGCCACGCCGCCCTTGATCGGTTGGGCCGCGGCGCGGGGCTCGCTGGCTGTGGGAGCTTGGCTGTTATTTGCGATCCAGTTCATCTGGCAGATCCCTCATTTTCTGGCGCTGTTCTGGATCTACCGCGAGGAGTACGCCCGCGCCGGCTTCAAGGTCATGCCCGTGGTCGACCCGGTCGGCACGGGGACGGCGATCCAGATCGCCTTCCACAGCTTGGCCCTTCTCATCGCCAGCGTCATGCCGGCGTTTCTCGGGCTGGCCAGCCCGCGCTTCGCCGCCCTCGCCCTGGCGGCGGGAATCCCGTTCCTCTGCGTCGGCCTGCGCGCGAGCTGGACGATGACCGTGCCGGACGCCCGGAGGCTCTTTCGGGCCTCGCTCGCCTACCTTCCCGCCATCTTCGGCCTCCTGGCCTGGGGATGACCCGCCCGCTGGCCGCCGGTCTCGCCGCCGCCTGCGCTTTGGGCGCCGGCTTGCTTCTCCGGGGCTCGCGTCCGGCTCCCCCGCCCGTCTACGGGACAGTGCCGGATTTCGCCTTGACGGACGCCGCCGGCCGGACGGTGTCCCGCAAGGACCTCCTCGGCAAGCCCTGGGCCGCGTCCTTCATCTTCACGAGCTGCCAGGGGCAATGCCCGATGATCACCGCGAGCATGGCGGCGCTCCACCGCAAGGTTCCGGACTTGCGGCTGGTCTCTTTCAGCGTCGACTCGGCCGACGCTCCCGAGGACCTGGCGCGCTTCGCCAAGGCCCATGGAGCGGGCTGGACCTTCCTGACCGGCGGCCCCGTCGTCGTCCAGAAGCTCTCCATGGAGGGCTTCAAGCTGGCGGCGCAGGCGGGCGGCGGGGCCAAAGAGCCGATCATCCATTCCTCGAAGCTGGTCCTCGTCGACGGCCGCGGCGCGATCCGCGGCTACTTCGACTCGGGCGAACCCGGCGAGCTCGAGCGCCTGCGGCGAGCCGTCCTGTCCCAGTAGCGGCGCGGCGCAGGGATTGCCTTTTTTTAGGCGCAGGCTAATAATTAGCCGCGATTCCGCTTTGCGTCCGACCGCTATGAAAGAGGACCTTTTCGACTCCCTTTTCACGAGGCTGAGACCCCTATTCCCGAAAAATACTCGATTAGCCCTGCGGCGTCACCTGAGAGAGCCGCTGGGCATGCTTTACAGCGGGAACCTGAGGCGATTGGCGCGGATTTACGGCACGGATAAGTGGGGAGCGCACTGGTACTGCCAGCATTACGAGACGCACTTATCGCGCTTGCGAAAGAAGAAAATCGTCTTGCTTGAGATCGGCATCGACGGCTTGAATCACAAGGAATACGTGCGTCCCGGTTTCAAGCCCTCCTATTTCGATCAATGGATCGTATCCATGCACTTCTATCACGGCCTCGTCGTCATCCAAAAAGGCATGAACGATGAGAATGCGGGCCTGAACAGGCCTGGATTGGTCTAGATGCCGCGCAAATTCCGATGCCTCAGCCTGCACCCATGGTTGGACAGCCAGGGCAAGGATTCCTTCTGGCGCGAGCACTGTGATGCAATCACGGATCGCGTCCCCGCTTTCTATGCGCTGCCCTTTGCGAGGCGTCTGTTCCACGCCGTCGTGAACGCCCGACGCTACGACGCATGCGTCCTCTACTTCGACCCAAGGTTCGCTCTGGCGCTGAGCGTGATTCTTCGAATCCTGTCCCCTCGGACCAGGACGGTGCTCGTCGAAGTGTATCCAACCGTGGGCTCCATCAACGGCCTGGGGAGCGCCCTGAAATGGCTCTCGTATCACCTCCTGTTTAAGAGCTTGAGCGGCGTGATCGTTCATTCGCGCTACCAAGCCAACCTCTATGCCGGTCATTTCAAGGTTTCGCGCTCAAAGTTCAAGTCCGTGAACTATTTCACCTACCACGAAGGCCCAAGCCCGATGTCTTCGGCGGAGCAAGAGGCTCGATGGAGGCAGGGCAACATCCTCTGCGTCGGCCGGCATCGGGATATCCGCACCTTCATCGAGGCCGTTGATGGGATCGGGCGGCGAGCCCAGATCGTGACGGGCGCGGAGGGCTCCGCTTTCAAGAGGCGCGTCGAAGTCAGCGCGAACATCGAGTTGTTCGTCGAGGTGCCTAAGGAGAAATACTACGCCGCCTACGAGCAGGCGGCCGTGATCGTCATCCCTTTCAGCGAGGCCGTAAGATCCTTTGGCCACATGGCTTATCTGGAAGGAGCGTGGCGCAAGATCCCGATGATAAGCTCGAGGACGGAGCACCTCGCGGACTACGCCGAAGAAGAAAAGGACATCATTCTCTATGCCGCGGGAGACTCCAAGGATTTGCGAAAGCAGATCACGCGGGTCTTGGCGGACAAGGAACTGGCGACTTCCATCGGCAGCAACGCCTGCCTGAAGGCGTCCGCGTTCACGCGCCAACGCTACGTGCGCAGCGCCTATGCCGCCATCGAGGAAGTCGTCTCCTAGCGCGCGTTTAAGGTCACCATGCGGCCGCCTTTTGGGCTTGACAAGCGCTGAGCTCGGGTGTACTACCATGCTAGTACACCATGCTGGACCTCGATCGATCCTCTTCCACGCCGGTCTATGACCAGATCAAATCGGGCCTGAAAGGCCTGGTGGCCAAGGGGCGTCTGCGGCCCGGCGACGAAGCGCCCTCGATCCGCGGCCTGGCCGCCTCCCTGAAGGTCAATCCGAACACCGTCGCGCGGGCCTACCGGGAGCTCGCCGAGGAGGGGTTTTTGGAGAGCCGGCGCGGCGGGACCAGCGTCGTGGCGCGCTCCGCGCTCCAGCTCTCCCGAGACTGCGCCGCGCCGGCGCGCCAAGCCTTCCTGGAGTCCGCCCGGCGGGCGCGCCAAGCGGGCCTGTCTTGGAAGGAACTTTCGGAGCTGATCGTAGGTCTAATGGCAACGGAGCCATGAGCCTCGCGATCCGGCTGGAAGGCGTGCGCCGATCCTTCGGCAAAAAAGAGGTCCTTCGCGGCGTCACCGCGCGGGCCGAGACCGGGAAGGTCATCGGCCTGCTCGGCAGGAACGGCGAGGGCAAGAGCACGCTCTTCAAGATTCTCCTCGACCTCCTCGAGCCGGACGCCGGGGCCGTGGAGGTCCTCGGCGCGCCGCTGGACGGGACCGGCGCCATCCGCAGCCGCATCGGCTACGTGCCCGAGCGCCCGGCTTTCCACGAGTTCCTGTCATTCGGCGAGGTCTTATCCTGGCGCGCCCGGTTCTTTCCCTCTTGGGATCGGTCCCGCGCCGAGAGCCTGGCGGCCCGCCTCGGCCTCGAGGACTCGATCCCCGTGCGCGGCGCGTCGAAAGGGCAGCTGGCGAAGCTCGCCTGGGTATGCGCCGCGGCGCACGAGCCCGACTTGCTGCTCCTCGACGAGCCCACGTCCGGGCTCGACGCGCTGGTCCGAGATGAGGTGCTTCAGGAGCTCGTCG
>Ga0310813_10002637_pt1 | contig 10853 bp, 6 predicted proteins | sample YN3metagenome_FD_203086 | JGI IMG/M metagenome (GOLD analysis project Ga0310813, IMG submission 203086) | Soil microbial communities from experimental microcosm in Duke University, North Carolina, United States - YN3 | ecosystem: Engineered > Artificial ecosystem > Soil microcosm > Unclassified ... | reverse complement strand
AGTCGAGGTCGCGCCGCACGCTGGCGAGCAGGTTGATCACCGACCGGTGCTCGATCTCGACCGCCTTCGGCCGGCCGGTCGAGCCGGAGGTGAAAAGGACATAGGCGAGATCGTCCGGCGCGACCGCCACGTCCAGTCCGTCCGCCGTGTCGCCGCAATAGAGCACCAGTGGCGCATCGATGGGCGGCAGCCGCTGGGCGATCGACGGCTGGGTCAGGATCGCCAGCGGCTTGCCATCGCCGATCAGCAGCTCGAGCCGCGCGGCCGGCAGTTCCGGATCGAGCGGCAGCCAGGCTGCGCCGGCCTCCAGGATGCCAAGCAGGCCCGCCACCATCGCGGGCGAGCGGTCCATGGCGACGGCGACCAGGTCGCCGCGGCGTATCCCTGCCTCGCTCAACGCCCGCGCCACGCCGCCGGCATGCCGGCGCAGCTCGGCGTAGGTCCAGGTTCCGCCATCGCCTTGGACCGCAATGGCGTCGGGCGTGCGCCCCGCCTGGGCCGCGACTGCGCCGTGGAGGGTCGTGACAGGGAGCGGCCCGGTCGTGGCATTGATCGCCGCGTGCTCGGCGATCTCTGCCGCGGTGAGCATCGGCAGGTCCTTGAGGCGACACTCGGGGTCGGCGCGCACGCCGTCCAGAATCGTGCGCCAATGACCGACCATGCGCTCGATCGTCGCCCTGTCGAACAGGTCGCTGCTGTAGATGAAGCGGCCGATCACGCGCTCGTCCTGCTCGTCGAGCTCGAGATAGAGATCGAACTTGGTGGCGCCGATCGCGACGTCCATCTGGGTGAGCGACCAACCGTCCGGAAACGGCGCGACCGGCGGCTCCATCGAGAACAGGACCTGGAACAGCGGATGGGCCGTGCCCTGGCGCGCCGGCCGCACCGCGCGCACCACGCGGTCGAAAGGCACGCTCGCGGCATCCACCGCCTCAATCACCGTCCTCTGCACCTCGGCGAGATAGTCGACGAATCGCAGGTCGCCGCACGGGCGGGTGCGGAGCACGAAGCTGTTCAGGAAGTAGCCGACCGTGCGCTCCAGCTCGGGGCGGCTGCGCATGTCTGTCGCGCCGCCGATCGCAACGTCCTCCTGGCCGGTATAGCGATAGAGCATTGCCTTGAAGGCAGCGAGCAGGGTCACATAGAGCGTGACGTGCCGCTCGAGGCTGAGGCTCTTGAGGCTGGCGGTCGTGGCGGGCGACAGCTCGAAAGTGACCATCGCGCCGCGATGCCGCTGATCCGACGGCAGGCGGTCGACCGGCAGCTTGAGCTCGGCCGGCAGGTCGGCAAGCTTGCCGCGCCAATAGTCGAGCGCGCGCCGGACCGCCGGCCCACCAAGCTGGCGCTCGCGCCAGATCGCATAGTCGCCGTACTGCACCTGCAGCTCGGGCAGAGCGGGCTCCTCGCCGCGCGCGAAGGCATCGTAGAGCGCGGCCAGCTCGGGTACGACGACGCGATAGATCGCCACGCCGTCGAAGATGATGTGGTGCAGCGTGATGTAGATGCGGTGCGCGTCGGGCGCCATGCGCACGACCTTGGCGCGCAGCAGCGGGCCGCGGCCAAGATCGAAGGCCGGACGCGCCTCAGCGGTCGCAATCTCGAGCGCGCGCCTCTCGCGCTCGGCCTCGGGCAGGCCGCTGAGATCGACAAGCTCGGGATCGAGCGTCAGGGTGTCGCGCACGATGGCGCAGATGCGGCCGTCGCGCGCCTCGTAGTTGGTGCGCCAGACTTCATGGCGGGCGATCAGGGCGTTCAGGCTGCGGCGCAGCACGCCGAGGTCGAAGCTGCCGAAGCGATGGATTGTGATCGCCTCGTTGTAGAGTGGCTCGGGTGACATCGCCGAATGCAGCCAGACATTGAGCTGCTCAGCCGACAACGGCACGGCATCGTCGCGGCCGCGGCGGGAGATGCGCTCGGAGGTCGTGCCGTCCCCCGCCAGCAACGCCTCCAGCAACCGGCGGCGGTCGTCCGATATGGCAAGCGGATCGTTCATGCGGCGTAGGCCACGGGCAGCGCCACCAATCCTCGCAGGCCGAGGTTCGCGCGCCATTCGAGCGGTGCGTCGGCGGCGAGCGCCAGCCCCGGGAGGCGGCGCAGCAGGGTCGTGAAGGCGATCTGTCCCTCGATGCGCGCAAGCGGCGCACCGAAGCAGTAGTGCGCGGCCCAGCCGAAGGCGACGTGGCGGTTGTTCGTCCGGATGAGATCCAGCTGATCGGGATCGGGGAAGCGCTGCGGGTCGCGGTTGGCCGCGGCCATCACCGCCATCACCGCGTCGCGCTGGCGGATGGGCTTGCCGCCGAGCTCGAGGTCGCGCGGCGCCAGCCGTCCGGTGTGCTGGCTGGGGCTTTCGTAGCGCAGCAACTCCTCGACCGCGGGCTCGATGATCGACGGGTCGTCGCGCAATTGCGCCAGCGCCGCCGGCTGGCGGATCAGGGTCAGCAGGCCATTGCCGATCAGGTTGGTCGTCGTCTCCTGGCCGCCCACCATGGTGACGATGATGTTGGCCACCACTTCGTCCTCGCTGAGATGGCTGCCGCTTTCCGATGCCTCGCGCAGCAGGCGGATCAACCCGCCGGGATTGGCCTGGCGCACGGCCGAGCGGAAGTAGCGGGTCATGTCGTCGAGGCTGCGCAGCACGTTCGCCACCCGGTCGGGATTGTGCTGGAAGTTGCCGAGCATCTCGGCGAAGTCGGCCGACCACGCCTTGAGCTGCAGGTGGTCGCTGGACGGGACGCCCAGCAGCTCGGCGGTGACGATTGCGGGCAACGGGTTGGCGAAGTCGGCGATGACGTCCATCCGGCCCGGCGTTGCGATCGAATCGATCAGACCGTCGGCGATCTCCTGGATGTGTGGTCTGAGATGCTCGACGTTGCGCGACATGAAGGCCTGCGAGCACAGCCCGCGGATTTTGGTGTGGATCGGCGCATCCATGAAAAGCATCTGGCGCACCATCACCTCGGCCACCGGACCCAGCCCGGGCAAACCCATGGCGGCGAGCTGCGCCGGCGTCGGCGTGCGGTCGGCCGAGAACTTGTGCAGCACCTCGATGACGCCGGCGTAGCTCGTGACGACCCAGCAATGCAGGTAGGGATCCCATGCCACCGGATCGGCTTCGCGCAGGCGCCGGTAGAGCGGATAGGGATCGGCCAGCACCTCGGGATCGAGCAGCTGCGACAGGCTCGGCGCGGTCGCATGCGTGCCGGCGGGCGGAGGCGTCGAGGCTTGCAGGGCGTCCGACATCGATCGCTATGTCGTCAGTCGTCGGCGGATCTCGTCGTCGTTCATCGCCATGACCAGGCGTCTCACTTCCTGCTCGATGAGGCGCGCCAGCTCGCCAACCGTCGGCGCATCGAACAGGTCGCGCAGCTTGAGCTCGACGCCGAAGGCGTCGCGCAGGCGAAGCACCAGCTGCGTGCCGAGCAGCGAATGGCCGCCGAGCAGGAAGAAGTTGTCGTCGGCGCCGACGGCCTGCACCGCCAGCAACTCCGCCAGCATCCCGGCGATGCGCGCCTCGACGCCAGCGGCCGGCGGGCGGAACGGCGCGTCGGGCAGCGCATTGGCCGGCATTGGCGCGGGCAGCACGGCGCGATCGAGCTTGCCGTTGGCGGTGAGCGGGATCGACGCCACGCGCACGAACAGTGCCGGCACCATGTACTCGGGCAGCCGCTCGGTCAGGAATGCCCGCAGATCGCCGGCCCGCGGCACGGCTTGATCTTTCGCCACGACATAGGCGACCAGTGTGCAGTCGGGGCCCGTGCCGCGGGCGACCACCGCGCTCTGGGCGACCAGCGGGTGACGATCGAGCGCGGCGGAGACCTCGTCGGGCTCGATCCGGTAGCCGCGAATCTTGAGCTGCATGTCGCTACGGCCATGGAACTCGACCTCGCCATCGACAGTCCAGCGGCCGAGATCGCCGGTCCGATACAACCGCTGTGGCCGCGCCGCGCCGCGGACCTGGCGGGTGATGAACTTTTGCGCCGTCAGAGCCGGCTGGTTGCGATAGCCCCGGCCGACATTGGCGCCGCCGACATGGATCTCGCCGATCTCGCCGGCCGGCGCCGGCTGGCCGTCGGAATCGAGGATATGGATCTCGCAGTTGGCAATCGGCCGGCCGATGGTCGGCAAGGTCCCGCGCTCGCCCGGCGCGACAACGCCGGAGGTCGCCACGACCGCGCATTCGCTTGGGCCGTAGTTGTTGACCACGGCGAAGGGCAAGCCGGGCCGCGGCCAGACATGCAGCGTATCGCCCCCGGTCAGCAGCAGACGGAGGGCGGCACTCGGCCATTCGCTCGCCATCAGCGTCTCGGCGAGTGCGGTCGGCACGAACGCCACGGTGATGCCCTCGTCAGCCAGCCAGCGCTGCAGGGCGGTCGCCGACGTCCGTGCCTCCTCCGGCACGAGATGCACGGCGGCGCCTGCCGCCAGGGCCGGCAGCAGTTCCCAAATCAGCGCATCGAAGCTCAGCCCGGCGACCGAGCTGGCGCGATCCTGCGGGCCGACTTCGAAGGCGGCGATGTGCCAGTCGACCAGATTGGCGAGATTGCCGTGGGTGATCTCGACGCCTTTGGGCGCACCGGTGGAGCCCGACGTGTAGATCACATAGGCGAGCTGATCAGGGCCGACGGGAACGCTGCGCGACGGTCCCCGGATCGGCGCGGACGGCGGCGCAGCGGGATCGCGCACCAGCACCGTGCGACCATCGGTCGACAGATCGTGCGCCAAGCCCGGCGCGCTGATCACCACCCGGGCGCCGGCATCGTCCAGCACCCCAACGATGCGCTCGCGCGGCCAGGCCGGGTCGATCGGCAGGATCGCCGCTCCGGCGCGCAACACGCCGAGCAAGGCGATGACGTGCACGACCGAGCGCGGCAGGCAGACGCCGACCGCCGCGTCGGCGCCGACTCCCAGTTCTGCCAGTTCTGCGGCCAGGGCCGCCGCACTGGCGTCGAGGGCCGCGTAGCTCAGCTCCGCGCTGCCGGCGCGCACCGCGATTGCCCGCGGCCGGGCGCTGGCCATGTCGGCGATCCTGGCGATCGTCGATGTCCAGGGTTCGGCTGGCTCGCCCGCCTGCGCGAGTGTATTCCGAGCGATCTCCGCATCAACGGCTGGCCGCTGCATGGGCGCTCCAAACGCAAATGCCACACCACTCGATCCCGGCTTCCGGGCCAGTCCGCGATCGTCGAGTTCAACTATACGGCTCAGTCCGCCGTTCGTTGGTGACCAAACAGGGACATGGAGATTCGTACGCCGCCATGCCTTCCCGGCCATTCGGGTACCGCAGTGCATCAATCGGTCAGGCAGCCGTGTGACAATCGAGGCCGACATGGCGAATCCAGCGCACCGCGGCGCTATGCACCGCTACCGACAGTATGTGCGCGGGTTCCGTGGGCCATTGCGCGAAAGTCCATGGCTCAGTCGGTCGGGGCTCGAGCCGGATCGCCCCGTCCTGCCACCGAAACGCCACGCGGTTGAACGGCAGGGACGTGCCGAGGCCGCGCGCCTTGGAATAGGCCTCCTTGAGCGTCCACAACCTCAAGAAGCGCTCGCGCTGCTGATCGGGCCCCAGGGTCGCCAGTTCCGCGCGCTCGGCCCGGGTCAGCACGTCGCGGCTCAACAACTGGAGGTCGAGGGATGGCGGCATCGCCTGGACGTCAACTCCGCAGGCGGCCTCGGCCGAGACGATGCAGGCCACCACTTCCGCCGTACGAGAGAGATTGAAATGCGGCAGTGCTCCCGGCGCTGGTCCAAAGACCTCAGGGCGGTCGATGGCCGTGCCGGCGAAGCGCCACTCATGCGGGTGGACACTGGGACTGCTCCTGCTCAGCGCCCGACGCACCAAGCCATGGGCGGCGACGAAGGCGCGCCGGTCGCGCTCGAAGCGGAACCGCGCGGCACGCTCGCGCTCGCCTTGCGAGAGGATGTCGGTCAGGGATTCCAGGGTCGGCGGATCGATGGTCGCTACCTGCAGGGTCCAGAGGTGAGCGGCGGTCATGGTCATGCAACGCTCGGGCCCGCCGGCGGTGCCCCTTGCTCCGCGCGAGGCAGGCGCCGATGCTTGCCGGGCCAAGGAGGAAACCCCATGAGCCGCACCTACAACGTCATCGATTCGGACGGCCATATCCTGGAGCCGTTCAGTCTGTGGAACGACTATCTCGACCCGGCCTTTCGCGACCGCGCGCCCCGGCTGGTAAAGGACAACCACGGCAAGCAGCGCCTGCTCCTCGAGGAGAAGATCCTGGGCAGCCGCGCCGGGTTCGGTGGCATCGGCGGCGTCGGTGCCCGCCAGGGTGTCGTCGTGGCCGAGAGCATGGACTACGAGGACGGCCGCAAGGGCGGGTTCGACCCGCACGCCCGCATCCCCGACATGGATCTCGACGGCATCGACGCGGCCTTCCTCTATCCCAGCCTCGGCCTGTTTGCCGGCTCGATCGCCGACCCCGCCTTCGCCGCGGCGATGTGCCGTGCCTACAATCGCTGGCTCGCCGACTACTGCAAGCCCTACCCCGACCGGCTGTTCGGCATCGCCATGCTGCCCATGCAGTCGATCGAGGCCGCCACCGAGGAGATGCGCTTTGCCCGCGAGACGCTCGGCTTCCGCGGCGGCTTCCTGCGGCCCAATCCCTACAACGACCGCCTTCTGCATTCGCCGGACTACGAGCCGTTCTGGACCGCCGCCGAGGAGCTCGACTTCGCGATCGGCCTGCACGAGGGTGGCAACAGCGGCATGCCGACCGTCGGCGTCGACCGCTTCGACGGCCGCGGCGCCCAGCACATCATCTCGCACACCATGGAAATGATGCTGGCGGCGATGAGCATGATCTGGGGCGGCGTGTGCGAGCGCCATCCCAGGTTGCGCGTCGGCTTCCTCGAATCGGGCGGCGGCTGGATCGCGCCCTGGCTCGACCGCATGGACCGGCACTTCGACGACCAGGGCTTCAACGACTCCGGCCTGTCGATGCGGCCAAGCGACATCTTCCGCCGCAACTGCTGGATCTCGTTCGAGCCGGTCGAAGGCTCTATCGGCGCGCTGGCCGACTATATCGGCCCGCACAAAATCTTGTGGGCCACCGACTACCCCCACCGCGACGGCTTTTTTCCCGGAGCACCGGACATGCTGCGCGAGCGCATGAAGGGCCTGTCGACGGAGACCCAACAACAGATCATGGCCGGCGGCGCGATGGGCTTCTACGGCCTGCACTGACAGGATGCGAGTCGTCATTTGCGGCGGCGGGGCGATCGGCACGGCGATCGCCTGGTTCCTGAGCCGCCGCGGCGCACAGGCGATCGTCGTCGAACGCCACGAGGTGGGTGGCGCGGCCTCCGGCAAGTCGGGCGGTTTCCTGGCCCTCGACTGGTGCCGCGGCACGGTCGTCGACCGGTTGGCGCGGCGAAGCTTCGCGCTGCACGCCGAGCTCGCCGAGGCGCTGGGCAACCCGTGGGGCTATCGGCAGCTCACGACCTGGGGCGGCTGGGCGGTCGCAAACCGACGCGGCCGCGCCGCGAACCGGCGGCCGTGGCTCGGCGAGGCGGTGACGATCACGGGCCAGCTCGGCACGCCACAGACGACGGCGATCGTCGAACCGCGAGCCTTCACGCAAGGCCTGATGCGCGCCGCCCAGGCGCAGGGCGCCAAGCTGCGGCACGGCACGGTCGTCGGTCTGGTTCGTCCGCGCGGCGGCGTCGTGCTCGACGATGGCGAGGTGATCGAGGGCGATGCGCTGGTGATCGCCATGGGGCCATGGTCGATCCTGGCCTCGCGCTGGCTGCCGCTGCCGGCCGTGTACGGATTCAAGGGCCACAGCCTGGTGTTCGAGACCGGCGACAGCGTGCCGGCCGAGGCGCTGTTCCTCGAATATCAGGAGGCGGACGGCGAGGTCCTGACTCCGGAAATCTTCGCGCGCGCCGATGGCACGGTCTGGGCCTGCGCGATCTCGAGCACCGCGGCCTTGCCGGCCGACCCCTCCGCAGTCGCGGGAGACAAAGGCGCACACGAACGGCTCGAAGCCATGTGCCGGAGCCTCTCGCCGGCGCTGGAGACGGCACCGATCCGCGCCCGGCAGGCCTGCTTTCGCCCCGTCACCGAGGACGGCGTGCCATTGATCGGCCAGATACCGGGCATCGACGGCGCCTACGTGGCCACCGGCCACAGCGTCTGGGGCATGCTGAATTCACCGGCGACCGGCGAGGCGATGGCCGACCTGATCCTCGACGGCGCTGCCAGGAATGTCGATCTTGCGCCCTTCGCTCCCGACCGGCTGAACGCCTTCGACCCAGTACGCCTGCGCGGCATATAATGCGGGGAGCGCCCTTCGAGTGGCGGTCATGTCTTCTGGACCGCGAGCTTCCAGCTCGCTGTCCAAATGAGCATGAGAAGACGCGCCTCTAGAGCGGCCCGCCCCCAGTACTACGCCGCCACCTGCCGTTCCCGCGCGGCCGCCAGCACCATCGCGGCGCACTTCTCGCCGATCATGATGCACGGCGCGTTGGTATTGCCTGACGTGAGCGTCGGCATGATCGAGGCATCCGCCACCCGCAGGCCGGCGATCCCGTGCACCCGCAGCTCGGGATCGACGACCGCCATGGGATCATTGCCCATCTTGCAGGTGCCGACCGGGTGGTAGGTCGTCTCGGCGTTGTGGCGTACCCACTCGAGCAGCTCGTCGTCGGTCTTGAGCTGCGCGCCGGGCGCGATCTCCTCGCCGGTGATCTCCTTGAGCGGCGAGGTCGCCATCAGCTGGCGGCCTTTGCGGATGGCGGCGAGCAGGCCCTCGCGGTCGGCCCGCGCCGACAGGAAGTTGAAGCGGATCGCGGGCGGTTCGGCGGGATCGGCCGACTTGACGTGGATCGAGCCCGTGCTCTCCGAGCGCAGCACGTTGATGTTCATGGTGATGCCGCGCCTGCGGGAGATGCGCCGCTCGTGGCCGACCCGTTCGTAGAGGAAGGGCAATATCGAAACCGTCGCGTCCGGCGTCTCCAGCCCCGGCCGCGTGCGAAAATACATGCGGATCGGCACCGAGGTCGTGGCGAGGAAGCCTTCGCCCCACAGCGCATATTTCATCGCCTCGCGCACCAACCGCCAGCCGCGGGCGTTGTCGTTGAAGGTGGCGTTGGGCGCCGTGATGGCGAACTTCACCCGAGGCGAATAATGGTCGCGCAGGTTCTCGCCGACGCCCCTAAGCTCGTGCGCCGGCGCGATGCCGAGCGCGCGCAGCCGGTCGCCTTGCCCGATGCCCGAGAGCTCCAACAGCTTCGGCGAGTTGATCGAGCCCGAACAGACGACGACCTCGCGCGCCGCCCGCGCCTCGCGCTTCTGGCCGCCGACCGTGTAACGCACGCCGACGCAGCGCTTGCCTTCGAGCAGCAGAGTCTCGGCCAGCGCATCGGTCTCGACCGCCAGGTTGGCGCGCGAGCGCGCCGGATCGAGGTAGCAAAAGGCCGTGCTCTGACGACGCCCTTTGGCGATCGTCACCTGCGACATGCCGATTCCTTCCTGGGTCGCCCCGTTGAGATCGGGGTTGAAGGGCAGGCCGATCTTGTTGGCCGCTTCGATCATCTTCTCGAGCAGCGGGATCTTGTGGCGCGGCGTGTCGGTGATGCGCAGCGGCCCGGCGCGGCCGCGCAGCTCGTCGGAGCCGCCATCGTAGTTCTCCAGGCGCTTGTAGACCGGCAGCACGTCCTGCCAGCTCCAGCCGCGATTGCCGAGCTGCGCCCAGTGATCGTAGTCCTGCGCCTGGCCGCGAATGTAGACCATGCCGTTGATCGAGCTCGAGCCGCCCAGCATTTTCCCGCGCGGCACCTCGATGCGGCGACCGCCCGAGCCCTCGTCCGGCTCCGACGAGAAACACCAGTTGACCGCCGGCAGGTCGATCATCTTCGACACGCCGACCGGCACGCGCGACCAGAAGTAGTTCGAGCCCTCGGTGCCGGCTTCGAGCAGCAGCACGCGATGCGCGCCGCTCTCGGTCAGGCGGCTGGCAATGGTGGCTCCCGACGAGCCGGCGCCGACGACGATGTAGTCGAAAAGGGTGGTCGCCATGGATCAGGCCTTGAGCTGGCGCGCGATGAAGTCCTTGACCGTGTCGCGCGCCTTGTCGGTCTGCGGCCCCGGTTCGGCGACCCATTCGTGGACCGAGTTCTCGAACAGGCGATAGTCGCACGCGCCACCGGCCGCGCGGTACGTCCTGGCGAAGTGCTCCTGCATCTCGGGCAAGACGTTGTCGTCGAGCGCACCCTGCATGATGAGGAACGGCACCAGCGCGACCTTCTCGCCGCGCTCGAGAATCTCCTGCGGGTTGCCTTCGTGGATGGTCTCCCACGGCGAGAAGAACACCTTGTTGTTGCTGATCATGCTTTCGTTGCGCCGACGCTCGGCATTTTGATAGCGCGCGAAGGTGTTGCTCACCGGCGACCGCATCGCGACGTAGGCGACGGTGGCGTCGACGTCGGGCGCGCCGGGGAGCGGCAGCGCCGCATAACGCGGATCGCGCGGCCGCATCGCCAGCAGCTCGGCGACGTGACCGCCGCTCGACGACCCATAGAGGCCGAGCTTCGACGCGTCGCCGTTCCAGGTCGCGGCCTTGGTCTTGAGCCAGCGCACGGAAAAGTTGGCGTCCTGCACGCAAGCCGGGTAGGGCGCCTCGGATGCAATCGTCAGGTCGACAGCGACGACCAGAAGTCCGCTCGCGGCCAGCGCGCGGTCCATCGGCTGTTCGGCCAAGCGGTCCTTGCGGTTCCATGCCCCGCCATGCAGGTCGAGCACGGTGGGGAACGGACCGGCGCCCCTCGGTTGGTAGACGCGCGCCATCAGCATGCGGCCGGCGCCGTTGCGCCGCAGCTCGATCTCGTGGACGTCG
>Ga0310813_10002633_pt1 | contig 10860 bp, 9 predicted proteins | sample YN3metagenome_FD_203086 | JGI IMG/M metagenome (GOLD analysis project Ga0310813, IMG submission 203086) | Soil microbial communities from experimental microcosm in Duke University, North Carolina, United States - YN3 | ecosystem: Engineered > Artificial ecosystem > Soil microcosm > Unclassified ... | reverse complement strand
GTCGCCTCAGCTCGCTGTCCAAAATTCGAAAGCTCCACGCGACATCGCGCGCCGCGCAGAGACGCTCGCGCAGTTCACTCGCCTGCATGCCCCAAATCGCTTCCAGGTTCGCGTGCTCGTCGGTGAGCGCTCCGGGCGGTACGCCAAGCAGCGCAGAGGCTCCGCCGGGCCGAAAGTGGACGCCGATGGTCGAGGCTCGCGGCTGCACGTCAATGACGAAGTAGCTGCTTTGGACGCCCGAGACGACGGCGCCGGAATAGCGTGCGATCCTCATCGGATCGGAACGATCGTAAATACGCGTCTCGTCGCCCTCAAGATTGAAGATGATTTCGAGCGTGCCGCTCGGCACGATCTGCACTTTGGCAGGCGTTTGCGCGCCGCTGGCAAACCAATAGTAGTCGATGTGTCGTGCCAGAGAAGGATGCGGCCGGCGTCTGAGGTACATTAGGCGTTGGCTCCAACTGCGTGTGTTATGCCGCGCTGCCGATCGCGTTCAGACGCGCCAGCGCCTCGTCGGAGAGCTTGAGTTCCGCGGCGGCCAGATTCTCACGCAGATGGCTGAGCGACGATGTACCTGGAATAAGAAGAATGTTGGGCGCGCGCGCCAGAAGCCATGCCAGCGCCACCTGCATCGGCGTCGCATCGAGCGTGCGCGCAACGTCGGTCAGCACATCGGACTGAAGCGGAGAGAAGCCGCCGAGCGGGAAGAACGGGACGTAGGCGATTCCCAGTGCAGCGAGTTCGTCGATCAGGGCATCGTCGTGGCGGTGCACGAGGTTGTAATGGTTCTGCACGCAGGCGACATCGGCGATGCCGCGCGCCTCCGTCACTTGCGCCGACGTCACATTGCTGAGCCCCAAATGCCGGATCAATCCCTGGCGCTGAAGTGCTGCGAGCGCCGCGAACCGCTCCGCGATCGATCCTTCGCTCGGCACGTGCACCGCGCCGGTGATGCGCAGATTGACGACATCGAGCGCCTCGACGCCGAGATTCTTGAGATTATCGTGCACAGCGCGGGTGAGTTCGGGCGGGCTCTGCGCCGGATTCCACGACGCGTCAGCGCCGCGCACCGCGCCGACCTTAGTCACGATGGTCAAGTTCTGTCCGTAAGGATGCAGCGCTTCACGGATCAATTGGTTGGTGATGTAGGGGCCGTAGAAATCGCTGGTGTCGATGTGGTCGACGCCGGCAGCGACCGCCGCCTTCAGCACGGCGAGCGCCGTGGTGCGATCCTTCGGCGGACCGAACACACCCGGACCTGCGAGCTGCATGGCGCCGTAGCCCATGCGGTGAACGAGCCGGTCGCCTAGGCGAAACGTACCGGCGGATTCGACGTTTGCCATGCTGTAACTCCTTTTGGTGTCAACTTCGGACGGCTGCTCGTCGGAAGCCCAATTCTACGGACGAAGGTCTTCTCTCACCACTGCCTCGACCTTGAAACCATCTGGATCAAATGCGAATGCGCCGTAGAAGCCGGACGAGTATTGCGGCCGCGGTCCCGGAGCACCCGCATCGCGCCCGCCATTGGCCAAAGCGGCCCGATGAAACGCATCGACTTCGGCGCGAGAGTTCGCGCGAAAACTGATGTGGAGTCCCAGCCCCGGGCGAGCAGTTCGCGCACTCTGCGGCGCGAGCCACCCCGGTTCCAGCCAGAACATCGGCCAACCGGCTTCACGACCATAGCCCACCGAACCGTTCACTTCTTTGACACGCCTTAGGCCGATCGCCGCGAGGACTGCATCATAAAATGCCGCCGCACGCGGCCCGTCTTGCACGGGTATTGAGACATGATCGAGCATTACCATTTACCCGGTGAACACCGACACCAATTTAGCCCAGTTTGGCCGACACTCACATCGACGAGTTCCACAAAGTCCATTGCGTCGGCCGCACGACGGTCCATTTCACAGAATGACCGACCTCGGGTACAAGTTGGTGGGTGCCGCTCTGGGGCACGGCACGATACGACGAGATCGACATGACTGGACCGTCCGCGGGCCGAGGGGCCAAACCGGCTCAAGTGTTCGCTTATTTTGCGCCGTTGACACTCTTCGTCTATCTCGCCGCGCCCAACGCCTACCTGATCGATATCGCGACTGCCTTCATGTTGAAGGATCGCCTCCACGCCAGCGCAAACGATGTTGCCATGTTCCGGCTTCTGACCGGGCTGCCGCTCTACTTTGCGTTTGTTTTCGGCTTTGCCCGCGACCTGTGGAATCCGTTTGGCCTTCGCGACCGAGGGTTCTTCCTGATCTTTGCCACGCTCACTTCACTTGTTTTCTTCTGGCTCGCTTTCAACCATCTGACCTATTTCGGTCTCGTCGCGGGCATGTTGCTGGCGATGCTGGCCTATCGCTTCGTCGCTGCAGCCTATCAGGGACTGCTGGCACTGGTGGGTCAGGAACAGCTGATGTCGGGGCGGCTGAGCGCGCTGTGGAATATCATTGCCTCCGTGCCGGCGATCATCGGCGCGTTCGCTTCCGGATGGGTGGCGGAAAATCTCACGCCGGAGCGCACGTTCATTCTGTGTGGCGCCTTGGCGCTTTTGATCGCCGCCTTTTCGCTATGGAAACCTCATGCGATATTCGGACGCGCGTACGATCAGCCGCAAGCGAGAGGCACGAATTTCATCGGCGACGTCAAGCGCTTGGTCCGGCATCGTGCGATCTACGCGCCGGTGATCCTGATCTTCATGTTCCAGTTCGCACCCGGCTCAAATACGCCTTTACAATACTACTTGACCGATCACCTGCACGCCTCCGACGCCGTCTATGGCGAATTCACTGCCATCTTCGCGGCGGCGTTTATTCCGGTGTTCTTTCTATACGGCTGGCTGTGCCAGCACGTCTCGCTCGGCAAGCTCCTTTTTTGGGGAACGGTCATCACCATTCCGCAAATGATGCCGCTTGCGCTCATCCATTCGGCCACGACGGCGCTGTGGCTGGCGTTTCCAATCGGTTCGATGGGGGGAATTTTCGCGGGCGCGATTTTCGATCTTGCGATGCGCTCCTGTCCGCCGGGCCTTCAGGGCACTCTCATGATGCTGGTCGAAGGCGCCAACCAGCTCTCCTATCGCGGCGGTGATCTCATAGGCTCCAAGATCTATGGGCTGAGTGCGACGAACGGTTTTCTCTATTGCGCGTTGGCGACGACGGCGGTTTACGCGCTGATGCTGCCCGTTCTGTTGCTGATTCCCAAATCGGTGATCGCTACCGCCGATGGGGAGGCAAATCCTGCGTTGGATGCCGAAATCGTGGCGGAAGTTGCCGAAGTGGCCTGATCGGCGGACTCACTCAAGACTTGCGCGCATTGCGCCAATGGATGAACGAAAAGATCGCCGCACTGATCGAGCCGAGTATGAACACGGTGTAGTTGATTAAGGTGTTCACGCTCGCAAAGTTCGCATAAGGATCGATCTTCGCGCCGGAAACATGACCGGCAGCGAGAAGCTCAGCCAGGCGATTTCCATAACTTCGCGACAGTCCACTATATTGTGCAAACTCTGAGATGACCGAGACTGCGGTCAGAAGGTAAAGCAGAAGAATCAACGCGAAGAACCACGGCGGTATATGTCTCGCCGCAAAATACGTGGCGACAAGCAACGCTGTTGTAAGCGTGATCCACCACTGCCCGGCGGTGTAGGAGAGGTTTATCCAAGTAGCCACCGCTTGCACGTAGTCAATTTCTTTCATCGCTTCACCCCTCTAAGCATGTCTTGCGTCGTTTCAACGGCAAGCGATTTGCGCACGGTCGACTCATGCGAAATTTGACGGGCCGCGCAGCGTGCGAAGCGCTCCGATGGCAAGTAAGGCGCCGGCGCTTACCAATGACAGGACAAGCAACGCGTGTTTCCATACAAAGCTCAAATCCGGCGACAACAGAGCGAAGCTGCTTGCCCCCCACAGGCCCGTCACAATGGCGAGCCAAGGCTGATAGCTGCGCACACGCAGGGGATGGGCGAAGTGTATGGGGGCGAAGGTTAGCAGTACGAATAGTCCGACTGTTGATACACCAACCAACGCGCCAGCCTGCAACACAAAGAGATAAAAGGCGATGATGTTCCACAGCGCCGGAAAGCCCAAGAAGAAATTGTCGGCAGTCTTCATATCGGTTCGCGCAAAGGTATAGAGCGACGATACCAGGATCGCGCCGACGGCAACGGCTGCGTACGACGTCGGAAGCAGGCCGGCGCGATAGATCAGCATCGCCGGCACGAACACATAGGTCAGGTAGTCGACGACAAGATCGAGCGTTGCGCCGTTGATGCCAGGCGTTCGTCGAACCACGCCTGCCCAGCGCGCCAACGGTCCGTCGATCCCGTCGACGACGAGAGACGCCGACAGCCAGAGCAGTGCGAGCCGCGAGCGTTCCTGCTCCACCGCCAAAAGGGCAAGGAACGCCAACACCGTGCCGCTCGCCGTCAAGACATGAACCGCCCATGCGACGAATGCAGGTTTCGAATCCTGCTGCTCAGGCGTCAGTGCGTCCATATTCGTGATAAAGCCCCAGGCTCCCCGGAGTGCAAACGTCGCACGGGAACACGCCCAACGTCGACAAGGTCGCAAATAACGCCGCTCGACGTCCCAGATCGCCGGTTGGAGTCCGACTTCACGCGTTTGCGCTCAGCTCGAAGCCTTCGAAGTTCTTTGCGGCCACGTCGTTGCATTTCTGGACGTAGACCGGATAGCCGCCGATATAGGGCATGAATATGCGCGGCTTGCCTGGAATATTGGCTCCGACATACCAGGAATTGGTCGACGGAAAAAGCGTCGGCGCGGCCACTTCGTTGACATGCGCGACCCAGGCCTCCTGTGCGGCCGACGTCGCCTCGATGCGCGCGAGCTGTCGCTCGCCCATATGCTTGATGATGTCGGAGATGAAATTCACATGCTGTTCGATCGACGGGATCATGTTCGAGAGCACGGCGGGGCTTCCTGGCCCCGCCGCGATCATGAATAGATTGGGAAAGCCCGACGTGGCAATTCCCAAATAGGTCTTCGGTCCGGCGGACCAAGTATCCTTCAGCGCAAGTCCATTGGCACCGCGAATGTCGATGCGGTTGAGTGCGCCTGTCATCGCGTCGAAGCCGGTCGCATAGACGATGGCATCAAGCGCAAACAGTTTTTCGCTCGTGCGAATACCGTTCGGAACGATCTCTTCGATGGGTGTACGCCGGAGATTGACCAGCGTGACGTTCGGACGATTGAACGTGTCGTAATAGTTGGTGTCGATGCACAGGCGCTTCGTGCCGACCGCGTGATCCGGCATCAGTGCTTCTGCGACGTTCGGATCCTTGACGATTTGGCGGATCTTTTGACGCACGAACTCTTGCGCGGTCTCGTTGGCTTTCGAATCCAGGACGAGATCGCCGAAAGCGCCGAGATAGGTGAGGCCGCCTTGCTGCCAACGCTCTTCATAGACACGCCGGCGCTCCTCGTCACTGACGGAAAGCGCAGGGGTCTCGCTGAAATCGCCGTCGATATCGAACAAAGTCTGCGCTGCACGCGCGCGAAAGCCGCGATAATCCGCTTTGATGCGTCTCTCCGCGTCGCGATCGAGCGGCGCGTTGTGCGCTGGGATGGAATAAGTCGGCGTGCGCTGGAACACGTAAAGATGCTGTGCCTCGCGTGCAATGAGCGGGATGGACTGCACCGCCGATGAGCCGGTTCCAATAATGCCGACGCGCTTGCCCGTGAAATCGACGCCTTCGTGGGGCCAGCGGCCGGTGTGATACGTGGCGCCGACGAAGGTGTCGCGGCCCTTGATCTGCGGCAGGTTGGCGGCAGACAAGCAGCCAGTCGCCATGACGAGAAAGCGGGCCGAAGAGTGCATCCCGTCGGAGGTAGCGACATCCCAGCGGCAGGTGGCATCATCGAAGTGTGCCGCGGTAACCGACGTCTTGAACTGGATGTCTTTCCTCAGATCGAAACGATCTGCCACGTGGTTGGCGTAGCGCAAGATTTCGGGTTGCGCGGAGTAGCGCTCGCTCCAGCTCCATTCCTGCGCCAGCTCGTCGGAAAATTGATACGAGTACTGCATGCTCTCCACGTCGCAGCGCGCGCCCGGATAGCGATTCCAGTACCAGGTGCCGCCGACGCCATCACCAGCTTCGAAAACACGAACGGAAAGGCCCAGCCCACGCAAGCGATGCAGCATGTAGAGCCCTGCAAAGCCTGCGCCGACAACAATGGCATCGAAAGTCTGCTGCGTTTTGGCCATGGCTTGCTCCACTCTGAGGCGACGATCTTCGGAGATTTCGCTGCGAATTGCCACAGTCTCCGAGCCGGCGTACGCGCGTTCCAGCTCAGGGCCGGAATTGCAGTGCGCGCGGCACGAGCCGAATGGGTTGAGAGACAATGCGGTAGGCGTCTTCGACCCACTCGCAGATCAGCCGGCGCGTATCTCTGGGGTCGATCATCTCCTCCATCTGGAACTTGTTGAGTGGTCCCAGTGGCCCCCTGGCGCTCTCGATGCGCGCGTTGATCTCGGCGCGCAAAGCCGCCGGGTCCTTGGCTTCGGCGAGCTGGCGCTTGTAGGCGGCTTCGATGCCGCCTTCCGGCGGAATGCCGCCGACATCGGCCGCTGGCCAGACGACTCGCGTGCCGCTGCCCTCGCGCGGCGTCGCAAAGTTGTTGCCCGCGACACCAAAGCTGCGCCGCATGATGACCGTGAACAAAGGAACGGTGGTCTGTGCAAAGGCGATCATCCACTCACCGCCTTTGCGAATCGTGCCGGCCACTTCATGTTCGAGGCCCACGGCAAATCCCGGATTGTCGATGAGATTGAGTACGGGCAGGTGGAAGAGATCGCAGAGATCCAGATGGCGCCTGAGCTTGTCGCACCCGTCGGCGGTCAGGGCGCCGCCGTTCACATGCCTGCTGTCCGATGCGATGACGCCCATCGGGTAGCCCTTGAAGCGGACAAGTCCCGTGATCTGGTCGGTTCCCCACAAAGGACCGATTTCGAAGAAGCTGTCTCGGTCCGCCATCAGACGGATCGCCCGGCGCATATCGAATGTCGTCGTACGCTTGCGTGGCACGAGCGTGAAAAGCTCCTCCTCACGCCGGTCTGCCGGGTCCTGCGGATCGGCCGGCACGACGGGCGGTGCTTCATAAACGCTCGACGGCAGGTAGGAGAGAAAGCGTTTGGACTGGGCGATCGCGTCTTGCTCCGTTTCGGCGAGATTGTCGACGGAGCCGTTGCGACAATGAATACGCCAGTCGCCGAGATCTTCTTTCGTGATGTCATAGCCCATCGCGTGACTGACGACAGGCGGCCCGGCGACGAACAGTTGGGCGATGTCGCGCACCATGACGGAGAAGTGACCCAGTACTGCTTTGGCAGCGCCGATGCCGACGACGCTGCCGAGTAAGATGTTTACCACGGGCACTTGTGCCAACTGCTCGGCGTAGAGCGAGCTGCCGAGGTGTCCGGGAAGGAACGAGCCGCCGCCACCGGCAACACGCGGACGGCCGGCGGTGATCGCACCTGAGCTTTCCTTTGCGGTGGCTTCGCCCTGACTTTGTTGTTGCGGTACCATTGCGGCGACGCTGCCGCCGCCGGAGGAACCGTCCAGCAGCCTTATGGAGGGACAGCGCCTTTCGACGGAGAGCCTGTCGAAATGGCGGCTCTTCGCACCGATGGCGCCATCCGCGTGACCGCCACGCGAGGTAAAGTCGTCGGCGCAGACGATGCTCGTTCTTCCTTCGATCGTGCCCCAGCCGCCGACGTGATTGGCCGGCGTGAAATCGACAATTCGACCGTCACGATCGTAGCTCACGAAGCCCGCAAGACTGCCGACTTCGCGGAAACTGTCCTTGTCCAAAAGCAGATCGATTCTCTCGCGACACGTCAGTTTGCCGCGGCTGCGCTGGCGCACCACGCCGGGATCCTCTGAATCCGGGGCAAATCGGTTGTGCGCAATGCTTTGCAAGGCTTTGACTTCGGCAAGCATGGGCGCCCAGGAATCATCGCCATGGTGGCGCGGCGTTGCGGCAGCGCCGGCCTGCGCGTCGGGCTTGATCGTTGCAAGCACTTGTCCGGCGGCGACGGTGTCGCCCGATGCGCCCTTGTGAACGGCCGTGACCACACCGGCGATCGGCGCGGTGAGAGCCGTTTCCATTTTCATGGCACTGACGACGAGCAATGTGTCTCCCGCACCGACCGCTGTTCCCAATGCGACGCTCACCTCGACTATCGTGCCAGTTACGGGACTCTCGACGCCGTGCTCGCCTTCGTTGATGGTCAAGGACACCAGATTTATTGGCATCGCGGCTCTCGCGAGCGAACCGCCAACCAGCGCCGATGCCTGTTGCTCGAACAGAGCAAGTGAATTCGAAGGCGACTTGCCGGGATCGGCGTCTGCCTCGGGAATTTCGCTCAGCAAGGTGGTTCGTGCGTCGCCGGCGCGCACGCTCGGATGCGAAAGGATCTGGATGAGTTGGCCAAGATTGGTCGGCAAACCCGCGATGTGAAACTCCGCCAGCGCGGTGCGTGTCCGCTCCAGTGAGGATTCATACGTGTGCGTCGAGTTCGAACGGCCGATGAGCTTCGCGAACATCGGGTCGAACTGCGGAGGTGGCGCGTAGCCCAGATAGCCACAGGAATCGACACGAATGCCGGGGCCTGCCGGCTCCTTGTAGGCCGTAAGCGTTCCGGCGCCACGCGCGACGATGCGCGCCTGTACGGCAAATCCGTTGGGTTTTGGAACGGCGGCCTGATCCGGCAAGCTTAGCTCTGCCAGAGTGGCGCCGGCGGCAATGCGAAACTGAGCCTCGACGAGATCGATGCCGGTTACTTGCTCGGTGACCGTGTGCTCGACCTGAATGCGCGGGTTGCACTCGATGAAGAAATGTTCGCCACGCTCCGGATCGACGAGGAATTCGACCGTCCCTGCATTTACGTATTTGCCCGCACGCGCAAGTTTGATCGCGTCGTCGCACATTCGATGGCGCAGTCTGGGATCGAGCCTGGGCGCCGGTGCTATCTCGACGACCTTCTGGTTTCTGAGTTGGACCGAGCAATCCCGCTCGTACAGGTGGACGATGTTGCCGTGCCGATCCGCCAAAACCTGTACTTCGATATGACGTGGCCTCGAAACGAGCTTTTCAAGAAAGACCGATCCGTCGCCGAACGCCGCCAACGCTTCGCTCTGGCAGCGCGCCAGCGCCGCGGCCATTTCGGTTTCGTTTTTGACCGCTCGCATGCCGCGCCCACCACCGCCGGCGGCCGCCTTGAGCATCACGGGATAGCCGATTTTGCCTGCTATCGCGGCAGCGTCTTGAGCGCTCGCAACTGATTTGGCACTGCCAGGCACAATCGGGATGCCGAGTGAGCGTGCAAGAGACCTCGCCTTCGTCTTATCACCGAAGAGACTCAAGGTCTCGGGATCGGGGCCGACGAACGTCAGGCCGGCAGCGTTGCAGCGTTCGGCGAATGCCGCGTTTTCGGACAAAAAGCCGTAGCCGGGATGCACGCAATCGCAGTGCGTGCTCTTGGCGGCGCCGATCACGGCGTCGACGTCCAGATAGGCACGAACCGGATCGCTCGAGGCACCGAGCGCGACGGATTGCGTCGACACACGCGTGTGAAGCGATAGCGCATCCGCCGGCGGATAGATGCTGACGGTCTCCATGCCGAGAAGCGAAGCGGCGCGGGCGATGCGGATGGCGATTTCGCCCCGGTTCGCGATCAAAACCCGTTTGAACATTCAGGCCTCCGGCACTTCCAGCCGAAGATCATGTGGTGCCGCGGCGTGCAAGCGCAAGCACGAGGCGACAGCGCGTCACATTGGGCGGCCAATTTGCAGTGGAAGTCGGCTAGATTGTCCGATGAAATCAGGAGAATCGAGACGGCAAAATGATCGAAGGTTCGTGTCATTGCGGGCAGGTAGGCTGGCGCTTCGACGGCATTCCGCAATCGGCGACGGCCTGCAATTGCTCCATCTGCAGGCGATACGGCGCGCTTTGGGCATATGACTACGAAGGCGGGAGGATCAGCGTATCGGGCGCCACAGAAGTCTATCGCTGGAACCGAAAGTGGCTGGAATTCCATTTCTGTCCAAAGTGCGCCTGCATCGCCTACTGGCGTCAAGTTCGTCCCGAAGAAGACGGTCGGCGCGCGATGGGCTTCAATTTGCGCCTCGCTCCACCCGATCAGGTGAAGGCGATTGCACTGCGCCACCACGACACCGAGACGAGGAGCGATCTGCCGCTCGATGGCCGCTGCGTCGCAGACGTCTGGTCTTGAATCGACATTGTCGTCGGGGGAGCTTCGCCATTGTAAAGAACCTTTACATAGTGCGTCGGGGCGGACCGGAGGGTGTTTGATTCTAAATGCATTCCCAAATTGGTACGATTGTTGCTTGCCACCCACAGAGCATTAGCTCTGGGGATAGTGATGAAGAATATTTTGACGTTCGCGACGATCGCCGTGGGAGTCCTCATGGTGAGCGCACCTGCTTTCGCGGGTGCCGACGGCATCAGTGTTCCTGAGCCAGTATCGATGTCGCTCCTGGCCGGTGGAATCGTTGCCATCGCAGCCGTGCGGCGCATGCGCGGGAAGCAATAGTCGGCTCCGCTCGAGCGCTATTCATTTTGCGCACGGAATAGCTACGGAGCGTTGGTTCGAGGAATCGGAACAACGTTGGGGGTGGTATGAAAGACTTCACGAAAATTTTCGGTCTCGCGCTGGCCGCGATGCCGCTCTTCTGCAATGCGGCGTCGGCCGACGCGATTTCCGTTCCCGAGCCCAGCAGCATGAGCCTGAACATTGTCGGCGGGCTCGCACTCCTACTCGTCGCGCGGGTTCTAAAGTCGAACAAGCCGCTTGCGAAAGTTGTCTGACAAATACACGGGTCCC
>Ga0310813_10002632_pt1 | contig 10862 bp, 5 predicted proteins | sample YN3metagenome_FD_203086 | JGI IMG/M metagenome (GOLD analysis project Ga0310813, IMG submission 203086) | Soil microbial communities from experimental microcosm in Duke University, North Carolina, United States - YN3 | ecosystem: Engineered > Artificial ecosystem > Soil microcosm > Unclassified ... | reverse complement strand
GCCGCGGCCGCATCCGTGAGTATGCCGACAAGTACAAGGGCGTGGTCTACACGGCGAACGATGCGCGCCTCGATTACAGCGCGATCTGGAACTACCCGGCGCAGTGCGCGTTCCCGAGTGCGACGCAGAACGAGATCAACGCCAAGGACGCCGCCAACCTGCTGAAGAACGGCGTGTACGTCGTGTCCGAGGGCGCCAACATGCCGACCGTGCTCGACGGCGTGCGTCAATTCGTCGACGCGAAGATTCTCTACGCCCCCGGCAAGGCGGCCAATGCCGGCGGCGTCGCCGTGTCGGGCCTGGAGATGTCGCAGAACAGCATGCGAATGTGCTGGACGCGCGAGGAGGTCGACGAGCGGCTGCGCGGCATCATGCGCGCCATCCATCGCAACTGCCGGGAGACCGCGCACACGTTCGGCACCCCCGACAACTATGTCAACGGCGCAAACATCTGTGGCTTCCTCAAGGTCGCCGACGCGATGATGGACCAGGGGCTGGTCTGAATCGGGTGCAGCTGTCGCGCTTTTCCGGTCTCGCGCGCTTCCGCGTTCACAACGTCCTGCTGGTGTCCAGCCTCTACGACGCGTTCATCCTCGCCGAAGATGGCGAGCTGGACGAAGTCATCCTCAAGGAGTTTCTCGACCTCAACGTTCGCCACACGCCAGGCATCACCCACGTCTCCACCGTCGACGGCGCGATGGAACTGGCGGAGGATCGCGCGCGCTTCAATCTGATCATCGCGTCGGCGCGGCTCGGCGACGTGTCGGCGACGGCGTTGGCGCGCCGGATGCGCGCCGCGGGCATCGACACGCCGGTGGTCGCGCTCGCCTACGACATGCGCGAGGTGGCGCACGTCACCGCCGAGCCAGACTCGCCGATCGAGCGCGTCTTCCTCTGGCAGGGCGACGTCCGGCTGCTGCCGGCCATCGTCAAACACGTCGAGGACAAGCGCAACGTCGCACACGATGCGGGTGTGCTCGGGGTGCAGGCGATTCTGGCGATCGAGGACAACGTCCGCTATTACTCGTCGTTCCTGCCGACGATGTACGCGGAGTTGATGCAGCACGCGCATCATCTCGTCCCCGAAGGCGTAAATTTGTCGCACCGCCTGATGCGGCTGCAGGCGCAGCCGAAAATCCTGCTGTGCTCGACCTACGAAGAGGCGTGGGCGTACTTCGTCGACTACGAAACGAACATCCTCGGCGTCATCTCCGACGTGGAATTCCCGCGCGGCGGACGGATCGACGGCGCCGCCGGGCTCGAGTTCGCACGCCGCGTCCGCGAACGGCAGCCCGACGTGCCGGTGATGCTGCAGTCGACCCGCGCCGAGAACCAGTGGCAGGCGCGCGAAGCAGGCGCCTCGTTCCTGCTCAAGGGTTCGTCGACGCTGCTGCTGCAGCTCCGCCGCTTCATGGTAGAGCAGCTCGGGTTCGGCGATTTCGTGTTCCGGACGCCCGACGGCCGCGAAGTGGCGCGAGCCCGCGATTTGCGCGAGCTCGCCGATCGCCTCGCCACGGTGCCGGGCGAGAGCCTCGCCTACCACGGCGAGCGCAACCACTTCTCGAACTGGTTCAAGGCGCGCACCGAGTTTGCGCTGGCCGATCGGCTGCGGCCGCGCAAGGTGTCCGACTTCCGGACGGTCGAGGAGCTGCGACAGGAGCTGGTGCGCGCCATTCATGAATATCGGCGCGACACTCACCGCGGCGCCGTCGTCGACTTCAACAGCGCCGCGCTGGATCCGGAAACGCGCTTCAGCCGCATCGGCAGCGGATCGCTGGGCGGCAAGGCGCGCGGGCTGGCATTCGTCGACGCGCTGTTGATCCAGTCGCGGATCGGCGACCGGTTCCCGGATGTTCGCCTGACCGTGCCGCAGGCGGTGGTGTTGGCGACCGACCTGTTCGACGATTTTCTGGAGCTGAACGGCCTTCGCGACTTCGCGCTCGAGAGCAGCGACGACCACGAGATTGCGCAGCGCTTCGTGGCCGCCGATTTGCCGCCGGCGGCGGAGCGCGATCTGGCGTCGTTCATCGCGGCGACCCCCTATCCGATCGCCATCCGATCGTCGAGTTTGCTCGAGGACTCGCAATATCAGCCATTCGCCGGCATCTACGCGACGTTCATGCTGCCGAACGATCACGCGCGGAGCGACGTCCGGCTGCGGCAGCTGCTGACGGCCATCAAGCGCGTGTTTGCGTCGACCTTCAGCCGCGGCGCCAGGCAATATTTCGCGGACGGTCCGTATCGCCTCGAAGAAGAGAAGATGGCGGTCGTGCTCCAGCGGGTCGTCGGGGGACGCCACGGCCACCGCTTCTATCCCGACTTCGCCGGCGTCGCCCGGTCGCACAACTTCTATCCGCTGCCGCCGATGCGCGCCGAAGACGGCCTGGCCGCCGTGGCGCTCGGACTCGGCGAGACGGTGGTGACCGGCGGCGCCTGCTTCCGGTTCTGCCCGCGCTATCCCCGCCACATGGTGCAGTTCTCGTCGGTGCCGGACACCCTGGCCACAACGCAGCGCGAGTTCTTCGCGCTCGAGCTCGGCCGCGACAGCGCCACGCCGTTCGAGCCGCGCCGCTTCGACCTGTCGGCCGCGGAAGAAGACGGCACGCTCGCCCGCGTCGGCTCGACCTACTCGCCCGAGAACGACGTCGTCTACGACGGCATCTCGCGGCCAGGCGTCCGGCTCGTCACGTTCGCGCCGATTCTGAAGCACGGACTCTTTCCGCTCGCGGAAATCGTGGAGGCGACGCTCGCGCTCGCCGTCGACGGAACCGGCGTCCCCGTCGAGGTCGAATTTGCGGCGCATGTGCCATTCAAGGACACGGCGGAATTCGGCATCCTGCAGCTCCGACCGCTCGGCCGCGTCCGCGACCTGCCCGAACGCGAGCTGCCGCGCGTGGGCCGCGACCAGCTGATTTGCGCGAGCGACAGCGCGCTCGGGCACGGCACCATCGACGGCGTCCGCGACCTCATCGTCGTCGGCGTGCACCGGTTCGATCGGCTGAAAACGCGCGAGGTCGCGAGGGCGGTCGGTCAGCTGAACGCCGAGTTGATGGCGCGGCGGCGTCCGTACGTGCTCATCGGCGTCGGCCGCTGGGGCTCGGCGGATCCGCTGCTCGGTGTGCCGGTGACGTGGGATCAGATTGCCGGCGCGCGCGCGATTGTCGAAGCCGGCTTTGCCGATTTCCGCGTCACGCCGTCACAGGGAAGCCATTTCTTTCAGAACCTGACCGCGGGCGACATCGGCTATCTGACGGTGAACCCCGACGTGGGCGATGGATTCGTCGATTGGGAGTGGCTCGCGGCGCAGACCGCGGAATCGGAGAGCGAGTTCGTGCGGCATCTGCGCTTCGACGCGCCGATCGAGATCGCCATCAACGGCCGCAAACACTCGGCCGTGATCGTCAAGCCGCCGAGCCCTAAGCCCTAATCCTGAGGTCGCGCACTACGCGTACATCCCGCGCATGCGCGTCACCGTGGCCACGCGGCTGATGGCCACGATGTAGGCGGCCGTGCGCATGTCGACGTTGTACTTGATCGAGTTCTGGAGCACGGCGTCGAACGCCTCGCACATCTTCAGCTCGAGGCGCTCGTTCACTTCCTTCTCGGTCCAGAAGTAGCCGTAGCGATCCTGCACCCATTCGAAGTACGACGTCGTGACGCCGCTGCTGTTGGCGAGGATATCGGGCACGATGAACACCCCGCGCTCGTGGAGATGGCGATGGGCGTCCGGGGTGGTCGGGCCGTTGGCGCCTTCGATGATGATGCGCGCCTTGATGTCGCGGGCGTTGGCCATCGTGATCTGATTTTCGAGCGCCGCCGGAATCAGGATGTCGACGTCGAGGCCGAACAGCTTGTCGCGATCGAGCGGCTCGGCGCCGCTGAAGCCGTCGACAGTGCGATGCTGCTGCACGTGCGCCAGCAGCTTGTCGATGTCGATCCCGTTGGCGTTGTGGACGCCGCCCTTCCAGTCCGTGACCGCGACGATCTTCGCGCCCTCCCGCGCGAGCAGCTCGGCGGAGATCGACCCGACGTTGCCGCAGCCCTGAACGGCGATGCGCGCCTTCTTGATGTCGATGCCGATGTGTTTCGCGGCTTCCCGCGTGGCGATCATCACGCCGCGGCCGGTCGCTTCGCGGCGGCCGAGCGAGCCGCCGAGCTCGACCGGCTTGCCGGTGACGACCGAGGTGGTCGTATGGCCGACGTGCATCGAGTAGGTGTCCATCACCCACGCCATGATCTGGTCGTTGGTGTTGACGTCGGGCGCGGGGACGTCTTTCTCGGGTCCGATCGCGTCGACGATTTCCGCGATGTAGCGGCGGGTGAGCGCTTCGATCTCGCGCTTGGACATCTTGGTCGGGTCGCAGATCACGCCGCCCTTGCCGCCGCCGAACGGAATGTGGGCCACGGCGCATTTCCACGTCATCCACGCCGCGAGCGCGGTGACTTCGTCCAGCGTCACGGCGGGGTGATAGCGGATGCCGCCCTTGGCCGGTCCGAGCGTGATGTTGTATTGCACCCGGAAGCCGGTGAACACCTCGATCTCGCCGTTGTCCATCTGCACCGGACACGACACGCAGATTTGCCGTTTCGGGTGCGTGAGGATCCGCCAGATGCCGGGATCGAGGTTGAGGAGGCGCGCGGCGAGGTTGAATTCCTGAAGCATGGCGCCGAAGGTCGGACCGAGTCCCGGCCGTTCGTCGCTGGTGGCTGGAACGGCTGTCTCGCTGCGCTGGCTCATATGGGCGTCGGTCAGCCTACCGTCAGCCGTTTTGCGAAGTCAAATCGCCGTGCAGGCATTCGACTCGGCGTGCCATCTGTGGCGTCCGGCTTCAGCGGACCTCACCGATCGAGTCGTGGCGTCCGGCTTCAGCCGGACCTTCGATCTTCAATCGCATCGATCAGTGCTTCCCGCGGGAACCGTGATGATCCCCAATGCGGGTAGTCCAGCGGACTTGTGGCAAGACCGGCCCGTACCGGATTGGCGACGATGTACCTGGCGCACGTGATCGTCGGCTCGCACTCGCGCAGGACGCGTTCGAACCCATATCGCTGCCACAGCGGTGTTCTGAAAGCACGCGCAAAGTAGAACCCTGAGTACTGCTTGGCTCGCGCAATGAATCGCTTGCAGTCCGAGGCCGCCGATTCTCCCTCGACGAGCAAGTGGACGTGATCCGGCATGAAGCAGTACGCAGTAAATGCAAAGCGCTCTTCAGCTGCGGCTCGCACAATCTGCGATTGCACGACGGTGACCGCGTCGGCGTTGGCGAAATGTCGGACACGGTTCAACGTGCAGAATCTAAGAGAGTAACGGTGAGGGCCGACGTAGTCGAACGCCCTCAAATGTTCAGGATGTCCGGGGAACACATGAGCGTCGCGAGCAAGGATTGGGCCGAGGTCCGGCTGAAGCCGGACGCCACGATTGCACGCCACGTCCAGCTGAAGCCGGACACCGCAGATGGCCACGTCGGTGTGCTCGTATAATGAACTGCGGGATGAAAACTGCCACCGGCACCGAGAAAGAGCGCTGGGAGCGCGACACCCTCGAACCGACGCTGAAGAAATCGCCCGAACGCGCGGCGGCGTTCACCACCATCTCCGGTCGCCCCATCGATCGCCTCTACGCCCCCGACGACCTCGGCGACATCGACGTGGCCCGCGACATCGGGCTGCCGGGCGAGTTTCCGTACACGCGCGGCATTCACGCCAGCGGCTACCGCGGCAAGCTCTGGACCATGCGGCAGTTCGCCGGGTTCGGGACGCCCGAGGACACCAACGGGCGCTACAAGGCGCTGCTCGCCGCCGGCGGCACTGGACTGAGCGTCGCATTCGACTTGCCGACGCTGATGGGCCGCGACCCCGACCACGAACTCTCTCTCGGCGAAGTCGGCAAGTGCGGCGTGAACGTCACGTCGCTCGCCGACATGGAAACGCTGTTCGACGGCATCCGGCTCGGCGACATCACGACGTCGATGACCATCAACTCGCCGGCCGCGGTCATCTTCGCGATGTACCTGGTCGTCGCCGAACGGCAGGGCGCCGCCTGGAACCGGCTCTCCGGCACGATTCAGAACGACATCCTCAAGGAATTCATCGCGCAGAAGGAGTACATCTTCCCGCCGCGGCCGTCGATGCGGATCATCACCGACATTTTCGGCTTCTGCTCGACCGAGGTGCCGCGCTGGAACACGATTTCGGTGAGCGGCTATCACATCCGCGAAGCCGGCGCGACCGCCCTGCAAGAGCTGGCGTTCACGCTGCGCGACGGCCTCGAGTACGTCCAGTGGGGCGTCGAGGCCGGCCTCGATGTCGACGACTTCGTGCCCCGCATGTCGTTCTTCTTCAACGCGCACAGCGACTTCTTCGAGGAGATCGCCAAGTACCGCGCGGCGCGGAAGATCTGGGCCGAGACGATGCGCACCCGGTTCGGCGCGAAGAACGAGCGCTCGTGGAAGCTGCGCTTCCACAGCCAGACCGCCGGCGTGTCGCTGACCGCGCAGCAGCCGTACAACAACGTCGTGCGGACGGCGCTGCAGGCGCTGTCCGCCGTGCTCGGCGGGACGAATTCGCTCCACACCAACTCGCTCGACGAGGCGCTCGCGCTCCCGACCGAGGACGCCGCCAAGCTGGCGCTCAGAACCCAGCAGATCATCGCGCACGAAAGCGGCGTGGCGAACGTCGTCGATCCGCTCGGCGGATCGTATTTCGTCGAGCGTCTGACGAAGGACATGGAAGACGGCGCGCTCGCGTACTTCCGCGCCATCGACAACATGGGCGGCATGGTCGAGGCGATCGAGCGCGGCTACCCGCAGAAGGAAATTGCCGAGAGCTCCTACAAGTTCCAGCAGTCCGTCGAGCGCAAGGAGAAAGTCATCGTCGGTGTGAACGACTTCGTCCAACAGGACGAGCCGCCGATCGAGATCCTCTATATCGACGAGTCCGCGGCCGACGCGCAGCTGGCCAAACTCGAGCAGCTGAAGCGCACTCGTGACGGCGACGCCGTCAAGCGGACGCTCGACGCGCTGCGCGACGGCGCGCGCGGCACCACCAATCTGATGCCGCCGATCATCGACGCCGTGCGCGCCTACGCGACCGTCGGCGAGGTGTGCGACGCGCTGCGCGACGTGTGGGGCGAGTACGAGGAAGTGCCGGTCATTTGATGCGCAAACTTCGAGTGGTCATCGCGAAACCGGGTCTCGACGGCCACGACCGCGGCGCCAAGGTCATCGCGCGAGCGCTGCGCGACGCCGGTATGGAAGTCATCTACACCGGCCTGCGGCAAACGCCGGAGCAGATCGTCTCGGCGGCGCTGCAGGAGGACGCCGACGTCATCGGCCTGTCGATCCTTTCCGGCGCGCACAACCACATCGCGCCGCGGCTGATGGATCTGCTCAAGGTCAAGGGACTGGACGATGTACTCGTCGTCATCGGCGGGATTATTCCGGACGTCGACATCCCGAAGCTGAAAGAGATTGGCGTAAAGGGAATCTTCCTGCCGGGGACGCCGATGCAGCAGATCGTCGACTTCATCAACGCCAACGCGCGGGCGCGGGTCTGATCACAGTAGCCACTTGATCACAGTAGCCACTTGATCATTGTAGCCACTTGATCACGGTAGCCATCAGCCATCAGCTATCAGGTCATCACCCATCAGCGTCATGCGTCCGACCCTCCTCATCGCTGACGACAGCCCGAACATCCAGCGCGACATCGAGCTGACCTTCGCCGACGAGAACGTCGACGTGATCGCGGTCGCCGACGGCGACGCCGCGATCGCGCGGCTAGAAACGGCGCCGCCGAGCATCGTGCTGGCCGACGTCGACATGCCGGGGAAAAACGGCTACGAGCTCGCGCGTCACATCAAGGCGACGCCGGGGCTGGCGCACATTCCGGTTGTCCTTCTGACCGCCGCGCTCGGACCAGCCGCGCGGACGGCCGAATGCGACGGCATGCTGTCGAAGCCATTCGAACCGCAGCTCGTGATCACGACCGTCCGCGAGCTCCTCAATCGGCCAGCGGCGACTGCGCCGACTTCTGCGCCGTCGTCGAATCAGGCCGTCGATCCCGACGCCGTTCCGACGCTCGCCGACGCATTCGCGGCGTTGCTCGCCGCTGAGGAACGGGGACAGGATCCCGCCGACGCGGCCATCTGGCCCCCGGCACGTGAGCCGGCGCCGGTCGTCACCGAGGAACTGATCGACGAGATCGTCCGTCGCGTCCTCGCACGGCTGCCGGAGAACGTCGTGCGCGACGCGGTGTCCGACGTCGTGCTGACGGTTGCTGAACGTCTGGTTCAGGAAGAGATCCTCAAGATCAAAGCAGCCATCAAGTAAACTCTTCAGATGCTCCCGGAAAAGCCCGCGCTCGAAGGGCTCGAAGAGAAGTGGATTGCCCGCTGGGAAGAGGCGGGCGTCTATCGATTCGATCGCACGAAGACGCGCGATCAGATTTTTTCCATCGATACGCCGCCGCCGACCGTGAGCGGCTCGCTGCACGTCGGCCACGTCTTCTCGTACACCCACACCGACCTCGTCGCGCGCTTTCAGCGCATGCGCGGCAAGGAAGTCTTCTATCCGATGGGGTGGGACGACAACGGGCTGCCGACCGAGCGCCGCGTGCAGAACTACTACGGGGTCCGCTGCGATCCGTCGCTGCCGTACGATCCGGCGTTCACGCCGCCCGCGACGCCCGCGAAGCCGCCGATCTCGGTGTCGCGCCCGAACTTCATCGAGCTGTGCGCGCGCCTCACGGCCGAGGACGAGAAGGCCTTCGAACATCTGTGGCGGCATCTCGGGCTGTCGGTCGACTGGGGGATGACCTACGCCACCATCGGCAAGCGGGCGCAGCAGGTGTCGCAGCTCGCGTTTCTGCACCTGCTCGAGCGCGGCCTCGCGTATCAGACCGAAGCGCCGACGCTGTGGGATGTGGATTTCAAGACGGCCGTTGCCCAGGCGGAGCTCGAGGATCGTGAAGTGGCCGGCGCGTACCACCGGGTGCGGTTCGCCCTCGCGAACGACGGGCAGGGATCGAGCCCTGCCTTCATCGAAATCGAAACCACGCGACCCGAGTTGATCCCGGCCTGCGTCGCACTCGTCGCGCATCCCGACGACGAGCGGTACAAGCCGCTGTTTGGCACCGAGGTCGTGACGCCGCTCTTCGGCGCGCGGGTGCCGGTCAAGGCGCACGCGCTCGCGGATCCCGCAAAGGGCAGCGGTGTCGCGATGATCTGCACGTTCGGCGATATCACCGACGTGACGTGGTGGCGCGAGCTGTCGCTGCCGGTGCGTGCGGTCATTCAGGCCGACGGAACGCTGCGTCGCGTGGAGTGGGGTTCGCCCGGCTGGCCATCCGCGGATCCCGCTCGCGCTCAACGCAACTACGACGAGTTGGTCCGGCTGTCGGCCGCGAAAGCGCGCGTGAAGATCGTCGAACAGCTCAAAGAGAGCGGCGATCTCGTCGGCGATCCGCGGCCGATCACGCACCCGGTGAAGTTCTACGAAAAAGGCGATCGGCCGCTCGAGATCGTGACGAGCCGGCAGTGGTTCTTCAAGACGATCGAGCACCGCGACGTGCTCCTCGAACGCGGCCGCGAGCTGAAGTGGCACCCAGACTACATGCGGTTCCGCTACGAGAACTGGGTGAACGGGCTCACCGGCGACTGGTGTGTGAGCCGGCAGCGCTTCTTCGGCGTCCCGTTCCCGGTGTGGTATCCGGTCGGCGCCGACGGCCGCGTCGACTACGAGCGGCGAATCCCGGCAGCGCTCGATCGTCTGCCGCTCGATCCGTCGACCGAGGTGCCGCCCGGCTACACAGCTGAGCAGCGCGGCGCCCCCGGCGGCTTCGTCGGCGATCCCGACGTCATGGACACCTGGGCCACATCGTCGGTGTCGCCGCAAATCGTCACCGGGTGGCCCGACGACACAGACCTCTTCCAGCGGACGTTTCCGTTGGACCTGCGTCCGCAGGCGCACGACATCATCCGGACGTGGCTGTTCTCGTCGGTGGTGCGCGCCCAGTTCGAACACAACGAGCTGCCGTGGGCCAACGCGGCGATCTCGGGCTTCATCGTCGATCCCGATCGCAAGAAGATGTCGAAGTCGAAGGGCAATGTCGTGACGCCGATGGCGCTGCTCGAAGAGCACGGGTCCGACGGCGTGCGCTATTGGGCAGCCCGAGGCGGACCCGGCACCGACACCACCTTCGATCCGGGCCAGATGAAGGTGGGCCGCCGTCTCGCGATGAAGCTGCTCAACGCGTCGCGATTCGCGCTGATGGCCGACGAGCCGCGCGGAGCGATCACGGAACCGCTCGATCGCGGCATGCTGTCGTCGCTGGCGACGTTGGTCGACGAGGCGACCTCCGGGCTGGAGGAATACGACTACACGCGGGCGCTGGAGCGCACCGAGCGGTTCTTCTGGTCGTTCTGCGACGACTACCTGGAGCTGGTCAAGGCACGACGCTACGGCGACTTCGGAATGGCAGGCGCCGCGTCGGCGAACTCGGCGATGCTCGTCGCCTTGTCGACCCTGCTTCGCCTGTTCGCGCCGTTCCTGCCATTCGTCACGGAGGAAGTGTGGTCGTGGTGGCAGAGCGGGTCGGTCCATCAAGCCGCCTGGCCGACTGCGTCAGAGGTCGTGCAGGCGATCGGTGGCGCAGACCCGGATGCCGCGGCGATTCTCGCTGCCACGAGCAACGCGCTCGCTGAGGTGAGGCGCGTCAAATCGACGTTGAAGAAGCCGACCAAGTCGGTAATCACGAAGGCGGTCCTGTCGAAGCAGGTGCAGGGACTGGAGCCAGCCGCGCGTGACTTCCAGGCGGCGACGCACATCCGCGAACTACGTTTCGACGCCGTGGAAGAACCGCAA
>Ga0310813_10002631_pt1 | contig 10863 bp, 13 predicted proteins | sample YN3metagenome_FD_203086 | JGI IMG/M metagenome (GOLD analysis project Ga0310813, IMG submission 203086) | Soil microbial communities from experimental microcosm in Duke University, North Carolina, United States - YN3 | ecosystem: Engineered > Artificial ecosystem > Soil microcosm > Unclassified... | reverse complement strand
TTTGCAGCGGCGTCTTCCTGGGCGTGGACTGGGCGCTGATGACCGACATCATCCCCAAGGCGGAATCAGGCCGATACATGGGGATCAGCAACATAGCCGTCGCCAGCGCCGGGCCGATCGCGAGCACGGTGGGCGGCCTCATGGTGTTCCTCGTGAGCCTGGCGACCCTGGGCCCTGAGCTGGCCTACCGGGCGATCTTCGTCCTGATGACCATCGAGCTGGCAATTGGGGCGTGGGCCCTGCGTCGCGTCACCGAGCCTGCTCGTGGCGGCACGCTCGACGCAAGGCCGGTACCCGCCGCCTGATGGACCCCGCCGAGCGGGCGCGGCGCACCGGCCCGAGGGAGCTGAGCGTCGAGGTCACGACCCGATATCGGGTCATGCGCTGGCTCGACGTCCTCGTCGTCCGCGCCCTCTTCGACATCCGGGTCGAGGGTCGCGAGCACTGGCCGGCTCCGCCGTTCTGCCTGGTCCTCAACCATCACAACGGCTGGGACCCGATGCTGGCCCTCGCGGCGATCCCCGAGGCACCGCGCGTCACCTGGTTCGGGCCGAAGGAGGCCGACTTCTCCCGCGGCTTCCGCAACCGGGTGATGGGCTTCTATGGCGGGGTGATCCCGTACAACCCGGAGAAGACGACGCTCACCTCCGCGGTCCGGGCGGTGCGGCGCGTCTTCGCCTCGGGTGGCGTGCTGGGGATCTTCGCGGAGGGGACCGTTGGATTCCGCGAGACCGATCTCCTCCCATTCGAGGAGGGAGCAGTCGCCTTCGCCGCCGCAAGCGGCGTCCCGATCGTTCCGTGCGCGATCGTGGGCAGCACCTTTCTCTGGTTCCGCAAGCGGGTCGTCTTCCGCTACGGCCCGCCGATCCCGACCGCCGAGGTCAAGGGTCGCGAGGGCCGGGCCGTGCTCGACGAGCAGGTCCGCGGGGCGATGCGAGCACTGCTTCCGCAGCGGGAGCCTCGGCTGCCGCGCCGCCGGCCGCTTCGCTTCATCGGCGACCTGCTGACCGGCGCCGGGGACCTCGAACGACGGCGGGCCGAACTCGGCGAGTGACGCGGCGCTAGGATCGCGCCGTGCTTCCCGTCATCTGGGCCGTCTTCACCGTCTGCATGGTCGGCGGCTTCATCACCATCGCGGCCTATTGGCTCGACGTGCAGGACCGCCCGGACCTCACCTTCTGGCAGCGGGTCGCCTGGTCGGCCGGCCTCCTCCTCTTTCCCATCGCGATCCCCGTCTACGCGCTCTTCGGCGGCCCATCCTGGCCGCGGCCGCTGCTGATCGGCGCGTTCCTCCCGGCGATCGCGCTCGCCCTGGCAGCCGGCTTCGCGACAAGACTCTTCAGCTAGGAAGCGCTTCTGGCCCTGCGGGTGAAGGCCCAGCCCGAGATCGCTGCGAGAACCGCGATGGCGCCGATCCCGACCAGCAGGGCGATTGGCGGGCCAGCGGGCCGCGGGGTTGGCACGACACCCTCGCCGAGGAGCTCGTCGCCCGAGCAGAGGCCGGTCTGCAGCTGGAGGTTCTCGTCGGCGAAGGCGTAGACGCGCCAGCGCTGCGAGAGCCCGAACTCCTGCCCGCACGAGGCGCTCGACGGCGACGAGTGCACGTCGATGGTCGCGCCAAGCTGGCCCTTGAGCGTCGTCTCGACCGCAAAGGTGTATCGGATCGGGTCGTTTCCGAGCTCGGCCTGCGGATCCTGCGGGTTGTCGATGGCGGTCACCACGCCGACCCAGGCCACGTCTGCGTTCTCGAGCGCCTGCCCGGGACCGAGCTGGATGCAGGAGCAGGCGAAGACCCTGGTGACCGGCGCGGCAATCGTCACCAGGGTGAGGAGGGTCGCGATCGCCAGCCAACGTCGCAGCATGCGGGCTGGACGCCGGTGGGAGCGAGTGGGTTCCGCCTTTCCCTATCATCGGTCCATGACCAACCTCGACACCGCCCTCGCCTACCTGCGCGACCACGCCGACGAGCATCTCAAGGGCCTCGACGACTTCCTGCGGATCCCCTCGGTCAGCGCCGATCCGGAACGCCGCGGTGATGTGCGCCGCGCCGCGCAGTGGATCGCGGACGAGCTCACGCGGATCGGTGCCGAGCACGCGACCCTCACCGATACCAGCAGCCACCCGATCGTGACGGCCGATTGGCTGCATGCCGGGCCGGATGCTCCTACCGCGATCGCCTACTGCCACTACGACGTCCAGCCGGTCGACCCGCTGGACGAGTGGGTCAGGCCGCCGTTCGAGCCCCGCTACGAGGAAGACATCGTCTACGCCCGCGGCTCGGGCGACGACAAGGGCCAGCTCTTCATGCACCTCAAGGCCGCGGAGGCCTGGCTGAAGGGAGTTGGCAGCCTCCCCGTCAACCTGCGCTTCTTCTTCGAGGGCGACGAGGAGCACGAGGCCGAGCCATCCGAGACGTTCGTCAAGACGCATCCGGAGCTCCTCGCCGGCGACGTCTGCATCGTCTCGGACTCCGACATGCAGGACGACGACGGGACGCCGGCGATCACCTACGGCCTGCGCGGCATCGCCTATTGGGACGTAAGGGTCTTCGGGCCGTTCCAGGACATCCACTCGGGGCAGTTCGGCGGTGGCGTCGACAACCCGGCGACGGTCCTGGTCCAGATGCTGGCCTCACTGACCGACGGACATGGGCGAGTTACCATCCCCGGCTTCTACGATCGAGTCCGCGACATGACCGATGAGGAGCACGCCGCTTACGCGGCGGTGCCCTTCGACGAGGCCGACTGGGCGGACCGCATCAAGGTCACTGGACCGATGGACGGCGAGGCCGGCTACACCCTCCTGGAGCGCCTCTCCGCGCGCCCCACCTTCGACGTCAACGGGCTGTGGGGCGGCTATTCCGGCGAAGGCTCGAAGACGATCATCCCGGCCTTCGCCGGCGCCAAGATCAGCACGCGGCTCGTGCCGGACCAGGATCACCGGGAGATCGAGCAGCTGATGATCGATCACCTCCAGCGCATCGCCCCGCCGACGGTTCGCGTCGAGGTGAAGATCATCCAGGGCGGACAGCCGGCGATCACGCCGCTCGACCATCCAGCGCTGGTGATCGCCGCTCGCACGCTGGAGGAGACCTTCGGCAAGGCTCCCGTCTTCCACCGCACCGGTGGTTCGATCCCGGTGGTGGCGGCGATGGAACGCGAGCTCGGCCTGCCCAGCATCATGATCGGCTTCGCGTCACCGAACGGGAACTTCCACGCTCCCAACGAGTGGATGCCGCTCGCGAACTACCGCGGCGGGATGGACGCGCTGGTGCGCCTCTGGGACGCGCTGGGAGCGGTCTCGCCCGCCGATCTCCGCGGAGCGTGACCGTGGCCACCCCCGACGATCCCTGGCTCGCCCTCGGCGCGGCCAGCCGCCTGGTTGGCGTGGCTCCGGATACTCTGCGGCGCTGGGCGGATTCGGGACGGGTGGAGAGCTTCGTGACTCCCGGCGGCCACCGCCGCTTTCTGCGGTCGGCGCTCGAGGCGATGATGAATGCCCCGCGCCGGCATCGGTATGGCGTCGACCGGCTGACGGGCTCCGCCGGCACGATTTCGGGCGAGGTTCACCGCCGCATGGCGCGCAGCGGTGGCGCTCCGCCGTGGCAGGCTCGCCTGACCGTCGAGCAGCGGGCTGACTTCCGTCGCTGGGGACAGCGCACCTTCAACCTGGTGCTCGAGTACGTCGCCGCCGGGAAGCGCGCCGAGCGGACGCTGCTGCTCGGCGAGGCGGAAAAGATGGGGGCGCTGTATGGCGCGGAGGCGTCGCGCGCCGGCCTCTCGTTGGCAGAAGCGGTGGAGGCATTCCTCTTCTATCGGTCGCCGGTGCTGGAGGCGATCGCCGCCCATCTCCGGCGGAGGGCGGCGGAGCTCACCGACCTCACGACCGCCTACCGCGAAGCAACCGCGGCCATCGATGGCGTGCTCACCGCTCTGGTGGCGTCCTACCGCGAGGGAGCGACGCCCTAATCGACCAGGTACAGCTCGGTGCTGCTCGTGTTGAGACGCTCGCCGCCGGTCTCCGTGCAGACCACGATGTCCTCGATCCGCGCGCCCCACTGGCCCACCAGGTAGATCCCCGGCTCGATGCTGAAGGCGTTGCCCGCCACGAGGGGCTCCTCGTTGGACTCGACGATGTAGGGCTCCTCGTGGGTCTCCATGCCGATGCCGTGGCCCGTGCGGTGGAAGAAGGCCTCGCCGTAGCCCGCCTCGTCGATGATCTTCCGCGCGGCGCGATCCACGTCGCGAGCCGGGACGCCCGGGGCGACCGCCGCGCAGGCGGCGGCCTGGGCCATCCGCAGCACCTCGTAGAGCGCGGCGAAGTCAGCGGGCGGCTCTCCGACGAAGGCGGTGCGGGTCGTATCGGAGCAATAGCCCGCGCGCGTGCCGCCGATGTCGAGCACGACGGCGTCGCCGACCTCGATGATCCGCTCCCCGGCCTCGTGGTGCGGGCTGGCCGAGTTCGGCCCGGAGCCGACGATGGCGAAATCGGCGGCGTCATGCCCCGCCGCGAGCAGGAGATCGCGGATGTGCCTGCTCACCTCCGCCTCGCTGCGACCCGAGAGGCGCTCACTGGTGATGCCGAGCATCGCGTCGTCAGCGGCTGCTGCCACCGCCCGGAGCCGATCGACCTCCTCGGGCCGCTTGACGACCCGCACGGCACCGATGGCCGGGCTGGCGTCGACCAGCTCGGCGGGGTCGAGCAGGGCCCGCAGCCGGAGGACGAAGCGCGACCACATCTGGTCCTGCAGCCCCAGGCGCAAGGCGCCGGCCAGCCGTGACTTCACGAGGCGGAACGGATCATCCGTCTCGTTCCACGGGAGAAAGTCGAGCGAGTCGGCCAGCGGCCCGAGTGAATGCAGGGCCAGCGGCAGCTCGAGGTGGGGCAGGACGAGGGTCGGTGTCCCCTCGGCCGGAAGGATGAGGCAGGTCAGTCGCTCGAGGGCGGGGGCGCGATACCCAAGCAGATACTCGTAGTCGGTCGATGGCGTGACGAGGAGCGCCCCGATCCCCCGCGCCGCAGCTTCCACGCGGGCGCGCTGCAGTCGTTCGACGTACACCGAGTCCGGGAAGCGAGTGACCGCGTCGGCGATGATGGCCATCTGCCAAAAGGTTACCCGATCGTCAGCGGGACCTCGAATGACTGCCCGCGATAGATCCGCCACGCGCGCAGCGCGCGCGCAGGGAGAGCGTCGGGATCGGCGAGGGTCGCCAGGAGGTAGATCGCATCGGGATACATCGCGGTGCGGCGATCGGTCGCAGATGGCACCGCCGGCGAACGGGTGTGCGAGTGGAAGATCGCAACGAGCTCCTCGCCGGCGTCCTCGATCGCGAAGGTGATGCGGACCAGGTCCTCGGGGTGGACGTTGTAGCGCAGCGGCGAGGCCTCAACGTTGCGGGCCGGATGGAACCTGGAGGCCTGGCCATCGGCGACGGATCCGGCGAGGAGTCCACAGGCCTCGTTCGGCAGCTCGGCGCGTGCGTGGCGCATCACCGCCTCCGCAACATCGGGAGGCAGGTGGAGTCCGCTCACCACAGCAGCGAGCGCTCCATCTGGTCCTCGAGCTCGTCGGGGTCGCGGTCGTAGATGCCGGTGGAGAGGTACTTCCACCCGCCGTCGGCGAGGAGCACGACGACGGTGCCCTCCTCCATCTCGGCCGCGGCGAGCAGCGCGACGTGCAGGACGGCGCCTGACGAGAGCCCCGCAAAGATCCCCTCTTCGTTCATCAGGCGACGCACCGCGAGCAGGGCGTCGCGGTTGCTGACCAGGTAGCGATCGTCCAGGACCGATGCGTCGAGCACCGGCGGCACGAATCCCTCCTCCAGGGATCTGAGCCCTTGCACGAGCTCGCCGGGAAGTGGCTCCGCGGCGACGACCCGGGCGCTGGGCCGCTCGCGCTTGAGGAATCGACCGACGCCGGTCAGCGTCCCGCCGGTGCCCAGCCCGGCCACGAAGAGGTCGAGGTCCGGCACCGCGGCCAGGATCTCCGGCCCGGTCCCCTCCTCGTGGGCACGGGGGTTGGCCGGGTTGCCGTACTGGTACGGCATGAAGAGGGACGGGTCCTGCGCGGCAAGCTCCTGTGCGAGGCGGATCGCCCCGTTCGATCCCTCCGCGCCGGGCGAGAAGACGACCTCGGCGCCCTGCAGGCGGAGGAGCTGCTCGCGCTCGACCGTCGTGTTCTCCGGCATCACGATGCGCACCGGGTGCCCCATCAGGCGACCGATCCAGGCGAGGCTGATCCCCGTATTCCCGGATGAGGGCTCGAGGATCGTCTGGCCCGGCTGCAGCGCTCCGGAGGCGCGCGCCTCTTCGAGCATCGAGTGCGCGACCCGGTCCTTGACCGATCCGGTCGGGTTGGCGCTCTCGAGCTTGGCGAAGAGCCGGATGTGCGGGGACGGGGCGAGGTGCGGCAGCTCCACCATCGGCGTGTTGCCAATGGTTGAGAGCAGGTCGCGCATCAGGCTAGCCGGCGCCCCCAGCCATGGCCGGCAGCAGGATGACCGTGTCGTCCGGGCCCACCGGCGTCGCCATCCCGTCGCGGTAGCGGACATCTCGATCGTTCACGTACACGTTCACGAACGGCGAGAGCGCACCCGCATCGGTGACGCGCTCGCGGAGGGCGGGATAGTTGGCGAAGAGGTCGGCGAGGACCTCGTCCACGGTCGCGCCCTGCGCAGCCAGCGTACGGCTGCCGCCGACGGTCTCGCGCAGCACCGGCGGGATGCGCACCGTGCTCACTGGATCGTGCCTTCGCCGCAGGCCGGGCAGGCGGGATCGCGCCAGATCCTGACCTCGCTGAAGTCGGTCGACATCGCGTCGAACATCAGCAGCCGGCCGGCGAGCGTCTCCCCGACGCCCAGCACCAGTTTGAAGACCTCGTTGGCCTGGAGGAGCCCCGCGATCCCCGGGAGCACGCCGAGCACGCCGGCGACCTCGCAGGCCGGCGCCAGCTCCGGTGGCGGCTGGGTCGGGTACATGCAGCGGTAACACGGCCCTTCGAACGGGACGAAGGTGGTCACCTGGCCGTCCCAGCGGTAGATGGAGCCATGGACGACCGGCTTGCGGAGCCTGACCGCCGCGTCGTTGAGCAGGTAGCGGGTGTCGAAGTTGTCGGTCCCGTCCACGATCACGTCATACGAGGCGATCAGCCGCTCGACGTTGTCGGCGTCGAGGCGCTCGCGGTGCTCCACGATGTTCGTCTCGGGGTTCAGGGCCGAGAGGGTCATCCGCGCGCTCTCCGTCTTCGGCATCCCGACCCGGTCGGACGCGTGCAGCACCTGGCGCTGGAGGTTGCTCTCGTCCACGACGTCGTCATCGACGAGGCCGATGGTGCCGATCCCCGACGCCGCCAGGTAGAGCGCGGCCGGCGAGCCAAGCCCGCCCGCACCAATCAGGAGGACCTTCGCGTCGAGGAGCTTCCGCTGCCCCGCCTGCCCGATCTCCGGGATCAGGACCTGGCGGCTGTACCGGCGCTGCTGCGCCGGGGTGAGGAGCTGCTCGGGCGCCTCCCAGGCGCCGCCGAGGCGCCGCCAGTCAAGGAGCGAGGCCCTGAGGCTGGCGACGTGGGTGTAGCCGTTCTGGATCAGCCACGCGGATGCGCGCAGCGAGCGCGCACCGACGGCGCAGTGCACCAGCAGCGGCGCATCGCGGTCGGGAGCCACCTCGGCGATGCGCGACGGCAGGTCGGCTAGTGGCACGAGCGTGGCGGTGGGGATGTGGCCCTCGTTCCACTCGACCTGCTCGCGCACGTCGAGGATCCGCCAGCCGGATGCGGCGAGCTCGAGCGCCTCGGCGGCGCTTACCTCACGGAGTTGGGTCGCGGGTGACAAGGTCAGCCGACCGCCTCAGCCTCGGCTTCGGCGGGCCAGGCCACCTCGCCGCCCTGGACGGCGCCCTGCAGCACCTTGTAGGAGAGGAGCGCGCACTTGAGCCGTGCCGGACCGATCGGGACGCCCAGCTCCTCGAGGAGGTCCTTGGGATCCATCGCCCTGACCTCGTCGAGGCTCTGCCCGCGCAGCCCATCGGTCAGGATCGAGGCCGATGCCTGGCTGATCGCGCAGCCGCGCCCGTCGAAGGCGACATCGGCGATCGCCGTGCGCGACGGGTCGAGGACCAGGGTCATGCTCATCTCATCGCCGCAGGTGGGGTTCGAATCGGCGAAGTGGAGGTCGTGCGGGTCGAGCGTCCCCTTGTTATGGGGGCGCTTGTAGTGCTCCAGGATGAAGTCGCGGTACAGGTTGTCCATTCGGGTCAGTCCGCGAAGAGGGTCTGGGTCGCTCGTATCGCCGACGTGAGCGCGTCGATGTCGTCGAGGTCGTTGTAGACATAGAAGCTGGCGCGGGTCGTGGCCGGGATGTCGTAGCGGAGCATCACCGGCTGCGCACAGTGGTGACCGGCGCGGACCGCGACGCCCTCGTTATCGAAGACGGTCGCGACGTCGTGCGGGTGGGCGTCGTCGAGCCAGAAGCTGATCACGCCGGCGTGGATCGCGGAATCGGCCGGACCAAAGAGGCGGAGGCCGGGAATCTCGGCCAGGGCCGCCCATGCGTGCTCGAAGAGGTACTTCTCGTGCTCGCGCACGTTGTCCATGCCCAGGTTGGTGAGGTAGTCGATGGCAGCGCCGAGGCCGATCGCCTCGACGATCGCGGGGGTGCCGGCCTCGAACTTGGCGGGCACCTCGTTCCACTCGGCGCCCTCCATCGTGACCTTGATGATCATGCTGCCGCCGGTCATGAAGGGCGGCATCGCGTCGAGCAGCTCGCGCCGGCCCCACAGCGCCCCGATCCCGGACGGGCCGAGCATCTTGTGCCCCGACAGGACGAGGAAGTCGCAGCCCAGGGCGGCGACGTCGATGGGCATGTGGGGAGCGGCCTGGGCCGCGTCGACCAGGACCAGCGCGCCGGCCTCGTGGGCCATGGCGATGATCTCGGACAGCGGGTTGATGGTGCCGAGCGCGTTGCTCACCGCCGCCACGGCGAGGAGCTTCGGCCCCATGGCCAGCTTCGCGCGCAGGTCGTCCAGGTCGAGGCGGCCGTCGTCGGTGATCGCGACGTAGTCGAGGGTGGCGCCGACCTCCTGGGTGAGCTGCTGCCACGGCACGATGTTGGCGTGGTGCTCGAGCTGGGTGGTCACCATCCGGTCGCCGGTCTTGAGGTTGGTGCGTCCCCAGCTGTAGGCGACCAGGTTGATCGCCTCGGTCGCGTTGCGGACGAAGACGATCTCGCGCTTGCTCGGCGCGCCGATGAACGCGGCAACCTTGCCTCGGGCAGCCTCGAACCGGGTGGTGGCATCCTCGGAGAGCTCGTAGATGCCGCGATGCACGTTCGCGTAGTGATGGGAGTAGGCGTCGGACATCGCGTCGACCACGCTTCGCGGCTTGGGTGAGCTGGCCGCGGCATCCAGGAAGACGAGCCGCTTGCCGCTACGGGTCGGGCGGTCGAAGACCGCGAAGTCGGAGCGCAGGACCGTCCCGGAGAACCCTCCAGGGACCAAGGGCTTCAGCGCCGGCTCGACTGCCATCGGCCTAGTCTAGACGTGCTCTGCCACTGGCTCGGCGACCTCGTCACCGACGTCCGACGGCAGTCCGACCTGCTCGCGAACCCAGTCGTAGCCGTTCGCCTCGAGCTTCTGGCTGAGCTCCTCGCCACCGGACATCACCACCCGCCCGTCGAGGAGGACGTGCACGAACTGCGGCTTCACGTAGTTCAGCATCCGCTGGTAGTGGGTGATCATCAGCACCCCCATCTCCGGCGAGAGAGTCGCGTTGATCCCCTCGGCCACGGTCCGCAGCGCGTCGATGTCGAGGCCCGAGTCCGTCTCGTCCAGGATTGCCATCCGCGGGTTGAGGATCGCCATCTGGAGCATCTCGAGGCGCTTCTTCTCGCCTCCCGAGAAGCCGTCGTTGACGTACCGCGACGCGACGGCGGGATCCATGTGGAGGAGCGCCATCTTCTCCTCCATCAGCTTCCGGAACTTGGCGAGCGGGATGCCGGTGTACTTGATCGATTGCTCGCCCGACTCGTCCATCGGCTTCGGGTGATGGACCGCGTTGTAGATGTTTCGCAGGAAGCTGGCCACTGTCACGCCGGGGATGGCGCTCGGGTACTGGAAGGCCAGAAAGAGGCCCAGCCGCGCCCGCTTGTCAGGCGACATCCCCAGCGGAGTCGGGCCATGCAGCAGGTCCTCGCCCGCCCAGGAGATGCTTCCGGCATCGACGTGGTAGTCAGGGTGCCCCATCAGGGTGTAGGCCAGGCTCGTCTTGCCGGAGCCGTTCGGTCCCATCAGGGCGTGCACCTCGCCGACCTTCACGGTCAGCGAGAGGCCCTTCAGGATCTTCTTCTGCCCGATGCTGACCTCGAGGTCGCGGATCACCAGTTCGTCGGTCATGCGGTCTGCTCTTCGCTCCTGCTCAGTTCGTGGTCGCGGCCGATGAGGCCGCCGTTGACTTCGTGTGCGCAGCCACCACCCGGCGGCGGACGGCCGGCGGGTAGGGCGGGCCGCCGGTCCCGGCGGCGACATCGGCGAGGGTGGTCCCGCCCAGCATTCCGCTGAGCGAGTCATGGAGTCGCTCGAAGACCTCGTGGACGCTGCAATCCTGCGGCCGGTCGCACGACTCCAGGTCGCTGGGTCCGGCGCATGGCATCTCGAGGATCGGGCCGTCGAGGGCCCGGACCGCGTCCACGAGGCTGATCTGATCGGCCGGACGGGCGAGCCGATAGCCCCCGGAGTGGCCGCGGGTCGCAGTCACCAGGCCGGCGCGCCGCAGCGCTCCGACGAGCTGCTCGATGTACGCGTGCGGCAGCTTGTCGGCGCGGGCGATGCCCGCCAGGGATATGGACCGGTCGGCGTCGGCGTGGGCCAGAG
>Ga0310813_10002625_pt1 | contig 10871 bp, 10 predicted proteins | sample YN3metagenome_FD_203086 | JGI IMG/M metagenome (GOLD analysis project Ga0310813, IMG submission 203086) | Soil microbial communities from experimental microcosm in Duke University, North Carolina, United States - YN3 | ecosystem: Engineered > Artificial ecosystem > Soil microcosm > Unclassified... | reverse complement strand
TGCGAGACGACGGTGCTCAACGACGGCAGGGCGGGGCTCGCTGAAGCGCTTGCCAGGCCCTACGACCTGGTCGTGCTCGATCTGATGCTGCCGGGCGTCGACGGGCTGGAGATCTGCCGGCGTTTGCGGTCGGAACGCCGCTACACGCCTATCCTGATGCTGACGGCGAAATCGACCGAGCTCGAGCGCGTGCTGGGTCTCGAGATGGGCGCGGACGACTATCTCGCGAAACCGTTTAGCGTGCTGGAATTCGTTGCACGTGTAAAAGCGATTTTCCGGATCGTCGACATGCTGGCCAATACCACGGCCGGACAGCATACGCTGATCGAATGCAAAGATCTGAGGATCGACGTCGAAAGAAGGGATGTGACCTTGCGTGGTACCCCCATCCTGTTGACGGCCAAGGAATTCCAGTTACTGCTTCACTTCGCACAGAACCCTGGGCGCGTCTATACGCGCGGGCAATTGCTCGACCAGGTATGGGGCTACAGCCATAGCGGCTACGAACACACGGTCAATTCCCATATCAATCGTCTGCGCGCGAAGATCGAAATCGATCCGAACTCGCCGGAATACATCCAGACGGTATGGGGCGTCGGCTACAAGTTCCGCAATGCGCCCGAAAACTGATCCGCGTCTGCTCACCACCTTGTACGGCCGCCTGGCGTTTTCGCTGATGGTGGTGTTCATCGCGATCGGCGCTGTCATGATCGTGGCGTCGCAACGAATGTTCGAGACGCAGCGATTGCTCGAACTGGTCGCCAATCTGGTGGTCGGCACGGTGGCATTCAGCCTGATCGCCGCGCTTGTCGTATTCCGCTTTCTGACGCTCAGGCTGCGCCGGCTCGCATCCGCGATCGAGGCGTTTCGGGCCAGCGATTTCGCGCAGCCGATAAGGGTCGAGACGCCCGACGGCAACGATGACGAGATCGGCCGCATCATCGCCGCGTTTCAGGAGATGTCGGAGCGCATCGCGATGCAACTCGGACAGCTCGAACAGGTGGATCGCGAGCGCCGTGAGCTGCTCGCCAACGTATCGCACGACCTCAGAACGCCGCTTGCATCGATGCAGGGGTATCTCGAGATGGTGCTCATCAAGGACGATGGATTGTCTCGGGAAGACCGCGTCCGATATCTGCAGATTGCCGTCAAGCATTGCGAGCGGCTCGCGAGGCTCGTGCGCGACCTGTTCGATCTGACCAAGCTGGAAGCAAACGAAGTGAAGCCACAGGTCGAGGCATTTCCGATCAACGAGCTGGCGCAGGATGTCGTGCAGAAGTTTGCGCTCAGCGCCCAGAAGCGTGACGTTACGCTGAGCGCCAGAGTGAGCGCCGACTGCCCGCCGGTTTGCGCCGACATCGGAATGATGGAGCGTGTGCTCGAGAACCTGATTGAAAACGCGATGCGCTATACGCCAGCCGGCGGAGAAATCAGCGTTGGCGTGCATCGGACGGGAGACCGGGTCGCACTCCAGGTCAGCGATACGGGCCGGGGTATCGATCACGACGACATCGGCAAGCTGTTCGATCGCTACTACCGCGCCGATCGCGGCGAATCATCTGACGCAGGCAACGCAGGGCTTGGGCTCGCAATCACGCGTCGCATCATCGAGCTACATGGCGGGCAGATTCGCGTCGAGAGTACGCCAGGTCTTGGCACGACCTTCACTGTCGAACTGGCGATGGCGTGATGGTCATTGAGCAGCCGTGGCTGTCTGCCAAGGCTAAAGGTCGAAACCGACAATGGTCGAATCGAGGATACGGCGCTCGATAAACGGTCCGAGTGCAAAGGCTGGATCTTGCTGCAAGGCGAGTTCATAGGCATCGTCGACGGCGCGGCCTCCGCGCAGCGCATCCAACATCGCGAATTCGGCAGCATGTAGTGGCTGGATATCGACGGCGAAGCCGATGCGGTGGACAAGGAGCCAATCGCCGCCAGCGCCTGCATCGACAGTTTCGTCGCTATTCGCTGCGGGCTGATTGACCTGCCAGATCTTCAAGACTGGAAATGAAGACGCGAACAGACGGCACGCCGGATGTAGCCGGAAGCGCAAGGTGGTGCATGCGGCGCCGGCGAGGTCAGTCAGCTGAGAAAACGCAAGCGGAGCATGATCGGCCGCATGAAAGGCTTCGTGCACGAGCCATTCCAGCGTTGCCGTGTCAGCAAGATAGCCGAGCGAGGCAGCAGCGTGGAAGTTTGCGAGGAAGTCTGGAAAGCGATCGCCGAAACGCTGGATATCGCCGCTTTGCGATGGATTCTCGCGAATGTAGCGGTTCGCTGCATGGTCGAAGAACTGCTGGCCAACGAGACGGTCGACGGTGGGATAAACGGCACGCAGGGCTTCGCGCAGGTTGTGATAGACGTTGCCAATATAGATGGCCAGACGGTCTCGCCGGTTGTCGCCACCGACGCTCCAGTCGATTCTGGATGAATCCCGCTCGAGTATCGCGGTCGCGAAGGTGGCCTGCAATTCATGAAGCGAATGCATGACGTGCCCTCATTATGTCGCCAGCGTGGTCGGACTCTTCGAGCAGCACGTCGAGCGGTGGAATGTCGGTGTCCCATTCGATCAGCGTGGGAACCGGGCCGAAGCGATCGACAGCCCGCGCATACAGTTCCCAGACCGGTGCCGCGACTCTTGTGCCGTGCGTGTCGATCAGCAGGCTGCCGAGCTGCTCGTGGCCGGCGAGATGAATCTCACGGATTGCGCCAGCCGGCATCGCATCCAGATACGACACCGGATCAAGGCCGTGATTCGCTTCGTTCACGTACAGGTTGTTCACGTCCAGCAAGATCCCGCATCCTGTCCGTCTTGCGACGCCCGCGATGAATTCGGCTTCGGGCATCGTTGAGTGACGGAACTGGATATAGCTCGATATGTTTTCAACCAGAATCTGCCGGCGAATTCGTTCCTGCACTTCGTCGATGTGGTCGCATACGACGTCCAGCGCCTCTTCCGTGTAGGGCAGGGGCAACAGGTCGTTCAGATGCCTCGGTCCGACCCGGCCCCAACTGAGGTGCTCGGATACCAGTCCGGGCTCGATTCGGGAGATCAGGTCGCACAGAAGCTGCAGATGGCGCTTCGCAAGCGGACCTGTCGACCCGAGGCTCAAGCCAACGCCATGCAGGCTCAGTGGATACGTGCCGCGAATACGCTCAAGGACATGCAGTGGTTGACCGCCCGCGCCGAAGTAGTTTTCGCTGTGCACTTCAAACCATCCGATGCGCGGCTGTTCCTGAAGAATCTGCTGATAGTGAGGCGGGCGCAGGCCGATGCCTGGCAACGCGGGTACCGTGTGCGCCGCAGCGAATGGTGTGGTACGCATCTGGCACTCCTCGTCGGCGGTGCAATCAATACCACTGTGGCGGATAGCCATCACGAATCCGTCACGATTGGGTCGCATTTTTCTCCGTTGATTTGAACCTCCTTTGCGCGCTGGTGCAGCGTGGGTTGTTCGCCTATCTTTTGGAAGAACGGACTCGCTTGAAATTCATACTGGGGCCCTTCGCATGAGTCTCAAATGGAAGCTGATCTGGCCGGCTGCCGTCTGCGCGATGCTGTTGCTCGTCGGGCTGGCGGTTGGACCGGTTTCCGCATGGACAGATGGGCCGGCGCGATGGGGGCTGCTGGTTGTGATTGCAATTGCGTTTGCGGTGCTGCTTGTCGTTACGGGGGTGGTGGCCGAGCTTCGGTTATGCCGGCCGTTGCGGGCGATTCTGCATACGTTTGGGAATGTGACGGGCTCCGGTGCGAACGGCAAATCGATCGATGAAGTACAAGCACTGCGGCGAGCCGTCGAACAGCTTCGCGACAAGGCGACATCCTTAGGTAGCGCACTGAGCGTCGCCGATGCAAGGCGCTCGACGCTCGAGGCGGAACTCCAGTACAGCGAAGAGCGATACGTACTCGCGATGCGCATCGCGGACGACGGTCCATGGGAATGGAACCTCCAGACGAACGAATTCGTGCTGTCCTCGCGCTGGAAATGCATGTTGGGATACAGCGACGACGAATTCGCGGATTCGCTCGAGAACTGGCGCGCGCATATTCACCCGCAGGACATTGCGGGCGTCGATGCAACGCTGCGTTGTCGCATGGAAGGACAGGAGCGCCAGTTCGAGCATCAGTTCCGGATCCTGCACCGGGACGGCCAGTACCGATGGGTGAGCTCGCTCGGCACCGTTATACGGCACGCGAGCGGTAAGCCATTGCGGCTCGTCGCGCTTGATACCGATATCACGCGGGTCAAGCATATCGAGAGCGTGCTGCAACATATCGTGGAAGGCACGGCAGGGATGGGCGGCGAGGCATTTTTCCGCGCACTGGTGCGCCACTTCGCTGCCGCGCTCGACGTGCCATGCGCGTTCATTACCGAATGCGTCGGATGGCCGCCGAAAAGCGTTCAGACGCTTGCTTACTGGCTTCGTGACGACTTCCGCGAAAACATCGAATTCGAACTTGCAGGCACACCCTGCGAGGCGGTGTACAGCAACGGCCGTCCGGTATTTCATGCTTTGGGCGTCGGAAAACTGTTCCCACGCGACAAGGCGTACGAGAGCTATTACGGCATCCCGATCTTCGGCACCAGGGGCGAAGTGATCGGGCACATGGCCTTCTTCAACGACAAGGAAATGAAGGAGCAGGATGTATTGACCGATGCGGTGTACCAGATATTCACCACCCGGGCGGCTGCCGAAATCGAACGCAAGGCGGCGCTCGATCATCTCAGGCATTCCACACTGTCATATGCGCCAGCACGTGGCGTCGTTGATCAAGTCCATAGGATTGGTGCCAGTGACATTCGCTAGAGGCGGTCCTGATGGACAAGAAGCGGCCTGGCGAGCAGCGAGTGGTCAATGATCGGCGGCGACTGTTCGACTCGCTTACCCAACGTCAAAGAAACGTAATGCAATTGACTTTCGAGGATTTCGTCACCAGACAGATTGCCGCCAAAAAGAAAGGCGTACAACCGGGTTTGGGAAAGCAGAAACTTCACGATTTCGATGTTTTAAAGGCCGCCAACGAATAGGTGTGGGAGCCCTGCGGCGCCTTCATTTGATTCCTGGTTAAAACCGTGTGGCGCCGCCGTCAAGATAGACATTTAGCCCGAGCGTGACATTATCTTCGCCAGAAAACCGGCACCAGGTGACGTTCCGCCATTATGTCGGCTGACAGAACAAGTAATTTAGGATTATCGAATACAAAGTTTAGACCGTAGGGGCATACACTCCAGTTCACCGGTGTCGCAAGCGCTTCTTAAAGCAAACGGGCGACACGGCTGCGAACTTAAACCTACTGGAGTTGCCATGAAAACCAAACTTATTGCTGCTGTGCTGTTTGCCGTTTCCGCTGCTGTAGCTGCGCCCGCTTTCGCGAGCGGTTATGGCCCGGCACCCTTTTATCACCCGACGGTCGGCGCGCCGGCCTCGCAACGCGGCGTGAGTGCGCAGACGGTAGCTGCCGAAAAGCAGCAGGCCGACGACAACGCAGTGGCTTATGGCGGCGTGCAAAGCGGCTCGAACGAAAGCGGCAACCGCTCGAAGCCGGTGTCGGGCGGCGCGATGTCGGGCCGCGGCTCGGTGTACTTCGGCCATTAATCTGTACGATCGCCACCGCAAATGGCTGAGCGCACCGGATCGCCCGGTGCGCTCAGCACGTCCGATAATCATGCAGCAGGTTTCAGTCAAACGACTTCATAGCACTAACCAAACCTGCTAGACATCCCTTGCGTACAACTCTGCTGGAAATGCCCAAACTGCGATCGCAACGCAGAGGAGGCTCAGCGCAACGATCGCGTATAACGCCGGCGTCGTGCTTCCGGTCAGGTCACTGATGCGACCCACCATCACTGGGCTGACAATGCCGCCCATTTGACCGATCGAGCTGATCAGCGCGACGCCCCCCGCAGCACGGAGCCTGTGACCACCTTCGGTGGCAGCGGGAAACTGATCAATCTTCGAGGCCGGAAGATCGAGTGCAACGGTGAGGAGATCAAGTCCTTGGCTTGCCGCCGGGCGATCTGGCTGTTTATCCGACCGCTGTCACGGAATTCGCGACGATGTACGTCTCACGCTATCAGATCGTCAACGGCAGGCGAATCCGAACGGCGGCCGAATTCGCGTTTCACGCGCCGGACGCGAGGTCGCAGCATCACACTGCGAGTGTTGACCGGCATTCAATACAGAAATGAAAAGAGATGCTTATTAATTGAATTGATGGTCGATTGCTGGCGAGTGTTTCGCTGATCGAGGTGCCGCTTCGCGCGCTTTTGAAAAAATACCATCCATGTGTATTAATTTGCAGTCGCGATAGCGATTTGTGAACTATCTGGTCCGACTTGTCGGTAGCTTTCTGAAAGAACCATCGGATGCGCGCATGTTAAAAGGTATATCGAAAGGAAGTGTGAATTCCGGTTTAACCGCTAGTGAAACGCAGGACAAGATTGGCGAGTCGCGTGCAAGGAATCCGTCTCCGAAAGCAGCTGTGTCGGGTTCCCTTGCCGACCTGGTCACGCGCATTGGACACGGCGGGGCGCAAGGACAGAGACCGTCCGCACAAACCTTCCTGAACTCCGCAAAGACGGCAGGAGAGAACGCCGATCGGGCTCAATACCAGTTTAGAAACGCCCAGCAGAGTCTTCGTACTGCGCAGAATGCGGGCGAGCGGAAGGAAAGCGCAGGCAGCATGTTTGCGCACTCCACAGACATCGTCAGGCATCGAAACGACGAGTTGAAGAATCTCTCCGCGTTTTCGGTAACTGCCGACGTGAAGACGCCAAAAGATGGCGCGGTGTTCTGGAGCGGCGACAAGTTGGACCCCGACGGCAAGGTATCCGCCAGTGCGATGGAGACTGCCCACGCTTTTGCGGATACGCATGGCGGAGCCGCGCTCGAGCAAACGCCCGGTGGAAAGCAACTGGACAGCTACGCCGGACATCCGCAAAGCTTTGACTATCTGCGAAACCGCTTCAAGTACACTGCCGAGCTCGACAAGAATTCCGCGCAGTCGACTCGCGAAGACTTGCTTATGAAGGGCGCAAACCGGGCAAACACCAGCATTCGCGACGAGATGGGGCCCGACTTGCACGACAGTTTGATCAAAACAGACGCCAACGGGAAGGCATACACGCCACCCGGACGCCCGGGATCCGCGCCGGGGGCGTTATGGGACACCATGTCTGTGCGATATGCAAGACAGGCAGAGGGAACTGCGAATGTGATTCACGCGGCTCCAAGTACCGATCCATATTTCAAGAGCGATGTATTCGCGAACAGTACATGGCTGACGAAAGAGAAGCGAACTCTGCAGTCTGGCGGCAAGGCGACATTCAATGAACGCTTTGGCGAGAACCTGCAGGGGGAACTTGAGGGGCCGGGGAAAGACGTGCCGGATTACACCGGTACGGGTGGATTCAAAGGCAATCTTTAGCAGTTGTGCGCGCAAAAGGGAAAGTTTGTAATTGAGTTCATGGCGCTTGCCGTCATACGTATCAGGATCTGAACGATGCTAAAGTTTTGCCTAAAGAAATCACGCTTTATTGTGAGTCCGCTCGCAGCTGCGATGCTACTGCTTGCGTCACCCCCTTCGCAAAGTGCGCAGGCGGAAGGGAACGCGTTTACGCCACTGCTCGACATGACGGTAGCGCGTCTTCATATCGCACGACAAGTCGCACTAACGAAGTGGGACACAGGAAAACCGGTCGAAGACCTGCCACGGGAGGAACAGGTAATCCAGGCGGCCGTCGGCGACGCGCGTGTAGTCGGTCTGCCCCCTCAATTGGCACGGAACTTCTTTTCTGACCAGATCGAGGCGAACAAGCTTGTGCAGTATGGGCTGCTCGCGCAATGGCGGCGGGCCGGCAATGCGCCCGCAGATAGGCGGGCCGACTTGTCGAAGGATATCCGCCCGGAGTTAGACAGGCTTCAGCACGGATTTATCAAGGCGCTGGCCGATACAACACCACTGCGCACATTGCCGGACTGCCATGCTCAATTGGCGCGTGCAACGCAGGCGTACGTAACGAGCCACGCGCTGGACCCGTTGTATGCGGTTGCGATGGATCGCGCGCTGGCGCGCGTCTGCGAGCAGCAGTGACCAGCAAGTTTGAGTACGCGGCAACCAGTTGAAGCACGCCGTGCACCGATCGAGCATATTCATGAGCCGCGATGCAATTCACGCAGATCGCGTGTCCCCGTAAAGTCAGGACCACGCCGTACCAACGGCACTTACCTGAATTGAAGGGGAATCGCTTTGAAGCGCTTGGCACAGGGGTTGTTCGTCGCATCGTTGGTCTTGTCATCGTTCGCCGCTCAAGCTGCAGACGGTACGGGGCTGACACGGGAGCAGGTCCGGGCGGATCTGATCAGAGCGGAACAGAATGGCACGTTCCCGTACAGCAAGACGCACTATCCCGATCCCGAATGGAACCCGCCCACAGTTTATGTGGCGACGAAGGCCGCGCAAAAGATGGCTCAGGAGGCTGCGGCCAAAGGGCAGGCTGACGCCGGTGCGGCTTCGTATGGCGATGTGGCCTCAGGTACTTCGGCATCGGGCGCGCGGCGGGACAACGGTGCCTCGATACCTGCGCAGGGCGAATCACTGTACCGCGGGCATTGAGCGCAGCCAGACGGGCGGGGACCGTCGTATTTTTGCCCGGATCGGTTGCAGCCGCCAGAAGCCGGCGATGCATGCGATCGTGCATATTTGACACGATCAAGACGCTTCCCGCTAAAGGGCGGTAGCAGCGGGGGTTCGACTGGTTATACTCGGTTCGAAGCTGGCGCTTGCGGCATGCCGCGGCTGCCCCTGTTCGAAAGGAGACCACGTCACATGGACAACGAACCGACACGCGATCAGCGTGCGGCCTCGACTACCGATGCAGGCGAATTTGCCGAAGTCGAGTCCGCAGCCGAAGATCCGGCCGTTCGCAACCATCCGCGCTATGAACAGATGTTCCCGTCGCTGTCGAACGCCGAAATAGATAAGCTTCGCCGCTTCGGAAACGTATCGTCTTATGCAAGAGGCGAACTGCTATACAAAGCAGGCAGCATGCACCCCGGCGTGTTCGTGCTGCTATCCGGACGAGCTCGCATCGTCAGTCGCGACGGTCTAAATCGAAAGCGTGTATTCCATACCTACACGCAGGGCGAATTCACGTCGGATATTACTCAACTGTCGATCAAGCCGGCAATTTTCGATGCTCACGTGATTGAGGATGTGCAGGCTATCTTGCTGCGTCCCGACGGCCTGCGCGCGCTCGTCATCGGCGAAGCGGAACTGGGTGAGAAGATCATGCGCGCATTGATCCTGCGCCGGGCATTGGTGGCCGAACGCGGGGATAGCGTCGTCTTTGTCGGTCCTGCTGGTAATGCCCGGCTGCTCGCACTCAGCAACTTTTTGCGGCGTATCAGTTTCCCTCACACTGTGCTCGATGCACATCACGATCCCGACGTACTGGCGCTGATCGATAGATTGACCGTTCAGGCGGGTGATTTCCCGCTGGTGCTTTGCCCGAACGGCGCGATGCTGAGAAATCCGGATGAGAGGGAGCTGGCATCCTGTCTCGGCATTGGACAAGACTTCGATGCTTCCCATGTGTATGACGTCGCGATTGTAGGGGCCGGCCCGGCCGGACTCGCTGCCGCAGTGTATGCGGCGTCGGAAGGGCTATCGATCGCGGCACTCGACTGCCGTGCGCCTGGCGGCCAGGCTGGGACGAGCGCACGCATCGAAAATTATCTCGGGTTTCCCAACGCGATCAGCGGCCAAGAACTCGCTGGCCGTGCCCATATTCAGGCACAAAAGTTTGGCGCGCATATCGGTATCCCATGTGAGGTAAAAAGGCTCTACTGCGAAAAGCGGCCCTTTGCGCTCGAACTGACGGATGGCCAACGCATTTTGTCGCGCACGGTGGTCATCGCCAGCGGCGCCGAATATCGGCGCCCGGAAGTTAGCGGGCTTGAGCGCTTCGAGGGTCGTGGTGTCTATTATTGGGCCACGCCTATCGAAGCCCGGCTCTGCCGTGGAGAGCCGGTGCTTCTGATCGGAGGTGGCAATTCGGCCGGGCAGGCCGCGGTGTTCCTTGCTCCTCAAGTCGACCACATTCATATGTTCATCCGCGGCGCGAACCTCGAGCAGAGAATGTCGCGCTATCTGGCCGAGCGTGTTGCGTCGTTGCCCAATATTACGCTTCACTGTCGCACCGAATTGACGGCCCTAGACGGGAATGATCGTCTGGAGCGGGTGCAGTATCGAGGCGCCGGTGGGATTGACGGCACGATGACTACCCGCCATTTGTTTGCGTTCGTAGGGGCCACGCCGAACACGAGTTGGCTCGAGACATGCGGCGTTGAAGTCGACACGAGCGGATTCGTGCTGACGGGCATCGATCTGTCGAAAGAGGTGGATCGTTCTCTGCCTTTGCAGACCAGCGTAGAAGGTGTGTTTGCGGTAGGCGACGTACGATCGGGATCAAGCAAGCGTGTCGCATCCGCGGTGGGCGAGGGGTCGGCCGTGGTAGCGCAGATACATACCTTTCTTGCTATGACGGCGCATGCCGCGCATGCGGAAATTCCAGCAAGAAACGCAGGTTGATGAGCCGCGGTATGCAATGAAATTCCGCGCGAGCCCGCACATTTTTGTTGGGTATATGTAACCCGACGCAGCGGCCCACCGAAATAACCGTTACCGAATCGCTCAACGCGCCGTGCGCGCGACTGCGAATTCTGCATGGCCGCCCCGCGTGCACCGGGACCCGGTTACGCGGGAGATTCCGCAAAACGGAGCGGCTTTCCACATTACCGAAGTTTTGGGCATTTTGAATGGATCAGTTGCAAGGAATGCGTGTCTTCGTACGCGTAGTCGAAGCTAA
>Ga0310813_10002623_pt1 | contig 10874 bp, 11 predicted proteins | sample YN3metagenome_FD_203086 | JGI IMG/M metagenome (GOLD analysis project Ga0310813, IMG submission 203086) | Soil microbial communities from experimental microcosm in Duke University, North Carolina, United States - YN3 | ecosystem: Engineered > Artificial ecosystem > Soil microcosm > Unclassified... | reverse complement strand
AGGCGGCGGACCTGGACACCGTCGCCCACCAGCTCGAGGAGCCGCAGGACCTCCTCGACACGGACGACGAGGCGCCGATCATCCGGCTGGTCAACTCGCTGCTGTTCCGCGCCGCCAAGGAGCGCGCCTCCGACATCCACGTGGAGCCGATGGAGCGGGAGCTGCTGGTGCGGTTCCGGATCGACGGCGTGCTGCAGGAGGTCATCAAGCCGCCCAAGCGCTACCAGAGCTCCATCCTCAGCCGCGTGAAGATCATGGCGCAGCTCAACATCGCCGAGAAGCGGCTGCCGCAGGACGGGCGCATCCGGATCAAGCTCGCCGGCCGCGACATCGACATCCGCGTCTCCACCATCCCCACCTCGTTCGGGGAGCGGATCGTGATGCGGCTTCTGGACAAGACCGCCACCTTGCTGGACCTGGCCGAGATCGGCATGGCCGGAGACACCCTCAAGCACGTGGACTCGCTGATCCGGCGGTCGCACGGGATCATCCTGGTCACCGGGCCCACCGGCTCCGGGAAGACCACCACCCTGTACGGCGCGCTGGCGCGGATCAACACCCCGGACCTCAACATCCTCACCGTCGAGGACCCGGTGGAGTACCAGCTCAAGGGCATTGGCCAGATGGCCATCAACCCCAAGATCGGGCTGACCTTCGCCACCGGGCTGCGCTCGTTCCTCCGCCAGGATCCGGACGTGATCATGGTGGGCGAGATCCGCGACAAGGAGACCGCCGAGATCGCCATCCAGGCCTCGCTCACCGGCCACCTGGTGTTCTCCACCGTCCACACCAACGACTCCGCGGGCGCGGTCACCCGCCTGGTGGACATGGGGGTGGAGCCGTTCCTGGTGGCGTCCTCGCTCACCGCCATCCTCGCCCAGCGCCTGGTGCGGCGGGTGTGCACCGACTGCCGGGAGGAGTACGAGCCCACCGACGAGGAGCTGCGCGAGATCGCCCTCTCCCGCGCCGAGCTGCAGGCGCGGTTCGGGCAGACCCGGGTGTTCCGGGCGGTGGGCTGCCCGGCCTGCAACAAGAACGGCTACCGGGGCCGGACCGGGATCTACGAGCTTCTGGTGGTGGACGACGACGTCCGCCAGATGGTGCTCAAGAACGTGGACTCCGGCACCATCAAGAAGACCGCCATCCACAAGGGGATGTCCACCCTGCTGTCGGACGGCGCGCACAAGGTGGCGCTGGGCGAGACCACGGTGGCCGAGGTGCTGAGCGTGACCCAGGAGGACCTCTAGGGCCATGCCGGTGTTCGAGTACAGGGGGCTCAACGAGTCCGGCAAATCGGTCCAGGGGATGCTGGAGGCGGACTCCGCCAAGTCGCTCCGGACCCAGCTCCGCATAGAAGGGGTGTTCCTCACCGACGTGCTCGGGCAGTCGGACGGCGGCGCCCGGCCGGGGCGGACCAGCACCGGGAAGCGGGCCGCGGTGGGGGCCGCCCAGAGCGCGCTCTCCCGCGAGGTGAGCTTCGGCAAGCTGACCCGGGCGCGGATCAACGCCGACGACATCGCCATCCTCACCCGCCAGCTCGCCACCCTGCTGGGCGCCGGGGTGGCGCTGGTGGAGGGGCTCACCGCGCTGGTGGACCAGACGGAGAAGGAGCGCCTGAAGCGGATCATGTCGGACGTGAAGCAGCGGGTGAACGAGGGCTCCTCGCTGGGCGACGCGCTGGCGCAGCACCAGAAGGTGTTCGGCCCGCTGTACGTCAACATGGTCCGGGCCGGCGAGCACTCCGGCGCGCTGGACGCGGTGCTGCTCCGCCTGGCCGACTTCACCGAGAGCCAGGCCCGGCTGCGGCAGAAGGTGGTGGGCACGCTGATCTACCCGGCGCTGATGCTCCTGGTGGGCGGCGGCATCCTGGTGCTGCTGATGACGGTGGTCATCCCCCAGGTCACCAAGATCTTCGAGTCGATGAAGGCCACCCTGCCGTGGACGACCCGGTCGCTGATCTTCGTCTCCACCACGGTGCAGAACTGGTGGTTCATCGTCTTCCCGGTGCTGATCGGCGGGGTGGTGGCGTTCTACCAGTGGTCCAGGAGCCCGGCGGGAAAGCCGGTGTGGGACAAGCAGGTGCTCAAGGCGCCCATCTTCGGCTCGCTGGTGCGGATGATCGCCATTGCCCGGTTCACCCGGACGCTGGCCACCCTGCTCAAGAGCGGCGTCCCGCTCCTGGGGGCCATGGAGATCGTCAAGAACGTGGTGACCAACACCGTGCTGGCGGACGTGGTGGAGAAGGCGCGGGACGCCATCCGGGAGGGCGAGAGCATCGCCAACCCGCTCAAGCGGTCCGGCGAGTTCCCCCCCCTGGTGCACCACATGATCGCCATTGGCGAACGCACCGGCCAGCTGGAGGACATGCTGGTCTCGGTGGCGGACGCCTACGAGAACCAGGTGAACGTCCGGATCAGCGCCCTCACCTCGCTGCTGGAGCCGGTGCTCATCGTGGCCATGGGCGGCGTTATTGCATTCATCGCCTTCTCCATCTTGATGCCGATCCTGCAGCTCAACACGGCGATTCATTGAGGAGCCGGATGGATGACACGTGGAACATCTGGATCCAGCGCGCCACGGTGGCGCTGATGGTGATGACCGGGGTGTGCCTGGTGGCGCTGGGCGCCGCGCTGTACGCCCCCTGATTTGTGAGCTTGGAGAGGACGGAACGTCAGATGAGGCTCTTCCGGAAGCGACAGGACGTCAGGCGCGGGCTGAACCGGCGCCGCCGCCGCCGCGGCATGACCCTGATCGAGATCATGGTGGTGATGGTCATCCTCGGGCTGATCGCCGGGATGGTGGGCATCGCGGTGGTGAACGCCGCGGACAAGGCGCGGGTGGACCGGACCAAGTCGGACATCCACGCCATCCAGGGCGCGCTGGACCTGTACAAGGCCCGGCACGGCCGCTACCCCGACACCGGGACCGGCCTCAAGGCGCTGGTGGACGAGGGGATCCTCAACAAGCCGCCCAAGGACGGCTGGGACAACGACTTCCAGTACCTGTTCGAGGGCGGCAAGGCGGTGGTGAAGTCCTACGGGGCGGACGGCCAGCCCGGCGGCGACGGCAACAACGCCGATCTCTCCAACGTGGACTCGGACTCCAAGTAACCGGCCATGGCGGCGCCGCGGCACAGGCACGAGCGGGGATTCACGCTCTTAGAGATGGGGGTGGCGATGCTGATCGTCACCCTGATGATCACCGTCACCGTGGTCTCCGCGGACGCCATCACCGGCGCCAAGGCGAAGTCCGCGGCGTCGGAGATCGCGGGGACCATCCGCTCGCTCTACGACACCGCGGCGCTCACCGGGAAGACGTGCCGGCTGGTGTTCGAGCTCCCCGGGGAGCGGGAGGAGGACGGCCAGGTGCGCTACTCCGCCGAGTGCGCCCAGGGCGCGGTCACCACCAGCCGGGACCGGGACGAGGTGCTCCGCCAGGCGCGGGTGGACTCGGACAAGCTGTCCAAGGAGACCGAGCGGGACCGGGAGCGCCGCGCGGACGAGGAGAAGGACCGCCGGCGCCACTCCGACGACGGGGAGCGCAACCTCCAGGACCTGATGGCGGAGGAGAAGGAGCGGGTGGAGGCGGCGGCGCGCTTCCAGGGCTTCGAGGACCCCCAGGTCAAGCCGCGCGCCCTCCCCTCCAGCGTGCGGATCTCCATCTGGACCAGGCACCAGCGCGAACCGGCGCGCTCCGGGGTGGCGTACCTCTACTTCTTCCCCCAGGGCTTCACCGAACAGGCGCAGGTGGGCGTCCACCAGGGCAACAACGTGTGGACGGTGACGGTGTCCCCGCTCACCGGGAAGACCGGCGTGGTGGACAAGGAGCTGGAGGTGCCCAGGTGAGGGCGGCCCGGACCAGGCGCTCGCGCGGGTTCACGCTGCTGGAGGCGATCGTCGCCATCAGCATCCTCGCCCTGGGCCTGATGGCCATCTTCGACCTCAACGCCGGGGCGGTGGCCAGCCACGCGTACACCAAGAAGCTCACCGTGGCGACGCTGCTCGCCCGCTCCAAGATGACGGACCTGGAGCAGGAGCTGTACGACAAGGGCTTCTCCGCCGACGACGACGAGCAGTCCGGCGACTTCTCCGACGAGGGGTTCGGCTCGTTCAAGTGGCGGGCGAAGATCCTCGCCCCCCGCACCACCGGGGTGTCCACCGACCAGCTGCTCGCCGCGGTGTTCAACATCCCGGTGGACGGCACCGGCGGCGACGGGCTGTCCGCCATCGCCTCCATGTTCGGGGGCGGGGCGGCGGCGGCCGGCAAGGGCGGCGGCCCTACCCCCGGAGGCGGCGCCGCCGGGCTGGCGGGGATGGCGGGCGGCCTGGCGCAGGCGCAGATGACCCAGTTCCTGGACCAGATCGCCAAGACGGTGCGCGAGGTGCACCTCACCGTGACGTGGAAGGACGGCACCCGGGTGGAGAGCCTGGACCTGGTCACCCACGTGGTGTCGCTGGGGCCGGGCTCGGACCGGAACGGGTCCGCCGCCTCGGCCAATCCCCTGCTCCCGGGCGGGAGCCAGGTCCCGCCCCAGCAGCAGCTCCCGCCGCTCCCGCCGGGGACCACCAGATGAGACGCGCGCGACCCGCCCGGGGCTTCACCCTGATGGAGGTGATGGTGGCGGTGGCCATCACCGGGATGATGGGCGCCATGGTGGCGGTGGCGTTCACCACCGGCTTCAAGGCCCGCGAGGTGGTGGAGCGGGACGGGGAGCGCTACCGCCAGCTCCGGGTGGCCATGGCGCGGATGGAGCGCGAGATCGGCGCCGCCTTCGTGAGCGACCGGTTTGACGCCAAGAAGTACCGCGACCAGAACGACCGCCCCACCAACTTCATCGGCCAGCGGGACAAGCTGCTGTTCACCACGCTGTCCCACCAGCGCCTGTACGCGGACGCCAAGGAGTCGGACCAGGCGGTGGTGGAGTACGCGGTGGAGAGCTCGCAGGAGCGGGAGGCGCACGGCCGCCAGGACCTGATGCGCCGGGAGAACCCCGTCCTCGGCGAGCACATGGACCGGGGCGGCGCCAAGGACGCGCTCTACGAGGACATCAAGCGGCTGGAATTCTCCTACTGGGACTCGGACCGCAAGGAGTGGGTGGACGAGTGGGACACCCGGCGGCTGGAGAAGAAGTCCATCCTCCCCACCCGGGTGAAGATCGTCATCACCGCCCTGGACGAGAACGGCAAGGAGACCCGCTACACCACCCAGACCCGCATCATGCTCAACACCGAGCTGCCGAGGTTCCAGTGAGCGCGCGGACCTCCAGAAAGGGCGGGCGCGAGCGCGGGGTGGCGATGCTGATCGCCATCATCTCCATCGCCATCCTCACCGTGGTGGCCACCGAGTTCGCCTACAGCTCGCGGGTGGACCTCCAGCTCGCCGCCAACCAGCGGGACGGGCTGCAGGCGTACTACCTGGCCCGGAGCGGGCTGGGGCTGTCCCGCCTGATGCTCAAGTTCCAGCGCCAGCTGGACAAGACGCCCATCCCCAACCTGGGCGGCCTGCTGGGCGCGCTCGGCGGCGGCGCGGGTGGCCTGGGCGGCGGGGGCCCGCTCGGCGGCGCCGGCGGCCAGAGCCCCACCATGAGCCTGCAGATCTGGAAGATGGCCAAGGTGGACTGCCACATGCTGCGGGGGATGGTGCGCTCCGAGCCGGGCCCGTCCGAGACCGGGTCGCTGCGCGCCTCTTCCCGCCGCAAGCTGGACTTCGACGACGAGTTCCCGGACGTCGCCCGCGAGCAGCAGAAGGTGTCCTTCGGCGGCTTCGAGGGCTGCTTCAACGCCACCATCACCGACGAGGAGCAGAAGCTCAACCTGGTGAGGCTGGACTCCGGCGCGCTGGCGGCCCGGCCGGTGGCCACCCGCCTGTTCGAGCTGTTCAGCGACAAGCGGTTCGAGTTCCTCTTCGATCACGAGGACGCCAACCGCGTCAAGGTGACCCCCCAGGAGCTGATCATCAGCCTCAAGGACTGGATCGACGACGACGACACCCAGTCCACCCTCAACGTCACCCCGGGGTGGAACACCAACCCGTTCCAGCCCGGGTTCGCGGACGAGAACTACAACTACGACAAGTACGATCCGCGCTACCGCACCAAGAACGCGCTGTTCGACTCGCTGGACGAGCTGTTCCTGGTCCACGGGATGAACGACCAGGTGATGGCGGCGTTCCGGGACCGGTTCACCGTCTACCCGGACAAGAACAAGAACCTGAACATCAACACCGACGACCCGGTCATGCTCTACATGGCCATCCTCATGGTGGCGGACCCCAACAAGCCGGACCCGCGGCTGAAGGACCCGCTGTTCATCGACCAGCTGATCAAGCAGGTCCGCGCCGCCCGGATGTTCAACTTCGTGGGCTCCTCGGTGGCGGACTTCGTCAACGTGGTGGCGGCCGCCGGCGTCCAGGTGGACCCCGCGGTGCGCGGCGGCTCCGCCACCAGCAACCAGCTGGTCTCCGACAAGAGCGAGACCTACCGGGTCCAGGTGGTGGGCGAGGCGGGCAGCGTGCAGAGGACCATCACCGCGGTCATCCGCCTGGACGACCAGCTGGGCAAGCTCGTGTACTGGAGGGAGGACTGATGGCCCGCATTCTCGGCCTCGACCTCGGCAGCTACAGCGTCAAGGGCGTGGTCCACGAGGCCGCGCTCCGCGGCGGCGCCGCCCGCGCCTTCGCCGAGGTCCGCCGCTCCATGGAGGGCGACCGCGCCGAGGGCCTCAAGGCGGCGCTGAAGGAGCTGATGGCCAACCCGGCGCTCGCCGCCGAACAGGTGCTGGTGTCGCTGCCCGGCGGCTCGGTGGCCACCCACCAGCTCCAGCTCCCGTTCGTGGACCCCAAGCGCATCGAGGCCACCATCGGCTTCGAGGTGGAGGCCCAGCTCCCGTTCGAGCTGTCCGAGGCGGTGTTCGACTACCAGGTGGCCTCCCAGCGCGACAAGAAGAGCGACCTTCTGGTGGGCGTGGTCCGCAAGGACGAGCTGCGGCAGCTCCTGGCGCTCCTGGCCGAGCTGGGCGTGGACCCCCGGGTGGTGACCCACCCGGCGGTGGCGTACCAGGGCCTGTTCCTCCAGCCGCCGCTCTCCGCCGAGGCGCTCCCCGAGGACGAGGCGATCGCCGTGGTGGACGTCGGCCACGAACGCACCACGGTGGCCGTGGGCCGGCCGGGCTCGGGGGTGGAGCTGGGCCGCACCTTCCCCGGCGGCGGGCGCGACCTCACCCGGGCGCTGGCCGCCGAGCTGCAGCTGTCGCTGCCGGAGGCCGCCGCGTGGAAGGAGGAGCGCGGCGCGGTGGGTGACGCGCTGCCGCCGGAGCTGGAGCGCGCCGGCGGGGCGCTGGTGCGCGCGCTGGTCCCGGTGGTGCGCGAGCTGAGGTCCACCTTCAAGTCCTACTCGGCGCGCAGCCGGCGCAAGGTGGCGCGCGCCTACCTGTGCGGCGGCACCGCCCGGCTGGCCGGGCTGGAGGAGCGGTGGACGCAGGAGCTGGGGATCCCGGTCAAGGTGCTGCCGCTGCCCCCGGACGCCTCCCCCGCCATCCCGGAGGCGTCCCGGCCCGCCGCCGCCCAGGCCTACGCGCTGGCCGCCCGCGGCCCCGCCACCGCCGCCGCCCGCGCGCCCCGGTTCAACCTCCGCCGCGGCGAGTTCGCCTTCAAGGGCCACTTCGACTACCTCCGGGACCGGCTGGGGCTGCTGGCGTCGTACGCGGTCACCCTGCTGGCGCTCGCCATCGCCGTCGGGGTGGTGCGCAACTCGGTGCTCGCCCGGCGCGAGCGCCAGGTGGACGCCGCCCTCTGCGACGTCACCCAGAAGGTGCTCCACCGGTGCGAGAAGAACTACGAGGTGGCGCTGAACCTGCTCAAGGGCCAGGAGAGCCCGGCCGCCGCGCTGCCCCGCTACTCCGCGGTGGATCTGCTGGCGGAGCTCACCGCCCGGCTCCCCAAGGGCGAGGGCGGCAAGCCGCTCCCGGTCACCTTCGACCAGATGCTGGTGGACCTGGACCGGGTCTCGCTCCGGGGACAGACGGAGACCACCAAGGACGTGGACCTGCTCACCAACTCGCTCAAGGGCTACCGCTGCTTCAAGGACGTCAAGCAGGGGAAGCTGGAGAAGACCAAGGACGGCCAGAAGGTGCTGTTCCGGCTGGAGATCCAGGTGGAGTGCCCCGCCGAGCAGGGCGGCTCCCCCGGACAGGGATGAGGTGACGGTCACGCCATGGAGCAACAGCTCAAGCAACTGTGGAGCGAAGTGCAGGCCTGGTACCTCCGGCTGACGGAGCGGGAGCGGGTCCTGGTGGCCGCCGCCGGCGGCACCCTGGGCGCGTTCATCATCTTCGTCATCCTGTTCTCGTTCTCCACCAGCGCCGCCGGCTACCGCGACCGCACCGAGAAGAAGCTCAAGGCCCTGGGGCAGGCGGAGGTGCTGGCCGCCAGCTACGCGGACGCGGAGCGCGCCCGCCAGGACGTGGAGCGCCAGCTCTCCTCCAGCGGGGTGTCGCTCATCAGCTACATCGAGGACAAGGGCGAGCAGGCGGGGCTGAAGATCCCCGCCATGAACCCCAAGGGCGAGGTGCCGCTGGGGGACGGGCGGATCCTGGAGTCCTCGGTGGAGCTGACGTTGACCGACGTCTCGCTGCGCAGCCTCCACCAGTTCCTCACCACCGTGGAGCAGGGGCCGGGGGTGGTGAAGGTGAAGTTCCTCCGCCTCGAGCCCCGCCCGGACAGCCAGACGCTCACCGCGTGGGCCACCATCTCCACCTACAGGCTCAAGCCGTGATGACGCTGGACACCCTCGTCGACCGGGTCTTCAACGCGCGGTGGAAGGTGGTCACCGGGTACGCGGTGTTCGCCCTGCTCGCGTTCGTGTTCTGGCTCTACGTCACCTTCCCCTACCAGGCGGTGCGGGACCGGGTCTCCGCCGAGGCGGCGAGGAACGGGTGGACGGTGACCATCGGCTCGCTGGGGCCGGGGCTGTTCGGCATCACCGCCCAGGACGTGGAGCTCAAGCCGGGGCCGGGCGCGGCCATGCCGGTGGTCCAGGACGCCTCGCTGGGGCAGCCGGGCGCGCCCAGGCCGCCGGTGCAGCTCACGCTCAAGAAGGTGTCCGCGCGCCCGGCGCTGTTCCCGCCGGGGGTGACCGGCCGGGCGAGCGCGTTCGGGGGCGTCCTCACCGGATCGGTGGGCCTGCTCGGCGACCTGCGGGTGAGGCTGTCCGGCTCCGGGCTGGACCCCGGGGACGCGGCGGTGAAGTCGTTCAGCGGCATTGACGCCGAGGGAAAGCTGGAGGGCGAGGTCGCGCTCAACATCCCCACCGAGTCGGGGCGCCCCGCCGCGGTCGGGCTGGACCTCAGCCACGCCAGCGGCGTCATCACCCTCGCCGGCTCCAGGCTGCTGGTGAAGGGCGGGACCGTCACCGTCCCGTACTACGGCCAGCCCACCCCGTTCGACCTGCCGCGGATCGCCCTGGGAGACCTGGACGCGCGGATCTCCTTCGAGGACGGCAAGGGAAAGGTGGAGCGCTTCGCCGTCAAGAGCGACGACCTCCAGCTCGCCTTCGACGGGGGCATCACCCTGGGCCGCCGGATCGACTTCAGCGAGCTGAACCTCACCGTCCGGGTGAAGGCCCAGCCGGACTTCCTCAAGCGGGTGGGCCTCATCGGCAGCGCGCTGTCCATGCTGCCTCCGGACAAGACCGACCCGTCGTTCCGGTTCACCACGGTCACCGGCTACCTGGGCAGCCCGAAGCTCATGGGCTTTCCCCGCTAGCCGCCAGGGTCCAGCCGCCCGGCGGAATCGCCACCTTTCGGACGGAGGGCGACGTCCATGTCCGCGTTCCTGTTCGGCCTGGTCCTGTTCGGCATCCTGATGGTGCTCCTGGCGCTGTTCTCCGGGCGGGGCGCCGGCGAGACGGTGGTGCGCTCGCCGGCCCGGCGGCCGGACGTGGCCGCGCTCCCGCTCCCGGACCTGGTCCGCGCGCTGCGGGACGTCTACGCCTCCCGCGGCTACACCGTGCTCTCCGAGGCCATGGCCCACGACCACGCGGACCTGTTGCTGGAGGACACCTCGCCGCTCACCGGCCAGACCATCTACCTGCGGTGCGCGCTCCCCGGCGACTCCGGCGCGGTGGACAGCCTGGAGGTGCAGGCGGCGCTGGACCGCGCCCGCGGGGACCAGCTGGGGAAGGCGGTGGTGGCCACCACCGGCGGGTTCTCGGGCGAGGCGCGCCTGCTGGCCCGCGACGCCAACGTGGAGCTGATCGACAGCGAGGCGCTGGAGGGGCTGCTGGACCGAAGGGCGCGGGAGGGGCGCCCGCTGGTGCCGCGCTCCCAGCCGGTCAGCATGTGAGCCTGGAGCCGCGCTCCCCCCAGGTGGTGTAGAACGGGAGCCCAGAGGGGGAGCCTGACATGCCGGAGCTGGTGTTCTTTCGCCGGGGCGACGAGGTCCTGCGCGTGGCGCTGGAGCGTCCCCGGACCGTGGTGGGCCGCGGCGAGCGCAGCGACGTGGTCATCCCCGATCCGGCGGTGTCCCGCGCCCAGGTGGCGCTGACCTGGGACGGACACCAGGTCATGCTGGAGGACCTGTCCGGGAAGGGGACGCTGGTGGCGGGCGCGCCCACCCAGAAGGCGGTGCTGGCGGACGGGGCGGACATCTCGCTGGGCCAGTGGAGCGCGGTGTACCGGGAACGGACCAGCCCCGACCCGGAGGTGGCCACCGAGGTGGGCCAGACCGCCAAGCAGCCGCCCTCCGAGGCGCAGGCGCGCTGGCAGCCGGCGCAGGTGCGGGTCCGCCACGGCGCCAACGAGACGCTGCACAAGGTGACCTCCGAGGAGATCGCCGTCGGCTCCGACCCGGCCAACGACATCGTGCTGCCCGACAAGTTC
>Ga0310813_10002620_pt1 | contig 10883 bp, 9 predicted proteins | sample YN3metagenome_FD_203086 | JGI IMG/M metagenome (GOLD analysis project Ga0310813, IMG submission 203086) | Soil microbial communities from experimental microcosm in Duke University, North Carolina, United States - YN3 | ecosystem: Engineered > Artificial ecosystem > Soil microcosm > Unclassified ... | reverse complement strand
GGCGTCGCTAAGACGCGCCGTTTATGCCGTAAGGGCGCCTTTTTATCCCCTAAGAGCGCCGTTTAGGTAGGCCTGCTCGCGCGCGTATCAGATCTCTGACCTCTTCAGTCCCTCCGATCGCGTCCAGATCGGGAACCGGCACTCCAGCGTCGAGCAGCGCTTCCATCGCCGCCGGATAGTTCGCGTTCTTCGCATAGCCGTGGACCGAACCGTAGGAGGTCCAGGTCAACGGTGTCCCTCCGAACTGCTTCTCCACCAACTCGAGCGGTGGACGATAGCGAAGAATCTCCTTGACCATCTCGACATTGCCGTGAAAGCCCGCCCAATGCAGCGCTGAGGCGCCGTGCGGGTTCGTGAGAGCGTCCACGGGCCAGCCGGCGCGCAGCAGCGTGCGCACGGCGCGGGTGTCGTTGAGCTCAGCGGCCAAGGCGGCGCGACGCCGCTCGTCGTCGGTCAATCGCGAAACGAGCCCTGGGTTGTCTCGAATAAGCGCGTCGACGGTGGCATCGTCGCCGAGCTCGCAGGCGGTCGTAAGACGGAGCGACACCGGTGAGCGGGACATCAGCAGGTCGAACACGTCTTCGTGAGCGAACTCGCGCGCGATGAGATGCGGAGTCTTGAACGCGCCAAGCGACCATTGATAGATCGTTCCACCGGCTCGCGGGTCGCGCATTGGAAAGTGGGCGCGATCGACCGCCGTGTGGATGCTGTCCGGGTCGGCGTCGAGATGAGCGCGGACGCGTTCGAGATCGCCGAGGGCAGAACACATCAGGATGTCAGTCCGGCAGCCGACAGACACGAGGTAGCGAGCCACCTCTTGCCGATCGCGAATCATCCATTGGGCCGGCGTCGATTCGTGGTCGACGCAACGCGCATCGATGTCGGCTCCGCGGTCGACGAGAAGCTTCGCGGCGTCGACCGTCGACGCGAAATGGAGCGGGGTCTGCCCGTCCCCTCCCCGCTTGTGCACGACCGACGGATCCGCCGACACGATGCGCGCGAGATCGTCGAGACGACCGAGGCGCGCGGCCGCGTGCGCGGTCATCGTGGCGCCGCGATCGAGGAGAAACTCGATCATGTCACGCGGCGACGCGTCGAGGACGCCGAACCCGCCGGCCCACCAATCGTTGACCGCGTTGATGTCCGCGCCGGAGCGCACGAGGAGGTCTACGATCTCACGGTCGCGATGTTCGGCCGCTTCGACGATCGGCAGCAAACCGAAGCCGTCGCCGGCGAGCGCCTCGTTGAGCCGCGATTTGAATTCTGGAAAGCGTTCGAGGACGCGCGCGACGTTCGTGACGCTGTGCGATCTGATCGCCGCGTTGAAGGCGAGGCGCGGGTCGGCGGCGAACGATTCGACGTGGACTTTGAGCTTCGCCCAGCTCGGAAATCCATAGTCCTGGGCGACAAGCCGTTGCGCCTCGACGAGCTTCGTTGCGCGGCCGGCGTGGAGGAGATCTTTCGCTTGTTTCTTGAGGTGCTCGAGGCTGGGAAACTCAGGCAATTCGCGCGACATCATTCCTCCTTCCAAGCGCCCGTTGTCCGCAGGTGTGGGCAGAAGGGGTGACATCGATGTTCTGCGAGAGCAGCCGAGCGACAGGCGGGATCATCCCTTTCCGCGGACGGGAGGCGACCTGCTGTTCGCCCTGCCTGGAAGTATACCGCCGCGGGCTAGGGAACGACTCGGCGGCTCGGCGGCTCGGCGGCTCGGCGGCTCGGCGGCTCGGCGGCTCGGCCGACCGTCAGGCTCGACGCGTCACGCCCAGGCCTGGTCCGGACGGAATCTTGATCCTTCCGCCCGCGATCGTCGCGCCGATGTAGGGGTCATCGGACAAGAGGGCGGCGCCATCGAAATCGGCGTAATCGAGCAACGGCGCGAAGTGCGCCGCTGCGGTGATGCCGAGGCTCGTCTCGATCATGCAGCCGGCCATTACGAGCATGCCGTGCGCGCGCGCGGTGGCGATCATGCGGAGCGCTTCGCGGAGGCTGCCGCACTTGGCAAGCTTGATGTTGATCCCGTCGACCGCGCCAACGAGACGTGGAATGTCGGCGGCGACGACGCACGACTCGTCGGCGATGACGGGGAGCGACGATCGCTCGCGCACGAAACGGAGGCCGTCGATGTCGTGCGGTGGAAGTGGTTGCTCCACGTACTCGACGCCGAGCTCGCGAAGGATCTCGATCATCCGGAGGGCGTGCTTCGGATTCCAGGCGGCGTTGGCGTCGACACGCAGAATCTTGTCCGGCGCGGCATCGCGAACGGTCCGGATGATGTGTTCGTCGCGGTCCGTCCCGAGCTTGATCTTGAGAACCGGATACTCGGCGGCCTGTCCTATGCGCTCTCGGAGCTCGGCGTCGCTCGCCGCGATCGCGATCGTGAAGCTCGAGAGCGGCGCGCGCGCCGGATCCAATCCCCAGAGCTTGTAGACGGGAACGCCGAGCTTTTTTCCCGCGAGATCATGGAGCGCCGCGCTGATCGCCGACTTTACGGAGGCGTTGAAACGAAGCGCGCGATTCAACTCGGCTTCCGTGTCCTCGATCGCCCACGCGTCCGCCGCTTCGACGATCGGCTTGAGGCGCGCCAACGCGCCGAGCGCGGTGTCCGCCGTCTCACCGTAGAATCGATTCGGCGCCGCTTCGCCCCAGCCCTCGACGCCGTCATTGTCGATGAGGCGGACGCGAATGAGACGATTCTCGGGCGCCGCGCCCCGGGCGATGACGAACGGGTGCGTCGTGTGAACGACCGCGACGTCGTGCTCGACGCGCATCAACCGGCGACGGCGCTGGCGCGGCGGGCGGTGGCGGCGGCGCGGTGGTGCGGCGCGGCGTCGGGGACGGAGCGGAGAAAGGCGATCAGCGCGTCGGCGAGCTCGAAGCCGCGAGCGTAGCGTCCGGCGGGTGATTTGTTCAAGCAACGCATGACGATATCGGACAACGCTTGGGGGACCCGCGCGCTCGTCGCCGCGGGCGCGGTCGGCGCTTCGTGAACTTGCTTGTAGCTGACGGAAAACGCGTCCTCGCCGTCGAACGGCGGGAATCCGAGGAGTGACTCATACAACAAAATGCCGACAGCGTAGACGTCGCTTCTTCCGTCCACGAGCTTGCCCATCGCCTGTTCGGGAGACATGTAGTGCGGCGTTCCCATCGCCCGGCCAGAGGCGGTGAGCCGGCCGTGAAAGCGAGCCGTCGCGATCCCGAAGTCGGTGAGCACGGCGTTCCCGTCTTCGTCGAACAGCACGTTGTCCGGCTTCACGTCACGGTGGATCACGCCGCGGCGATGCGCGTAGTCGAGACCACACGCCACCTGCGCCGCCACCGCGGCCGCGCGTGCCGGCGCGACGAAGCGATGCGCCTGAATCTGATCGGCGAGCGAACCACCCTCGAGGTACGGCATCACCGTGTAGACGACATCGTCCGTGGCGCCGTAGTCGAAAATCGGGCAGATGTGTGGATGCACGAGCCGCGACGCCGCCTCGGCCTCGCGCCGAAAGCGTTCGGCCACCTCTTCGTCCTTGGCGAGGTGCGGGTGAAGCACTTTGATGACCACCGGCCGCAGCAGGTGCGCCTGCTCGCCGACATAGACGGTTGCCATTCCACCGGCGCCGAGCCGTCGCATGATGCGGTACCGCGCGCCCGCAGCGCGGCGGAGGCGGGTCAGCTCATCGTCGGGTCGCTCGAAGGGTGCGCGGTCGAGATTGGGCAGCGCCTGTTCACAACGCTCGCAGGAAGCCGCCGACGCTCGATTCCAGGTCCCGCACTCCGGACAGAACACCGATCACCCTCCGAACTGCATGCGGACGAAATCGTACGGCGCCCAGGGACCGGTGATCTCGAACCGTAGTTTGTGATGCGCTTCGTGCTGCTCTTGGACGGCGCGCAGGAAGTCCTTCCACAGATCACGCTCAACCAAGAATGACGCACTGAGCATGAGGCCGGTGACTTTTTCGAGCCTGAGCGGGAGCGACGCGACCGCGTTCCGGCGGAGGGCGCGAAAGGCCTCCGTGGCCGCCGCGGCCAGGTCGGCGCCTGCCTCCTCGTCGCCACCCTTGGCGTCGGCGCGGGCGATATGGACGCGGGCAGCGACGCGATCCTCGACGAATTCGAGGGCACCGCTCAGGGAGACGTAGTGCAGTTCCATCCACCGTTTGAGGACGTCGGCTCCTCGAAACACGACGCCGACCGGGGCCGGCACGACCGGCGCCCGCTGAAAGACGGCGTCGACGACACTCCGATGCCGGGCCACTTCGTTCGGGCTGGCCTCGTCGAGCACGAAGCCCCCCTGATCAGAGACGACCGCGCAGAGATCCCGAAACGGCACCAGCGAGACTCCCAGGCCGTTGCCCGCGTACGTCTCGGTCTCCGTCAGGCTGCCTGCTCCCGCGCCGGGGAGCTCGAGGTGAGCGTCGGCAAGGGTAATCGCGTGGAGACGGATCGCCATTAGAGGAGGTTTCGGAAGCGAAGCACGAGGAGGAGGACCAGCCCGATGCCGACCTGCACTCCGAGCATCCACCAAAATGCATGCGGATGGGCGTAAAGGGGAATGTGCTGGAAGTTCATTCCCCACATCCCGCTGATGACGACGAACGGGATGCTGAGGGTCGCGATGACCGACAGTCCCTTCGTGATGCGCCCGAGGCGGTTGGAGACCTGCGTCAGATAGCTATCGAGGACGCTGCTCGCCAGGTCGCGGAAGGTTTCGATCGAGTCGTTGATCCGGAGGACGTGGTCGTAGATGTCCCGAAAATAAATCTGCGAATCGGGCGACAGGAGTTTGCTCGGCCGGTTCGTGAGGATGTTGAATACCTCGCGCTCGGGCGCGACGTGCCGGCGCAGCGAGAGCGTCAATCGCTTGACGGCGAAGATGTCCTGAAGCGCCGATTCGTCGAAGCTCACGATGACGCGTTGCTCGAGGTCATCGATCAACTCGTCGATCTTATCGAGCAACGGGAAGTACTCGTCGACCGCGCCGTCCATTATGGCGTGAGCCAGCCGATCGACCCCTCGCGACAACAATTCCGGACTCTTCTTCAGACGCTCGGCGACGTCGTCCACGGCGTCCGACGGTCCGGCGTGCACGGTGATCAAAAAATGATTGCCGAGGAAGAAGCAGAGATCGAACGTCTCGAGGTCGTACGGGTCGGGCGTTTCCTCGTGAAACCGGACGCCGAGGACGACGATGAACAGGTAGTCCTGATACTCCTCGACCTTTGGTCGCTGTTTCCGACTCAGCGCGTCATCGACGGACAGCGGGTGAAGGCCCTGGATCTGTTTCAGCAGGTCCGCCTGGCCCGGCACTGTGATGTCGATATCGACCCAGAGGCAGCCCTTCGCGCTCGCGATCGCCGCATTGACGTCGGCGACAGACAGGCCGGTACGCGCCCGGTTGTTCGAGTCGAGAACAATGCCGCGCTCGAAATCCACGCGCGCGGGGGCTTGGGAAGCAGTGCTCATGTCGCCAAGCGAACGGAAGCTTTGTGCCATCCGCTGAGCTCCCCTTCCGCCGCGGCGGTCCGGTCCCTGCTCAGGGCTTCGCGACATGACGACATCGAATGCGCGGACCAAGTCATGGACGCTCACCAATAAGAAGAAGCCGGCGCGGCCGACGCTCACGCCCGCCGCGCAGCGCTGCCGACGAAAATTCCTCCGCTTCTTTCCCGAAGGCTATCACGATGAGACGTATATCGACTGGGAGCGGGGGTACAAGTGGACGGCGCACGAGCGGTGGATGCGGGAGCTCGACGCGAACACATTTCGGCGATTGCTCGCCGACGAGGAATACGACGAGATCGCTCGGCGCGCCGTGACGATCGAGTCGCGCACGAACCTGCTCTTCTCGTTCGAGAAGATGGCGCTGCGCGACGCCATTCGGCCTGCCGACGGGGCGCGGTCGTTCGCCCTGGGGCTGTTCGACTTTCTGCATGGACGCGCAGGTGACGAACGCCGATTCGAGCGCTGGTGCGAAGTCGTCGCCGAGCTTCCGCGGCGACAGACGCGCGTGCTCACCTGGCCGCTACTCACTGTTTTCGGATTCATCGCGCAGCCCGATCGGCACATCTTCCTCAAGCCGAACGTCACGCGTCTCGCCGCCAAAGAGTACGAGTTCGATTTCCGGTATCGATCGCGGCCGAGCTGGGACACGTATCAGAGCCTGATCGAGTTCGCCGAGCAAGTGCGGCGCGATACGGCCGATCTCGAGCCGCGCGACATGATCGACTTACAGTCGTTCATTTGGGTGCAGGGGTCGGACGAATACTGACTCGGCGACTCGGCGACTCGATGCGTCATTCCAGGGCTTGCAGGTGTCGGACGCAGGCGATCGCGAGGCGGTCGGGCGCGTAGCCGCCCTCGAGGGAGCTCACGAGGCGCCCGGCGCACCAACCTTCGGCGTGCTCGACAAGGTGACGGGTGAGCTGCTCGAAGTGCTCGTACTCGAGCGTGAATCCGCCGAGGGGATCGCCGCGCATCGAGTCGAAGCCTGCCGAGATCAAAACGAGATCGGGGGTGAAGTCGCGCGTTGCGTCGGCGATCGCGGTGCGCAGCGTGTCGACGTAGACGGCGGGCGGAAGGCCCGGTTGCATCGGTAGGTTCCAGACATTCTCGTGCGGCCCACGATCGGCGGCCGCGCCGGTGCCGGGATACCATGGCCATTGATGCATGGAGACAAACCGGATGTCGCGCTCCTGCTCGACGAGTGCCTGCGTTCCGTTGCCGTGGTGCACGTCCCAATCGACGATGAGGACTCGTTCGGCGCCATGTTTCATCCGGGCGTAGCGCGCGCCGAGGGCGACATTTCCGAAGAGACAGAAGCCCATTCCCATGTTGCGCAGCGCGTGATGTCCGGGCGGGCGCACGGCGCAAAACGAGCGGCGTGGGCCGTCGCCAAAGGCATAGTCGATCGCGTCGAGGACGGCGCCGGCACCCGCGGTGGCGGCGTCCCACGAGCCTTCACTCACCACCGTGTCGGCATCGAGCCGTCCTCCGCCCGATCTCGCGACCTCGCCGACCAGCTCGACATACCGCGGGTCATGGGCAAGCGCGAGCTCCTCGACAGTCGCGTGCCGGGACTCGTGATGCAGCAGTCGCGCGTAGAGCTCCGGCTCGTCGCGCAGCGCTTTTGGAATGGCGCGGAGTCGTCCGACATGCTCGGGATGACCCCAGCCGGTATCGTGGCGGCCGCAGTCGGAATTGGAGATGAATGCGACCGTCATCGGAGACCGCGCAGACGTCGCGACGTCCACTCGACGAGGAGAAGCAAGAGAATGATCGCCAAAGGAATACGTGGATCGACGTTGCCCGAGGATGCGACCGGCGCCGGACGCGGAGGACCGAGATGGCCGAAGAGCGCGGCGACGGGCGCATCGAATGTCTTCTCTTCATTCGCGGGCAACGCCGGCGTAAACGCCACCGAGGACACGACGCGCGACCACCAGTCGCGATGAGCCGCCTCGGATCCGGAGGCGCCGGCCATCCGCCAGCGCCAGCTGTCATCGTATCCAACTTGCAGCACACGACCCGCGCCGACGCGACGCGCCGCGATCGCAACGGCCGATGCGCGTCGCTCGAGGGCGACCGCGTCCTCTCTTACCGATGTCACCGGGTAGAAGCCGGTGCTCCCGAGCCCGATCGTATCGTTCGCCGCGACGTTCCGTCGGACGCGCGCGCCAACCGCTCCGGCGGCGAGCGGCGAAACGCTCCGCGCGCCCGCCGACGCGCCGGCGAGCACGAGGCCGCCGCCTTGCTCGACGAAGCGCTGCACCGCCGGGCCGAGCGCGGCGACGGTGGAGTCGATGGCGACGATCGCCGCGAAGTGCGCCGTGTCGATCGCCGGCTGCTCGCCGGCGCGCACGTCGACATTCGGGGCGACGGCGAAGCGCGTCACCACTTTCCATCCGCGCTCCTCGAGCGCGCCGGCGACGAACTTTGCCTCCCACCCGGCGTCGCCGACGACGAGCACGGCGCGCGGAGGCACGTCGTTCGGTCGCGCGACCGCCTGACGCTGCTGATTGACGCGCACGATCAGGCTGTCGACGGTGAGCGGTAGAGTAAAGCTCGCGCCGAGTCCAGCGACGTGTGCACTATCGATCGTGCCGGCGACGTCTCCCACCGTCACGCGACTGTTCGCCGGGGCGGCGACGTTGACGCGAACCCCACCGCCAGGCGCGGTGACCGGCTCGGCGACGACGACCGCCGCGGGCGGTGAGCCGCTCCAGGTCACGCCATGTCCTGCATGTCGCAAGGCGGAGAGCCATGCGAGCACGACGGGCGTCGGTGCCGCGTCGAGTGTGCCGTGCAACGCGACGCTCGATGGCGTGCGGGTCCACGATGGGAGGCGCGCCAATAGCTCACGGTCCGAGGCGCGCTCCACCGCTCGGCGCGGCGCCCGGAAAATGCTCGTCCCGATCAACCAGCCGAGCAGCGCGAACGCGCCGATGCGGCAGCCGAGCTCGAGGCGCCTACGCAGTGAGCGCATAGACGACGAGGTTCACGGCGAAGCGTGTGTTATCCACCGAGAGAAAGCGCTTGCTGTCGGGGTGATAGTTCCACTCCGAGCTGTAATCCTTGCTGCTGAACAGGACGGCGATGCGTCCGCGCCGCTGCACGGCGAGCAAGTGTTTGTGTACGAGGTTGTCGCCCCAGCCATTGAGCTCATGGCTCGTGGTCGGTGGACCATCGAACTTGAAGAACGAAGAGTAGAGCGCGTGGTCGTTCGGAAGCTCGGTGAGCGGCGCCACCGTGCGCGCGATCTCCTCGGTGGCCGTCTTGTGAAAGACGCCGTCGATGTCGTGGTTGTGGTCGTCGATGAACAACAAGCCCCCGCGCTCGACGAACCGCCGTACGTTGCGACGTTCGGCGTCGCTGAAACGCACCGGGAGGTGGCCGGTGAGATACAAAAACGGGTAGCGAAGCATGCGCGCGTCGGAGAGGGGCGCGATCACGCCGGTGGGCGCCACGTTGATCTCGGTGTAGCGCGCGATCGTATCGATGATGTTCGCCGGCAGCAGCGGCGCGCTGTCCCAGTCGCCGGAGTCGTACTGCGCGGTGGCGAAGACGAATTCCGTCGTCACGGGATGCCACCCCAACGCGCGATCGAATCGCGAGCGAGCGGCGCGCCGGCGAGCGAGCGGCGCGCACGGGCGAGCGCCGCGGTGGCGTCCGTGCCGCGGCCACGCCGCATGGCGTCGATCGCCGGAAGAAGTGTCGCCGCGAAACCCGGGTCGTCGGCGAGCGCGTCGATGCGCAGCAGGGTCAGCGAGTCGATCGCCGCCGCGGCATCGCGCGACGTCAGCTCGATGGCCCGAACGAGGCGCGACTCGAGGGAACGAGTGACGGAGTCGGACGCGGGCAGCGGCAAGCGCGTGGCCGAGCTGCCCTTGTCTTTGCCCTTGAGCCGAGCCTTGTCGATGTCGATCACCACCTGCGGCGGCCGTCCGCGCAGATAGAGCCGCTCGGCCTGTCGAGCTTTTTCGATCGCCGCCAACGCGCGCCGCATGTGTGGCAGCGCGGCGGCCGGCTCGCCAATCTCGAGCTGCGTGCTCGCGTCCCACATCGCGTTGTACGCCTCGAGCAGCGGCTTGTTGACGGCGACGACGGGGCTTTCGCCGCCCTGGAAGTCGATTGGATCGGTTGATCGGTTCGTCGCGGAGTCGGCGCGGGCGAGAAGGTCTTGCATCGTCTTCGCGCGAGCCGGCGAATCTTCGTCGGTATGTTCTTCGGCCGACTGATTGCCCCCGAGCCGCATGAACACGACGTCGCCAACCGTGCGTCGCAGCCGTTTTTGGTCCGCGGCGATGGACCGAGACTCTCCGACGACGGAATCGCGGGCCAGGCGCGGACGCCGTCGCTCGAGCGCTTCGGCCAGCATGATGAGCATCCGCTCACTGACGACGTTCTTTGCCTCCTCCGTCGGCGCCGCGGCCTCGACGGCGAGCGAATCGTACTCGCCGGTGCGCGCGATGCGGAGCGCGCGAGTTTCAGAGGTACCGATCCCGGGGCCGCTCACGTTGTTCGCGTCTCGAGCAACGGCCCGGATGTGGACGATGTCGCCCGGCACCAGCTTCAGCGCGTCCAGCGGCAGTGTAGCGGTGAGCGACGCGTGCGTCGCGCCCGGCGCGGTGATCGGCGCGCCGTTGATCGTTCCCGAGCGAAACTTGAACGTCTCGCCCTCGCCTGAGCTCACGATGTACTCGAACGCCGCGCTTGCCAGACCGAAGTCGTCGGTGGCGTCGGCGGACAGCGCGAGGCTGCCGGTTGCGACGCGGAGCACGCTGTCTTTCGCGGGCAATCGCAGGGTGACGATCGGCGGCGCGTCGACGATCGCGTTGACCACAACGAGCCGCTCGAACGACCGATCGGTGAACCGGACCGCTGCCGGCTTCGCGCCGGCGACCATACGGACGGACCACGCATCACCACGCGGGCTCGCGGCGAGCGATTCCCCGTTCACTCGGGCGACGATACCCTGCGCGTCTCCCCGCCCGGAGAAACCGACGACGCTTCCGGCGAGCGGCCGAATTTCAGTCGGGTCGTCGACGGTCGACGATGGAGCGTGCGTGTACGCGGGCGGCTCGATGCGCGCCACGAGCGGCGACAACCGGCTGCGCGAGCCGTTGCGACGCACCGAACCGCGAATCGAGTCGCCCGAGTGCGGTGAACGAAGGCGCGCCACGGCGCCGGCGGGGAGCAGCAGCAGCACGACGAGCGTGACGGCAGTTGCGACGACAGGAATGAGCGGCGCCCGTAGTGCCCCGTTTCGAGCGGTACGCGTCCACTTGGACTCTCCCGACCGAACGAGGGTCGCATCGCCCGTTTCGACGGCGGTGACGACCGTATAAGCGAGCGAAGAATCGCGCTCCTCGAGCCACAGCGCGACGCGCCGCAGGGTC
>Ga0310813_10002616_pt1 | contig 10896 bp, 6 predicted proteins | sample YN3metagenome_FD_203086 | JGI IMG/M metagenome (GOLD analysis project Ga0310813, IMG submission 203086) | Soil microbial communities from experimental microcosm in Duke University, North Carolina, United States - YN3 | ecosystem: Engineered > Artificial ecosystem > Soil microcosm > Unclassified ... | reverse complement strand
GGTCGCGAAATCGCGCAGCCGCAGCGGCGGGTCCACCCCCTCGACCTCCAGGAGGACGAGCGGCGGCTGCGTCCCCTCCTGCGGGAGCAGCCGGGTCTTCAGCGACGCCGCTTCGATCGGCGCCAGGCCTTCCTTCGGCGAGCTCAGGCTGCTCAGGGTGACTCGCCGGCCCGACGACGCGGGATTCTTGTCCTCAAGGATGTTCACCTTCATCTTGTGGGGCTTGTCCTCCAGACCGTTCAGCTCCCAGATGAATTGCACGCCCTTCTTGGGCGCGTACTGGTCGATGCGGTCCACTTCCTTTCCGTCGATGCTGATCCGCGCCATGCCGCCGTCGTCGAAGCGGCGACCGCGCCACACCACGGCCGGGCCTTCGAAGGTCGCCTCGAACGACGCGCCGGCCGCGCTCGCGGTCCAGAGGTTCTCCTGCTTCTGCCATTCCTTCGAGAACTGCGGCAGGGACGCGCCCTTCGATTCGTGCACGAGCAGGATCGGGCCGCGATACACCGAGGTCCGGCTTCCCAGCTCCCGCTCGCCCGCCCAGAAGTGGAAGGACAGGTCGAGCTCGATCTCCACCTTGTCGCCCGGCGACCAGGTCCGCTCGATCGCCGCGTAGGTCCCGGGCTTCGCCTCCCGCGCCTCCCCGTTGACCTTCAGCGTGGTCGCCGCCGACCACTGCGGGATCCGGAGGCGCAGCGTGAAGTCGACCGCCCGTTCGGGCGAAAGCTCCAGCAGGATCTTCCCGCTCCGCGGATAATCGGTCTCCTGCTTGAGCGTGACCTTCGTGCCGTTCGCGGTGGCGACGAAGGTCGACGGTCCGTACCAGTTGAGCGCGAGCCCCTTTCCGGCGCGCTGCAGCGCCCAGTCGCTGATCATCCCGAAGCCGCGCGGCGCGTTGGCGCTGCAGCAGTTGACCTCCTCGCTGCCGGGCCGCTTCTGGAACGCGATGTCGTCCGTGCTCCGCACGCGGCGCCCGTCCATCGGCGTGTTGTAGGTGCACCAGCTCCCCGAACGGGACATCGACCCCGCCACCGCGTTCCAGGTCGACAGCTCGAGCTCGTCGGCGACGAGCGGGTCCCCCGTCAGGCGAAGCATCTCGACGCCGAGCGCGACCCAGGCGACCGTGCAGCAGGTCTCGATGGGGCTCCTGTCGTAGGGATCGCCCTTGGCCTGCTCGCCGGACGAGAAGCCGCCGCTGTTATGCCGGTCGTAGCGGCAGATCGACCACCAGATCTGCTCGTAGGCCTTCCGCCAGCTGTCCTCCCCCGTCAGCAGGTAGAGTTCCGCGAGACCGAGGATCGGGTGCAGGCTCTCCCAGCGCGGTTTCGGACCCTGGAAGAACTCCTTCCCGCTCAGCGCGGTGCGGACATAATCTCCCGCACCCTTCTCCTGGAACTCGTCCACGATCTGCTTCGCGAGCTCGAGGTACTTCGCGGTCTTGGTCCGACGGTAGAGGAGCGCGAGCGAGTGGATCGGCGCGTGATTCATTTCGACGCTGCCGATCGACGCCAGCTTCTTGCCGGTTCGCAGGAACTTCCGGCAAAGGAGGTCGCCGATCTTCACGGCGCCCTCGAGGGCCTTGGCGTCCTGGGCCTCCTCGTGCCAGAGCAGCAGCCCCAGCATGAGGTGGTAGTGCCCCCAGGCGTCCCAGGTCTCGCCGCCGGCGTTGGCGGCCTTGCCCGTGAGGCGGCTTTCCTTCGGGAAAGGCCCGAGGTAGCCGTCGCTGTCCTGCAGCTTGAGGAGCTTCGCCACGAACTTTGCGAGCGATTCCTTGAGCTCCTTGTCGCCCGTCAGGCGGAGGATCTGGACCGCGCCGGTCAGGTACTTCCCGGCGAACTCGCCGGACCACGGCAGCAGGCTGCGCGGCGGCTTCTTGTCGCGGTCGGCGAACATCTCGAGGACGGCGGGATTGGCGTCCGGCATCTTGAGGAGCCAGTTCCGGACGACGGCGTCGACGTGCTCGCGGATGGGGCCGTGCAGCTCGATCTCGGCGCCGGCCGTGCGGTCGACACGGGCCCGCGAGTCGGCCTCCTGGACCGCGAAGGAAAGAAGAACGATCAGCCCGGCGCGAAGGGGCATCGCCCGGCCGCTACTTCTTCTTAGGCTTGGTGAACCACTTGCGCATGAAGTCGATCTTCTTGCGCTGGGCGTCGCCGAGGTTGAGGAACTGGAGGCCCGCCCGGTAGCTCGAGCCGGCGACCGCGGGGTCGGGGCGGCACCAGCGGACGGCCGCCAGCGCGTCGAGCGAGTCGGAGAGCGAGTTGAGGTGCAACGTGAACTGGGCCAGCGCGCCCGGCTCGAGGCCTTCCGAGACCTCCAGCTGAGCGCCCGTCAGGCTGATGTCGTGGATGCTGCGGCCGAGGTTCCGCTTCAGGCCCTGGGACCCGAGGGTGCCCTGCCGGTAGAGGGTGATGTTGTAGTCCTTCAGGGAGAAACGCTCGGCCTGGCGCTTCTCGGCCGGCGTCAGCGTGATGTCCGGCAGCCCCTCGGCCTTGGACGACTTGGGAGCGGGACTCGCGCTTGCCGTAAACACTTCGCGGTCGCCGACGGGGGTGTAGTGCTCGCTGAACTGGACGCCGAGGAGGTGGCCCAGGCCGGCGGCGGTGGACCAGCGGACTTCCCCGCGGGCCCGGAACGACTCGCCCGACGCGCGGTCGCGCAGCTCCAGCGTGACGGTCTCGCCCCGGCCCACCGCTTCGCTGACGCGGACGCGGGCGCCGCCGCGCGAGATGTCCAAAATCTCGGAACCGATGTTGCGGCGCATCTGGGGGGTGGCGCTCGGCGACGCACGGTAGCAGAACATCTCGACGTTTTTGACCGCACGCCGCGGGTGCTGTCGGCGGGTCTCGGGATCGGCTGCCATGGCCAACAGACTAATTTGCTCTCCCATCAAAGTCAAGCTTGAATGACCCATAATGGGAGCGCTTATGGGGCCTGCTCCCCCGGGACGGGCCGCCACGGCGCGGCCCATAGCCCGGTTCATTTTCTCATGGACATCCCGGCGACGCAGCCGGGGAGACCGCGGGGCGCGGTCGAATTCCCTTCCGTTCAGGGGATGCCTATGTATAATGCGGCCCTCTTATGGATCTACTTTTCTTCGTTCAGGACAGCCCGGCGCCTCCCGCAGGCGGCAGCGGCCAGGGTCCCGGCGGCGGTTTCCTCGGCATGCTGCCGATGCTCGCGATGATGTTCCTCGTGATGTACTTCCTGGTCATGCGTCCCCAGAGCAAGCAGCGCAAGGAGCGGGACGAGATGATCAAGAACCTCAAGAAGAACGACAAGGTTCTGACGAACGCGGGGATTTACGGGATCGTCAAACAGGTGAATGGGGACGACCCGGATCTCACCTTATGCATAGACGAACGCAAGGACGTCTGCATCAAGGTGAGCAAGCAGTCGATTGCCAGCCTCGTCAAGGCCTCGGGAAGCGCGGACGCGGAACCGAAGCCCGAGACGACGGAAAAGAAGAGCTAGCCCCGGACGCAGACACCTCTCCCCCGGCTACCGTGACCTTGGGTGGAAACGTAGTTATATCGTAATTCAGGATTGGATATGGGCCAGGACACGCGCATCAAATTCATCATCATCGTCATCCTCTCGGTCATCGGCGCCTACATCGTGGCGCCGATCCCGAACAAGCCCAAGATCCCGCTTCTCTCCGACGCCAAGATCAACCGCGGCATCGATCTGGCGGGCGGCGCCGAGCTGCGCTACAAGGTCCTCTTCGAGCCCGGGTTCAGCGGCAACAAGGAAGCCGCCACCCGGACGGCCACCGACGTCATCCGGCGCCGCGTCGAGGCGAAGCAGCTCAAGGAACCCAAGATCAACTCGCACGGCGAGGACGAGATCGTCATCCAGCTCGCCGGCGTCGACGCCGACACCCTCCGGGACTACAAGCGCCTGATCGAGACCGCGGGCAAGCTGGAGCTGCACGCGGCGGCGCCCCGCGACCTGCAGGAGCGCTACAACCGGGACAAGGTCGTCCCCGACGGCTGGATGGTGGTGGACAACACGGAGCGCGGCCGCGGCGGCGAGTACGAGGCGTACGGCTCGCAGATCCTGGTCCGCCGGGAGCCCGTCATCGAGGGCCGCCACATCGAGGACGCCGAGGCCCGCCAGGAGCTCGCCACGGGCGGCGCCCGCTGGGTGACCTCCTTCACCCTCAACGCCGAAGGCGCCAAGATGTTCGACGAGGCGGCCGAGCGCCTCTACAACCAGCGCCCGCCCGGCCTGATCGTCATCATGCTCGACGGCAAGGTGAAATCGGCGCCGGCCGTGCAGTCGCCCTCCTTCCGCGGCCACGGCCAGATCTCCGGCGCGAAGGACCAGAACGACGCCAAGGAACTGGCGATCATCCTCAAGAGCGGCAGCCTTCCCGCTCCCATCGGCTCGAAGGCGGGCGGACCCGGAAAGCCCGAGTCGGAAACCTTCGTCGGCCCGACCCTCGGCGAGGACTCCATCCGGCGCGGCCTGACCGCGAGCGGCATCACGATCCTCGCGGTGGCCCTCTTCATGATCGTCTACTACCGCAGCGCCGGCGTGATCGCGGTGATCAGCGTCCTCCTCAACCTGATCTTCCTGCTGGCGATCATGGCGTTCTTCAACGCCACCCTGACCCTGCCGGGCATCGCCGGCATCGTGCTGACCGTCGGCATGGCCGTCGACGCCAACATCCTGATCTACGAGCGAATTCGAGAAGAACAGAAGAAAGGCAAGACCGCGGCCCAGTGCTTCGACGCGGGCCACGAGCGCGCCTTCTCGACGATCGTCGACTCGAACATCACGACCCTGATCGCGGGCGTCGTGCTCTACTACTTCGGCACGGGCCCGGTGCAGGGCTTTGCCGTCACGCTCTCGATCGGCATCCTGACGACCCTCTTCAGCGTGCTCTTCTGCTCCAAGATCTTCCTGAAGATGTTGCTGGCGGGCGGCATGAAGGAGTGGAAGATGCTCCACATCCTCTCCGAGCCGAAGGTCAACTTCCTGCGCGTCGCGAAGCTCTGCGTGATGGGCTCGCTCATCGGCACGATCGTCGTCATGGCGGTCTACTTCTCGCGCGGCGAGAGCAAGTACGGCATCGACTTCATGGGCGGCGCGAACGTGGCGTTCTCGATGAACCAGGCGCAGGACATCGACGCGGTCCGCAACCGGATCAAGACGGTCAAGCTGCCGGACGGCCTCCCCAAGTACGAGGACGCGGAGATCCAGACCGTGGCTGAGCCGGAGGCCCAGCGGGCCGACACGAACATCGTCAAAGGTTCCGCGCGCAACTTCCAGCTCCGCAGCCGCTACGACAACGTCGACGACATCAAGAAGGACATCCAGGACGTCTTCAAGGACTGGCTCTCGCACGATCCGTTCGAGGACATGGAAGACAAGGACGTCGACCCGAACCCGCGCAAGCTGGACGGACGCAAGGAGGGCAAGGGCTTCTTCATGTACGTCCGGGACGACAAGACCCCCCTGGCCGACCTGCGCAAGAAGATCGCGGGCATCGGGCGGGTGCGGGACATCCTGGAGAAGGACGGCCAGGGCGAGCCGCTCTTCACCCTGGAGGAGGTCCCCGGTGCCCCCCAGGGCCTCAAGAAGCTGAAGTTCGCCCCGACCGAGAAGGTCGCGAAGGACACCGACAACCTCAGCAAGCTGCGCGACGAGATCAAGGCCACCCTCGGGAACACCCTCTCGTCCAGCCCCTTCCTCTCGAGCGGCAAGATCGGCAGCTCGGTGGCCGGCGAGCTGCGGAACTCCACGTTCTGGGCGATGATCGTCTCGTGGGTCCTGATGATCGTCTACGTGGCGGTGCGCTTCGACTCGTGGCGCTACGGCGTCGCGGCCGTCGTGGCCCTGATCCACGACGCCCTCTTCGCGCTGGGCCTGACGGCGGTGGCCGGCGCGATCGTGCCGAAGTCCTGGGGCCTGAACTTCGACATCAGCCTCAACACCCTGGCCGCGATCCTGACCGTCATCGGCTACTCCATCAACGACACGATCGTCGTCTTCGACCGGATCCGCGAAGAGCTCCAGCTGGACAAGAAGAGCACCTTCCCGGAGCTGATCAACAAGAGCGTCAACGAGACGCTGTCGCGGACGATCCTGACCTCGTTCACGGTCTGGATCTCCGCCGTCCTGCTCTACCTGTTCACGGCGAAGACGGGCGGCGGCATCGCCGACTTCTCGTTCCCGCTGATCATCGGCGTCCTGGTCGGCACGTACTCGTCGATCTACGTCGCCTCGCCGCTGGTGCTCTGGTGGTACGGCGGCAAGCGGCCCGGAACGACCTAAGACGCCAGTACACAGGACACCGTACACAGGCAGAAACGTCCCCTCTCCCCCTGGGGGAGAGTCTGCCCTGAGGAAGCGGGAAACAGGAAACAGAAGATCCATCACCCACCCCCTACCCCTCCCTCCCGCCTTCGCCCCTGTAGGATGGGGCTACGGCGGGCAAGCTCCGGAAAGGAGTCGAACGCCCTCCCCGCAGGGGAGGGATGGGGAGGGGGTACGGTTCTTCTGTTTCCTGTTTCCTGCTTCCTGTTTCCCTAGCGCTTGCGGCGCGGGTATTTCAGCAGCAGGAAGGACGCGGGAAGCGTGGTCAGGGAGGCGAACAGGCCCATGAGGATCGCGAGGCCGGTGAAGAGGCCGAAGTAGATCGTCGGGACGAACTGCGAGAAGCAGAGCATCGCGAAGCCGGCGAAGACGATCGAGGTCGCGATCAGGATCGCGCGGCCGATCGTGGCGTGCGAGCGCTTGATCGCCTCGGCGATGTCTCCGTCGCTCCGCGCGAGCTCGTTCCGGAAGCGCACCGCGTACTGGATCGCGGCGTCGATCCCGATCCCGAGAGCCACCGACGCGATGATCACCGTCACCATGTCGAGCGCAATGCCCGTGAAGCCCATGACGCCGAGCACGAGCAGCACGGGGAGCATCTCGGGCAGGATCACGAGCGCCGCCATGATCGGCGAACGGAAGAGGATCGTCAGCATGATCCAGATGGCCGCCGTGGCCAGGATGAAGGTCTTCTTCGTGTTGGGCCAGTACGTGTCGAGCATGTTGGCGTAGAGCAGGAAGACGCCGGTGGGCCGGGCCTCCACGCCCTTCAGCGGCCCGTCCTTCAGCGACTCCAGGTGGGCGGCGAGGCGGCCGAGGATCTGCTTGCGGTTCAGCGTCGGGGCCGTCTCCTTCATCCGGACGAGGACGCGGGACGTGCTGAAGTCGGGGTTGCAGAACTCGCGGACCATCTCCCGGGCGATCCCGCTGGCCGCGTTCACGATTGCGGGATCCTGCACGCTGACCTTGCCGCTCTTCGAGGTGAACGCCTTGCGCCCCTCGTCCACGAGGGTCTTGAGCGAGCGAACGTTGCCCGTCTCGGGCACGTTCCGGACGTCGAAGAACTTTCCCACCGCGTCGAGGGCGGCCAGCCCTTCGGAGGTCTTGAAGAACCCCGGCTTGTTGCTGCTGAGGATGACCTCGAGCGGCGTGGTCCCGCCCATGTGGTTGTCGATGTAGTCGAGGCCCTGGTAGGCCTCGCTCTTCTGGTGGAAGTAGTCGATGAACTTGGTTTCGACGCGGATCTTCGTCATGCCCCAGAGCGAGAGCCCGAACACGGCGAGGCTGAAGACAACGACGGCCAAGGGCGCGCGGAGGACGAGGGTGAGGAGACCCTTGAGGGGTCCCTTCGGCTCGGGCGCCGGGCCCGCCGCGCGGCCGGGGAGGCCGGGCCGTTTCAGGACCGTGGCAGGGAGGAACAGCATCACGGCGGCCAGGCTGAAGGCCATTCCGATCGTCATCATGATCCCGAAGGTGCGAACCGGCATGATGCCGCTGGGGATGTGGGCGGCCGTGCCCGCCATCGTGGCCAGGACGCTGAAGAGGCACGGGCTCCAGATCTCCAGGGGCGCGCGCGTGGTCGTCACCACGGGGTCCTCGGAGGGATTCCCGGAGCGCCGCTCGAGGTAGCGTTCGATGAAGTACACCGTGTAGGGCAGCGTCAGGACGAAGAGGAGCACCGGCATGTTCGAGGTGATGACGGTCATCTTCTTCCCCATCAGCACCATCAGCCCGAGCATGAGCACGACGGGGAGGATGCACGTGACGATGGGGAACGCGACCCAGCGCGGCTTGCGGTAGACCGCGAAGAACGTCAGCGAGAAGACGCTGAGGGCGACGACGCCGAAGGTGCCGATGTCGGCCTTGATGTGCTCCTTGAGGACGACGTTGATGATCGGCAGCCCCGACATGCGGACGCTTTCGTCAAGTTTCGGGCGCCACTCCGCGGCGCGGCGGCGGAGGGCCTCGACCATCGCGTTGCGGCGGGCGTTGGTCTCCTGGATGGCGGCCTGGTAGGGCGACTCGATCTCCGCGAGCCGGCGCGCGGTCTCGTCCGTACGAGGCGACCCCAGCAGGCGATTTCGCTCCGGCTCCAGTTTCATGAGTACGTCGGGGACATCGAGGTAGACCAGGATGGAGAGGTCCTTCTCGTCGCGGGAGATCAGGTTGCCCAGCACCTGCGTGTGATCGAGGAGTTCCGCCTTGGCCTTGGCCCCGTCGACCTTCGGGTTGAGAACGCCCTTCTCGTCCGCGAGGGAGACCGTGGTGGGAATCCCGAAGGCATTCGGGGGCTGGTTGCGGAGCAAGGGGACGCGGGTGATCGTCATGAGCTTCTTGAAATGCGGGACGTCCCTGAGGGCGCGGGTGAACTCAGCCAGGAGATCCATCGAAGCGGGCGTGAACCAGCCCTCGTTGCGGCGGAAGCACAGGATGACGTACTCGTCGGTCTCCCAATCGGCGCGGGACTGGTTGTAGAAGGCGAGGTCCTTGTCGGACTGGTCGAGCAGGACGTCGGTGCCGGCTTCGACGGCGAAGTCGCGGAGGAGCCAGGCGCCGGCGCCCGCGGCGGCGAGGAAGGCGAGGAGGATGAAGACCCTTCCCCGCACGAGGAAGTTTTGGAAGCGGTTCATCGCGCGGCCCATGGTAGCAGACGGGTGACAAAACAAACCGTTTGTTTTCTCCACGGATATAGATAAATTATAAGTTATAACTTGACAGCGCCCTCGATCGCGCTATACTCTCGGTGTCGTCAGGGGGAAGAATGAGAGAGGGGCCGATCACACCGGGCCGCGGCATCTCTCCGTCCACATCCACATCGAAATTCACGTCGGTCGATAAATTTTCGAGAGAGAGCGGAGAGAGGAGACAGGGATGAACACCAAGGTGAAGGTCGGCATCGCGGCGGCCATCGTGGCCGCGCTGGTAGCGCTCATCGTGCTGGATCAGAAGACCACGCCGAAGGACGACGTCGCGAAGCCCGGCTCGGGCGGCGAGGCGACGACCATCGTCGGGACCAACGGGACCGCCGAGCCCCCTGCCCCGCGCCTCTCGCAGGACGACGCGAACATCCTCTACGAGCGGGCCCGCCGGGAGTTCGCGCAGCCCCAGCCCCCCAGCAAGGGCCCCGAGAAGACCGGCATCAAGGTCCCCGAGGAGAAGAACGAGAAGCGCATCCCCTCCTCGACCGGCGAGGAGTACGTCATCAAGGAGCGCGACACGCTCGACTCGATCGCCAAGGGCAAGTATGGGAACTCCTCGTTCGCGGCCATGATCCTCGAGGCCAACCCCGGCCTGAAGGCCACGGCCCTCCGGGTCGGCAAGGCGATCCTCCTCCCGGCCAAGACCGAGAAGAAGGAAGAGCCGGTCGTCGCCAAGGAGCCGATGCCCACGCCGGAACCGAAGGACCCCGCCCCGATGCCGGCCAAGAAGGCCGACGCGGGCCTGGCGACGGTCGACGGCAAGAAGGTCTACACCGTCCAGTCCGGCGACACCCTGTCGGGCATCTCGTCGAAGGTCTACAACACGTCCCGCCACTACCAGAAGATCTATGAAGCCAACAAGGACGTGATCGAGGACCCCAACATGCTGACGGTGGGCAGCAAGCTGGTCATGCCCGACCTGCCCGCGAAGGCGGCCAGCGCCAACGGCGCCCACGCCGGCGTCCTGCCCACGACCAGCCCCGCCCCGGCCCCCGCGGGCGCCAAGACCGTCCAGGTCGCCGAGGGTCAGTCCCTCTGGAAGATCGCCGAGAAGTTCGCCAAGGAGAAGAAGATCGGCATCCACGACATGATCAAGGCGATCGTCGCGGCCAACCCGGACAAGCTGAAGGACGAAGGCTCGCTCCTGAAGCTGGGCATGGAGTTGATCATCCCCGAGTAGTCCGGCTCGTCAATCCGCTCTACCAAAGGGCTCCCGGTGAAACGGGAGCCCTTTTTCTTTTCCCGGGGATCTGAATAGGGGGTTGCGAAGGCGGGTAGATACTACGCTAGTGGGACTGGCCGTTCCCGTTGCCGTTGGCGCCCTTGTGGACGGGCTTGCCGGCGGCCCTGGCCGCCTTCTGGATCTCCGCCTTGAGGGCGTCGATCTGGACGTTGAGCGTCTCCACGTCGCAGCAGACCCGGTAGATCTGCTCGTTCATGGCGTCGGCCTGGTCCTGGAGTTCCATGTACTGGCGGATCTTCCGCTCCTTGTCGAGCTCCATGGCCTCCAGACGGGCCTGCTTTTCATCCATCTGCCCGGAATGGTACCACTCTGCAAAGGGAGGGTCAAACCGAATTCTGGGCGCCCGTTCACTTCGGAAAAGACGTGAAAAACCGCGCTCCCCAGACGGCCGCGAGCCCCAGACCGACGCTCGCCACGACGTAGACGCCCGCCAGGACGCCCCTTCCCGCCTCCGCCAGCTTCAAGGTCTCGTAGCCGAACGCGGAGAAGGTCGTGAAGCCCCCCAGGATGCCCGGAATGACGAAGATGAACCAGGAAGGCCTCTGGGGCCCCACCAGGGGCGTCAGGAGCCCGATCAGGAAGCAGCCCAGGATGTTGATGGTCAGGGTGTGCCAGGGAAAGGAGGAGGTC
>Ga0310813_10002615_pt1 | contig 10896 bp, 10 predicted proteins | sample YN3metagenome_FD_203086 | JGI IMG/M metagenome (GOLD analysis project Ga0310813, IMG submission 203086) | Soil microbial communities from experimental microcosm in Duke University, North Carolina, United States - YN3 | ecosystem: Engineered > Artificial ecosystem > Soil microcosm > Unclassified... | reverse complement strand
TCATCGCGCATCGTACCAAGTCTGGTACGTAACGTGAGCGCGAACCCGAAAAGGGCCAGCCCAACGACACCGGCGCCCCACCCCAACCGCGTACAATGGCGCCTTGTTCCACGCCCGCCCCGGCATCGCTCAATGTCCTTCGATTTTTTCGTCCCCTGTCCGCGCGGCCTCGAAGCCGCGCTCGCCGCCGAACTCGCGGAAATCGCCGCGCGCCATCTGAATGGCGCGCCGTTCAGCGCCGGCGCGCAAGTGCCGGGTGGCGTGCATTTCCGCGGCGGCTGGGCCGCCGGCATGGCCGCCAACCTGCATTCGCGGATCGCGAGCCGGGTACTGCTGAAAATCGCCGCGCGGCCGTACCGCAACGAACAGGATGTCTACGCGCTCGCGCTCGAACAGCGCTGGGAGCAATGGTTTTCCGCCAATGAAACGCTGCGGGTGGACGTCACCGCGATCAAGTCGCCGCTGCGCAGCCTCGAATTCGCCACGCTGCGCGTCAAGGATGCGGTCTGCGACCGTCTGCGCGAAGTCAGCGGCGCGCGCCCGAGCATCGACACCGGCGCCCCGGACGTGCGCGTGTTCGCGTTTCTGACCGCAACCGACTGCACGCTGTACCTCGATACGTCCGGTGAGCCGCTATTCAAGCGCGGCTGGCGGCTCGACAAGGGCGCCGCGCCGCTGCGCGAAAACCTCGCGGCCGGCATTCTGCGCCTGACCGGCTGGGCACCCGGCACGCCGCTGTTCGATCCGATGTGCGGCAGCGGCACCTTCCTCGCCGAAGCCGCGCAAATCGCCCTGCACGTCGCGCCCGGCGTCGAACGGCGCTTCGGCTTCGAGCGGCTTAAACAGTACGACGTCAACGCGTGGCAAACGCTAAAGGTCGCCGCCCAGGATGCCAAACGGGCCGCCCGCGCGGCGCGCAGCAGCGATCTGCAGATCTTCGGCAGTGACATCTCCGGCGATATGCTCGACAAGGCGCGCGCCAACATCGCACGCGCCGGTCTGCCCGATCTGCCGCTGAAGCAGGTCGATGCACGCGGGATGACGCCGCCGTCGGCGGCGCCCGGCATCCTCGTCGCGAATCCGCCGTACGGCGAACGCATCGAGGTGCGCGGCCGCGGCCCGCGCGGTGAAATCCGCACGCCGGCCCGCGAAGCGCGCGACGACGACGCGTTTCGCCGCAGCCACGCCGATACGCCGGACAGCGAATTCTTCCAGTCGCTCGGCGATGCGTTGAAGCAGCGCTTCACCGGCTGGCACGCGTTCTTCCTGAGCTCCGATCGCAAGCTGCCGGGCCAGTTGCGGCTGCGCGAATCCGCGAAGACGCCGCTCTTTAACGGCGCGCTTGAGTGCCGGCTGTTCCGTTTCGATCTGGTGGCGGGCAGCGTCAAGGCACGGCCCGCGAGCGGCGACCAGGCTAAAGACTGAGCGAAGCGGCCGCCGCCCAGGCGGCCGTCATGTCATGGTGTCGCGGGTACCCTCGCGCGTTGGCTCCAAGACTTCCGCGCTTGCCGCGCCATGCCGGTAAACCGCCACCGCGTCGCGGCGGCTTTGCGCATTCAGTTTGCGTAGAATCTGCTGGACCTGCGTTTTCACGGTCCATTCGCTCTTGTTCAGAATGCGCGCGATCTCCCAGTTGGTCTTGCCTTCACGCAGCCAGCGGAATACCCGCTGTTCGGCCGGAGTAAGCAGCGGTGAGACCGCCTCGGGGTCCGGCTTACGCTGATGCTGATGCGCAGCGCCCACAGCCGTCGCGTCATGCCAGGCCAGTATCGCGTGATGCAGGCGGCCGGCGATGTAGTCGGCCCGCGCATCCGCATCCGCTTCCGTTTCCTGTGCCGCACGGCGAACGTTGAACAGCGCGAAATACGTCGCCACCGCCCGCTGCGCGTCGACATAGCCGTGCAGCAGCACGTTGCGCAAGCCGAACCGGCTGAGCAGCACAGCCGCTGCGCCGTGCCTGCCCGCTTCGACGTATTGCGGCCGGCGCATCAGCAGCCAGTGCGACAGCACCGGACAGCCAACCTCCGCCTGTTCGGTCACCTCGCGTAGATACTGCGCGGGCAGATCGACCGCAAGCGATTCGAGAATCCTGACGCCGAGCGTGCATTTCGTGGCGATGCCGAACACAGCGCCGTCGTAAGGCATCAGCCCGGGCAACCAGCTGCCGACCCATCGCGCGAAATCGTCGCGACTCGCGATTGCGCTGCAGTTGTCGTCTTCCATCGCATCCCCCTCGAACACACTGACCTGGCGTCGGCCTGAAGCCCAGACATTCTGCGGTGTATCGCAGCGCTGCCGAATCAGAAACGTCCCAATGAGGATGTCGAATCGTCGCATCGTTCAGGTCGACGAGCCCGCTATGCGCTGCTTTGCCAATACTCCGGGCGGAGTATGGCCATCACCTGGACCTCAGCCGAAACTACTCCGGCTCCAGATTCCGTTGACCCGTGTGAGAGGCATGCATGGACCGTGGCCCGCAATCTTTCGCATCCCGTTTGATCGACCCCGCGCTGTTCGGCACGAACAACGACTACTTTCCGCATATCGACGCGATTCTCGGCCCGCGCGAATCTCGCTACTTCGGCAGCGGGTTCCAGCGCGTCCGGTACGGGGCGGCGGTCGCCGCATCCGAGCGCGGTCCGTCGCTTGCCGACGGATCGGTATGCGTGCGTTATCCGGTCAACTGGTCTGTCAAAGCGGCGCCGCGCCGGTTGCGGCCTCACCTGTCGACGATCGATGCAGTGTATCTGGGCACCGCACTGTCGGAATGGGCATTGCATTTTGCGTTCGCTGCGCCGCTACGCCATCCCACACCGCTGATCACTCATTGCGAGCTCAAGAGCGGCGCCGCGCCAGACGAAAACCTCGAAGCACTACCCTTCACGCTGCGCAGCATCGGCACCGCACCGAACAAGGACCGCGCTTCCCCCTACGGCCTGAACACGTCGTTGCAACTGCGCATCGGCGCGATGCAGCTGGAGGTAGAAATCGCGCATAACGCTGTATTCGAATATGGCAACACCACGCGGCAACCCGACCCGCTCGCTTCGCAAGGCCCGCAAGCGCAAGCCTGCCGGCTCGCCACCGAGGGCGCGCACCAGATCGACCTGCAACACGTGCTGCTCGACCGCGCGGGCCTGCGGGCTTGTGCGGAGATACGGTTCGGGCAGGCAGCGCCAGGCTACCGGCTGCTGTCGTATGTCGAGTTCGCGCTGGCCAGTGCGCAGCTCGCGCAGGCGATCATCTATCGAACCGACCGCATCCAGCGCGCACACAGCAATACGCTGTGGATGCGCGACTTCAGGATTGCCGCCGCGGCGCATTGCGGAGTCAGCGAACCGCAACTGATCGAATTGCGCACGCTCAACCACAAGCGGCAAACCATCGGCGGCGACGCGTGGTCGGTGTACCGTTTCTCGTGCCGCCTCGGTCCGCTGGGTGCGACCTTCACGTTTGCGCACCGGCTCGAAGGTGTGCAAGCCGCAGCTGATGCCACGGAGCGCAACTAATGCGCGTCGTCATCTCCGGCACCTACTCCACCGGCAAGACCACGCTCACCGATGCGCTGGCCTATCTGACCGGCATCCGCCGCACTCACGCGCGCACGATGCGGGAGATCCTGCCCGATGCGCTGCCCGGCAAGGTTCTCGAGCAATGCAGTCTGGCCGAGCTGATGGAACTCTGCCTGTGGCGCTTCAAGGAACGCGTCGCAGCGGAACAGGCATGCGGCAGCTCATTCATTTCCGACGGCTCGTGCCTGCATGAATGGATCTACGCGCGTGCGCGTCTGGATACCGGCGTCAACCCCGCACACGGCCCGGTTACGCGCAGCTTGCTGCACGCCACGCAGACGGGTGCGCGACGCACCTACCGGCGGGTCTTCGACCGGCTCATCCATGCGGTCGAAGCACACGCGAAGTCTGCGTATGACGAGGTCGTGCATTTGCCAATCGAGTTTCCGTTGCGCGACGACGGACATCGTCCGGTATCCGAGTCGTTCCGGCGGCTGACCGAGCAAATGCTGCTCGATACGCTGCAACGTCTGCGCATTCCGGTGCACGTGGTCAGCGGCACAGTCGAGGCGCGGCTCGCACAGATCGTCGACCGTTACGGATGGTCGACGGCGCGCAGTGTCGCGGAAGCGCTTGCGCTCGCGCAGCAGAACTCGCTGCGCGTCGAGCGTGAGGCACAGCAAAAGCATGCTGCCTGGCGACGCGAGATGAACTGGCCAAGCCGGGCACTGCACCGGTTAAGCAGGCTGTGACGCCGTCACCGCATCCGCACGCGCCGGGTATTCACGCATTCATTCACCGTTTCTGACAAGGAGCCGTTTCATGCCCAAAGTGGCGATCGTTTTTCAAAGCAACAATGGCCATACCGCCGTGCTCGCTGAAGCAGTCCGCCGAGGCGCCCTTTCGGTGGCCGGCACCGAGGCCACGCTGATTCCCGTCAGCAAGGCAGACGACCATGCACAGCAACTCGACGCCGCCGACGCGATCGTATTCGGCGCGCCCACCTTTATGGGCAACGTGCCGGCCGAGTTCAAGCAGTTCATGGACTCCACCGCCAGCGTGTGGATCAGACAGGGCTGGCGTAACAAGGTCGCCGCGGGCTTCACCTGCTCGGCGTGCTGGAGCGGCGACAAGCTGAATACGCTGATGCAGATGGCGGTCTTCGCCGCGCAGCATTCGATGCTGTGGGCGCCGCTCGGCATGATGCCGGGCAACTACACCAGCACCGGCTCACCGAGCGATCTGAACCGGGTCGGCGGGTTTCTCGGCGCGATGGCGCAAGCCAATGCCGACGAGGGCACGGACGTCGCACCGCCGCAAGCGGACCGCGATACGGCCCAGCATCTCGGCAAACAGGTTGCGGAGATCGTGCATCGGTTCACTTATGGGTCGCGCTGACGCGTGATTTGGGTGCGTGATTTGGGCGCGTGATTTGCGTGGATCTGAGCGCTTGACGCTGTGTGGCATGACCGCGTGTAACGGGCCTGGTGCCGCCGGCGGACAAGGCAGAACGCAAATCGACGGTGGAGACGGAGCGCGCGCCGACGCGCTCCCCGTCTCACACGTCACTCGACCGCTCACTCCACCGACTTCACCATATCCTCGATCACCTTCTTCGCGTCGCCGAACACCATCATCGTCTTGTCCATATAGAACAGGTCGTTGTCGAGCCCCGCGTAGCCCGCCGCCATCGAGCGCTTGTTGACGATCACCGTGCGCGCCTTGTACGCCTCGATGATCGGCATGCCCGCGATCGGCGATTTCGGATCGTTCTTGGCCGCCGGGTTCACCACGTCGTTTGCACCCAGCACCAGCACCACGTCGGTCTGGCCGAACTCGTTGTTGATGTCGTCCATCTCGAACACGAGGTCGTACGGCACTTCGGCTTCCGCCAGCAGCACGTTCATATGCCCGGGCATGCGGCCGGCCACCGGGTGAATCGCGTAACGCACGTCGATGCCCTTTTCCACCAGCTTGTCGGTCAGTTCCTTTAACGCATGCTGCGCGCGCGCCACCGCCAGGCCGTAGCCCGGCACGATCACCACCGACTCCGCATTGCCCAGCATGAACGACGCGTCCTCGGCGGAGCCCGACTTCACCGGCCGTTGCTCCTGCGCGCCGCCCGCCGCGGCTGCCCCTGCTTCCGCGCCGAAGCCACCTAACAGCACGTTGAAGAACGAGCGGTTCATCGCATGGCACATGATGTACGACAGGATCGCCCCCGACGAGCCCACCAGCGAGCCCGCGATGATCAGCATCGCGTTGTTCAGCGAGAAGCCGATGCCCGCCGCCGCCCAGCCGGAGTACGAGTTCAGCATCGACACCACCACCGGCATGTCCGCGCCGCCGATCGGGATGATGATCAGCACGCCCAGCACGAACGCGATCAACGTCATGATGATGAACGGCAGCCACGACTGCGTCAGAAAGAACAGCACGCCGAAGCCGATCATCGCCAGTGCGAGCAGCAGGTTGATCATGTGCTGGCCGGCGTACACCACCGGCGCGCCCTGGAACAGCCGGAACTTGTACTTGCCCGACAGCTTGCCGAACGCGATCACCGAACCGGAGAACGTGATCGCGCCGACGAAGGTGCCGATAAACAGCTCGATGCGGTTGCCGTACGGCAGGAAGTTCGGGTACGGCGCGTCCTCGGCACCCAGACCGAACGCAGCCGGCTCCGATACCACTGCATAGGCGATGCACACCGCCGCCAGACCGATCAGCGAGTGCATCGCGGCGACCAGCTCGGGCATCTTGGTCATCTCGACGCGCGCGGCAACCAGCGCGCCGATCGCGCCGCCCACCACCAGCCCGGCGAGCAGCAGGCCGAGACCGAGCGTCAGGTCCGAGCCCAGCAGCGCCGCCTGCTTGACGATCAGCGCGATGGTCGTGAGGATCGCGATCGCCATGCCGACCATGCCGAACAGGTTGCCCGCGCGCGCGCTCTTCGGATTCGACAGGCCTTTGAGCGCCTGGATGAAGCACACCGATGCGACCAGGTACAGCAGCGTAACGACGTTCATGCTCATTTACGCGCCCTCCTTGTTGCCGGCCGGGCCCGCGAGCTTTTTCGGTTCTTTTTTCCTGAACATCTCGAGCATGCGTCTCGTGACCAGAAAACCGCCGAACACGTTGACCGCGGCGAGCGCCACGGCCACCGTGCCGAAGAACTTGCCGGTGCCGCCCACCGTCAGCCCGACCGCCAGCATCGCGCCGACGATCACGATCGCCGAGATCGCATTGGTCACCGCCATCAGCGGCGTGTGCAGCGCTGGCGTAACGTTCCAGACGACGTGGTAGCCGACATAGATCGCCAGCACGAAGATGATCAGGTTGATCACAGTGTGATTGATGACTTCCATCGCCATTTCTCCTTGTGCGTGGCCTCAGCCTTTGCGCGCGAGTTCGCCGTCGCGCGTGAGCAGCGTGGCCGCGACGATGTCGTCGGCCAGATCGATGTTCAGCGCCCCTTCCTTCGTGACGATCAGCTTGACGAAATCGAGCAGGTTGCGCGCGTACAGCGACGACGCGTCGGCCGGCACCATCGCCGCGAGATTCGTATAGCCGGCGATCGTCACGCCGTGTCGGGTCACGACCTGGTCGGTCTCGGTAAGCGGACAGTTGCCGCCGCGGCGGCCTTCCGTTTCGGCGCCGCGGCCCGCGGCCAGGTCGATCAGCACCGAGCCCGGCTTCATCGCCGCGACCGTTTCAGCCGAGATCAGCATCGGCGCGGCGCGGCCCGGAATCAGCGCGGTCGTGATCACGATGTCGGCCTGCTTCGCGCGCTCGTGCACCAGCGCCGCCTGGCGCGTCAGCCACGACGGCGGCATCGGCCGCGCGTAGCCGCCAACGCCTTGCGCGGCTTCGCGTTCCTCGTCGGTCTCGTACGGCACGTCGAGAAATTTGGCGCCCAGCGATTCGATCTGCTCTTTCACTGCCGGACGCACGTCGGAGGCCTCGATCACAGCGCCGAGGCGCCGCGCGGTGGCGATCGCCTGCAGGCCGGCGACACCGGCGCCGAGGATCAGCACGCGCGCGGCTTTCACGGTGCCGGCGGCGGTCATCAGCATCGGCATAAAGCGCGGGTACAGGTCGGCGGCCAGCAGCACCGCCTTGTACCCGGCGATGTTCGCCTGCGACGACAGCACGTCGAGGCTCTGCGCGCGCGTGGTGCGCGGCGCGGCCTCCAGCGCGAAGGACGTGACGCCGGCGGCGGCGAGGCGCGCGGCGTTCGCGGCATTGAACGGGTCGAGCATGCCGACCAGCGTCGCGCCGCGCTTCAGCAGCGGCAGTTCGGCTTCGGTCGGCGCCTGGACCTTCAGCACCAGGTCGGCGGAAAAGGCAGCGGCGACGTCGGCCAGCTGCGCACCGGCCGCGGCAAAGGCTTCGTCCGGGAAGCTGGCGCGCGTGCCGGCGCCCGCCTGCACCGTCACCTGGTGGCCCTGCGACAGGTATTTCTTCACCGTCTCGGGCGTCGCGGCCACGCGGGTCTCGTAGGCGCGTGTCTCGGCTGGCACTCCGATGTGCATCGTGAACTCCTCCTCGACCTTCTTCCTTCTTGTTTGACGGATTCGCCGACGAGGGCACGCCGGCTTGCAAATGCAACGGCTACCGCGTCACTTTAACCAAATCCCGCGCCCAAATCGATATTTGCGCCAGATCCCTGTCCCAGCCCGGTTCCGGCCGGCCCGGCCGAGCCCGCCGACGCGCCCCGGCCCCGTGCTATCGGGCGGCCAAAGCTCATAACCGGTAAAATGCTGGCCCATGAAACCGGAAACCTGGGCTCCGCATGTGACGGTCGCCGCCGTCGTCGAACGCGACGGGCGCTTTCTCGTCGTCGAGGAAGAAACGCCGGCCGGCCTGCGGCTCAACCAGCCGGCCGGGCACCTCGAGCGCGGCGAAACGCTCGGCGAGGCGGTCGCCCGCGAAACCCTCGAGGAAACCGCGCATCCGTTCACGCCCGTGGCGCTGATCGGCGTCTATATGACGCACTTCGGCCGACCGGACAGCGAAGGCGTCACGTACGTGCGTTTTACCTACTGCGGCAAGGTCGGCGACGCGCAAAACCGCGCGCTCGACCCGGACATCGTCCGCACGCTGTGGATGACTGCCGACGAGTTGCGCGCCTGTCCCGAACGGCATCGTTCGCCACTCGTGATGCGCTCCGTCGACGATTACCTCGCGGGCCGGCGTTTTCCGCTCGACTTCGTGCACACGCATTCGGTCGGGCCTCCCCGATAAAGAAGTCAGGCACAAGCATGAGCAAGCAGAAAGTAGTGGTAGGCATGTCGGGCGGCGTCGATTCGTCGGTCACCGCATGGCTGCTTAAAGAACAGGGTTATGACGTGGTCGGCCTTTTCATGAAGAACTGGGAAGACGACGACGACGGCGAATACTGTTCGACGCGGCAAGACTGGATCGACGTGGTGTCGGTGGCCGATCTGATCGGCATCGACGTCGAAGCGGTCAATTTTGCCGCCGAATACAAAGACCGCGTGTTCGCCGAATTCCTGCGCGAATACTCGGCCGGCCGCACGCCGAACCCCGACGTGCTGTGCAACGCCGAAATCAAGTTCAAGGCCTTCCTCGACCACGCGATGTCGCTCGGCGCGCAAACCATCGCAACCGGTCATTACGCGCGCGTGCGCGAGCGGGATGGCCGCTTCGAGCTGCTGAAGGCGAAGGACCACACCAAAGACCAGTCGTACTTTTTGCACCGGCTCAACCAGGCGCAGCTTTCCAAAACGCTGTTTCCGCTCGGCGAGATTCCGAAGACCAAAGTGCGCGAAATCGCCGAGCAGATCGGCCTGCCGAATGCGAAAAAGAAAGATTCGACCGGCATCTGCTTTATCGGCGAGCGGCCGTTCCGCGACTTTCTGAACCGCTATTTGCCGACTAAACCCGGCCCGATGAAAACCACCGACGGCAAGACCGTCGGCGAACACATCGGCCTGGCGTTCTACACGTTCGGGCAGCGCAAGGGCATCGGCCTCGGCGGTAGCAAGGAAGGCAGCGGTGAACCGTGGTTCGTCGCGGGCAAGGACATTCCTTCGAACACGTTGTTCGTCGCGCAGGGCCACGATCATCCGTGGCTGCTCAGTGAAACGCTGACCGCCGGCAACACCAGCTGGGTGGCCGGACACGCGCCCGCCGAAGGCTTTGCCTGCGGCGCCAAGACGCGCTACCGGCAAGCGGACGCGGCGTGCCGCTTCGCCAGCGCCGACGCCGCGCCGGGCCTCTTTTCGCTGCACTTCGACGAAGCCCAATGGGCTGTCACACCGGGGCAATCCGCGGTGCTCTACGATGGCGACGTCTGTCTTGGCGGCGGCATCATCGAACATGCGGCAACCGCGCAGTCCGCGGTCGCCGATGCGCGACACGCGGCGCTCGCGGTGCGCTGAGCAACCGCGCACCGGGCGGCACGAGGCACACGCAAAGCAGTCTTTCCGTCACCCACCCGCAGCGAATTCCGTCCGCATCGAAACGGGCGATCCCGCTGCGGTGAACTCAAAAAAGCAACGGAGTCCCCATGTTTTCTCGACGTTATCTGGCGATGTGGTGCGCGGCGCTGCTCGCGGCCGCCTGCGTGGCGCTGGCGGCGCTCGACCGCATCTCATGGCTGTGGCTGATCGTGCCGGGCTTGCTGGTTGCGCTCGGCGCTTGGGACCTGTTGCAACTGCGTCACGCGATCCTGCGCAACTACCCGCTGTGGGGCCACTTCCGCTTCATGTTCGAGTTCATCCGGCCGGAGATCCGCCAGTATTTCTTCGAAGACGACACCGAAGAGAAACCGTTCTCGCGCGCGCAGCGCAGCATCGTCTACCAGCGCGCGAAAAACGAAACCGACAGCCGCCCGTACGGTACCGAGATCGACGTAAAGGCGGTCGGCCATGAATGGATCAGCCATTCGCTCGCGCCGACCCGGATCGACAACCACGATTTCCGCATCGTCGTCGGCGGCACGCGTGCGCAGCCTTATTCGATGTCGATCTTCAATATTTCGGCGATGAGCTTCGGCTCGCTGTCGGCGAACGCGATCCGCGCGCTGAACCTGGGCGCGAAGAAAGGCAATTTCGCACACGACACCGGCGAAGGCTCGATGTCGAAGTATCACCGCGAGCATGGCGGCGACATCGTCTGGGAAATCGCGTCGGGCTACTTCGGTTGCCGCAACGACGACGGTAGCTTCAATGCCGACAAGTTCGCGGCCCAGGCACGCGAACCGCAGGTGAAGATGATCGAGATCAAGCTGTCGCAAGGCGCGAAGCCGGGCCACGGCGGCGTGCTGCCGGCCGCGAAGATCACGCCGGAAATCGCCGAGACGCGTGGCGTGCCGATGGGCCGCGACTGCATCTCGCCGGCGACGCATGCGGAATTCTCG
>Ga0310813_10002613_pt1 | contig 10904 bp, 9 predicted proteins | sample YN3metagenome_FD_203086 | JGI IMG/M metagenome (GOLD analysis project Ga0310813, IMG submission 203086) | Soil microbial communities from experimental microcosm in Duke University, North Carolina, United States - YN3 | ecosystem: Engineered > Artificial ecosystem > Soil microcosm > Unclassified ... | reverse complement strand
CGGGGGAGCGCCGCCTGATTCGCCGGCTGCGCACGCCGGCCGCGGTCCAGGCGTTTCTCAACGGCCTGCCCTACAACACCGAACCACCCCCGGGCCCGCCCACCCTGCGATCGTTCCGAGGGGTCGTGCGGCACGGCACCGCCCATTGCCTCGAGGCCGCGCTCTTTGCCGTGGTGGTCCTGGAGCAGCACGGGTTCGCGCCGCAGGTGATGAGCCTCGAGTCCATCGACGGCCTCGATCACGTGATCTTCATCTATCAACGGGCGGGCCGGTGGGGCTCGGTGGCGCGCTCGCGCGATCCGGGCCTGCACGGCCGCAAGCCGGTGTTTGCGACGCCGCGCGCCCTTGCCCTGAGCTACTGGGATCCGTACATCGACTTCTTCGGGCGGATCAAAGGCTATGCGGTCGTCGATCTCCGCGTGCTCGGCAACTATGATTGGCGGTTGTCGGAGAAGAACGTCTGGAGAGTCGAGAACCTGCTGCTCGAATGGCCGCATCGGAAGATTGCACCGGCACCCGCGCGCGAGCGCTACTGGCGCAGGCGCTATCGCGAGTTCCGCGCGACGCACGACTACAAGCCGTGGAAGTACTATCCTCGCCGCGATCGCTGGACGGAATTACCGGCCGACATTCGCAGACAGGGTTGATGCCTAGTCCAGGTCGAAATCGCGCAGCGGCTTTGACACAGGCTCCTCCTTCGCCTGTCGGAGCGCTTCCTCGAAGCGCTTAGCGAGCGCATCACCACGCGTCTTTTCCGCTTCGACGGACTGCTCGAACAGCGCCTCGCGACGGCGCGCTTCCTCGGCCAGAATGCGCGACGCTTCGGAGAGCTCCGGCTTGTCGCCGCGTTCCGGCTCCTTGTGCGAGATCACGCGTCCGAGGTTCTTGTCGATGACGAGCGTCGCGCTGCAGCAGGGGCACTGCACCTCAATCTCGCTTGTCAGCTTCGCCATAGGCAGTATTCTAGTTTGGTTGGTAGTTGGTAGTTGGTGGTTGGTCGTTGGCGGTTCAAACCACTAACCACGAACCACCAGCCACCAACTGATGACCGATACCCATTGGCGAACCCTTCGCGTCGCCACCTACAACGTCCATCGCTGCCGCGGCATGGACGGTCGTACGATCCCCTCGCGTGTGGCCGAGGTTATCCGCTCCATCGAACCCGATGTCATCGCGCTGCAGGAAGTGATTGGCGGCGGTCCCAGTTCGTCCGGACAGGCGGAGGAGCTCGGCGCCCAGCTCGGCATGGGTTGGGTCATGGCCGCTACTCGCCACCTGCGCGGCTGCCTCTTCGGCAACGTCGTCCTCAGCCGCCATCCAATTACGCATCACGCGCAGTACGACCTCTCGTGGAAGACATGCGAGCCACGCTGCTGTCAGCGCGTGGACATCGCCTTCGGCGAAGACACGCTGCATCTGTACAACGTGCACCTCGGCACCGCGTTCCTGGAACGCCGTTATCAAGCCGGACGGCTGAGCACCATCGTTCACGACCGCCGCATCGCGCAGCCGAAGGTTGTGCTCGGCGACTTCAACGAGTGGATGAAAGGACTGGCGACCGCGATGCTGAGCGAGCGGCTGCAGAGCATCGACCTGCGATCGCATCTGCGGCGCAGGCGAACGTATCCCGGCATCCTGCCGGTGTTACACCTCGATCACATTTATTACGACGGCCAGGTGGAAGTGGTGAAGCTGGAATTGCCGCGGACGCGGCTGTCGCTGATGGCGTCGGATCATCTGCCGCTCGTCGCGGACTTGAAGATCCGGTTCCGCTGACTAACCTTCCTCCTCGAACTCCTCTTCCTCCAACGGAAGCAAGCGTGTCGGCGGGCGTAGCGCCTCGCGATAGTCGTAGACCGGCAGGTTGCGCACGTGCAGCGGAATGACGCAGCCCGGTCCCTTCTGTTCGACCACCACGGCGACAGGGCTTCCCTCCACGCCCTCGCGGAACGCGATCCTGCAGCCGCAGGCAAGACGGGCGTGAGTGAATCCCTTCAACATGTGCGAATGATACTACAAGGCCGACCTGAAGATCGGCCTCTACGATGCTACAGCAGCGCCTTGATTTCCTGTTCGAACTGTTCTTTCGACGCGATGCCTGAATGCTTCTTCGCGATCTTGCCGTCGCGGTCGATGAACACCGTCACCGGAATGCCCCACAGCGGCCCGAACGCGTCCTGCACATCGTCGCGCCCGGCACCCACGAGCACCGGGTAGTTCATGTGCATCTGCGAGGCGTAGGGCTTCAGCTTTTCGATCGGGTCGTCAACCGAGATACCGAGAATGACAACGTCCTTCCCGGCTTCGCCATATTGCTTGTTCAATTCGACCAGCGACGGAATCTCGGCGCGGCACGGTCCGCACCACGTCGCCCAGAAATTCATCACGATCGGCTTGCCCTTGAAGGACGCGAGCTTCACGTCGACACCGTTCATGTCCTTGAGCGTGAAGTTGAGCGGCGCAGATTTGCCGGCGGCTTTCGCGTCGGCGGCAGCATCCTCCTCGGCGGTGTTCGGGGAGCCGGTGAGGTTCGACTTCGTTCCCGCGGCGGGCGGCGACGCCGGATTGTCGGCCCCAGGGGCGAGCATCACGATAAGGATTGCAATGGCAACGGCGGCCATCGCGATGAAGACCGCGACCTTGCTTGGCTGCCGTTGGGGCACTTCCGGCTCGGCAACAGGGAGCGGGAGGTCCTGACCGACTGGCTGCTCTGTGTCCATCACTACCCTCAATTTTAGCGCTATCGCGCCTGATCGCTTACGTATTCAGCCGCTTTTGCGACCGACTGTTCAGGACCCTGGGTAATCAGCACAAAGGTGTTTCCGCCACGCGACCAGATGCGCGTATGGTGGCCGAAAGCGTCCAGCTCGGCAGGGGCGCGCGTCTCTCCTTCGAGCACGAACAACGAAATATCGTGACCGTTCGCTTCGTACATCAGGTGTGGAATGCGGCCGTCGGCATACAGGCAGGTGCGCGCGTTCAGCAGGTCCACTTCCCCGCCGGATGACGGCGGGACGTGCATGTCGATCCCGAAGCGATCATGCAGCATCTGCTGCGCCGCCGCCGCATCCATCTTCTTTCCGTCCTCGGGACGGAACAGTCCGAAACACTTGACGTGATCGGCCGTTAGCTGTGCAGCAAGGAGGGCGTCGGAATGGCGGGTGACGATGGAAACGAGAGCGCCGACAAGCAGGATGAGCAGTGCGGCGATAGCGAAGCGCAGCGATGGTCTCGACCAGAGGTGTGCGCCCCGGGTGCCGTGGGACGCGGCCTGACATCGCGCGCGTAGATCCGGCGGAAGCGGTTCGGCGCCACGCAGCCGGTCCGCGCATTTGCGCAGCAACTGACGCGCACCGCACTCTTTGCCGGCGATGACACGGCACGGCGGGCACGCATCGAGATGACGCTGCACTTCGGCGCGCTGCACGTCGGGCAGCGTGCCGTCGGCATACTGGGTGAGCATGTCGCAGATGCGGCGACAGTTCGGTTTCACCGCCCGCCTCCTGCCGCGGGAACCGGCATGGCGGGTGTGACCGGCGCGGACAGCTTCTCGAACAGCATGCGGCGTCCTCGTGAAATGCGCGACATCACGGTTCCTATCGGCACATTCAACATCTCGGCGATCTCGGCATACGTGAATTCCTCGACGTCGCGCAGCCAGACAGCCTGCCGGAACGCGTCGGGCAGATCGTCGAGCGCCGCCTGCAGGTCCGCATCGAGCGTGCTCCGCATCAGGATGCGTTCCGGCGTTTCGACGGGCTCGCCTGGCCCTGGCCCGGCTGCGGCCAAATCTACCTGATCGCTGTCCACCTCGACTGCATCGCGGCTCGCGTCGCGCAGGCGATTCCTCCACGTGTTGTGGAGGATGGTATACAGCCACGCACGCAGGTTCGTCCCGCGTTTGAACTGCCCGGCGTGGCGAAACGCCTTCACGTACGTGTCCTGTACGAGATCCTCCGCGTCGGCGCGGTTCCGCGTCAGCCGCATCGCCGTCGCGAACAGCGGCTCGAGAAACTGCAGCGCCTCGGCGGAAAGGTCTTCCGCATCCGACGGGGCTTGTGATGGTCGGCCGAACATCGGATCGTGGGCCCGTAGACGTAACCCGCGGCGGGCCTGTTTTATTCCTGTTTCAGTGTACGCCGCCCTGAGTGGACAAACGTCGTAACCCGGGTCCGGTCACGCACGATTCTCCGTCATTTTTCGACTGACCTCGTCGGTACACGGCTTGCTCGCGTGCGACCATTCGCGTCGCTCTTTGCGATAACATGCCCACTCGTGCTCGTGCCTAGTCATGCGAGGAGAATCTCAATGAGGGCAGCGCTGGCAATCGTGGCCGCCGCCATCGTCTTCGCGCCGCTCGAGGCGGCCGCGCAGACGCCGATGGTTCCCTACTTCGGTAAGAACCAGATTCGATATACGAACTTCCGGTGGAATATCTACACCACCGATCACTTCGAGATTTACTACTACCCCGAGGAAGAACAGCATCTCGAACGCGTTGCCAGCTACGCGGAGAGCGCGTATCAGCACGTCAGCTCCGACCTCAAGCACGACCTCGCCTTCAAGGTGCCGCTCATCATCTTCAAGACGAGCAGCGAGTTTCAGCAGGAGAACGTCATCCCCGGTGCGGCGGTCGAAGGTGTCGCGGCGTTTGCCGAACCCGAACGCGATCGGATGCTGCTGCCGCTCGACGAGCCGCCCGATCTCCTCTACCGCACGATGACGCACGAACTGACGCACATCTTCCAGTTCGACATCATTCCGACGTCGCTCATCCGTCGCAATCTGCCGCTCTGGTTGAACGAAGGCGGCGCCGACTACGAGGCAGGCTACTGGGATCCCCTCGACATCATGACGGTGCGCGACGCGGCAGTCGCCGACATCGTGCCGAAGATGAGCGAGATGGAAGGCTACGGTGGCTTCAACAATCCGCGCCTGATTTACAACCTCGGTCACGCCTGCTACGAGTTCATGGAATCGCGCTGGGGCAAGGAAGGCGTACGGCAGTTCCTCTTCGCGCTGCGCAAGTCGGTCATCGGCGGCGGCGATGACGCCTACGAAGAAGCGTTCAAGATCAAGGGCGACGAGTTCGATCAGCAGTTCGACAAGTACCTGAAGGAGCGCTTCAAGCCGTTCCGCGACAAGGAGCGTCCCGCGGACTACGGACGCAATCTCGCGCCGAACGCCGAGAAAACCGCATTCAGTCAGGCGGTATCCGCGGAACCGTCACCTTCGGGCGATCTCATCGCGGTCGCCAGCGGCAATCGCAAGGATGGGGAGCTCGACATCATTCTCGTCTCCGCGAAGGACGGCGCGGTCATTCGCAACCTGACGAACGGATTCGATCAGGACAAGGGGTGGGAATACATCGCGCCGCCCGGCGGACGTTTCAACCGCGTCCCCTGGATGTCGTGGGCGCCGAACGGCGACCGCATCGCCTATTTCGTCCGCCGAGAGAAGACGCGCACGCTCGTCATCCAGAACGTCCTGACGCGCAAGGTCGAAGAGAAGATCGCCATCAACACGGTCGACGATCCGGAGTCGCCGGATTTCTCCCCCGACGGCAAGAAAGTGGTCTTCGCGGGCCTGCAGGGCGCCGTCGGCGACCTGTTCGTTCTCGACCTCGACACGAAGCAGATCACCAACATCACGAAGGACAACTTCGCGGATTCCGGTCCCACCTGGGCGCCTGATGGCAAATCCATCGTGTATCTCGCTCGCGTCAGCGGGAACGAAAAGTTGTTCAGGATCGATACGACGACCGGGACGAAGACGCAGATCACGTTTGGCACACATGACGATGCGGCGGCCCAGTTCCTCGACAGCGACACCCTGGTGTTCTCGTCGACGGCCACCGATCCGAATCAGCCGATCGATCCCGACGTCGCGCGCAACGGCAACATCTTCAACATCTGGACGCTCAACCTGAAGAACGGCGAGCTGCGTCAGTACACCGACGCCGTTGGCGGCAACGTCTCGCCCATCGTTCTGCATCAGGGCGACAACCGCTCGCAGATTGCGTTCGTCAGCTACTACAAGGGTGACTACGAGCTGCACACGCTCGAGCGGCGCGATCCGATCATCACGGCGTCCACGTCCGACTTCGGAGCGCCCGGACCAATCATCGACTTCCAGGCGCCGCTCACCCACACGCTCATCGCCGCCAACAAGCGGAAGAAGGGAACGTTCGAGAAGCTGTTTCTCGACGGCCGTCCGCCGGTGAACGTGGGCGTCACCAGTGGTGGCAATGTGTTCGGCGGCTCCGCGGTGACCTTCAGCGATGTGCTCGGCGACAAGCAGTTCAATCTGTACGCGCAGTCGATTTCGCAATACCGCACGCTGTCGTTCTCATACATCAACCTGTCGCGCCGCTTCAACTACGCGGTGCAGGCGTACTCACAGACGCTGTTCTTCTACGGGCAGCTGCAGAACGTCTTCTACGATCCGATCTACAGCGGAATCATCGATCGCGATCTGGCGCAGGCGACGAGCACGATTCAGGGCGGATCGGTGTTCGGGATCTACCCGTTCAACCGCTACCGCCGCATCGAGTTGAGTGGCGGCGTGCTGCAGTACAGGCAGTCGTTCAACGATCCGACGCTGCAGCAGAACTCGAACGACTATCAGCAGGCGGTGTTCGGGCGGAATCTCTTCCAGAACGCCACGTTCCTGCCGCTCGGTGCAAGCTTCGTGGAGGAAACGACGATCTTCCGGGAGTTCGGTCCGCTCTCCGGCCGCACCATGCGGTTGTCGTACGAAATGTCGCCGTCGTTCGGCGGCCTGAGCTCGCGTCAGACGCTGGATGGCGACATCCGCAAGTACACGCGTATCGGCAGCACGGGGCTGCTGGCGATGCGGCTGCGCGGGTTCCGCAGCTGGGGCGACGTCCCCGACTTCATCTACTTCGGGGGCAACTCCGAGCTGCGCGGCTACGACTATCTGCAGTTCATCGGCTCGCACACCGCGTTTGCCAACGTCGAGCTGCGCTTTCCATTTATCGAAGCGATGCTGACGCCGCTCGGCGTGCTCGGCGGCGTGCGCGGCGTTTTCTTCGCCGGCATGGGCGGCTCTTACTTCAGCGGCCAGTCGTCATCGTCGGGGGCATGCAACACGAATCTCGGCTCGCTGACACTGCAGGGCGCGCAGAGCGGAACATTCGAAACCACACGCGTCGGATCGTTCACGTGGTTGAAGCGCGGCACCTCAATCGAGTGTCCGATTACCTTCGACGAGCGAACCGGTTTGCCCGTTCTTGGCAAGCCCGTGCCGGTCAGCGGGTTGCGGCTCGTCGATTCGCGCGCGTCGTACGGTCTCGGCCTCGAGACCTTCATGCTCGGCTTCCCCGTGCACTTCGACTGGTCGTGGCGCACGCTCCTGAATCGGGATTGGGAGGACGTACTCTTCGCATCCGAAGGCGGCAGCTCGCAATTCCGCAAGCCACGATTCGCGCTGTGGATTGGATATGACTTCTAGCTGGTAGTTGGTAGTTCGTACTTGGTAGTTGATGAAGGGCCGGCCTGCGCCGGCCCTTCGCCTTTATGCGCCTGTTTCAGGTCGATGCCATCTTGAGCGAGCAGCGCGTGATACACCGGCACGGGCTGGAAGTGCCGCGAGATGGCGAGGCTAAGCATGTTGGCGACCATCAGCGGCACCAGAATCTGGTAATCCTGTGTTATCTCGAAAACCATGAACACCGACGTCATCGGGGCGCGGATGATCCCGGCAAAGAGCGTCCCCATGCCGACCAGCGCATAAGCCCCCGGATCCGCGGTTGGAAACGGGGCGTACGCATGAACGAGAACACCGATCGCACCGCCGGCCATCGCGCCGATGTACAGGCTCGGCGCGAAGATGCCGCCGGCGTTTCCTGACGAATACGACACGATCGTCGCGGCGAGTTTCAGCGCGCACAGCAGCACCATGCCGCGCAACAGCAGCTCGCCATTGAGCGCCTCGTCGACGTACTCGTAGCCCACGCCCATGATCGCGGGAAAATAAATCAGCAGGGCTCCGATCACGACACCGCCGATGGCTGGCTGAATGACGCGCGTCGCCGCCGGCAGCCGCAGGAACAGGCGTCGCAGCGCCAACAGGCCTTTACAGAATGCGAGCGAAACGACGCCGCCGACGACGCCGAGCACCGCGTAGGCGAACAGCTCGGCGGGGTGCACGAGACGGTAGGGCGGCACGCGGAACAGCGGCTCGTTACCGAGAATCGATCGTTCGACAATCACGGATGCCACTGACGCAACGACGGTCGAACCGAGCAGCGGCGCGTTGAGGTCGCCGATGATCTCCTCGAGCGCAAACAGCACTGCGGCGACGGGCGTGTTGAAGGCAGCGGCGAGCGCACCTGCGGCACCGACCGGGACCAGGTCCCGTACGCGGCCCGGCGGCAGCCGCACCCAGCGGCCGATGGTCGACGCCAGGCCGGCGCCGATCTGGACGGACGGTCCTTCCCTGCCCATCGAATGGCCTGAACCGATGCAGAGGACGCCCATCAGAAATTTCCCGAACGGCACGCGGGTGCGGATGAACCCGTCGGCAAGGTGATATGCCGCTTCGGTCTGTGGAACCCCGCTGCCGCGCACGTCCGGGAACACTTTGCTGAGCAGGATTCCGGTACCGATGCTGGCGACGATCGGCACCAGAAACAGGCGTACGGCTGACGGCGATAGGCCGAACAGCAGCCGATTGGTCTGTTCGATGGCGAGGGTAAACAACACGGCGCTGAGTCCCGCGATCACGCCGACGACGATCGTCAGCGCGATGAAGACACGATGTTCGCGCTGAAGCAGCTGCTGTGCGGTCGCCGACAGCTTCATGGAACGGCCGCGCCGTGCAGGCGTCCGATGACAAGCAGCGCACGGTCGATGGGCGTTCCATTGCCGCACGCTTCCAACGCCGTGTGCTCCCCTTCGTAGATCAGCGCGAGTCCGTCGTTGAGGGTGTCGGGATCGCTGCGGAGCGCGGTCTCCGACGTGAACCTCGCGATCTGCTCTGCCGCGGAGCGCACAGCATCGGCCGCGCGACCTATCGTCGCGCAGGCCGCAAGCCGCTGCTGCACGACCTGCAAATCGGCGCCGAGTCTCCGCTCGCGTTCGACGTTGGGAATCCGCCTGGCGAGCGGGTCGTTGACAGGAATCAGGCGTGCGATCTCGCTTTGTGGAGCCAGGCGGACCGCGCGGACGTACTGCTCTTCGGCACGCCCGAAATCCCCGGCTTCGGAAAAGAGATCGCCGAGCGCAACCGCGGAGTCCGCATCGGGCGCAGCGTCAGCGGCGGCCGCGAGCAGCTCGGATTGCGCTCGGGTTCGGTCGCCATGCGCAAGCAGGAATGCGACGAGCTGCAAGCGAACGTGTCGGCGCAAGTCCGCATCGGCAGCGGCCGCAGGAGCGTAGAGCGCGTTGCGGTAGTAGCGCACCGCGTCCGGCACGTCGCCGCGCGCTCCGGCAGTCTGCGCCAGCTCGAAGTTGATGTCCGCATCCTCCGGCGCAAACTCACGCAGTGCAAGGAGTGCGCGCTCGGCGGCATCCAGGTTGCCGCTCGTTTCGAGCGCCCGCGCCAGCGCCAGCGAATAGCGACGGTCGCTGCGATCCCTGGCCGTGGCGCGGCGGAAGTCCTCGGTGGCCGCGAGCGCATCGCCGCGCGTCAGAGCCGCCTGCCCACGGTTGTACCACTCCGCCGCATCGCGAACGCGCACCCTGCGCGTGTAAGTCGCGAACATGCGCGTGAGGAAGAAAACGCTTAACGCGATGCCGATGAGCGCGGCGAGTTGTGCAATCTCGTGCCTGAGCCGTGTGCGATCCATGCGCCGTCTTAGAACGATATCAAGACGGACGCCCTCGTCGTGACGCGATCAGTGCGCCATCGCTGCCGCGACGGCGGCGCCGAACGCACTCGGCGAAATAGTGCCGGCATTCATTTGCGCGAACGCATCCATTGCCTCTTGATTCCCCTGAATGGCGCCGATGAGCTGCTGCAGCTGCGGAGGCGGCGGCTCGAGCGTCGCCAGCATGCAGGTGAATTCATAGATCTGACCAACATACTCGTCCCGATCGCGCTGATACGCGCCCATCGCATCGTCGAAGAGGCGCTTCCCGGTCAGCACTTCGTCGACCGCCGCTGCGCAACGCTCGGCATCCCGAAACGCGTCGCTGATACCTTGCGCGGTAATCGGATCGCGGATATATCCGGCATCGCCGACCAGCGCCCACCCGGGTCCGTACGGCTTGCGAAAAATATTCGGAGTCACCGCGCCGAAGATCGGGGTCTCCCGTTTCGCCGCGCGAATGCGATCGGCAAACGACGGCACCAGATCGAACAGCGCGAGAAAATTTCCTTCGACATCCTTCTTGTTGGCCTCGAACTCGCTGAACGGCCACCCGCCGACCGTAACCGTGAGGCCATCATGCGTCGGAGCAACCGCAAAGCCGCGCAGCGGACGGATGTAGTTGTCCATGTGACCGTCGACCGGCAGATTGCTCCAGTATGTGTAGTACGCCGAAAGCAGCAACGGCTTCTCGTTGTACTGGGGCGGCTTCACGGCTTCGGCGAGCCGCGAGTACCGGCCATCTGCTCCAACGACGATGCGAGCGCGCTCCGTCACGGTGGCGCCACCGCTCGAACGTCCGCTGACACCCACCACCGCGTCATCTTCAAACAGAATGTCTTCGACGGTGAATCGCTCACGCACCTCGGCTCCGGCTTCGACGGCGGCGTCAACGAGGAGCTTGTCGAGCACGGTGCGCCGCGGACAATAGGCGACGGGCGAGTCGGGGGTACCCGGCGACCCCGAGATCCTGACCGGCCCGAAGTCGAACGTGTAGGTGTGCATGGGTGGACATCCGGTCGCGCGGAGGCGATCGAGCAAACCCCAGCGGGCGAGTGCGGCAACAGCGCGC
>Ga0310813_10002610_pt1 | contig 10907 bp, 10 predicted proteins | sample YN3metagenome_FD_203086 | JGI IMG/M metagenome (GOLD analysis project Ga0310813, IMG submission 203086) | Soil microbial communities from experimental microcosm in Duke University, North Carolina, United States - YN3 | ecosystem: Engineered > Artificial ecosystem > Soil microcosm > Unclassified... | reverse complement strand
CATGCCTACGCTCGCCGTGCCCGAGCTCGACGACACGGCTTCGTATTGGGCACGCGCCGCATTCTTTCAGCACGCGGAAGAGCTGTACGAGCTGCGCGGCAGCTATCCCAAGCGCCGCGAGGCCGGCGAGTCGAGCGTGCTCCTCGAGATCACGCCAATCGCGAAGAGCGACGACGTTCACGACGTCGTCGGCCGCGTGCAGGAGCGGGCGCAGCGGATCATCAAGTCGGAGCTCAAGCTCGAGTCGAAAGCGATCATCGGCTTCGCGATGACGCTGTCCGAGGTTTGCCAGAACATCATCGAGCACGCCGGCCAGGGCGGCTGGGTCGCCGTGCAGAGTTACAACTGGGCACGGCGGCTTGGAAGACGCGTCGTCGTCATCGCCGTGTGCGACGCCGGCCTCGGCTTCCGGAAATCACTGGAGTCCACACCCGGCCATGTACCTACAGACCGGTGGGACGACGCCGCCGCCCTCGAGGCCGCGGTGATTCGCGGGGTCAGCCGGTTCCGCGATCGCGGTCGCGGACAAGGTTTGGCCGGCACACGGAGTTATGTTGGACGGTGGAAGGGAAAGCTGTCGGTTCGGAGCGGCACGGCACGCATCTCGATCGTGCCCGGCTGGGACGACGACGTTCCGCTCGCCGAAGGACTGCCGGCATTCCCCGGAGCGCAGGTGCAAGTCATCATTCCCGAAGCCGCGTCGGACACGGAGGCTCGCTGAAGGATGATGCAACAACACATCGACATCAGTAGCGTACTGCGACAGACGCTCGCCTGCGACCTCTACTCGAATCTCGTCACGAGAAAGACGGGCGCCGCGGTGCGCGGACAGATCGAGCAGTTGCTCGGCGACGCACCGGCCGACGGGCGCGCGCTGACCGTGATCGACTTCTCGCACGTGTCGATGATCGACTTCTCCTGCGCGGATGAAGTCGTGGCCAAGCTGCTCCTTCGTTATTCCGACGAGGAGGCCACCGAGGTGTATTTCCTCTTCCGCGGTGTCACCGACGACCACTGGGACGCGATCGAAGCAGTGCTCGAGCGCCATGGCCTCGCCCTCGCCATGGAAAGCGGCGACGACGTACGTGTGGTCGGCGCGCTGAGCGACGGCGAGCGTCGCGCCTGGGAAGCGACGTACAGACTCGGCGACGCCGACGCCGACGGCGTCGCGGCCGAAATGGGGTCGAATGGCGCCGACGCGCGCGATGCGCTGGAGGCGCTCTGCCGCCGCCGACTCGTCATGCGCGTCAGCGGACGCTACGTCGCCGTCGGCGGCCCGCGGCACCATGGCTAGCGAGTCGCTCAATCGTCCGCTGCGCGTCGCCGACTTCATCGCGACTCGCTCCGGCGATGACGATCGCGGGCCCGCGGTTTTCATGCATCCGGACGACGCGCGCTCGCGGCTACTGACGGACGGCGAGTTGGCGTGGGTCTACGGACCTCGCCGCCACGAGCTGGCGACCGTGCACATCGAGCCGGGAATTCGCCCCGGAGACGTGACGGTGCGAGACATCACCGGGATTGCGCCGTCGGAAATCGTTCGCGTAGTCAAGCCAGACCTCGATTCGCGAGGCCGGCGTCCTCCGACATCGTACGCGTAATTCTCACTCCCGTGACCGACTCGGACGAACCAAAACCGCTCTCGCCCGCAACGATCGCGATCCACGGCGGCACACCAAGGCGCGACCCGGACGACCCTGTCGTGCGGCCGATCTTCCAGTCGGTCAATTTCATTCAGGAAGTCGGATCGGGCGACGGACTCCGCTACCCACGCTACGGAAATACGCCGAACGCGCAGGTCGTCCAGGAGCGGATGGCCGCGCTCGAGGGCTCGGAAGGCGCGGTACTGCTCTCGAGTGGGATGGGCGCCATCGCCTGCGCACTGATCGCGCTCCTTCGACCCGGCGATCATCTGATCAGCAGCAGCACCGTGTATGGCGGCGTGACGCAGTTGCTCGCCAAGGAATTCAACACACTCGGCATCGACGTCACGTTCATCGATCCGTTCGAGTTGCGCGTCTGGCGAAAGCGGCTGCGCAAGACGACACGCGCCATCTTCGTGGAATCACCGGTGAACCCGACATGCCGGGTGCTCGACCTCCGGCCCGTCAGTCATCTGACGAAAGAGCATGGCATCGCGCTCGTCGTCGACTCGACGTTCGCCAGCCCCATCAACTTCCGTCCGATCGAGCACGGCGCCGACGTCGTCATTCACTCGGCGACGAAGTACCTCAACGGGCATCATGATGTACTGGGCGGCGTGGTCTGCGGAACGGCGTCGTACGTCGAAGAGGTGCGACAGAAAATGATGCTGTGGGGGCAGGCGCCCGACCCGTTCGCTGCCTGGTTGCTCGAGCGCGGCCTCAAGACACTCGACGTCCGCATCGCGCGCCACAACGAGAACGCGGCGGCGATCGCCCGATGGTGCAGCGTCCAGGACAGCATCCGGCGCGTCCACTACCCTGGCCTTCCCGATCATCCGGACCATGCCGTCGCCGCGACCCAAATGACCGGTTTTGGCGGGATGATGGCGATCGAGCTCGAGGGAGGGGGCGCCGCGGCCGAACGGTTCGTGTCCAAGCTTCGCATCTTCCGGCACGCGCCGAGCTTAGGCGGCGTCGACTCACTGGTTTCGGAGCCGCGCTTCACGTCGCATGCGCATCTGACCAAGGACGCCAGAGCCAAAGCTGGAATTCCGGACGGATTCGTACGGATGAGCATCGGCATTGAAAGTGCTAATGACCTGATCGGAGATATCGAACAGGCTCTGCACTAGATGGCCGAACCGATCCCTGTTGGCGGACCCGACCGGCGGAGGCTCGAGCGCCGGTTGACGCCGACGCTCGCCGAGCTGACGCTACCCGAGCTACGGCGCATGATGGTCACGACGATCCTTTTCGTGATCATTTTGGTGCTGTTCCTCTGGATGGTGCGCACCGTCATCATCGCGACGATCCTCGGGATCATCGTGGCGATGTACATGCGGCCGGTGTTCCTCTGGCTCAAGCGGTACATCCCGAACAGCATCGTGGCGTCGACGCTGACGTTGACGCTGCTGATCGGCCCCGTACTCGCGCTCACGATCTACAGCTACGAGGAAATCGCCGACGTCGCGCAGTATGCGAGCGCGCATCGTGAGGAGATCGCGTCCAAGATCGACACGTCGATTCGCCGGCTCCCGTTCATGCAGGAGGCGAACACGGGCCAGGCGGTGCGACGCTACGTGATCGCGGCGTCGAACTACGGCACGGACGTCCTGAGCAGCTTGCGCCAGACGATGGCGAGCATCGCCGTCGCGGCGACGATCTTCCTGTTCACCGCCTATTACGTGATGGGCGACGCCGAACAGATCATGGAGTACATCCGCGCGCGGATTCCGCCGAGGTACGGCGAGCTCTCGACGGCACTCGAAGCGAATATGCGCGGCGTGCTATACGGCGCGATCTACTCCACCTTCCTCACGCAGACGATCAAGTCGGTCATCATCCTGGCGATGAACCTCGCGTTCCACGTTCCGCTCCCGGGTGTGCTGGCGATCATTTCGTTCATCATCGGATTCTTCCCGATCGTGGGGTCGTGGAGCGTGTATCTGCCGGTGGCCGCCTGGCTGGCGGTCTTCCGCGATGCGCCGGGGCAGGCCCTGGCGATGGTAATCATCGGATTCGGCGTCAACACGATCTACATCTCGACCTTTTTGCGGCCGAAGATCGCCGCCGAACGGTCGAAGGTGCTCAACTTCTATTGGATGCTCGTCGCTCTGATCACGGGCGTCTACACGTTCGGTCTGGTCGGGATCCTGCTCGGGCCGATGCTCATCGGGCTGCTCAAGGCCATCCTCGACACGATCACGTCGCAGCCAGGATGGCACTGGACGGATGATGGCGGTGACGCTGGGAGGCTCAGTGCGTCTGAACTTTAGCCATGATACGTCTCAACAAGGTCACCAAGATCTACCAGCGTTCCGGCGGCAGCGCCGCGCTGCGCGACGTCACCCTGCACATCGCGAAGGGTGAGTTTGCCTTCCTGACGGGCCCCAGCGGCGCGGGAAAAAGCACGATTCTCAAGCTGCTCTATATGGAAGAGCGGCCAACCAGCGGCGAAGTCCGTATCAGCGGCTATAACTCGGCAGACCTCAAGCCGCGCGACGTCTCCAAGCTTCGCCGCCGGCTCGGCATCGTCTTTCAGGACTTCCGGCTGCTCGAGGATCGCACGGCCGAAGGCAACGTCGCTTTCGCGCTCGAGGTGACCGGCGTGCCGCGCCCCCTCATCCCCGGGAAGGTCGCCCGCGCGTTGACGGCCGTTGGCTTGGCCTCCAAGGCCACGGCCTACCCGCGTGAGCTCTCCGGCGGCGAGCAGCAACGCGTCGCCTTCGCCCGCGCTCTCGTCAACGACCCGTTTGTCCTGATCGCCGACGAGCCAACAGGCAACCTCGACGAGCGTGCCACGCGGGGCATCTTCCAGCTCTTGCGCGAGATCAACGCCTCGGGCACCGCGGTGCTCATGGCGACGCACAACCTCGAGCTCGTTCGCTCGAGCGATTACCGCTGCGTCGAGATGAACCACGGCGAGATCGTTTACGACTCCGCCGACGCCCAACGTAAGGCCGGCTGATGCTGTCGCTGCGCTCCGCTTTCCGCTCGTTCAGCCGCGCCCCGCTGCTCAGCCTCCTCAGCATCACGACGATCGCCTTCTCGCTTTTCGCGTTCGGGCTGTTCGGCCTCGTCGCCCTGAACATTCGAAATGCTCTCCGCACGGTCGAAGAGCGCGTCGAAATCCGCGCCTTCATCGCCGACAAGACACCGGTCGAGCAGATCGCCGCCGCGGCGGACGACGTCCTGAAGTACTCCGAGGTGCAGCACGTCGACGTCGTGACCCAGGAGCAGGCCTTGTCGCGCGCCAAGCGCGAGCTCGGCGAATTCAAGGACGTCTTCGAATCCGAATTCCTCCCGGCGTCTCTCGACGTCAAGCTCAAGCCGGGCTCCCGCGACCCGGAAACCGTTCGTCGCCTGGCCGACAAGCTGCGCGAGCTCGAGTTCGTGGACGACGTGCGCTACGGCGACGAGTGGATCACCCAGCTCTACCGGCTCCAGAACATCGCCGGCGTCGCGGGCGGCGTGCTCGGTCTCGCCTTCGCCGCGGTCGCGATCATCATCATCGGCGCGACGATCCGCATGGCCGTGCTGGCGAGAGCGAAAGAGATCGCGATCATGCGCCTCGTCGGCGCAACCGACTGGTTCATTCGCCGCCCCTTCCTCATCGAAGGATCGATCAAGGGCATCCTTGGCGGCACGCTCGCCCTCGTGCTGTCGTACATGGCGATGCGCGCATTGCAGCAGTACCTGCATCTCGAGACGGCGTTCTTCGACCAACGCATGGCGATGCTCGGCGTCGCCTCGGGAGCGCTGATGGGCCTCGCCGGCAGCGCCGTATCGGTCGGCCGGCACCTGAACAAGGTATGACCGTGGTTCGGCGCGTCCTCGTCGCGCTGAGCCTCCTCGCGCTCGGCGTGTCGCCAGGGCTTGCACAGGACCAGGGCTCGCGTCTTCGCGCACAGCAGGACACACTGGCGCGTCTCCGTCGGGAACGCGAACAGCTCGAGCGCCGCGCCGCCGAACTGCAATCCACCGTACACGATCTGAGCGAGGAGGTCTCGAACCTCAACCGCCGCGCCGAGGCCACCGCGCGCATCGTGCACGCGCTCGACTCACAGCTCGAGATGATCAACGGCGAAGTCGCCGGCGCGACGCGCGACGTGTCGATCACGCAGCGCGATCTCGCCCAAAAGAAAGTTGCGTTGCACGATCGGCTGGTCGACATCTACAAACGCGGGCCGTTGTTCACGACTCAGGTTCTCTTGTCGGCACGCTCGTTCGGGGAGCTCGTCGCCCGGTACAAGTATCTGCACTTGCTCGCCCTTCACGACCGCGCGTTGGTGCGCCGCGTCGAGCAGCTGCACGTGCAGGTCAAGAAGGATCAGGATCGTCTCGTCGCGTTGCAAAACGCCGTCGAGCAAAACCGCGACGACAAGGCGCGCGAAGAAGCACAGCTCCGCGAGCTCGAGCAGGATCGGGGCGCCAACCTCGCGCGCACCCAACGCGAGGTCCAACTCACCGAAGCGCGTCTGGCCAAGATTCGCGCGACCGAGAGTCAGCTCACCAACACGATCACGATCTTCGATACCGAACGGCGCCGCGCCGAGGCGGCCCGCCCGACCGTCGCGCGGTCGGGGAGCACGATCAAGACGAGTGACTACGGCCGTCTCGATTGGCCGGTCGACGGTCCGTTGGTCTACACCTTCGGCAAAGCACAGACGGCGAGCAACACGACGATCCGGTGGAACGGCGTCGGCATCAAAGCCAACGTCGGCACCTCGGTCACCGCGGTCGCCGCGGGCAAAGTCGTGAGCGCCGCGCCGCTGGGGACGTACGGCCTCACCGTGATCATTGACCACGGCGGCGGCGACTACTCGATCTACGGTTCCCTCTCTCGTGCCGACGTGCGACAGGGGCAGCAGGTGGCAAAGGGCCAACAGATCGGCGGAGTGGGGATCTCCGACCCGGAATATCCGCCGCACCTCCATTTCGAGATCCGCCACGGCGGCGCGGACGGACGCCCGGCCTCCGTCGACCCGGCCACTTGGCTGCGCGACCAGCGATAGGCGACTCGGCGACTCGGCGACTCGGCGACTCGGCGACTCGGCGACTCGGGTACATTTTGATCCATGTCTCAGCAAGTCACCAAACGCTGCGGTGTTTGCGGACGATTCCGCTCGTATGACCCCGACGATCAGTTCTGCATTGGCTGCGGCAGCGATGCGCTGGAAGTCGAGTGCTCATGCGGCCGGACCTTTGACTATGCGCTGAACGAATCAGGTTCGATTCACTGTCCGCGCTGCGGGCGGGCATTCCATGGCAAGTCGCAAGAATTCGAAGCGTAAGCGTCCGCGGAAATCCGCCGCGACGCCGACGAAGAAGCTGGCGAAGAGGTCGACACCGAAGCGGAAAGCAGCGCCGAGGAAGCCCGTCGCGAAGAAGGCCAAGACGGTCAAGCTTCTTCCGGCCGCCAAGAAACAGCTCAACAAAAAGCCGGCGTTCAATCCCAAGAAAGACAGCGCCAACGATCCAAACTGGGTGGCGCCAGTCTGGAACGACGGCGTCCTCCTCGGCGCGCACGTCTCGATCGCTGGTGGCACGCACGAGGCGCCCCGGCGCGCGAGGGCGATCGGCGCCACCGCGATGCAGATCTTCACGAAGATGGCCAACCGGTGGGCCGAACGGATTTGCGCCGACGACGAGTGCAAGTCGTTTCGTACCGCGCTCGACACCACGCTCGTTCGATCGACCGTCGCGCACGACTCCTACCTCATCAACCTGGCCAGCCCGGACGCCACGCTCCGCCGCAAATCCATCGAGTCGTTCGTCGGCGAGCTCCAGCGATGCGAAGCGCTTCGCCTCGGCTTCCTCGTTTCCCATCCGGGCAACTTCATCGACGATCGCGCCAGCGGCATCGCGCGCAACGCCGACGGAATCGCCGAGGCGCTGTCGCGCGTTCCGGGCGAGACGGTGTTGTGCATGGAGATCACCTGCGGCAGCGGTACCGCGATCGGCTCGACCTTCGAAGAGCTCGCCGCGCTCATCGAAGGCGTACCCGAACCGCTGCGCACGCGACTCGGCGTTTGCGTCGACACCTGCCACGCCTACTCGGCCGGCTACGATTTCGTCAACACGTACGACGACGTTTGGCGCCGGTTCGACGACGTCCTCGGTCTCAATCGACTTCGCGTCATGCACCTCAACGACTCGAAGACGGCGTTCGCATCAAAGCGAGACCGCCACGAGCTGATCGGCGAGGGATCACTCGGGCACGAGGCGTTCCGGCGCATCATGAACGACGGACGGCTGGCGCGCGTGCCGAAAGTCATCGAGACGCCCAAGGGTACCGACCCCACGGCGACCGACGCGCGGATGCTCGCGCGCCTCCGCGACTACATCGACCGCTGACCTGCCGCCGACATCAGTCCGCCCGTAACGCGCCGGCCGGATCCACGTGCGCCGCCCGACGCGCGGGCAGATAGCTGGCCGTGATCGCGACGCCGAGCAGCACCAGCGCCACTGACGCGAAGGAAACCGGGTCGCGCGGACCCACCCCGAAGAGCAGCTTCGAGAGTACTTTCGTGAGCAGTAGAGCGGCACCGAGGCCCACGACAAGCCCGATCGCCGCCGGCGTGACTCCCTGGCGCACGACGAGAGCGACTACGCCGGCGGGGCGCGCCCCGAGCGCCATCCGCAAGCCGATCTCCTGCACGCGCTGCGACACCGCGTACGCCGCGACGCCGTAGATGCCGACGCACGTCAAGGCGAGCGCCAGCCCCGCGAAACACACCATCAGCACCGTGCTGAATCGTCGCCACGACAACGACGCCGATACAATGTCCGTCATCGCCAAGACGTCGGGATTGCCGATGCGCGGATCAGCGGCGGCGATCGCCCGGCGAAGCGCCGATGCCGCGACCGCGGGATCGTTCGCGCGCACGACGAACGCGGGTACCCGCGCGAAATCGGTGTTGGCTTGCGCCCACGGCACCCAAATCGTTCGTCGTAGCCGCGGCTGCTCGAGCGACATGTCGCGCAGATCGCGCACCACGCCAACAACCTCGATCGGCGGAGGATTGCGATCGGGACACCCTTTATAGCAACCGATAAGAATGTGCCGGCCGATCGGATTTCCGTCGCTCAGGAATCTCTTCGCGTACGCCTCGCTCACCAGTCCGACCAATGGACTCGTCGCCGCATCCGACTCGGCGATGTCCCGGCCGGCGACGAGACGGATGTCCATCGTGCGCAAATAATCCGGGCTCACGGCGCGCCATTCCGTCGCGCCTTCGCTCAGTTCGCCGTGGCCTTGAACGGTCGTCGGAAGATTCAGCCCACGACGCAGTGGAAGCGTTGCCGTCGCACCGGCGCTCAACACGCCCGGCGTGGCGCGCAGCGACTCGAGGACTCGGCGCTCGAACCGCTCTGAGACTTCATGGTTCGAGTAGTCTTTGGGCGCGCGCGACACGGTCGCCGTGTAGATGCCCTCGCGGCGAAAACCACCGTCGACACCGAGCACTTTGACGAAGCTCGAAATGAGGAGGCCGGCGCCCGTAAGCAACACCATGGCCAGCGCCGACTCGAGGCCGACGAGGAAGCCGCGCGTGCCCCGATGCGCCGCCGATCCTCCGAGTCCACTCGTTCGCGTGCTTCCGACGAGCGATCGCGTGAAGCCGGCGCGTGTCGCCGCCAGCCCAACGAGCAACCCGATGACCAGACTCGCCGCCAGAGCCACGACCGTCGTCGCGACGACGACGCGCGGATCGAGCCGCAGTTGGCTCTCGCGCAAGAGGGCGCCGTGGGCAAGCGCAACGAGTCCACGCACCGAGGCGAAGCTCGCCGCCGTGGCGGTCATCGTCGAGACAATGCCGATGAGAACCATCTCGACCAACACCTGGCGAACGATTCGCGACCGCCCGGCACCGAGCGCCGCGCGGACGGCGAATTCGCGGCCGCGCGTCAGCGCCCGCGCGTACACGAGGTTCGCGACGTTCGCGCAAGCGAGGAGGAAGACGAACAGCGTCGCTCCCAGCATGATCCACAGCTGCGACACGAGATCACCGGCAAAGATCTGCTCGTACTTCATCACCGTGATGGCGTCGTCCTTCTCCACGCCGTCGGGGAATTGTCGCCGAAAAGCGGCGAAGATGGACGCGACATCCGCGGAGATCTGCGCGTCGGTCACTCCGCGACGAATTCGGCCGATGGCAGTGTAGTTGGCCCCGCGATCGGTCAGCTCCCCAGCCGAGAACACCAGAGGCACGACGAAGGCGGGAGGAGACGACAGTTCAGCGATCTCGAACGACGGCGGAAGAACGCCGACGACCGAGTACAGCCGACCGCGCAAACGAATCCCGCGTCCGACGATCCCGGAGTCGGCGCCGAAACGACTCGTCCACAACGCGTGCCCGAGCATCACGACCGGAGGCGCTCCTACTTCGAAGTCTCGAGCGACGAGACCACGACCGAGCAATGGCCGGGCGCCCACCACGCTCAGGAAATCGGGCGTGACTCGAACACCTTCGATCGGTACACCGGAGTCGTCGTCACCGAGCTGCGCTTCGACCGTCTGTAACGTGGCCAGTCCGTCGAAGATCCGGCTGTTGTCGTGGAAGAATTGGAACCGGCCGGGTGACACCGCTCCCGTTGGCCGCTCTTTTCCCCAACGCGTGCCGAGGTAAACGATGCGATCCGCGTCAGGGTACGGGAGCGGGTGAAGGATCACGCGATCGACCGCGTGAAACATCGCAGCGGTCGCGCCGACGCCGAGCGTGAGCGTGGCGACTATCACGGTCAGGTAGAGCGGTTGGCGCGCGAGTGATCGAGAGGAGTACCGCAGGTCCGCGACCGCGGCATCGACGCGATCACGCAGCGTGCGACGCCGTTCGGATCGGAGCGTCATGCGCTCGACCTCCTGTTCGATTCGTCGGTAGTCGCCGAAACGCCGGCGCGCTTCCCTCTCGGCCTCGTCACGAGTCAAGCCGTCGCGCATCAACTCGTCGACGCGACCCTAGAGGTGGAAGGCCAGTTCGGCCTCGACGTCGTCGCGCAGGCGCCGCCGCGTCGATGGCAGACGGAACACCCGGCGCAGATCCCAACGGCCGCCGCGCTCTGCGCTCATGTCGCTCCGCCCCCGGCCCTCGCCTCGAGGATGAGCGCGGCGGCCTCGGCGTACTGGTTCCAGCGCGTGAGCTCGGCCGTCAATTGCCGCCGGCCGGCTTGCGTCAAGCGATAGAACTTCGCGCGGCGGCCCGCATCAGTGTGTCCCCACTCAGCCTCGAGCCACCCCTTTTCCTCCATGCGGTGCAACGCCGG
>Ga0310813_10002609_pt1 | contig 10907 bp, 7 predicted proteins | sample YN3metagenome_FD_203086 | JGI IMG/M metagenome (GOLD analysis project Ga0310813, IMG submission 203086) | Soil microbial communities from experimental microcosm in Duke University, North Carolina, United States - YN3 | ecosystem: Engineered > Artificial ecosystem > Soil microcosm > Unclassified ... | reverse complement strand
CGGTGGGCGACGCCGCGGCGCAGAGCGAGCGGATGTAGTCTCCGTCGCCGATGAAGCCGGTCCCCAGGGTCTCCGGCACGTCGAAGCCCAGCTCGGCCAGATCCGCCGACGTCGCGGGATCCTTCCACTGGGCGAGGAAGCGGGCCTCGCTCACCGGGGACGGGCGGCCGCGGAATCCGGTCAGCATCAGGTCGAAGCTCGCGCCGCGCCAGAGGAAACAGGTCTCGAAGACGTCGGACCACGCCTTGAGGATCGAGCGCGACGCGGGCTCGGACAGACTGTGGATGGGCAGCCAGTACGTGGCGATGCCGCCTTCGGAGAGCCGGTCCTTTAGGAGCTGGAAATACTCGCGGGAATAGAGCCCGGCCACTCCGGGCAGCTCGGGGGGAGGAGGTTCGCCCGTGATGATGTCCCAGGTGTCCGCACGCGTCTGCAGGAAGAAGCGCCCATCCTCGACGTGGACGGTCACGCGCGGGTCCTTCAGGGGGTGCGTGGCCGGATCCGGGAAGATCACCGGGCTCATCTCCAGTACGTCGCGCGACAGGTCCACGACGTCGATGTGGTCGAGCTCCCGGGTCCGGGCCAGCGCCCGGGCCGTGCTGCCGACGCCGAAGCAGATCAGCAGGGCCCGGCGGGGGGCGGGATGGAGCGCGACCGGCCAGTACACGAACTGCTTCATGTAGCGGTCGCAGGAGACGGCGTTCGCCGACATGGAGAACGAATTGGTGACCATCCGGGTGTAGAGCGTCTGATCGAACTCCTTCGCCTGGACGTAGACGATCGTCTCGGTCAGCCCTTCCCGGACGGCCTCGATCTTCAGGTCCGAGTGCAGGTTCCACTGACGGACGGCCGCGGGGACGTGCACGCTCTGGAAGCGACCGAAGGGGAAGAGCGCCAGCCCCAGGATCCAGGCGCCGGCGCCGATCAGCATCCAGCGCCGGTTCCCTCCGGCGCCCCAGGACCAGAGAGCGGCCGCGGCGCCGTAGACCAGCGAAATGGCGAAGAAGGATTTCTCCACGCCGAGAGAGGGAATGAAAACGAAGCCCGCCACGATCGCCCCCGCGGCGGCCCCGAGCGTGTTGAAGAGCACGAGCAAGCCCGCCGAGGCCTGCGACGACGGGACCCGTTCCCGGAGCTCCGCGCCCGCCAGGGTGAAGAAGGCCCCGCTCAGGAAGGAGACGGGGAATTGCAGGAAGAATCCGACCTGGAGCATGCTCCCGAGATCCACCAGGCGGGTCTGGGTCGAAGGCTGATAGAGCGGGAATGCCGCGTAGCACGCGATCGTCGCGGCGCCGGCCCCCAGCAACAGAAGAAACGCGAAGGGTCGGGTGATCCAGGACATGCTCCCGGCGATGCCGCCCAGCGCGATTCCGAGAAGGACCGTGGCCAGCATGAGGGCGAACGCCAGCGAGCTGTTGGTGATGAAGAGCGAGAGGAAGCGGGTCCAGATCACCTCCAGGCCCAGCAGCGCGAAGCCCGCGAGCAGCGCCGGGAGCAGGACGGGAGCCAGTCCCTTCGGGATCTTCCGATCCCAGGCCGCCTCCGCCGGCGGCGCCTGGAGCGAAGTCTGCCGGGAGAGCCGCCACGCGCCCGCCGCGGCCGCCCCGTTCAGCACGGCCGCGCAGGCTCCTGTCCCGAACACCCCGATCGCCGGAAGCAGGGCGATCTCCGCCCCAAGGACGCCCGCGATCGCTCCCAGCGTGTTGAGGCCGTACAGGCGTCCGAGGACGCTGCGGAAGGCTCCCTGTTCTCCGCCGAGCGCCTGGGCCAGCGCCGGCAGCGTCATTCCCATGGCGGTACTGGGCACCACGAGAACCGCGAAGGCCAGGACAAAGCGGAGCCCGTTCAGCAGCGCGGGATGTCCCGCCAGACCGCGGAAAAGCGGCGATGCGAGTCCCCCCAGGGCGGGAAGAAGAGCGAGGGCGGCGACGCCGCTGAGCAGGATGACCAGTTCGAGAATCGCGTACGTGGTCATCGACCAGACGGAGCGACGGAGCGCCAGGACGTTGCCGAGGGCCAGCCCGCCCATGAACGCGGAGAGCACCGCCGTGATGGCCGCCGAGCTGCTGCCCAGCGCGAGGGTGGCCTGGTAGGACCAGAGGGTCTCGAAGATCAGGCCCGACGCGCCCGAGAGGAGGAAGAGCAGGTACGCGCCACGACGAAGCTTGTCCGGAACCGGAGAGGGGGGCGTCACGCGCGACCAGTGTAGCACACGGCGATTTCGGAATTCCATGTCTCTCCCGGGATCCGGAGTTGACGGGGCTCGCCCGCCGGTCGTAGTCTGTGGGCCGAATGAGCGCCCCCAACGTCTACGACGCCGTCGCCTACCCCGGCTTCGCGCAGGCCCAGACCCATCCCGACCGGCTCTTCACGATCGCGGCGCTCTTCGGGATGACGTCGGCGCCGCCCGAGCGCTGCCGGGTCCTGGAGGTAGGCTGCGGCGACGGCCGCAATCTCGTCGCGATGGCGTCCGCGCTCCCGCAAAGCACGTTCGTCGGCTTCGACCTCGCCGCCCAGCCGCTCGCGGCGGGGCGCGAGCTGGCGGAGCGCGCGCGCCTGAAGAACATCACGCTTGCGCAGCAGGACCTGATGGCGGTGACGGGCGAGATCGGCCGCTTCGACTACGTCATCGCCCACGGCTTCTATGCCTGGGTGCCGCCGGCGGTCCAGGACAAGCTGCTCGCGCTCTGCCGCGAGGTGCTGGCCCCCGAGGGCGTCGCGTACGTCAGCTACAACGCGTATCCCGGCTGCCGGATCCGCGAGCTCTTCCGCGACATCATGCTGGCGCAGGGACGCGGCACGGAGGAGCCCTCGGCCCGCATCGAGGCCGCGAAGTCCGCCATCGATTTCGTGCGGCGCAACCTGCCCGGGGCGGCGGACTACGGGAGCTGGATGCTGGACGAGATGGAGAAGCTGGTCCGGCAGGACCCGGGCGCGCTGTATCACGACACGCTGGGCGAGGTCTACAGCCCCTGCACCTTCCTCGAGTTCATGCGCCGCGCCGGCGGCCACGGGCTTCAGTACCTCGGCGAGGCGGAGTTCCTCGAGATGAACGACGAGCCGTTCTCCCCGGAAGCGGTCGAACGTCTGCGCGCGTTCGGCCCCGACCGGATCCTGGAGAAGGAGCAGCTGATGGACTTCCTCAAGATGAGGAGCTTCCGCCAGACGCTGCTCTGCCGCGACTCCGTCGCGCTGCGCCGGACGCCGGCCTCGGAAGATCTGGGCCGCTTCCACGTCTCGACCCGGGCCCGCGCGGTGTCGCCGTCGGCGAAACCCGGCGCCGTCGAGTACCGGACCCCCAAGGGGGCGACGATGGTGACCGAGTCGCCGGTCTTCCAGCGCCTGATGGCCCGCCTCGAGAAGGCCTGGCCCGGATCGCTGCCGTTCCCGGAGCTCGTCGGCCTCTGCGGCGACGCGGCCGCGGCGGCGCAGCTGGTCGTGCGGATGTACGGGATGGCGATCGTCGACCTGCATCCGGCGCCGCCGAGGTTCGCGCGGCAGCCCGGCGCGACCCCCGCGGTGAGCCCCCTGGTTCGACTCCAGATCGAGCGCTCGCCGCTGGTGACCAACCGACTCCACGCCGACGTGCGGATCGACGGCGACGCCGCGAGAGAGCTCGTGCGCCGCCTGGACGGCCGGCGCAGCCGCGCGACGCTCCTGCGGGACCTGGCCTCGGCGGGCACGCCGCTCGCGCCGGAGGCCCTGGAGGCGGGCCTGCAGCAACTCGCCCAGCTCGCGCTCCTCACGGAGTGAGCCGTCGTTACGACCCTTTCGTATCGGGGCTTGATGAAGCGGCGGGAGCCTGGGCGAAACAGGATTTGATCTCGGAAGAGCTGTAGAAGAGGATTCCTTTCACGCAGCCCATCACACCGAACCCCAGAAGCAGCGTGAAGGGGTTGACCCGCCCGGCCATCACGCTGAACGTCACCAGCAATCCGAGGGGAACGATCGTCAGGCCCAGCCCGGCGATTGCGGATTTTCGAGCCCAATCCCGACGCGACACCTTGGCCGGAATCGTGCACGCTGCGAGCAGCACGCCGCCCCAGGCGACCGTCCGCCAGACCCAGATGGGCAGCGGCTGCTCGGATCCGGCCTGAGGGAGAAATCCGAACATCATCATGATGAACCCCAGGAAGATGCCTCCCAGGGTCGCCGAGGAGAGACGCCGTTCCGGCGGCAGGATCACGGCATCAGAATAGCACGTTCCAAGAGAATAGAATTCCGATTCCTCTACTTCGGAGGATGCAGGACGTCGACGCAATTGTCGATGGGCTTCGAGAGCAGCCCGGCCAGGCCGGGATCCAGGCGAACGGCCTCTTCGTAATCTCCCAGCGCGGCGCCATAGCAGGCTGCGGCGTCCTCGTCGCCGCGCGTCCGGCGCAGACGACCGCAGGATTCCTTCGCGGCCCCACGGGTGCTCCACACGATCCCCTGCGACGGGTTCCGCCGGATCGACTCGTCGAGATCGCGGACGACTTCGGCCAGAACGGGGAGCGGATCCTCGCCGCGGCACGGCATCGCGAACGTCGCCCAGAGATAACGGGCTTCGCCCCGCTGGGTCCACGAATCCACCCGGGCGGGATTGAGGCGGATCGCTTCGTCGAAATCCTGCAGCGCCGCCTCATATGCCGGCCGCGGGTCGCGCGTCCCGAGGAACTCGCGGATCGCCCAGCACTTCCGTGCGATCCCCCGCCAGAGCCACGCCTCGTCGCAGGCCGGGTCGCGCCGGATCGCTTCGCCCAGGTCGCCGATCGCGCGCTCGTAGGAGCCGGTCGGGTCGGCCAGGCGGGACGCCTGGACGATGCCCTGGATGAGATAGGCCGCGCCGCGCCACACCCGGGCCGCGGCGGGCGCGGAGGGGCCGTCGATCACCACGTCGAGGTCGGCGATCGCGGCGGCCGCGAGCGAGCGCGGATCCGGCCCGCTCCGGCCGGGGACGACGACCAAACACAGACCCCAGAGGGTCCGGGCCACGCCGCGCCAGAGCCGGGCCCGCGCGGCGTCGCGATCTTCCGTGACCGCCGCGTCGAAGAGGCGGATCGCCTCCACGAAGCGATCCCCCGGATCCCGGGACGTCCGCGCCCGCTGGTAGGCCCAGGCCAGGTGCACGAGTCCCGAGCGCAGCGGGAGATCGCGGCCGCTCTTCAGCGCCGCGGCGAAGAGCTCTTCCGCCGGCTCGCCGCGGTTCGACTGCTCCAGGGCCGGCAGCAGAGGGAGGGCCCAGGTCTCCAGCGCGGTCGCGAAATCGGCGTCCCCGACGAGCAGAGCGTCGAGCTCCGCGCGCAACCGTTCGCGGTCGCGGGGCTCGAACGCCGGCGCCGGACGCTCCGGCGCGGACGGCCGCAGTCGCGGCGCCGCGACCATGGCCGCGACGGCCAACGCGATCAGGCCGAGCGCGAGCCCCCACCGCGAAAACCGTCGGGGCGGCGCCGCCTCGAGAGGTTGTCCCCGCCGGACCCGGGCCAGTTCCTCCACCCACTCCCGTGCGCCGGGATGCCGCCGCGCGGGATCCTTCGCCATCGAACGCAGCGTGATCTGTTCCAGGCGGGGATCGAGCGACCCGACCCGCCGGCTCGGCGGCACCGGGTCCTCCGTCAGGATCTTGTGCAGCAGCAGCGGCGGGGTTTCGTCGGGGAAGGGCGGGCTGCCGGTGAGGACCTCGTAGAGCATCGCGCCCAGCGCATAGACGTCGCTTCGCGCGTCGGCCCGGCCGGCGTCGCCGCGGACCTGCTCCGGCGCCATGTAGGCGGGCGTGCCCAGGACGGCCCCCGAGGTCGTGAGCCGCGTGTCGAACTCGTCGCCCTGCGCCACGCCGAAGTCCGCGAGGACCGCGCGGCCCGAGGCGTCGACGAGCACGTTCATGGGCTTGAGGTCGCGGTGGATCACGCCCCTCCGGTGGGCGAATGCGACCGCGCGTCCGACGTCTTCCAGGATCCGCAAGAGATCGTCCCGCGAGGCCCCGTCCGCGATCACGCGGGAAAGCGTCCGACCCTCGAGATACTCCATGGCGATGAAATGGAGCTGACGTCCGATCGGGTCGCACGCGGCGCCGAACTCCAGGATGCGGACGATGTTCGGATGCTGCAGCTTCGCCCCGATCGACGCCTCGCGCCGGAAACGATCGACCGCGCGGGAGCTCGGAGGATCCTGGGGCTTGAGCACCTTCAGCGCCACGCGGCGCTGGAGCAGCGAGTCCCAGGCCTCGTAGACGATCCCCATCCCGCCCCGGCCGAGCTCCCGGACGACCCGATACTTGCCCAGGGCGAAGCGCGGTGCCGCCTCCGGTCCGCGCGGCGGCGCGACGCCCTCCCTCCGGGCCAGCACGTCGAGGTACTGCTCGACCGTCAGGTCGCCGCGCTTGAGGAGGAGCGCGCCGATCGACCGGGAAACGCCCCGCTGCCGGAGCCGCTCGTGATGGCGACGACAGTCCTCCAGGCGCTCCCGCGTCAGGTAGCCCTTCGCGATCGCCTCCTCCGCGAAGGAGAGGTCGAGGTCGGGCGGGAATGCGGCGCGGCGCACCCGCTCATGGTTCCCCGGACGGATCGTCGTCGACGGCATCTCGCCTTCCATCAATTAGTTGGGGGACGGCGACGACCGTACGAACGAAATTGCATTTCGTCCCCGAAATCCGGAGAGGTTTTCGCCATTACTGTTTATTGAAAACATGACCGCACGAAACGAGACGCAGATCGGAGGCAGCGCGTCACGCTTCCCGTCGACCCAGTGGTCGCTGCTTCGGGAGGCGCGGGACCGGAGCGCGCCCGGCTACCGGGAAGCGATCGGCGAGCTCTGCCGCCGCTACTGGAAGCCCGCCTACGCGTATCTGCGCTCGTCGCGGCCGATGGACAACGAGCGGGCCAAGGACCTCACGCAGCAGTTCCTCCTGGGGATCGTCGAGGGGGACTTCCTCTCGCGCTTCGCCCCCGACCATGGCAGCTTCCGCGGCTACCTGCGCGGCGCGCTGCGGCTCTTCCTCCTCGAGGAGCGCCGCGATAGCGCCGCGCTGAAGCGGGGAGGGGAGCGGACCTTCATCCCCCTCGAGGTGAACGATCCCGCGACGCCGGCGTCCGGCAGCGATCCCGAGGAGCTCTTTGACCGCCAGTGGGCCGACAGCGTCCTCGAGCAGGCGGTCGCGGCCCTGCGGGACGAGTTCGAAGGCTCCGGCAGGGGAGTCCAGTTCCGCGTCTTCGACCGCTACGAGCTGAATCCGCCCCCGGAGTGGTCGCCGTCCTACGCGGAGCTCTGCCGGGACTTCTCGCTGAAGGAGACGGACGTCTCCAACTATCTCACCGCCTGCCGCAAGCGGCTCCGCGAGCTCATCGTGACGCGCATCCGGGACTACGTGACCTCGGAGGCGGAAGTCGCGTCCGAGCTCCTCCGGCTCTTCTCGAAATAGGCTCCTTCCGAATTTTTCCCTAAGTCCTTTCCGCCCCGCCGCAGATAGATCCGTGTCCGCTTTTTTTCGAAAGGACGGGTCATGAAGACACTGTGGCAACGCCTCCCGGCACTCCTGATCCTGGGCTTCCTGATCCCGGCCTGCGCGCCGGGCGAGCTGGCCCCGCCGGGCGACTACAGCAACTGGAACTGGCCGCTCACCCAGAAGAACTCCGCCGGCGCCCTGGTCGCGCGCAGCTACCTGGTCCACATCCCGCCCCAGGCCGCCTGGCACGTGCCGCTGCCGGTCGTGATCAACCTCCATCCCTCGTACAACAACGGCGGCCTTCAGAACCTCTACAGCGGCATGAACGCCAAGGCCGACCGCGAGGGCTTCATCGCAATCCACCCGGACTCGATCGGTCCCGCGTGGAACGTTTCGCCGGACCTTGAGACGGAGGACGGCGGCGTCAGCGACGTCGAGTTCGTCCGCCTCGGCCTGGATGAGCTGGAGCGACACGCCCTTGTCGATCCGCGGCGTATCTACGTCACGGGGTACTCCAGCGGCGGGGCGATGTCGGGCCGCCTGGCGGTCGCGTCGGCGCGCGGCGAGCTGGGCACGCACAAGATCGCCGCGATCGCGCCGGTCTCCGCGCCCCCCTGGGACGGTCACGGCGCCCTGGACCCCACCGCGACGTTCAACTGTCCCGAAATGGCGACCGATCCCGTCCCCATGCGGATGATCGTGTCCAACAACGACAAGACGCTCGCCCTGATCTTCAAGAGGAGCGTCAGCGAGGTGGATGAGGCGCTGCGCAGAATCGCAAGGGAGTATGCCCGCGCCAATGGGATCTCCAGCGCGCCGATCGTCGTCCGCACCTGGAGGACGGGCTGGGGCGTCCTGACCGAGACCGACTGGTACGTCAACGGCCAGTCCCGCCGCGACACGCTGCTCGACGTCTTCGACACGGGCGGCGCGGACCGCGACGGCCACGTCTGGCCCGGTCCGTGGTTCGGCGGCGAATACCAGACGACCGACGTCATTTGGAGTTTCTTCGTGGGACATCCCCGTTCCTGACAGGAGCATGCCCATGACGAAGAACTGCTGCAGGCTCGCCGCGTTCGTCGCGGCACTCGTGATCCCCGCGTGCGCCGGCGCCCCTCAAGTGTCGACGGTCAAGGAGCCGGGGCAGGGCGTCAGCTGCTGCCGCGCCAACAACCGCGTGGCCTATTTCGCGCTCGGCGCGGAGGGATACTTCCGGATCCGGCTGATGAATCCGGACGGCTCCGGCGAGCGACCTCTCTTCGAGTCCTGGCCCTCGGGGCTGCCCCGAAAGCATCAGGGGACCGCCGACTGGCATCCCTCGGGCCGCTACCTCATCTTCACGGCCGAAAAGGAGACCCATCCGGGAACGTCGGAATGGTCCATTCCGGGCCGGGGCGCCTACAACGACCTCTGGGCCGCCACGGCCGACGGTCGCCAGGTGTTCCCCTTGACCGATCTCCCCGTGGATGTCGGACGCGGCATCATCATCCCGCACTTTTCGCGCGATGGCCGCCGCGTCGCCTGGTCGGAGCTGGTCGGCACCATCAACCTGTGGGATCCGCGCCTGCAGTTCGGGTCGTTCGTCATGAAGGTCGCCGACTGGGAGGAAGGCCCGCTCGGTCCGCGGCTCGCCAACATCCGCACCTATCGTCCGGGTCCGGAGGGTTTCTACGAAACCTACGGGTTCACGCCCGACGGGACGCAGCTCATCTTCTGCAGCAGCCTGGCGACGGCCAACGTCTGGACGAGCCAGATCTTCACCATGGACCTCGCATCGGGCGCCGTCACCGCGCAGCTGACGACCGACGCGTACAACGAGCACGCGTACTATTCGCTCGACGGCACGAAGATCGTCTGGATGACGAACCTGCAGGCCACCCTGGGCGGCGCGGACTGGTGGATCATGAACGCCGACGGCACGGGCAAGATGCGCCTGACGTTCTTCAACGAGCCGGGCGACCCGACGTCGAGCGGCAAGGCGGTCTGGTGCGGCGACACGGCCTGGAGCCCGGACGGCCGCGGCTTCCTGGGGAGCGTCCAGACGGACCTGATCGGCGGCTCGGGCAAGATCGTGAAGGTGTCGCTGGACTGAGCGGGCGATCGGGGTAGCGGAAACAAAAACGCCGGTTCGGAAGTCCTCCTCTCGCCTTCATTTGCGAGGAGCGATGACCCAGAACCGATGGACCGCGGTCGATGGATACATTACCGACCTGCTCGTCCCCTCCGACCCCGTTCTGGAGGCGACGCTCGAGGCGAGCGATGCGGCAGGCTTGCCGTCCCACCACGTTTCCCCGAACCAGGGCAAGATGCTGTATCTATTGGCGTCCTTGATACGGGCACGCAGGATTCTGGAGATCGGGACGCTGGCGGGATACAGCAGCCTCTGGCTTGCCCGCGCGCTCCCGCCCGAGGGCAGGCTCATCACGCTCGAAGCCAATCCTCTGCACGCCGACGTGGCCCGATCGAACTTCCGGCGCGCCGGAGTTTCAGGCCGGATCGACCTTCAAGTCGGACCGGCGGCGGCGGGCCTGGCCCGGATGGTCCAGGAGGGGCATGAGCCCTTCGACCTGATCTTCATCGATGCGGACAAGGAGAACCACGCGACCTACCTGGAGTCTGCCCTGAAACTCTCCCGCCCGGGCACCCTGATCATCGGCGACAACGTGGTGCGCGGAGGGGACGTGGTCGATCCGAATAGTCCGGACCCGCGCGTCCAGGGCGTCCGGCGATTCTATGAATGCCTGTCCGCGGCGCCCAACGTCAGCGCGACGGCGATCCAGACGGTCGGCAGCAAGGGATATGACGGCTTCGCGCTGGCTCTGGTCCGTTCCCCTGATTCTTGATTCTCCATCCTCGCGCTTGCCACAACCCCCAACGGTGGCAAACAACCCCGTCTACTTTTTCAGCACGTTGAAGAGATTGCTGTAGTCGTCCGTCCAGAGCCGCGGAGGCGGCCGGCCCGAGCTCGGGTCCTTCGCCACGTCCTTGATGCGCGGCCGCTCGAAGAGCGCCGTATCGGACGTGATCAGGATCCAGCGCGCGTTCAAGGGATCGCCGAAGTCGTCCGTGGCGGTGGCAATCTCGACGGCGCTCTTCCCGATCGTCTCGGCCAATCCCTTGATCAGCGGTCCCAGGTCGAGGTGCCGCGTGCTCACGTTGAGCGCCAGGACGCCGTTCGGCTTCAGGCGCCGGGCGTAGAGCTGGAAGGCTTCCCGGGTGAGCAGGTGCGCCGGGATCGCGTCGCTCGAGAACGCGTCGCCCACGAGGATGTCGTAGAGCGGCTCGTGGGTCTCCCGCTCCAGGGAAAGCCGGGCGTCTCCCGGAACGACTTCGGTCGCGGCCTTCGAGTCGGAGAGGAACGTGAAGTCGCGGCGGGCGACGTCGATCATCCGCGGGCTGAGCTCGTAGTAGCGGATCAGGTCGCCGGGCCGGCCGTAGGTCGCCAGGATGCCGGCGCCCAGGCCGATGATGCCCATCCGGCGCGGCG
>Ga0310813_10002608_pt1 | contig 10909 bp, 6 predicted proteins | sample YN3metagenome_FD_203086 | JGI IMG/M metagenome (GOLD analysis project Ga0310813, IMG submission 203086) | Soil microbial communities from experimental microcosm in Duke University, North Carolina, United States - YN3 | ecosystem: Engineered > Artificial ecosystem > Soil microcosm > Unclassified ... | reverse complement strand
ACGCTGCAGACCGCCAAGGGCGAGCTCGCGCAGCAGCAGGCGCGCCTGACCGTCACCAAGGCCAATCTGGCGCGCGTGGTGCCGCTGGCCGCGCAGAACGCGCTGAGTAAAAAAGACCTCGACGATGCGATCGGCAACGAGAAGGAAGCCGAGGCGGCGGTGATCGCGGCGAAGGGCCAGGTGCAGACCGCGGAACTGAATCTGAGCTACACGATCATCCGCTCTCCGCTGATGGGACTCTCCAGCTTTGCGCGCCAGCAGGAGGGCAGCTACGTGACGCCGACCCAGGGCGGCTTGCTGACCTACGTGTACCAGCTCGATCCGATGTGGGTGAACTTCAGCATTTCCGAGAACGAACTGCTGCGCTATCGCGAGCAGATCGCGAAGGGCACGCTGCGCTTTCCGCCGGATAACCAGTTCGACGTCACGGTGATCCAGGCGGACGGCTCGGTCTATCCGGAGCAGGGGCGCATCGACTTCACGAACCCGGCGTTCAGTTCCGAAACCGGCACCTTCCTCGTGCGCTCGGTGTTCGCCAATCCGAAGGGCACGCTGCGGCCCGGGCAGTTCGTGCGCGCGAAGGTGTCCGGCGCGGTGCGGCCGAATGCGATCCTGGTGCCGCAGCGCGCGGTGCTGCAGGGCTCGAAGAGCCACTTCGTGTGGGTGGTCGACGCCGATTCGAAGCCGCGTCAGCGGGTCGTCGAGGTCGGCGAGTGGCACGGCGACGACTGGTTCATCACGCAGGGTTTGCGGGCGGGCGAGCGGGTGGTGGTGGACGGCGCGATTCGCGTCACGGCGGAGTCGCAGATCAAGGTGGTCAGCGCGCCGCCGGCGCAGCCGGGCGCACCGCAGCAGGCGCCGGCCAGCGCGCCGGGGGCGGCCGCGGCGCCGGTGCCGCGCGAGCTGCGCGAAGCGCACGGCACGCGCGACATGCAAGCCGCGCACGGCACAAGCGTCGCGCTGCGCGACTCCGGCAACGGCATGATCCGATGAGCGAGCCGAGCCGATGAATATTTCCCACTTCTGTATCGACCGTCCGATCTTCGCATCGGTCATCTCGATCATCATTACGCTCGGCGGCGCGCTGACGATGCTGTCGCTGCCGATCGCGCAATACCCGGACATCACGCCGCCGCAAATCACGGTGACCGCCACCTATCCTGGCGCCGATGCGAACGTGGTGGCCAACAACGTCGCCGCGCCGATCGAGCAGCAGGTGAACGGCGCGGACAACATGATCTACATGAGCTCGGCGAGCTCGTCGACCGGCAACCTGACGATCAACGCGTACTTCGAGATTGGCACCAACCCGGAACTCGCGCAGGTCGACGTGCAGAACCGGGTGAACCTCGCGCTGCCGCAACTGCCGCAGTCGGTGCAGGCGCAGGGCGTGTCGGTGCAGAAGAAGTCGTCGGCGTTCATGATGGTGATCGCGATCTATTCGCCGACCGAGCGTTACGACGGCACCTATATCGCCAACTACGCGAACATCTACGTGCTCGATGCGTTGAAGCGCATTTCGGGCGCGAACCAGTCGAGCATCTTCGGCACGCCCGATTACGCGATGCGCATCTGGCTACGGCCCGACCGGATGGCGCAGCTCGGCATCACCGCGTCGGACGTGCAGACCGCGGTGGCCAACCAGAACCAGCAGTACGCGGTCGGGCGCCTCGGCCAGTCGCCCACCGGCGGCCCGGTCGAGCAGTCGTTCGCGGTGACCACCACCGGGCGGCTCACCGAGCCCGCGGAGTTCGAGAACATCATCATTCGCGCGGAAAGCGGCGGCGCCGCGATCGTGCGGCTGAAGGACATCGGCCGCGCCGAGCTCGGCCAGAAGGACTATTCGATCCGCAGCCGCTTCCAGGGCAAACCGGCCACGGTGATCGCCGTGTACCAGCAGCCGGGCGCGAACGCACTCGACGTGTCGAAGCAGGTGCGCGCCACGCTCGCGGAGATGAAGAAGTCGTTCCCCGAAGGGATCGACTACAAGATCGCGATGGACACCACCGAGTTCACGCGGGCGTCGATCACGGACGTCGTGCACACGTTCTTCGAAGCGGTGGTGCTGGTGGTGATCGTCGTGTTCGTGTTCCTGCAGAGCCTGCGGGCGACGCTGATTCCGGTGCTGGCCGTGCCGGTGTCGATCGTCGGCACGTTCATGGGGATGGCCGCGCTCGGCTTCTCGATCAATATGCTGACGTTGTTCGGCATGGTGCTGGCGATCGGTATCGTGGTCGACGATGCGATCGTCGTCATCGAAAACGTCGAGCGCAATATGACCGTGCACAAGCTCGACCCGAAAACCGCCGCGAAAAAGGCGATGGACGAGGTGGCCGGGCCGGTGGTGGCGATCGTGCTGGTGCTGTGCGCGGTGTTCGTGCCGGTCGCCTTCCTCGGCGGCATTACCGGGCAGATGTACAAGCAGTTTGCGATCACGATCGCGATCTCGGTGGTGATCTCGGGCATCGTCGCGCTGACTTTGTCGCCGGCGCTCGCGTCGCTGCTGCTCAAGCCTGGGCATCACGAGAAGCGCGGCTTTTTCCGCTGGTTCGACAACCAGTTCGCGCGCATGACGGCGGGCTATACGCGCGCGGTGCGGCTCGTCATCAAGCGTTTTGCGGTTGGGCTGCTGTTGTTCGTCGGCATGATCGTGCTCGCGGTGTTCATGATGCGTTCGGTGCCGACCGCCTTTCTGCCGCCGGAAGATCAGGGCTATCTGCTCGGCGCGGTGATCATGCCCGATGCGGCGAGCCTCGACCGCACCGGCGACGTGTCGGACCGCGTCACCGAATACTTCATGAAGCAGCCCGCGGTGGACAGCATCACCACAGTGGACGGCTACAGCCTGCTCGACAGCCAGAACAAGAACAATTCGTCGACGTTCTTCGTCGGCTTCAAGAGTTTCGAAGACCGCTATTCGTCGGCGAACATCCGCACGCAGAATGCGCGCGCGGTGATCGTCGACGCGTACAAGACGCTATCGCAGGTGAAGCAGGGCATCATCCTGCCGCTCAATCCGCCGGCGATTCCGGGCCTCGGCACGACCGGCGGCACCGAAGTGTGGATCCAGAGCAAGGGCGACGCGACGGTCGCGCAATATGCGGCGGTGGTCGAAGAGTACGTCGAGAAAGCGAAGAAGCGGCCCGAACTGACCGGTGTGACGTCGACCTTCAATGCGTCGTCGCAGCAGATGCTCGTCAACGTCGACCGCGACAAGGCGGAGACGCTCGGCGTGCCGGTCGAAGCGGTGTACAGCGCGATGCAGACGATGTTCGGTTCGCTGTACGTGTCGCAGTTCAACCGCAACAGCCGGCTGTGGCAGGTGATCCTGCAGGCCGAGCCGACCTATCGGCTGAAGCCCGAGGACCTGACCCAGGTATTCGTGCGCAGCAAGACGAACAGCATGGTGCCGTTGAAGTCGGTGGTCACCTACAAATACGTGACCGGCCCGGACCTGGTGACGCGCTTCAATAACTATCCGGCCGTCAAGGTGACCACCAACGCGGCGCCCGGCTACAGCTCCGGCCAGGTGATAACCGCGCTCGAGGAAATCGGCGCGCAGATGCCGGATGGCTACTCGCTCGCGTGGAGCGGCGAAGCCTTCGAGGCGAAGCAGTCGGGCGGCACGTCGGGTCTGGTGTTCGTGTTCGGTCTGGTGATGGTGTTCCTGATTCTCGCCGCGCAGTACGAGAAATGGAATCTGCCGTTCGGCGTGCTGATGGCGGTGCCGTTCGCGATTTTCGGCGCGCTGGTCGCGATCATGCTGCGCGGCCTCAACAACGACGTGTACTTCCAGATCGGCCTGACGATGCTGGTCGCGCTGGCGGCGAAGAATGCGATTCTGATCTTCGAATTCGCGGTGCTGAACCGCGAGAGCGGCGAGTCCATCTACGACGCGGCGATGACCGCGGCCGAAGAGCGGCTGCGGCCGATCGTGATGACGTCGCTGGCCTTCATTCTCGGCTGCGTGCCGCTGGCGATCGCGACCGGTGCGTCAGCCAACAGCCGCCATTCGATCGGCACCGGTGTGATCGGCGGCATGCTCGGCGCGACCGCGATCGCGGTGTTCTTTATCCCGATGTTCTTCTACGTGCTGGAAACGATGTCGGACAAGCGGCGCGGCAAGAAGGCGCCGGGTGCGGCCGGCGGCGCGGCTGGCGGTGGCCCGGACGGTGGCGCGCCGGGGCCGCAGGCGCCGGGCACACCGGGCGGTGGTGCGACGGTGGCGACGCACGAAGCGAGCGGTTCCACGGCGGCCGCGCCGGCCAATCCTGGTGCAACGCTGGCCGCGTCGTCCGGCGCGCCGACGGCGCCCTCCGCGCACCGCGAGGGGGACTGACATGACCCGCTCGCACTCGCTCCGCACGCTTGGCGCCGCCGTGCTGCTCGCGTCCGGTCTGAGCGGCTGTCTGCTCGGGCCGAATTACCAGCGGCCGACCATCGACACGCCGGCCACCTACCGCTTCCAGGAAACCGAAGTCGCCGACGCAGCGAACACGCAGTGGTGGCAGCAGTTCAACGATCCGGTGCTGAACCAGCTGATCGCCACCGCGCTCGCCGAGAACAAGGACGTGAAGATCGCCGCGGCGCGCATCGACCAGTTTCTCGGCCAGTTCTGGAGCACGCGCTCGGCGCTGTTTCCGCAGGTCGGCGCGGGTTTCAGCGCCGGTCGCGAACGCGTGACGGCGGCCGGGCCGACGCCGGTGTTCGCGGGCCAGGGGACGATCTTCAACGACTTCCAGGCGACGCTGAACGCGTCGTGGGAAATCGATCTGTTCGGCCGCAACCGGCGCCTGACCGAATCGGCGCGCGCGAACCTGCTCGCCACCGAAGAAGGGCGCCGCGCAACGATCCTGTCGCTGGTCGCGTCGGTGGCATCGTCGTACATCACGCTGCTGAGCCTCGATCGCCAGCTCGAAATCGCCAAGGCGACCACCTCGAGCCGCGCCGAATCGGTACACGTGTTCGAGCTGCGTTTTTCCGGCGGCGAAGTTTCGCAGATGGAACTCGCGCAAAGCCAGTCCGAATACGAGGCGTCGGCCGCGACGATTCCGTCGCTCGAGGCGCAGATCGCGCAGCAGGAAGACGCGCTGTCGGTGCTGCTCGGCCACAACCCCGAGCCGATCCTGCGCAACGGCCGCGATCTGAATGCGCTCGGCATGCCGCCGGTGCCGGCCGGCCTGCCGTCCGAACTGCTGGAGCGGCGCCCCGATCTGCGTCAGGCCGAGCAGCAGCTGGTGGCCGCCAACGCATTGATCGGCGCGGCGCGCGCGCTGTACTTCCCGTCGATCTCGCTGACCGGTTTGCTCGGCACCGAAAGCGGCCAGATCTCGAACCTGTTCACCGGTCCGTCGAAGATCTGGGCGTTCGCCGGCTCGGTGACGCAGCCGATCTTCACCGCCGGCAACATCAAAGGCCAGGTGCAGCAGGCCGAAGCGCAACAGCAACAGGCGCTGTATTCGTATCAGAGCGCGATCCAGACGGCGTTCCAGGAAGTCGACGATGCACTGATCTCGTCGCAGAAGCTGCGCGAGCAGCTGGTGATTCAGGGCCGCCAGGTCGATGCGCTGCGTACTTACTCGAAGATGGCGCGGCTGCGTTACGAGGGCGGCTACACCAGCTACATCGAAGTGCTCGATGCGGAGCGCAGCCTGTTCAACGCGGAGCTCGACGAGACGCGCACGCACCAGGGCGTGCTGACCTCCTACGTGTCGCTGTACAAGGCGATGGGCGGCGGCTGGGTGATCGAGGCGGAAAACATGACCACGCAACAGTCGTCGCGCGACGGCGCTACGCCGGGCGGGCCGGAAGGCGGCCCGGCACAGAGCGTCAAATGATCGCCGCCGCCGACGCGCAGCAGCGCGACGCCGCACGGCCGGCCGACGTGATCGCCTGCCGCGAATGCGACCTGCTGCAACGCGAACAGCCGCTGCCGCCCAAAGGCGTGCTGCGCTGCGTGCGCTGCCGCGCGCCGCTATACGGGCGGCAGACGGGCGGACTCGAGCGCTCGCTCGCGTATGCACTTGCGGCGCTGGTGCTGTTCGTGCTGGCCAATGTATTTCCGATCGTCGGCCTGTCGGTCAACGGCGATCTGGTCGAAACCACGCTGCTCGGCTCGGTGCGGGTGCTGTATCGCGACGGCATGTGGCCGCTCGCGGGGCTGGTGTTGATCACGACCTTCGTGATGCCCGGTCTGCAGATTCTGGCGATCGTCTGGCTGCTCGCGCCGCTGCAGTTCGGCCGGCGCCCCTATTGCGCGGACGTAGTGTTTCGCGCGCTGCACGTAGCGCGCTCGTGGGGCATGACCGAGGTACTGATTCTCGGCCTGCTGGTCGCGCTGGTGAAGCTCGCGCATATCGCGAGCGTGGTGCCCGAAGTGGCGCTGTGGTCGTTCGGCGCGTTGATGCTGATGCTCGCGGCGGCGGCGGCCACCTTCGATGCGCGCGCGCTGTGGGCGCGCCTCGAAGGTCGGCACGATAGCGCCGCGTCGGGCTTTGCCGCGCGCACCGCCGCCGGCTGCGGCCGTTGCGTGTGCCACGACTGCGGCCTGATGTCGGAGCCGTTGGCGCCGGCACAGCAGGCACACGGCGCGCACGCGCTGCGCTGTGCGCGGTGCGGCAGCCGCCTGCATCTGCGCAAGCCGAACAGCCTCGCGCGCACGTGGGCGTTCCTGCTGGCCGCGATGGTGCTGTACCTGCCCGCCAACCTGCTGCCGGTGATGCACACCAGTTCGCTGTTCGGCGCGCAGAAGGACACGATCATGAGCGGCGTGGTCTACCTGTGGACCTCCGGCTCGTGGCCGCTCGCGATACTGGTGTTCGTCGCGAGCATCGCAGTACCGATGCTGAAGATTCTCGCGATCGGCTTTCTCGCTACCACCGCGCAGCTGCGCTCGACGTGGCAGCCGCAGCAGCGCACGCGCATTTACCGGCTCGTCGAACTGGTCGGCCGCTGGTCGATGCTCGACATCTACGTGATCGCGATTCTGACCGCGCTGGTGCAGTTCAGCGCACTGGCGACGATCACTGCGGGCCCCGCTGCCATTGCATTCGGCGCGGTGGTCGTATTGACAATGCTGGCCGCGCTGTCGTTCGACCCGCGGCTGATCTGGGACACAAGGCAAGACTATGGCAAGACCCCCTGAAAACGTACCGCCCGAGCGTCCGGACCTGCCGGACGCGGTGCCGGTGCCGCGCGCGCGCTGGCGCGTGCAGTGGATCTGGCTGGTGCCCGCCATCGCCGTGCTGATCGGCGTGTGGCTCGCTGCGCAGGCGGTGCTGCAGCAGGGACCGAAGATCACGATCAGCTTCACGACCGGCGAGGGTCTCGAGGCGGGCAAGACCAAGATCAAGTTCAAGGACGTCGACGTCGGCGTCGTGAAGTCGGTCGTGCTGTCCGGCGACTACAAGCGCGTGATTGCCACCGCCGAGCTGACGCACGGCGCGGACAACATGCTGGTCGACGATACGCGCTTCTGGGTGGTGCGGCCGCGCATCTCGGGCGGCACCGTGTCGGGCATCGGCACGTTGCTATCGGGTGCGTACATCGGCATGGACGTCGGCAAAACCAGGCGTGAGCGGCGCGACTTCACCGGCCTCGAAACGCCGCCCGTGTTCGCGAGCGACGTGCCGGGCCGCGAATTCGTGCTGAAGAGCACCGACCTCGGCTCGGTCGACGTCGGCTCGCCGATCTACTTCCGGCGGCTGCAGGTCGGTCAGGTGACCGCCTACGAGCTCGACGCGAACGGCCGCGGCGTCACGCTGCGGGTGTTCATCAACGCGCCTTACGACAAGTACGTCACCGCCGATACGCGCTTCTGGCATGCAAGCGGCATCGACGTCGCGCTCAGCACCGAAGGCGTGAAGGTCAATACGCAGTCGCTGGTGTCGATCATGATCGGCGGGCTTGCGTTCGAGACCCCCGCCAGCGCCACCGACGAGCCGCCCGCCGCGGCGCATACCACTTTCCAGCTGTTTACCGGCCGCACCGAGGCGATGAAGGTGCACGATCGTCTCGTCGAGACCTTCGTGTTCAATTTCAAGGAATCGGTGCGCGGGTTGGTGGTCGGCGCGCCGGTCGAGTTCCGCGGCATTCCGATCGGCGAAGTCACGGCGATTCACACGCGCTTCGATCCGGATACCAAGCAGTTCAGCATCCCGGTCGAGGTGCGCATCTATCCGGAACGCTTTACGTCGCGCTATGAGACTCAGCCGCGCGGCGGCCGGCTGATGCGCACGCCGCAGGAGTCCACCGATTTTCTGGTGTCGCGCGGCATGCGCGCGCAGCTTAAGACGGGCAGTCTGCTGACCGGGCAACTGTACATCGCGGTCGACTTCTTCCCCGATGCGCCCAAGGCGCAGGCGGACTGGACGCGCAAGCCGCCGGAGCTGCCGACCGTGCCGAGCGGCCTGCAATCGTTGCAGGAGTCGGTGACCGCGCTGATTGCGCGGATGAACAAGATTCCGTTCGAGGCGATCGGCGACAACGCGAAGAAGACCTTGATGCGCGCCGATACGCTGTTGCAGAGCTTCGATACGGAGCTGGTGCCGCAGGCGCGCGACACGCTCGGCGCGGCGCGCGCGACGCTCAATTCGGCCAACAATGCGTTGCAGCCCGATTCGCAGCTGCAGCAGGACACCGCGGACGCGATGCGCGAACTGGCGCGCACGGCGGCGTCGCTGCGCTCGCTCGCGGACTACCTGGAGCGGCATCCGGAAGCGCTGGTGCGCGGCAAAGCGGGGGATGGCAAATGAAGCGTTCGACCAGTTCGGGCGCGCGCCGCGCCGCCGCGGCAATCGCCCTGATCGCTGCGCTGTGCGGCTGCCGCTCGCCCAGTGCGGTGTTCTATACGCTGAGCCCCGACGCGTCGCTGGAGCGTACCGGCGCGGCACTGCCGGTCGCGGTGGTGGTCGAGCCGGTCACGGTGCCGGAGCTGGTGGACCGGCCGCAGCTCGTCACGCGCGCGTCCGACAACGAAGTGGCGCTCAACGAGTTCGCCCGCTGGGGCGAGCCGCTGAAGAGCGGTATTGCGCGCACCCTCGCCGCCGATCTCGAGCGGCTGCTCGGCGCGGCGCGCGTGTCGGTGCCGGGGCAGGCCGCGCTGGTGCTGGAGACCTGCCGGGTGCGCGTCGACATCGTGCGCTTCGACGCGCAGCCGGGCGAAGCCGTGACGGTCGACGCGCAGTGGGTGGTGCGCGTGCCGGGCAAACCGGTGCCGATCGCCGGCCGTACGGTGGCGCGCGAGCCGGTCGCCGGCGCGGGCGACGCGCAGCTGGTGGCCGCGCAAAGCCGCGCGCTCGCCACCGTGAGCCGCGACATCGCCGCGGCGATCCGCGGCGCGCTGCCGGCCTGAGCGGCGCTGCATGCGGCGGGGGCTGGCGATTCTGCAACGGAATGCGCGGGGCGCGCGGCGGGGCGTTTGCCCATGGCCGGCGCGCGCTGGCGTGCCACGGTGATAGACATGCTCCAACAGGTGTTGCTGTTTCTCGGCGCGGCGCTGGTCGTCGTGCCCTTGTCGATCCGGCTTGGCTTCGGCTCGGTGCTCGGCTATCTGCTGGCCGGCATGCTGATCGGCCCGTCGGGGTTGCGGCTCGTCACGCACGTCGATTCGATCCTGCATTTCTCCGAGCTCGGCATCGTGCTGATGATGTTCGTGATCGGCCTCGAGATGCACGTGACGCGACTGTGGGCGCTGCGCCGCACGATCTTCGGCTACGGCGGCATGCAGATGATGCTGTGCGCGGCGCTGCTGACGGCGATATTCGCGGCGTTCGGCGTGCCGGCGCGTATCGCGCTGACGGCGGGCCTCGCGCTGGCGCTATCGTCGACTGCGATGGCGGTGGCCGAACTGCAGCAGCGCGGGCAAATGGATTCGCCGATGGGCGCGGCCGCGTTCGGCATCCTGCTGTTCCAGGATCTGGCGGCGATCCCGCTGATCGCGCTGCTGCCGCTGCTGAGTCCGCTCGACAGCGGCGCGAGCGCGGCATCGCAGTGGCAGGCCGTCGGCGCGGCGCTGGGCATGCTGGTGCTGGTCGTGCTGGGCGGGCGGCTGCTGTTGCGCCGCGCGCTGCACATCGTAGTGCGCAGCGGCGCGCCGGAAATCTTCACCGCGTTCGCGCTGTTGTGGGTGATCGGCGTCGCGCTGCTGTTTCGCAGTGTGCATCTGTCGATGTCGCTCGGCGCGTTTCTGGCCGGCGTGCTGTTGGCCGATTCAGGCTATCGGCAGCAGATCGAAGCTGACATCGCGCCGTTCAAGGGCTTGCTGCTCGGGCTGTTCTTCATTGCGGTCGGCATGTCGATCGATTTTTCGGTGCTGCTGCGCGAGACGCACCGCGTGCTGATCGTGGTGGCCGCGGTGGTCGGCCTGAAAGCGGCCGCGCTCGGCCTGCTCGCGCGGCGCTTCGGCGTGCCGCGCGGCCAGCGTGCGCAGTTCGCGCTGCTGCTGTCGCAAGGCGGCGAGTTCGCGTTCGTCGTGATGGCGTCGGCCGCCGCAGCGCGGGTGGTCGAGCCGCGCGTGTCGGCGATCGTGACGCTCGCGGTCGTGCTGTCGATGCTGACCACGCCGCTGTTGCTGATGCTGCTCAGATTGGCCGGCCGGCGCGGCGCGCAGCACGACGCGGCGGGCTCCACGGCCAATGCCGCCCGTGCCGCCCAGCCGGCCGAACCGGCGCGCGACTGACGCGCGAGTGACGGGCGACTGACGCGGCGGCGGCACCCCGTGGCGCGCGCTCCCGCCTTGCCGCGCCACCGGCTTTGGCCATGCGCCGCGGACAGACTCTGTACAATGACCTATCGATCACCTGGCGACGCGCCCGTTGGCGCGCACCGCCGATCCGTTCCGATTCTCTGCAATGGCCATTACCTACAAGTCTCCTGAAGACATCGCGAAGCTGCGCGTGTCGGGCCGCCT
>Ga0310813_10002607_pt1 | contig 10912 bp, 12 predicted proteins | sample YN3metagenome_FD_203086 | JGI IMG/M metagenome (GOLD analysis project Ga0310813, IMG submission 203086) | Soil microbial communities from experimental microcosm in Duke University, North Carolina, United States - YN3 | ecosystem: Engineered > Artificial ecosystem > Soil microcosm > Unclassified... | reverse complement strand
ACCCGAGCGATTCGATCGCAGGGGCACGGCGCGTCAGGACGCGGCTGCGGGCGATGCGCCAGGCGCCAAGCGCCATGAAGACCGAGAGGATCACCGGGAACTCTTCGGGCATCAGGGAGATCGCCAGGGCGAGGCCCGCCAGCGTCGCCTCCAGCCAGGCGTGCCGTGTCAGCCCGTAGACGAGCGTCACCGCCCCGCAAAGGATCAGGCCGGCGACCGCGAAGAAGCGGACCAGGCCCGCCGTCTCCTGCTGGAGGCGCGTCTTCCCGGGAGCTTCGGCCTCCATCGCCTTGCCGATCCGGCCGAACTGGGAGCGCTCGCCCGTCGCCGTCACCCGGAGCACGCCGTTCCCCCGCACCACCAGCGTCCCCGAGAAGACGAACGGGGTCGCGTCGCCCCCCGGGGGGCCCGACTCCGGGCCGCCGGACCAGGCGCTCTTCCGCACCGGCACCGACTCTCCCGTCAGCAGCGATTCGTCGACGCTCAGATTCGTCGTGGAGAGGACGAGGCCGTCCGCCGGGATCCGGTCGCCCTCCGAGATCACCACGATGTCCTCGCGCACGACCTCCCGGCCGGGGATGCGCCGCGCCTCGCCGTCCCGGATCACCCGGGCCCGCGGGCTGGAGAGATCGCGAAGCGCCTCGAGGGAGCGCTCGGTCTTGCGCTCCTGGCGCAGTTCGATGCCGATCATGAGGCCGATGGACGCGAGCAGAAGGATGGACTCCTCGTGATCGCCGAGGATGAGGTAGACGACGCCCGTCGCCACGAGGAGCAGGATCATGGGCTCCTTGAGGACGCCCGCCAACTGTTCGAGCAGCCGCCGCTTCTTCGAGCGCGGGAGCTCGTTCGGACCCTCGCGACGGAGGCGTTCCTGCGCCTCCGCCTCGCTCAATCCCTTGAGCGACGCCTTGACGGGATCGGACGGGGATTCACTGGGGTTCATCGATAGCCTTCCGCCGCAGGGATCCATATACTCTCGACACCCAGGTATGAGCAAGGTAGAACCGGGAGACGATCTCTTCCGCCTGGCCGTCGAATCTGCCCCCAACGCCATGATCATGGTGGACCGGGAGGGGCGGATCGTGCTGGCCAACACCCAGACGGAGAAGCTCTTCGGCTATCCCCGAGGGGAGCTTCTGGGAAAGAGCATGGAGATGCTCGTCCCCGAGCGGTTCCGGGCGAAGCACCCGGGACAGCGGGGGGACTTCTTCGCCCATCCCCAGACGCGCTCCATGGGGGCCGGCCGCGACCTGTTCGGGCTCCGCAAGGACGGTGTCGAGGTTCCCGTGGAGATCGGCCTCAATCCCCTCCAGACGAGCGGCGGCACCTTCGTTCTCGCCGCGATCGTGGACATCACCGAGCGGAAGCGGGCCGAAGAGAAGTTCCGGCTGGCGGTCGAGTCGGCGCCGAACGCGATGCTGATGGTCGACGACCGCGGCCGCATCGTGCTCGCCAACGCCCAGGCGGAACGGCTGTTCGGATTCGCCCGCCAGGAATTGCTCGGCCAGTCGATCGAGATGCTGGTCCCCACCCGCTTCCGGGCGGGTCATCCCGGTCATCGCAGCGAGTTCCACGCCTCGCCGCGCTCCCGCCCCATGGGCGCCGACCGCGAACTCTACGCCATCCGGAAGGACGGAACCGAGGTTCCCGTCGAGATCGGCCTGAACCCGATCAAGACGGCCGAAGGCGACTTTGTCCTCGCGGCCGTCGTCGATCTGACCGCGTTCAAGCGGATGCAGGCCGAGCTCATTCGGACCCAGAATCTCGCGGCGCTCGGCGAAATGGCGGCAACGGTCGCCCACGAGGTCAAGAATCCGCTCGCCGCGATCAGCGGCCCCCTCCAGATCCTGGCCGACGACCTGAAGCCCGACGATCCCCACAAGGGCCTGATGAAGGAGATCCTGGCCCAGGTCCGGAGGCTCGACGGGACGGTCCGCAGCCTTCTGACCTTCGCCAAGCCGATGACCCCCAAGAAGCACCCGATCCTTCTCCGAGAATTCCTCGATCGCATGAGCCGTCTCGTGGGAGAGCATCAGCTGGGACGCGGGGTCCGCTTTTCCCAGGAGGGATCGGCCGGGCTGACGCTTCTCGCCGATCCGTCGCTCCTGGAGCAGGTCTTCTGGAACGTGTTCCTCAATGCCGCAGAAGCCATGAAGGGCGCCGGCGAAATCCGGGTGACGACGCTGGCGACGGCCGACGCGATCGAGATCACCGTGCAGGACAGCGGCGGGGGGATTGCGCCGGAGCTGGAGGGCAAGCTGTTCCGGCCCTTCGTCACGACCAAGACCAGCGGAACGGGACTCGGCCTGGCCCTCTGCCGGAAAATCGTCGAAGCCCACCAGGGCAGCATCGCCATTTCCAGCGAGCCGGGCCGGGGAACCGTGGTGACGCTCCGCTTCCCCAAGACATAGAAGGCGCCTTCACTCCGCTTCGACGCAGAACGACTTGAGCTCCGGAAACGCCCGCGACATCGGCGCGTTGAGGTGCCGCGCCAGGGCCCGGTCGCAGCGGGCGACCGCGACCGCCAGGTCGAAGAGATCGAAGCCCGGCCCCATTTCCAGGATCTCCTGCAGCGCGCTCCGGGTCTCCGCCGGACCGGACACGAAGTATCCCCGGCGACCCAGGAGGTAGAGAAACGGCTCCCAGATACCGCTGAGGGACCGCCGTTCGCCGCCGTCGTAACTGCAGGCGGCGGCCCGGAGCTGATCGAAGAGGACCCTGGCCCGGCTCGCTTCGCCCGAGGACAGCAGCCGGGTCGCCTCGCCGAGAAGGTCGGGCCATCGATGCTCCATCTCTGCTCCCGCGCTCAGCGGTCCTCCTGGGCACAGAAGTACGGTTCGCGTTCGCGGCGGCTGAAGGTGAACGCCCGGTGCGTGCAGCCGAACACGAAGACGGTCCGGGTCTCCAGCAGTTCCCTCGCGCAGACGACGATTTCCTCGGGACAGCCCTGTCCGCAGCCGGGACATTCCAGGGAGCTGTCCGCCCCTTCCAGGACCTCGACCCAGTCCGTGGCGCAGCCCCCTTCGATGAAGGGGCTCGACGGCTCATAGGCGCCACAAAGAATCCGGATGCGCATCGAGCGCCCCTCCCCTCGACCATCGGGCCGCCGCCGCTTCAAGCGCGCCCAGCCACGCCAAAGGTAGACCGGTTTCCAGCCTTCAGCATCTCGCAGGTTCATGGCCGGTATCTCCCCTGCCCAGGGACAGAGTTGCCCTGGTCCCCGGCCTGGACGCAAACGTCGGGCCAGGGCCTGCGGCCCCTTGGCGGCGGTGGAAGAGGGGAATTTTCAGCGGGGAGGGCGAAAAACTCCGCCATCGCCCGCATCCTCGACGTCGAGCCGACGGCAGGTACGAGGTTTGCAGGATCTCCAGCGGAGGTACCGATGAGACGGCTGTGGGCTCGGAAATCGGCTCTCCTGCTCCTCCTTGTCCTCAGTGCCTGCTCGTTCGGAGATCGCCGGGTGCATCTGCGGCTCGACCGCCCGCTCGGAGAGCCCGCCCTTCCCCGGGGGATTTCCATCCTCCTCGAGCCGCCTGAGGACGGCCGCCCCGAGCCCCACAGCGTCGTCGGCGACGTCCGGAGCGGCGTGGGCGTGAAAACCGCCGAGATCGTCACCGACGACAACGTTCGTGACTGGGTCCGCGACACGATGGCCCAGGAGCTACGTCATGCGGGCTTCCTGACTGCCCCTGCCGGCAATCTTGGCCAGGCGCTTCGGATTTCGACGACGATCCGAGCCCTCTCCTGCCGGGAAGGCATCGGGTTCGGCGCGTGGGCGACCCTCGAGATCCGGCTTCATGCGGACTACGGAACAATCCTGGAGAAGACGTATTCGTGGGAGGATCAGCATCTGCTGGTCACCGACCGTTCGAACGACGAAGCCGTAGACTCGCTCCACGCCTGTCTGAAAGCGCTCGTCTCGATGTTCTTGCAGGACCTGGAGACGATCGTCGAGAGGTCTCCGGACTGAATCCGCCGCCGAATCGGCGGGGAGCATTGCCGTGAACTTGCTCACGCTGGCCGACTGGACTCCTCCTCGCCTCGAGGAGTTGCTGCGCTTTGCCGCTTCCATCAAGAAGCATTCCCAGGAGTACCGCCACGCCCTGGACGGACGGGTGCTGCTGATGATGTTCCAGAAGCCCTCCTTGCGCACCCGGGTGTCGTTCGAGTCTGCCATGGCGCGCCTGGGCGGCCACGCGATCGTCTACGACTTGGCGAGTTCCCCTTGGGGCCTTGGTCGTGAGACTCCGGCCGACACCGCGCGCAGCGCCTCGCGCTACGTCGACGCCATCCTGGCGCGACTCTTCAGTCACGACGATCTCCTCGCCCTGGCGGCGCACGCCACGGTGCCCGTCATCAACGGATTGACGGACCTGGAGCACCCCTGCCAAGCCCTCGGGGATCTGCTGACGCTTCAGGAAAAGTTCGGCCGGCTCGGCGGCGTCCACCTCGCATACGTGGGTGACGCCAACAACAACGTCACCCATTCCCTGCTGGACGCCTGCTCGAAGATGGGCATTCACCTGTCGATCGGCTGCCCGCCCGGGGCGGAGTTCGAGCCCGCCGCGCCGGTCCTGGCCCGCGCCCGCGGCTTCGCGGCCGAAAGCGGCGCCCGCCTGAACGTCGTCCACGACCCCGAGGCCGCCGTCGCCGGCGCCGACGCGGTCTACACGGACACGTGGATGAGCTACCACATTCCGGCCGAGCGCCGCGAGATCCGTGAACGGACGCTGAGACCCTTTCGGGTGACGTCCGCCCTGATGAACGCCGCCAAGCGCGACGCGGTCTTCCTGCACTGCCTCCCCGCGTGGCGAGGCAAGGAGCTCGACGCGGACGTCATCGACGGCCCGCACAGCATCGTCTTCGCCCAGGCGGAGAACCGCCTCCACACGGAGAAGGCGATCCTGCTCTCGCTGATCCGCTGAGCATGAATTTCCCCAGGGCAGGTCCCGAAAATCCCGACGCCTCCGGCGAATTCCTCCGGAAACCAGCCTGCTGCTCCGTGGCACGTCGCTTGCAGGATCTCTCATAGATTTGCTCTCTCGAACTCAGGAAGCGGCGCCCGAGGCGATCGGAAGTCCCGCCTCCGGCGGCCCGGAAACAGACGCGTGCCTTTGCACGAATCATCCGCTTCGGCGGTCCGGGTGAGAGCTTCCCGGGAGAGACTTGGGAGAGCAGTCCGAGATGGCACCGTGTCCATCTTTCCGCGTCCCGGCTTCGGGGCGGCACGGAACGGCGCGAGCGGCATGGGCGGCAGTCATCGCCGCCTCGCTCGGCCTCCCGCCCCGAAGGTCCTTTTCTTCACCTCCGACGGCCCGCATGGCGACTCCATCCCACGGGCGGTATCATCAAACCGTTGATCACCTTTAATTAGCGCGGCGCCAACGCATGAGGGGTTCATGAGCGGAGAAGCCGCGGCGCACCGGGCCTGGCTCTCCCTCCCGAACCTCCTCACGCTGTCCCGGCTGCCGATGGCAGGCTTGGCGTGGATCCGTCCGAACGATCCGGTTTACGTCCTCGGCCTCATGGCGCTGGCCGGCCTCAGCGACGTGCTGGACGGATGGCTGGAGCGGAAGCGCCGCGAACGCCTGGGCCTGCCGCAAGGCGGCGAGTCGCTCGGGGCCTGGCTCGATCCCCTCTGCGACAAGGTCTTCATCCTGTCGGTCCTGGTCGCCATCACGTCCGCCCACTCCCTGCCCTGGTGGATCATCCCGCTGATCGCGCTTCGCGAAATCCTGCAGACCCTGATCGTCGCGGGCACGCGAGTCGTGCCCGCGCTCAAGCGGGCTCTGCGACCGCGTTTCAAGGCGAACGTCCTGGGGAAGCTCACGACGGTCGTCCAGTTCGTCACCATCGGAGCCATCCTGCTGAACCGGCCAGGCGCAATCCCGCTGGCCTTCGCGACGGCGCTGATGGGATTGATCGCGGTCGCCGTCTACGTCCGTCGGGCGATGCGGGCCGACTAGACGCCAAGGATGCGTCCCACCGTCGTCTCGAGCCAGGCGCCGACGTGACGTGCGGCTTCGACGCCGCGAACGAAAACGAGCACCACCGGGGTGACCGTAATGGAGTAGCGAGCCGCCAGCGAAGGGTTTTCGAGGAGATCGACTTCGACAAACGCGACCTCCGGATGTTCCCGGGCCACGCGCCGGAACTCGTAGCGGCGGATCTCGGCCTCCCGGCGGTCCGACTCCAGGAACAGGACGACCAAGGACTCCCGGTCGAGCGCCAGCCGATCCTCCAGGCCCCAATCGCTGATTCGCCGGACGATCATGGTCCGCCTCCCTTAGCCCTGAAGCACGACGTCGCGGAGGTAGCGGAAGTTTTTTTGTTCGCGGTCCGCCAGCTCCGCCAAGACGTTTCGCGCCCGCCCCTCCCGGGCGTGGCCGGCCAGGACGCGACAGAGCCTCGAGGTTTCCTCCTCGAGAGACTCCGCCAGGAAGAGCGCGATGTCCCGGTGGACCGGCCCTTCCCCGAGGGACTTCGTCAGGGAGCTGAGGTAGCTCTGGATCAGCCGCAGTCCATCCTCCGGCCTCGTGGCAAGGGCCGGCTCCTCGGGGAGCAGGTTCTCCAGCTGTTCCACGGCGGCCGCCTGGATCTGGGCGTCCAGCGACATCTTCCGAAGCACGTCCCGAAGGGGTTGGTCCGTGGGATCGGCCATCTCGGCGATCTGGTCGATCCTCCGCGCCCCCAATTCAAAGGCCCGACGCCCGACGGTCAGCAGTTCGGCCGTATCCAGATCGCTGAAGTCCATCATGCCCAGTTCTCCTGCGACCCCTGCAAGAGCAACTGGGATGCCAGGGCAGGAGGCGACGGCGGACCGTGGTTTTCCTGAGCCGGCGCGCGAGAGTTCCGGCGGCCCGGGGAAATCTCCGCCCCGCTTCCCCACGCGGGGACGGGGCCGCCGGGCCCGGGACTTGCTGGGTCAAGATTGAATGCTGAAGCGGCGGACCCGGCGGAAGTACGTCGTCAAGGAGGTGCAGGAAGCTCCCCGCCTCTCCCACCTGAGCCAGATGTTTCCGGAGTGCATCTACACGCTGATCCGCCAGGAGGACGGGAAATCCCTGCGGCTCCTCCTTCGGAGGTCCACCGGCTGGAAAGCGGGCGACACGCTCGAACTGGACGAGTATTCCGTCAAAGCCGCCTGCCTGCCCGGCTAAGCCCGACCCGGGAAAGTTCCGCAGCGCCGCGGAAATTCACCCGCCTACTTCTTCAGGGCCGCCACGAACGCGTCGCGGCGGGCGGCCCAGTCGGCGGGGGCGCTCGCCTCCCAGATCTTCATCCCCTTCAGGAGGCTCGACTTCCCGCCCACCTCGAACCCGATGGAGTTCTTGGTCGCGTGGTCGATCCCCTGGGACTTCAGGTAGCCGGCGGGCTTCCCGTCGATGCTCATCAGGATCTCGTCGCCGATGATCTCGACCCGGATCAGGTGCCACTGCGCGAGGTCGGCCTCGGCCTTGAAGCCCGCCGACTTGTCCTTGATGCCGTCGCGGAGCTTCTTCTTCTCCTCATCGGTCGTCGACGGGTCCTTCATCTTGTCGTAGTACTCGTTCTTCATGTTGCCGAACTTCTGGTCGGCCAGATCGACCCGCCCGGGGTAGAGCGAGGCCCGCAGGATGTGACCGGCGTGGGCCTCCTTGTAGGAGGTGTCGTTGACCATCAGGTTGCACGAGCGGCTGCCTTCGAGCTTGGCGGAGTACTCGACCACGATGTCCTTGAACTGGAAGACGGGCCTCACGTAGGCGTAAGCGCCGTGCTTGTCGTCCGGATTCTCGGTGACGGTCACGACGCCGTCCTTCACCTCAAAGAAGCCCTTTCCGACCTTCCACTTCGGCGCCAGCTCGGCGCGCGCGAAGTCGTCTTCGAAGAGCAGCTTGCCCGCGGTCGCCTGGCCGCCTTGAGGGGCGGCCGCCACCAGGATCGCGAAGAGCATCGCCGCACGGTGCATCGTGAATCCTCCTTATTTCGCGGAGACCACGCCGGTCGCGTTGACCTGGCGCTTGTAGATCTTTCCCTGGGTCAGGGCGAAGAGCCAGTTGAGCCCGGGCCCCGAGAGCGTTACGCTCGTGATGGGCGCCGACGTGGGCGCCAGGATCAGGCCGATCGGACGTCCGTTCGGGTCGTACACCTCGACGCCCGTCTGGGTGCTGACGTACCAGCGTCCCATCGTGTCGGACGTCATGCCGTCGCCCTTTGAATTCACGGTGTTCCCGAAATCCCGGTACGGGTAGACGGGCATGCGGGCCGAGAGATCGCCGTTGGCTTCAATGCGGAACGCCCAGGCGGCGACGCCGGCATAGTCCGAGACCGAGAGCGTCCCCTGGTCAGGCGAAAGCGCGAGGCCGTTGGGCGCCGTGATGCCGGTGTCGACCACGCGGCTCTTCCCCGGCCCCTCGATCAGAACGACCTGCTTCTTGCCGGTCTCGGTGACGTAGACCTGCCCCTTCGAGGTCACGACGAGGTCGTTGCAGCCGATGTCGGTCATCAGGACCTCCACGGCGCCCGAAGGGTCGATCGCGATCACCCGCTTCTCCTTGTTGTGGCAGGCATACAGGCGGCCGTCGGGGCCAAACTTCATGCCGCTGATGCCGGTGGCCTGAGCGTTGAACACGCTCGCGCTGCCGTCCGTTGCGATCTTATGGAGCCCCGTGCCTCCCCCGAGGTCGCTGTAGTAGAAGTTGCCCGCGGCGTCGCTGCAGGGGGCGTCGACGAACTTCCGGTCCTCGACGACGGCCTCCCAGCCCTTGCCGGGAAGGAGCAGGCCCGACAGCGCAAGGTCGCCCTTCGCCTCGGCGGCCGGCGCCGGCAGCGGCTCCTCCTTGCGCCAGAGCCAGCGGAGCGCGTCCGGCAGGATCGCGCCGAGATGCTTGCCGCCGTGGCCGTCCGTGCCGAAGACGGCCTTGTGGTCGTAGCCCGCGAAGGCGAGCGCGGCGACGAGGTCGTGATTGCTCAGCGGCCAGTTGCCGTGGACGTTGTCGAGGTCCTTCTCGCCTTCCTGGAGGAAGACGCGGATCGGCTTCCGCTCCGTCTTCCGGATCGCCGCCGGATACCAGACGCCGCCGCGGATGTTCGTGAAGCTGCCGATGCCCGTGATGACCTTGCGGAACGCGTCGGGCCGGAACCAGGCGACCGAGAAGGCGCAGATGCCGCCGCTCGAGATGCCGACGACCGCGCGATTCTCGGGCGCGGGGCTGATCTTCGCGTGCTTCGCGACTTCGGGCAGCATCTCGTCGACGAGGAAGCGGGCATAGGTGCCGTCGGGCGTGTCGTACTCGTAGCTGCGCGTGCTGCGGGACTTGCCTCCGGGGCTCGCCGCCGGCACGGTGCCGGGATTGATGAAGAGACCGACCATCGCGGGGATCTCGCCCTTGTGGATGAGGTTGTCCAGCACGATGGAGGCGCGGAACTGGCCCTTGGGGCTCACGGCGCTCCCGCCGTCCTGGAAGACGATCAGCGGGTACTCCTTGGCGTTATCGAATCCCGCGGGCAAGTAGATCCAGCATTGCCGCTCGGTCCCGGGATAGACCTTGCTCTCCTTCCACGGGAATTCCTGCACCGTTCCCTTCGGCACGCCGGCCTGCTCCTGGGAATCAGGGCCGAGGGTGTAGTCGTCGGCGCGGAGCGTCGAGGCGGACAGCAGGATGGCCAGGGCGGCCAGTGGGCGAAGCGTGTTCATGGCGACCGGTTCCTCCATGGGTTAGGGACTCTAACACTACAGCGGGAGGAAGCCGTTCGGCACGGCGAAAGGAAAAAAGAGGGAGGCCGGCTTACGCCGACCTCCCTCCGGGGGCGTCATCCTAGGGCTCCAGCTCGACCTCCCAGTATGCCCGGCTGAGGAACTGCTCCCACGACTCGCGCCGCTCGCGCGACGGAACATGGGCGAGCGTCCTCCAGGACGGCTTGCGGGGAATCGTGCGGAGCTTCATGCCGGCCTGCTCGGGCGTCCGGTCCGCCTTGCGCTTGTTGCACTCCACGCAGGCCAGGACGCAGTTCTCCCACGAGGAGATCCCGCCCTTCGAACGCGGCACGATGTGCTCGATCGTGAGCGCCTCCGGTCCGGGCTGCGCGCCGCAGTACTGGCAGGTGTAGCGGTCCCGCTTGAAGATATTCTTCCGCGAGAACACGACCGAGCGCTCGCCCTGCCCCTGGTACCCCTTGAGCAGGATGACCTCGGGCGGCACGAGCGCCAGCCGGGGCGAACGGATCCGCTCCCCGTCGAAACGGGCCTTCGCGATCGACACGTCGTTCCAGGTCCGGAGGTCGTGCGTCTCGTAGGTCTCCGGCTCGATGATGAGCGCCGAGCCCTTCGCGACGAGGCTGATGGCCTCCCGGACGGAGGTCACCTGGATCGGCGTCCAGTTCCGGTTCAGGACCAGCGCCGGCTTCTCGAGCAGAGTCTGTCTGTTCATAATCTTTCTCATCGGGCCGGACTTTTCAGGTTCGCCGCCCCGCAAGGGACGGCGAGCAATCACGTTTGGTATCTCCGGTAGGGGTCGAACCTACAATCTCCTCGTTCGTAGCGAGGTGTCCTATCCGGTTGGACGACGGAGACAGATACCCCAGGCGGGAGTCGCACCCGCACTTCCACCTTCGGAGAGTGGCGCGCTGTCTGTTACGCGACCGGGGTGAATGACAATGTTGGAGTCCCCGACAGGAGTCGCACCTGCGTCGGCCCGCTTAGGAGGCGGGGGCCTCTCTGCTCGGCCACGGGGACGGATCGGGCGTTCGCTGACCTTGGTTTAGCCCCTCCACTCGCCTGCCGGGAGCCTTCGCCGGTACGTCCAAGCCCGCGCTCGCGTTACGGCTCCTCTCGCGCCCCGGAGGCGCGGCAGGTCTTAATCCAAAGTTCGGAAGCTCGTCGCTTCCCCGGCCCGGCCATGATCGTCTCCGGAGGCATGAGGTCGAGTAGCGG
>Ga0310813_10002606_pt1 | contig 10915 bp, 4 predicted proteins | sample YN3metagenome_FD_203086 | JGI IMG/M metagenome (GOLD analysis project Ga0310813, IMG submission 203086) | Soil microbial communities from experimental microcosm in Duke University, North Carolina, United States - YN3 | ecosystem: Engineered > Artificial ecosystem > Soil microcosm > Unclassified ... | reverse complement strand
GCAGGGCCGACTTTTCGCCCTCCAGTCGCTCGATTTCCGAGTCGATGAACTCGCGGGTCTTCCGCGCCTGGGTCTGGGCGGCGTTGAGTTCCTCGAATTTTCGGCGGAGTTCCGGGTCCGCAGGCGGCGCCGGCGTTGCGGCTTTGGCTTCCTCGCCCTTCTTGAGCTCCACGGCTTTCGGCTTGGCGGCCTCGGCGCGTTTGGCTTCGTCCGCCTCCCGCACGATCTTCTCGTTGGCCGCCTTCTCGTCCTCCAGTTTCTTCACCGCCGCGTCGAGGACGGCCAGCTGATCCTTGTAGGGCCTGAGGATTTCGTCGACCTTCTCCTGCGGGATCAGCGGCACGAGGTCCCGAGGAACCTTGTTGAGCTCGATACCCGGGAACGGGTAGCGCGTGGACGAGAAGATGCCGTAGAGCGCGTAGTAGTCCTCGTTGGACACGGCGTCGAACTTGTGATCGTGGCAGCGCGCGCAGCCGATCGAGAGGCCGAGGAAGGCCTTGCCGAGGTTGTCGATCGTGTCGTCGATGATCAGGTGCTGCGTCCCCGCCTCGCTCGAGGCGAAGCGGCGCGTCGCGGCGAGGTAGCCCGTGGCGATGACCTTCTCGTGACGCTCGACCTCGCTCGCCGCGGGGAGCAGGTCGCCGGCGATCTGCTCCCGGATGAACTGGTCGAACGGCTTGTCCGCGTTGAACGACGAAATGACGTAGTTCCGGTATTTGTACATCTGGGGGATCGGATAGTCCGAGTTGCAGCCCGCCGTGTCGGCGTAGCGGACGACGTCCAGCCAGTGGCGGCCCCAGCGCTCCCCGTAGTGCGGGGACGCCAGGAGGCGCTCGACCACCTTCGCGAAGGCGTCCGGCGCGGAGTCCTCCAGGAAGGCCTGCATTTCCTCGGGCGTCGGCGGCAGGCCGATCAGGTCAAAGGTCGCCCGCCGCAGGAGCGTCCGCCGGTCCGCGTCCCCCGCGTGCGGCAGCCGCTTCTCCTCGAGCTTCGCGAGCACGAAGCGGTCGATCGCGTTCCGAACCCAGGCTTTCTCGCGGACGACGGGGAGCGCGGGGTCGCTGACGGCGTGGTAGCTCCAGAACTTTCGCCCTTCGACGAAGTTGATGGCGGCCTTCGCAATGGGAGCCGCGGCGCCCGAGATGCGCGGGTCGGGCGCGCCCATCTTGACCCACGACTCGAAGTCGCGGATCTGCTCGGTCGTGAGCCAGTCCGCCTGCTTGGGCGGCATGTCGAGATCGTCGTCGCCGTGCCGGATGGCGTGGATGAGCAGGCTCTTTTCAGGGTCGCCCGGGACCACCGCGGGGCCCGACTCCCCGCCGCGGATCAGCCCCTCGCGCGAATCCAGGGACAGGTCCGCCTTGACCTTGTCCCCGCTGTGGCACTTGTAGCAGCGATCGGACAGGATGGGCCGGATCTTCTTCTCGAAGAAGTCGATGCCGTCGCGGGCGCTGGGCGACGCCCCCTCCTGCGCCTGAAGCCCCAGGGGGGCCAGGACGGCGAGGGCAAGGAAGGAGCGGATGGACCTCATCAGACCGCGTTCTCCCAACGTATCCCGCTCTATAAAGCTTACTACTATGTGAATGCGAAAGTTGCGATCCGTACAGGAGTCTGCCTCAATTGACAGGGGTTCCGTCGCTTTGCTAGTAATCGTCGGTCCCTCAAGAGGTGCGGCATGACCCGGACTCCCCTGCTCTCCCTGACCCTCCTGCTCCTGGTATCGTGCGGAGGGGACGCGGGAACTTCCGTCAAATCGAACACCGAGGAAAAGAAGTCCCGGCGCGAGGAGATGCTGGCCATCGCCGACTCCCCGCCGAGCGCCTCCAAGGAAGTGCCCACGCTGCTGCGGGCCATGGACGACCCGGATCCCGAGGTCCGCTGGATCGCGGAATTCGGCCTTGGCCGGGTCGACGCCCGCGGGATCAAGGCCATCTCCGATGCCCTGAAGGACGAGTCCCCCAAGGTCCGCTGGGCGGCGGCCTACGTGCTGGGCCCCATGGGCCGCAAGGCCAGGCCCGCCCTGCCCGCCCTGCTCCAGGCCGCCTCGGACAAGGAGGCGGCCGTCCGCACCTGGGCCGTGAAAGCGCTGGGCGACGTCGATCCCTTCAACGCCGACTCCGTCGCGGCCGTCACCCGCGCGCTCCGAGATCCCGAGCCCAACGTGCGCCGGGTGGCGCTTACGGTCGTGATCCGGCTGGCCGGGGCGGCCGCCGGAGCCGCGCCGATCCTGGGCGACGTGCTTCAGGATGCCGACGCCGGGATCCGCGCGAAGGCCTGCATGGCGTTCCGGCAGCTCGGCTCCGACGGAAAGTCGGGCACCCCGGCGCTGATCGGACGCCTTTCCGACGCCGACGCGGAGGTGCGCTTCCGGGCCGCCGAGGCGCTGTCGAAAGTCGGCGCGACCGCCATCCCCCCGCTCGTGCGCGCCTTGAAGGAGCGCGACCCCCGGACCCGTCGCGCCGCGGCGGAAATCCTGGGCGGCTACGGCTCCGAGGCGAAGTTCACGCTGGTCGACTTGAACGAGACCGCCAAGGACGACGAGGCCGCGGTTGCCGGGGCCGCGACTGCGGCGATCAAGCGCATCCAGGAGGGCGACAGCGCCCCGAAAGGGACGAGCTTCGTGGACTCCCCGGGGGCGATCCAGCGGCGCTCCGAGAACTACAAATGGGCGCGCTTCGGCCTGCTCGTCCATGCGGGTCTCCCGTCCGTGCCCGCGCGGGCGAAGCCGGGCCAGGCCGCGGAACTCGTCATGGAGAACGACCGGATGTCGCTGGTCGAATACGAGACCTTCGCCCTGAAGCTCGGGATGGGCCAGTTCAAGCCCGCGGAGTGGGCGAAGCTCGCCAACGATTCGGGCGCCCGCTACCTGGTGATGACGGCGAAGCATCATGACGGCTTCTGCCTCTGGAACACGAAGCTCACGACCTACACGTCCGTGCGCTCCGGGCCCAAGCGCGACCTGGTCTCCGAGATGGCGACCGCCTGCGAGAAGGAGTCGGTGAAGTTCGGGGTCTCCTACTCGCTGCTCGACTGGTACCAGCCCGCCTACGAGAAGAATCCCGCGCGCTACGCCGAGTACGTGCAGGGCCAGGTCCAGGAGCTGCTCGCCTTCCCCCTCTGGGGCTTCTGGTTCGACGGCGAATGGGGCCGCTCCAAAGAAGAGTTTCGCAGCGACGACCTCGTGACGGCGATCCGACAGTCCAAAGCGCTGGCCGTCATCAACGACCGTCTCGGCCGGGACGCGCGCGGCACGATCACCGGAGTCGACTTCTACACCCAGGAACCCGACGCCACGGTCGCGGCGCTCAAGCTGCAGGGTCGCCCCACGGCGGTGGAGTGGTCGGCGCCCTTCGGCGACAGCGCCGCGTACAACGAGAGCCCCGACCCGCTGAAGAGCGGCGAACGGATCCTCGGGGAGATCGTGGACGCCGCGTCCAAAGGCGGCAACTTCGTGCTCCAGATCGGCGCGAAGCCCGACGGGACGATCCCCGAGCCGTTCCAGGCCCGGCTCAAGGTGATCGGCGCGTGGCTCCGCAAGAACGCGGACGCGATCTACGACACGGACCGCAGCCCGTTCAACGGCCCCCTGCCCGCCGGACGCTGCACCGTGAAGGGCAACCGTCTCTACGTCTTCCTGGAGGAGCTGCCCAAGGACGGCATCATCACGCTGCCCGGGCTCAAGACGCCGGTCCGCGAGGCCTGGGTCCTGGACGGGAAGCGGGAGCTGAAGGTCCGCGACACGGGCGTCCAGGCTCCCGGGGATCTGCTCCCCGGCCCCTTCACCGTCGTCGCGATCGAGCTCGAACGAGCGCCCGAAGTCTCGAAGTAGCTTACGGATTCAGCGCGAGTTCCCCCTGGTGGGCAAAGCGCACGTCGGCGATCTTGGCGATCACCTTGAAGACGATGGCGCCCTGAAGGACGTAGCCGAGCTTCACCGGCTCCGTGCGCGGCTTATCGAGCGGGATCTTCACCAGGAACGCGAAGCCGCTGTCGTCCAGATTCATCAACTCGGTCGTCGGGACGTGATCGTTCTGCTGGCCCAGCTCCGAGTCCAGGAGCGTGATCTTGTACTTCATCTTCACCATCCCGAGCATGAGGTCGACGTCGTCCGTCTTGACGTTGACCTTCAGGGTCAGCTGCTGAGGATTGAGCTCGACGACCGTGACCCCCAGGACGCTGGCCTTGGGGATCAGCTTTTCTTTGATCGAGGACGTGCTGCAACCGGCGGCCAGGGGGACGAGGAATGCCAGAAGAGCGGCGCGGACCATGGTTCTTCCTCCGTGTCAGTTCTGGCACCCGTACGGGTGAAAAGAGGAATCGTCCCGTGGAATCGGCGGGTTACTTCAGCCCGGCGAGGAATTCGATGAGGTCGCGCAGATCGCGCCGGGAGAGCTGCTTGACGATGTCTTCCGGCATCGCCGAAAGAGCCGCCTTGCGGGCCTTGATGTCGCTCTTGGGGATCATTTTGCGCTGACCGTCGGCGAGCACGAGCGTGAGCGCCGCGTCGGTCTCCTTCTCGACGCGCCCCACCTCGACGGCATCGTTCTGCAGCTGGAGCGCGGTCTGCCCCCAGCCTTCCGCGATCTGCTTGTTCGGCGCGACGATGGAATCGAGCAGGTACTCGCGCGTCTTCTGTTCCGCGATCTTCGTGAGCGGCGGGCCGACTTGCCCGCCCTGATCGCCGATCTGATGGCAGCGGACGCACTGCACGTCGCTCCGCTCGAAGAAGATGCGACGGCCCGCTGCGGCGTCACCTCCGGCGAGCGTCTCGGAGTAAGGCGTCAGCGAGGCCTGGAACGCCGCGGCCTTCCCCTTGAGAGCCGGACGCATTCCTGCGGCCTCGATCAGCTCCAGCTGCAGCGGAGCCGGCACGGCCTTCTGAAGCAACCCCTCCAGGGGCCCGTCTGCCCCTAGTTCCGCCAGCGAAAGAATAGATGCCTGGCGGACCGAGATCGGCACGTCGGCCGATACCAACTTTTCCAGCCGCGCCACGCCGTCCGGGAGCTTCGCCTTCGGAATCACCCGCGCGGCTTCGCGCAGGATCTCTTCAGGTTTTTCTTCCAGGGCCTGCTTCACGAGGTCGGGGACCGACGCATCATTCATCTCCGCCAGAAGACGCAGAGCCCGGCCGCGCACCACGGGAGGACGCTCGTGGTTCTCGAACAATTTGCGGGCCAGCTCATTGGCTTCCTTGATCTGCAAGACGCCGGCCACGCGGGCGCCTTCGAGGGCGGTTTCAGCGGGACCGTTGAAGATCAGCGGAAGCCCCCATGCCAGAGCCAGAGCGGCGTCTTCCCGGGGCCGCGCGGGAATCGGCCTCCAGAGGCCCATCAGCCGATCCCGACCCGACGGATGATCCCATTCTTCCAGGATCCTCAGGGCCTCCAACCGGATCGGCACCGGATAGCTGAGATCGACTGCCCCGTTGACGACGTCTCGGACCTTCCCGAGTCGAAAATTGGCGTAAAGGGCGCGAAGGAGCGCTCGCTCCGGGGCTTTTCCCTTTTGATCCGCGAAGATGGCGGCCAGCTCCGGGAGTGCCGCGTCGATCGGCTCGTCGTAGATCGCGCGGGCGGCTTCGAGCACGAGCTTCGGGTCGGCGTCCCGCAGGAAGCCGGCGAGCTCCGGACGCTTCAACTTGCGCAGCGCGACGAGCGCCGCCATCCGGACCACCGGGGACGCGTCCTTCCCGGCCTTCACGATGCTCTCGATGTCCTCGATCCCGGTCAGCGCCATGATGCCCGCATGCTGGAGCATGCGGTCTTCGTTGTTGTTCGTGCGCAGGAAGTCGAGGATCGGACCGATCGCGTCGCGCTTGCCGATCTTCCCCAGCCCCATCGCGGCGAAGAAGCGGACCCGAGGACTCTCGTCCTTGAGCAGCGCGACGAAACGCTCGAACGCCAGAACCGTCCGGAGTCCGCCCAGCGTCTTGGCCGCCTGGGCGCGGATCTCGGCGTCGGCGTCGTCCAGCAGCGGCAGGAGCGGCTCTTTCACCTTCAGCTGCCCCAGACCCCAGATCGCGTGGATCCTCGCCATGTGAGGCGCCGACTTGTCGGCTCTTTTCGCGAGCGCCGCGGACTGCTTTCGCGACACCAGCTCGAACTGAGCCGCCTGGCGAACGCGCTGATCCGCGTGACCGAGCAACGCCGACAGCGCGTCGACCGTGCGATCCTTCATGCCCTCTTCGAGGAGCTTTTTGACGGAGAGCACCGCGGAATCCTTCAGGAGCTCCGGATCGGCCAGCTTCCAGATCCGGCCTTTGTCCACCTTGTCCCACATGCCCACCCAGTCGGCGACATACATCGCGCCGTCGGGGCCGAACTCCACGTCCGGAGTCTGCAGGTCCCAGAGAAACTTCTCGAGGCCGACCATCTCGAAGGAGGCGCCCTTCGGCTTCATCTCGAAGGTATAGATGCCGCCGGGGTAGTCGCACATGAAGAAGTGGTTCCGGTAGCGCTCCGGAATCGCCGCCACGCCGGGGTGGACGGTGACGCCCGAGGGGCCGTGCCCGAGCCGGGCCACGTGCGGGACCTGGAAGCCCGCCTCCAGCTTCCACTGTTCTTCCGCACACCACGCGCCGCCGGTCTGCATGAACTGGTAGCCGATGCGCCAGCCGTAGTCCGCGCCCTCGACGATGTAGGTCCAGCGGCAGGTCTCGCCGACGTCCGGCGCCTTGCTGATGTTGTTGTCGCCCGTGAACAGATTGCCGTACTGATCGAACTGCAGCTCCTGCGGGTTGCGCAACCCCACGCAGACGATCTCCAGATCCGAGCCGTCCGGATTGCAGCGCAACACGCCGCCGCCGTCCGGGAAACTGAGGACCTTCCCGTCGGCCTCGATGTGGAAGCCGCGGTCGCCGTGGCTCATGTAGAGCTTCCCGTCGGGCCCGAAGCGCAGGCCGTGGAAATCGTGGCCGCTCGCGCCGAGGTGGACGCCGAAGCCGTGGTGCAGCGCCTTGCGGACGTCGGCCTGCCCGTCCCCATCCGTATCCTTGAGGTACCAGAGGTTGGGGATGCAGCTGTACCAGACCTCGCCGTTGCGGACGAGCACGCCCGCGCCGATCCCCTCGCAGAGGTTCCGATAGCCGTCGCTGAACACCGTCGCGCGATCCGCCCAGCCCGTGCCGGAGCGATCCTCGAGAATACGGATCCGCTCGGACTCGACCTTCCACTCCTTCGCCCGCTCGCCCATCCGCTTTTCGTGGTAGGCCACCTGGTCCTCGTGGCGCCGGCAGGCGAGGTCGTCGTCGAGCCACTCCTTGCGCATGTGGATGTCGAGGGTCGACGTATGCCGGCGGAAGCACTCCGCGACGTAGATGCGGCCTTTCTCGTCGATGGAGATCGCGACGGGGTTGGCCACCTGGGGATTGGCGGCCCAGAGGGAGGCCTGCAGGCCTTCGGCGATCTTGAGCTTCTTCCGCGCCGCTTCGTGCTCGCCGTCCTCCTGAGGCAAGGCAGGAACGGAGAGCAGCGAGAGCAGGAACCCCGCGAGGAAGGACCGCATTCCTTCTATTGTCTTATCGATCCTTGAGGCTGGCAAGGAACTCGACCAGGTCGCGGATCTCGCGCTTGGAGAGCTTCTTCACGAGATCCTCCGGCATGGGCGACAGGCCGACCTTGCGCGCCTGGATGTCCTTCTTCGCGATCTTCTTCCGGGTTCCGTCCGCCAGGATCAACGCGACCTCGTTCTCGGTCTCGAATTCGATTCGGCCGCTCTCGACGGCCTCCGATTTGAGCAGGAGCACGACCTGCGCGAAGCCCGGCGCGATCTCCTTGTTGGGGACCACCAGCGACTCGAGAATGTACTCGCGCGTCTTGTGGCCGCCCACGGTGTCGAGGATGGGCCCGACTTCTCCGCCCTGCCCCTTCACCTTGTGGCACTTCTGGCAGCTCACTTCGGACTTCTCCAGGAAGATCCGACGTCCAATCTCGGGGTCGCCGCCTTCCATGGCCTCGCGGTACCCGGCCAGCACGTCGTCCTTCTTCCAAGTCGACTGATATTTCGCGACTTTCTCCTTCAGCCCGGCTTTCGATGCCGCGGCGTCCAGAACGTCCAGCTTGAGCGCTGCGGGCAGCTGCCCGGCGAGGAGCGCGTCCGTCAGTTTCCCGAGAGCCTTCTCGGCGTCGGCCGACGAGATGAGTCCCAGGGCCGCGATGGCGTTTTGCCGCACCGGCACGGGGCCTTCTTCGCTTGCCGTCTTCTCCAGCAGCGCGACGCTGTTCGGCAGATTGAGCTGCGCCAGGAGCTTCGTTGCCTCCTTGCGGACGTTGGCGTCCTTGTCCTGCGCGGCGGCCGTCACGGTCCCGGCCAGCCGTTCGTCCTTGAGGGTCGCGAGCGCCTTCAGAGCGGCGATCCGCACCGCGGGGTTTCCCTTCTCGGCGAGCGCGGCCATGCGGGGCGCGGCGGCGCGGATGTCCAACACCGCCGCCGCTTCCACCGCCGCTTGCTTCACCGGGTCGGCGCCTCCATCCAGCAGCGTGCTAAGGCAGCGCTCCAGTGCCTTCTGGGCGCCCTTCGAGTCCCGTGCGGGGATCGGACGCCAGACATGGAGGATCCGGTCCCGCCCCGACGGATTCCCCCAGTCGCGCAACGCGTGCAGGGCATCCACGATCGCCGCTTCCGGAACGTCCTTTCGCACGACGAAGTTCCCCAGGACATCGGCCGCGCCGAGCCGATACACGGCATTGATCGAGCGGCTCAAGGCCTTGTCGGGAAGCTTCGAGTCCAGCATCCCGGCCAGCTTGGGCATGGCGGCATTCACCGGAGCGTCATTGATCGCGCGAGCGGCTTCGAAGACGATCGCCGGGTCCTTGTCCTGGAGATAGACGGCAACTTCCTCGCGGTTGAGCCGGCGCAGCGCCAGCAGCGAGGCCAGCCGCACGGAGATCGATTCGTCGACGTTCTTCGCCCCGATCGCGGCGACGTCGCCGCTCCCGATCAGCCCCGCGACGCCCGCATGGCGCAGCCACGCGTCCTGATCCGCGTTCTCGCGAAGCATCTCGAAGAGCGGCTCCGTCGCGTCCTTCCGGCCCAGCTTTCCGAGCGCGATGGCGGCGAACGAACGGACGCGCGGACTGGGATCCTTCAGGAGCCGGATCAGTCCCTCGAAGGCTCCGGCGAAGCGGCGATCGCCGAGCACCTTGGCGGCCTGAGCACGGTCTTCCGCCTCGGGACTTCCCAGGACGGGGACCAGGGAGTCGACGATCCCCGTCTGGCCCAGACCCCAGATCGCATGGAGCCGCGCCAGGGGGGACTCCGCTTTGATCGCCTGCTTCAAGGTCGGGATCGCCTTGAGGGCGGCCAGCTCGAACTGCGCCGCCTGGCGGACACGCTGGTCCGGATGACCCAGAAGCTCCTTCAGATCGTCGACGGGAACGTCGGCCATCCCCCGCGCGATGAGGTCCTTCGCATGGACGACGGCGTCGCTCTTCGCGAGCGCGGGGTCGGCGACGCGGAAGATTCGCCCTTTGTTCGGCATCCCCCAGCCGTTGACCCAGTCCGCGATGTACACCGCGCCGTCGTTGCCGATCTCGACGTCCGTCGGCCAGAGATCCCCGACGAAGGTCTTCTGGTCGACGACCTCGAAGCCGGCGCCCTTCGGCTTCACCGCGAACGAGAGCACGCTGCCGGGGAAATCGACGAAGAAGAAGTGATCCTTATAGGCTTCGGGAAGCCCGATGCCGCCGTTGAAGCAGATCCCCGACGGGCCGTGTCCGATGTGGGCGACGGGCGGCACCTGCGAGGGCGCCGTCTTCCACGACTCCATCCCCCAGAGCTTCTCCGACATCCAGGGGCCGCGGCCGGGGGCCTGCTGGTAGCCGACCCGCCACCCGCAGTCGCCGCCTTCCATAATATAGGTCCAACGCGCAGCGTCGCCGGCGTCGCAGTTGTTGTCGCCCGTCCACAGGTTTCCCTGCGCGTCGAACGCGAGTTCCTGCGGGTTCCGCAGGCCCGTCGCGAAGAGTTCGAGGCCCGATCCGTCCGGATTGCAGCGCATCACGCAGCCCGAGTCCGGATTGTCCAGGACTCCCGGGATGCTCACGCCGCGGTCGCCGATCGTGAAGTAGAGCTTCCCGTCGGGACCGAAGCGCAGGCCGTGCAGGTCATGACCGATGAACGCGAGTCGCACCCCGTACCCGCTGTGGAGGACCTTGCGCTGCTCCGCAACCCCGTCCCCGTCGGTATCCTGGAGGAGCCAGAGATCGGGGATGCAGGCGAACCAGACCTCGCCCTTCCGGGCCAGGATCCCGGCGGCGAGCCCCGTCGCCGGCGTCGCGAAGTTCTCGGCGAACGTGACCGCGTGGTCGACCCGTCCGTCGCCGTCGCGATCCTCCAGGAGCCGGACGCGCTCGCTGCTCGTCAGAGCGTCGTACTTCGCGCCCATGTACTTGCGGTGCATCGCCTCACGGTCCGCGACCGTGCGGCAGGCGAGATCGTCGTCGACCCAGGCCATGTGGCCGCGGATGTCGTAGGTGCAGTTCCCGAGGCGGTGCGTCTCGACCACGTAGGCCCGCCCCTTCTCGTCGAAGGTGAAACAGACGGGATTGACGAAATCGGGCTCCGCGGCGAAGACGCTCAGCTGGAGCCCCTTGGGCGGGCGGAGGCGCCGGGCGGCCTGCTCCGCCTCCGAGGCGGGCGGCTGCTGCGCATGTCCCGGCGAAACCAGGAGAACGGCGAGGAGGAGACTGCGTTTCAAGGTGCGGCTCCGGAATGCACTTCCCTATATGTTCCCGCCCCGACCTTTTGTTACATCCCGGAGTTTATACGTTTGAGCGGCGGCGACCTCACGGGGGATCCGGAACTTCAGGGAACAAATAGTCGTCCGGCCTGCACCCGACGGGTGACCTCGGCCTCAAAATCGTCGCCCTCATAGATGAAGAGCCGGCCGCGCGAGACGGCCTCCTCACCGGGGGCG
>Ga0310813_10002605_pt1 | contig 10920 bp, 10 predicted proteins | sample YN3metagenome_FD_203086 | JGI IMG/M metagenome (GOLD analysis project Ga0310813, IMG submission 203086) | Soil microbial communities from experimental microcosm in Duke University, North Carolina, United States - YN3 | ecosystem: Engineered > Artificial ecosystem > Soil microcosm > Unclassified... | reverse complement strand
ACTCCATCGAACGCTTCGTTCGGGAAAATCGTACGGCAAACCGGCGATAACCGTCCATTATGACGATGTAGGTGCGGCTTTCGTGCGGAATTTTCGAATATCTGCGCCGCGCCAATACTTTTTCGAGGAAGCAGAGCATGGGATTGCTGATCGAGGGCAAATGGCACGACCGCTGGTACGACACCGCGTCGACCGGCGGACGCTTCGTGCGCAAGGACGCAGCGTTCCGCAACTGGGTCACGCCGGACGGCGCCGCGGGCCCGAGCGGCCGCGCGGGTTTCGCGGCCGAAGCGGGCCGCTATCATCTGTACGTCAGCCTTGCGTGTCCGTGGGCGCACCGCACGCTGATCATGCGCGCGCTGAAAGGGCTGGAAACGGCCATCAGCGTGTCGACCGTGCACTGGCTGATGCTGGAAGACGGCTGGACCTTTGCCGAAGGTCCCGGCGTGGCGCCCGACAGCGTCAACGGCGCGCGCTTTCTGCGCGACGTCTACACGGCCGCCGACCCGCACTACACCGGCCGCGTCACGGTACCGGTGCTGTGGGACAAGCGGCTCGGCACGATCGTCAGCAACGAGTCTGCGGAAATCGTGCGCATGCTGAACTCCGCATTCGACGGCATCGGCGCGAAAGCGGGCGATTACTATCCGGCGGAACTGCGTAGCGACATCGACGCGATCAACGCGCGCGTGTACGACACGCTGAACAACGGCGTCTATAAGGCGGGCTTTGCGACCACCCAGCAAGCGTACGAAGAAGCCTTGACACCGCTGTTCGATACGCTCGACTGGCTCGAACAGCGACTCGCTTCGCAGCGTTTCGTGGCGGGCAACCGGTTGACCGAAGCTGACATTCGCCTGTTCACCACGCTGGTGCGCTTCGACGCGGTCTACTATGGCCACTTCAAATGCAACCTGCGGCGTATCGCCGACTATCCGAACCTGTGGGCGTACACGCGCGACGTCTATCAGCAGCCGGGCGTCGCGGGCACTGTCGATTTCATGCACATCAAGGCGCATTACTACTCGAGCCATCGCACGATCAACCCGACGGGCATTGTGCCGAGCGGCCCGCTGCTCGATTTCGGCGCGCCGCATCGACGGGCGCAGATCAGCGGCAGCGCAGCGGCGGTCCGCGAGGCCTGACGTGCACGCATCGGCGCGCGCGCCGCTGCGAACGCAGAAGCGGACGCCGCGGCACGTTGCGCTAGACTGCAGCGAGACCTGAAAGGAGACTCGCATGATCCGCAAGACACGCACGGCCTCGCAACTGCAGGATGAAGTGAGCCGGCGCCTGCAGCGCCTGCCCGACCTCGTCGAGGAAGGGGCGAAGATCCGCGTGCCACGCCCGCAATTGCAGGAGCCCGATGCCAGCGGCTGCAACTGGAACATGAAGCACTTCGGCAATGCGGCAGGCTACGACCGCGCGATCGCCGACGTGCTTGCGGCGGTCCGCAAGGAATTCAATCTGTCGACGGAAACGAAGAGCCTCGATAGCCTGTTCGGCGACCCGTCAGCCAGCTGACGTGCCCGCAGGCCCTCAGCCGAACGCGCGGTCGAGTACGGCGGTAAGCTTCGCGCGGCGGTCCGCCAGCCGTTGAATCATTTGCCATGCGTCGTCGCCGATCCGGTAATTCGATGCGAGCGGCGTCAGGTTCCTGAAGGTCCCGAAGCCGTCATCGGGCGTGACCGTTGCGCCAGCGCGGTACGCCGTCCAGCGTGCGCGCTTCGAGCGTAGCGGGCCCCGCTGCGACCAGATACAGGCCGTCCCTGAAGAGCCACGCCGCATTGTGCGAGCCGAGCCAGGCCGCCGCTCGCTGCACGTCTGCGGGACCGATGGTGCTCGCGTAGCCGAGAAAGCCGCCCCGGTATCCGATGCCGGGCACTGCGTAGACGAACTGCTGCGCAGTCGGCGGCAACGCCGAATCCGGATCCTTCTCGAACCGGTATAGCTGCAGCCGGCCGCCGGTTTTTCCCCAATGCGTGAATTCATTGACCGGCGGCAACACGGCGCGCTTGCCGTTGGGCTTCGTCAGTTGCCAGGCCGAACGCTCGCCAGCGTCGTAACTCGTGACGAACGGCGTATAAACGGACCTGCCGACCGTCAGATATTTGCGGTCTTCCAGATGGATCAAATGTTGTCCGTCGTATTCGAGTCCGCCGTTGTTGCTGTTGGCGGGAGGAATCGAGCCTACGTATGCGTATCCATTGTTGCCCACGCGCAATACCTTGCGATAGTCGTTGGCGAGATGCAGTCGTCCGTCTTCGCCCATCGTGAACTCGTGCCGGCTGTCCGGCGTGATCGCATGGCTCGACGATCTCTTTGCGACGGCGGGCCATTCGCCCGATGCGACGAGCAGATGCGTGCCGGCAGGATCGCCGCCGCCATACGCGTCGCATATCTGAAGACGCCCGCATCGGGGTCATACAACTCGTAGCCGTCCGTCGATGCGCTGCATGGCCTCGCGAATCCAGCCCTCGCACGCGCCGTGCGGATCGATGCCGCGTTCGCCGGCGTAGCCGTACTCGTCGAAAGGATCGTATGACCAGGAACTCGACTGCAGCGCTCCGCCGCGGCACTCGCGAAACGGAGCATCGGTAGCGCATTTGGGCAGTGAACCGCCGCGTTTGACGCGCGCCGGCGCGGCTAATGCTTGCGATGCTGCCGGCGCGCGCGGTTCCGCTGGCGTAGTCTGCGGCGCAGGCGCGCGGGCGGCTAGACGAGGCGCCTCGCGGCGGCCGGTTGCGTCGCGGTTCGCGCTGTCCGCCGGCGGCTCATCCGCGACTGCGCAGCGCGGGTCGGCGGCCGCGGATCCAACCGTGGCGAGATTCATATGTCGGACTCCTCGAGCGACATGTCACTTCGATGGAGTCGACGTTGCATCATGCGTCGCACACGCATGCGTGGTGACCGCGTAACACGTCGACGCTGCTCGACCACGCGCGCGTGCCGCGGCGCATCGGGCACACACGGGCTTTATGCGGGCGTTGCGGCGGCCGGGCGGTTCAGCTCCGCCAGCACTCGCGCGTACCGTTCTTCGCGCCCCTGGATACGGTGCCACGTGTCTCCCGGCACGTCGTAGTTCGACGAAAGCGCGGTCAGCGAGGTGAACTTCACCTCGCCCCATCCCGACGTCAGCTGCTCGGCGCGCCATACCGGCGTGCCGTCGAGCTTGCGGACCTCCAGCGTGCCGGCGTCATTCGCCGTTGCGTAGAACCCATCCTGAAACAGCCAGACAGCGTTCTGCCGGCTCAGCCACGCGGCGGCAGCGCGTGCCTCAGCCGGTGTGATCGCTTGCACGCAATCGAGGAATTTGCCGCTATGGGCATTGTCCGGCAGCTTGGTCACGAAGCGCGTTGCGTTCGATGGCAGCGCACTGTCGGGATCGCAATAGAACGCGTAGAGCTGCGATGCACTGCCGGCAGTCGACGCGCGAAACGAATGCTGGTTGACTCGCGATGGCACCACTTCCTTGCCGTCGGCAGTGTGCAGGTGCCAGTCGCTGCGCGCACCGCGGTTTACCGAATCGACGAACGGCGTATAGGACGACACCCCCGTGGTCAAAAACTTGTTGTCTTCCTGATGTATCAGATGATGTCCCGTGTGTTCGAACACGCCGTTCAGCGAATTCGGATCGGACGGTATGTCGCCCAGGTAGAGATAGCCGTCGTGACCGACGCGCAGCACCTTGCTGTAATCGCCGATCACGTGGAAGCGGCCGTCGTCGCTCAATGCAAAGTCGTGTTTCGTATCGCCGCTTCGCGAATAGGGCGCGCGTTGGGTGTCGACGTAGACGTTATTCTGGCCATCGACATAAATCTGCGTGTTGGATCGATCCCCTTCGTCATAGGCCTGGAGGCGCAGTGGGCCGCGATAGTCGACTCCCGCGGCTTGCAGTCCGTTCAGCGCGCGCACCTTTGCCCATGCCGCGTCGTAGAAGAGTGCGTGCGTCAGGTTCGGGTCGCGGTTGAACTGCGCGGTGCCCGGCGCAGCGCCGTGAGTCGAAACGAACGGCTTGAACGGCTCCTCGCGCCACGCCTCGCTGTCGACCGGGAAACGCGCCAGCTGCGGCTGTGCGCCGGAGGTGCGGGTCTGGTCGTACACGTCCCATCGATAGTCGGGGTTGCGAACGTATTTCCCCGGTACACCGTGCTCGACTACACGCCATCCGCGAATTTGCGGATAGTCGATCCACCCCATCGCGGCCACCTCGCCCTCCGACGCCGCGCGCGCATGCTTGCCGAGCGTGCCAGGCACGTCGACCATGTTCGGCGTCGGCGCGACGTAATAGATGAAGCCGTTGCCGGAGTCGCCCGGCATGCGCGCCAGCGCGGCACGCTCGTTGCGAAACGTGCCGAGATACCCGGCACTGTCGATCACGCCCGGAGTCGCGGCCACGTCGCGGTCATGCAGCGCCAGATCGATGTCCCCCACTTTTGTGCTTTCGCAGTCGAAGCCACCGTGCTCCTTCAACCTATGCGGCGGAATCCTCGACGGGCGGAACAGGCCGTCCGGCTTCGGATTGGCGGGCTCTGTCGCGGACCGCTTCAGGTCCACGCGCAGCGAGAACGCCGGCGGTTCGACGGTGAGCGGCGGCGGCGGCAGATCCGGACGCGGTCTCGTCAGCGACGGCGAGCCGGTCACACCGTCGAGCCGGCGTTCGACCTCGCTCATGCTCATGTTCGCGACGGGCGGGAGGACCGGCGCGGCTTCGCTCACACCCGCAGCGGCAATCAAAGTCGCCGTGTTCGCGTAATAGGTCGTGTCCGCATGGTCGACGCCGCCCCGTGTGCTGTAGCCCGAGTCGAACATGGCGCGCATCGCCTGAGCCATCGCGTCGAAATTGGCGTAGTGAAACACGCCTGCCTGCGGATCGTAGATTTGGTACGGATCGGCACGATAGTCGGACGAGGCACGCAAGCGCTGAACCACGATGGGTTGCGTGGCTGGAGGCCGTACGATGCCTGTGGCCGGGGCTGCGGTCGCGATCGCTCCATCTGTGGCAGGAGGCTGTTGCGGCAGACGGACATTGACCGTAGCGATATCGATCGGGTAGCCGAAACGCGAGTCACTGTCCCTGTGCAGGCTGCTGAAATGCTGCTGCAGATCGGCGACGAGACTTTCGCCGGAACGCATGTCGATCGCACCGCTGCGCCTCACATAGCCTGGCACCGTTGCAACCAATCCATACGGATTCTGCTGCTGCAGATCGCGGATGGCATTGAGCGACAGCGGCCTTTGAGCTCGCTCGCTCAACCGCTGCCGGACGGCTTCCGTCGCATCGGTCAGGTTGCCGGAGCGGCGTTGCGCGATGTCCTGCAGCGCGTACAGCGCCAGTCCGCCGGGCGCCCGGGACAGTGCGTCGCGCTGCCCGGCCGACGCGCTGAGCGTTTGCGCAGAAAGGCTGTTGGACGTCTCGGCGCTGAGTTGGTACGCGTCGGTCAACGGGTCGACAACACGCGCCGGCGGCGCGGGAGGCTCGCGCAACTGCCGCGCCAGCACAACCTCGCTTTGCGGCCGCGTCACCTGCATGCCGACCGGCGGCGACGGCAGACCGTAAAACTGCAGACTGTCGGGTCTCATCTGCAAGCCCGTCTCGCCGAACGCTTCGTCCAGATAGCGACGCAGCGCGATTTCCATGTCGCGCCGGCTCGAATAGGCAAAAGCGCCGTTATTCGGATCGAACAACACAAACTGACTGTTGCCTGAACGCTGCAGCAGCAGCGCGTGACCGTACTGTCCGTCGTTCGTGCCGGGGTTCACGGCACCGACGCCGATCAGCACCACGTCGCCTACGCCGAGATAGTCGCGCATATTCCGGAACATGTCGCGGGTCACCGCACCGCGCGTCGCACTGCCGTCCAGCTGCACGTGCAGGCCGGTCGCATAGTCGCGCACGGCCAGCGCCTGCGCATTGTTCTGGAACCGGTCGACACGGCCAAACATATCGCTCGCGATGTCGTTGCGCCGGGTGCTCGCATCGGTTCGCATGCTGCGAACGGCGCTCTGCAGATTCGATCGATGGCCCTGGTCGACTCGCCGCAGGGCTTCGCGCACCCAGCCTTCGCATGCGCCGCGTCCTTCGCTGCCGTCGCGGTGCGTGTAGTCGGCCTGATCGAAAGGATCGTACGACCATGAACTCGACTCGAGGGCTTCGCCCCCGCGGCATTCGCGAAACGGTGAGCCTTGCGCGCAGGTGCCGAGGACCCCGCCGCGCTTCGGTGGCACTGGCAGCAGTTCGCCTCGCACACCGGCTGCACGCGCAACGATGTGATGATCGGGTTGCGCGCCGCGCAGCACGTCGGCACGCGTCGTGGCGCGACGCGTCGGCGCTTGCCCGCCGCGGCCGCGCTGGGTATCGGACTGAGAACGTTGCGGTATTTCGTCAGCGTCGTTGATGATCGCGTGCGGGTAGCTTGCGCCTGTGATTCCGGCGGACGGTGTCGACATGGTTCAGACTCCTGGAAGCGCGAAAACTGCGTTTCGTACGAGTCTGGATTGAAGCATGCCGCATCCACGCCGATGTGGTGTCAACAGATGGCGCAGGCTGCGCGAGCGCCGGGAAGCCGCTCGCCGATACGTTTGTGCACGGCTATACGCACAGCGCGCCGAAGGCTTCTTCGAGTTGCGCAGCGGCAGTCGGTCGCACGACGCGCGCTACTTCTGCACCGTCCTTCATGAAGATCAGCGTCGGCCACAGCTTGACCTTGAACGAGCGGCCGAGTGGACGGCCCGGCCCATCCTCGATTTTCAGGTGACGCGTGCCGGGATGCCCGGCAAACGCCGCGCCGATCAGCGGCTGCGCGCCCTGACAGTAACCGCACCAGTCGGTCCCGAATTCGACCACGGTCGCGCCTGCCAGCGCATCGATGTCCGCGCGCGCCGGCGCGGTCTTTGCATATTCAATGACGCTGCTCATGTTCCCTCGTGCGACGGGTTAGAAGTGGCCGGGCACCGGGCCCGGTCGTATTGCGCATCTGGCGGCGCAAGCCACATGCCCCGCGACGTCAGCCGTACGTTTGTACGCGTGCGTACGCGCGTGCGTTCAACCGCGCTGACGCCGCGCGCGCACCGCCTGTGCAAGACCATCGAGCACCGGCTCGGTCTGCCCCCAGCCGATGCACGCATCGGTAATCGACACGCCGCGCTTCAACGGCACACCCGGCTTCAGATCCTGGCGGCCCGCTTCCAGATGGCTCTCGATCATCACGCCGACAATGCGCCGTTCGCCAGCCGACAACTGCGCGCCGATATCCTGCGCCACGTCGATCTGCCGCTCGTGCGACTTGCCCGAATTCGCGTGCGAACAATCGACCATCACCTGTTCGCGCAGGCCGACCTTGCGCAACGCCGCGCAGGCTTCCTCAACGCCCGCGGCATCGTAATTCGGGCCTTTCTTGCCGCCGCGCAAAATGACGTGCGCATCGTCGTTGCCGCGCGTTTCGAAGATTGCCGCCATGCCCATCTTCGTCATGCCCATGAATGCATGGCTCGCGCGCGCGGCGACGATCGCGTCGGCGGCAATCTGCACACCGCCGTCGGTGCCGTTCTTGAAGCCGATCGGACAGCTCAATCCCGACGCGAGTTGCCGATGCGTCTGGCTCTCGGTCGTGCGTGCGCCGATCGCGCCCCATGCGATCAGATCGGCGATGTATTGCGGGCTCAACAGATCGAGAAACTCCGTGCCGGTCGGCAGGCCGAGGCTGCTGATCTCGAGCAGCAGTTCACGCGCGCGGCGCAGCCCCTCGTTGATGCGGAAGCTGCCGTCCAGCCGCGGATCGTTGATGTAGCCCTTCCAGCCTACCGTGGTGCGCGGCTTTTCGAAATACACGCGCATCACGATCAACAGGTCGTCGCGCAGTGTATCGGCCTTGGCCTTCAGAAGATGCGCGTATTCGATGGCCTGATCGTGATCGTGAATCGAACACGGGCCGACGACGATCACGAGCCGGTCGTCGCGGCCGTGCAGCACGTTCGCTACGTCAACGCGGCTTTGTTCGACGAGCGTCTGCACGGCCGGTGTGATCGGCAGCTCGTCGATCAGCAACGCGGGGGAAATCAGCGGGCGCACCGCGCCGATGCGGGTGTCGTCGACGCGGGTGATGTCTTGCGTGGAATCGGCCGAGCCGGCTTCCTGGTCTCGTGTGGGGTTGTCGATGCGGCTCAAGGCGGTTCTCCGGGCGGGCCGTGCGGCTTGCGAAGCGTCGATTATCGCATTTCGCGCCTGCGCCCGCGCCCCGTCCGCCCGGGCCCGCCGCGCCGGCAAACCGGATGCGGGCGCGAGCGTGGCGGTGGATACGGCCCGGGCGCAATTGGCCATGACCCGGGTTAAGAACCGGATGACGAACCTTTCATCAATTGCACGAGGTACGGCTTCCATACTTCCGGATGCGCGAGCGTCTGATGCCCGTACGATTGCGCGGTCTCCGGCATCTCGACAAAGCGTCCCTGCGGCACCTGGCCGATCAGACGCTGCATCACGCCGAGGTCGGTTGCGTTGATCAGGTCGTCGTTGAAATTGACGGCGAACAGCTTGTCGCGGATCTTCGGCAACTGCGGCTCGGGGTTGTAGTCCCACGACGATTCGAACCAGTACAGCAGATCGTTCGCGTCGGTCTTGCCCGCTTCCGTCACCAGCGAATCGTACATGCGCGTGGCGGCGTCGCGGTCCGGCGCCTGGCCTTGCATCCGTGCGGGATTGTTGGTCATCAGCGTGAAAATCGGCATCACGCGGGTCCATTGCGTGGGCTGCGTGGTGTACGCGCCGTCCTGCCAGCCCGGGTCGTTGCGGATCGCACCGACGATCATCTGCCGCCACAGCCAGTTGCGGCCGGCCATCGCGATCGGCTGGCTGGCGATCGGCATCAACGCATCCGCCATGCCCGGATAGCGCTCGCCCCACATCCACGTCTGCATGCCGCCCATCGACGTGCCGAGCACCAGCTTCAGGTGCTTGATGTGCAGGCCATCCACCACCAGACGATGGTTCGCTTCGACCACGTCGCCATAGCCGTAGTGCGGGAAACGCGTGCGCATACCGTCGCTCGGCTTGCTCGAGCCGCCGCGGCCCAGACCATCCGGAATCACGATGAAATAGCGACTCGCATCGAGCGGCTCGCCGGGCGCGAACAGCTCCTTGCGCATCAGCGGCGTCAGATATGCCTTGCTGGTGCCGGTGGTGCCGTGCATCAGCAGCACGGCATTGGTGACGTTGCCGTGTGTGTCGTGCTGCGGCGTGCCGAGCGTAACGTAGTGGATGCGGATTTCCGGCAGTACGGTGCCTTCGGAAAACTGAAAATTCTTCGCAACGAAATCGGCGGAATGTTCGTTCGTGGGCTGCTCAGCCGGGGTTGCGGCGAATGCATAGCTGGCAAGCGAGAGAGCGGCGAGCACTGCCGCCCGGGTCGCGCTGGATCGAAACACGTAGGTCTCCGTGATTGATACGACAATTTTTGAGTGCTCGATCCTACACGAAGCGAAGGCCTCGAAAATAACAGAACGCTGTCGCCTATCTTTCATTGCCTCACATGCAAACGGCGCTGCGCGCAATGCCGCGGTGCACGCCTGCGGCAGGCAGCCGCACTTTTGCACCGCACGCCTTGCGATAGGCGGATTCAATTGGCGTCGCGCTGTTTGACGTCCTGTAATGGGAAGCTCGCTCCTCTGGTATCACGCTTGCTCGCCTCGCATCCCCACCCCGCGGAGAATATTCATGGCTCAGCCATTGCCCGACACCGATGAAGTCGTGAAGGCCATTGCAGCAGAAACCAATACTCCACCCGAGACCGTCTCCAGGCTCTACACCGATACGCTCGCCGACTACAAGGCGAACGGCCGGATTCTCGATTACGCACCGATCCTCGCCGCGAAGAAAGTGCGCGAGACGCTGCGTCACACGCCGCGGTAGCGACGCTCGCTTATGCCTGGCATCGGCTTGCCTTGGCCCGCAGCGATTCGCCCGACGCCTTACTTCAGATCGCCGATCAGCGATGCGCGCACGTTCGCGTCGAGCACCTGCAGCGGTACCGGATAATTCGGATGGTCGCAGCCGATGCTGAGCGCCGCACCGTCGCGCAAACGCGTTTTCATCGGGGGCGTCAGCTCGAAGCGCACGAAATGCACGGCTGAAGTCTTTTCGTCGTTTTCGCGGTCCATGTCTTCGTCCGCTATCGCATAGGCCGGCGCTTCGCCGTCGACCTGCACGAACACGCGATCTTCGATGCCGATCAGCCGCGCCAGCGCCGCGCGGCGTTCGACCTCGTTTTCGTACTCGATCTGCATGGTCGCCTTCAGGTTGCTGCCATCCGGCACCAGTGGCAGATAGGCGTCCAGTTCGCCCTGAATGCCCTCTTCGTCGAAGATCTTCTCGATGTGCAGCATCTCCTGAATCTGGTAGCGGATCGTCAATTCGTCCTCAAACAGAAACGTCACGTGATTGCCCAGTCTCACGGTGCGGTGCTTCTTGTGCTCGATCACACGCTGGCGCATCGCCTTGCGTGTCTTCGAATAATTCTCGAGCGACAACAGGGAGTTCCTTGCGATGCTCATCGGAGGTCCTTGCGAAGTGGTGTGGGTGTCAGAGGCCGTACGCCTTGCGCAGCAGCGTCAACGGATGCGCGAGCTGCGCCTTCGGCAAACGGTTGACGTCGAGACCCTGTTCGATGTGATGGCCGGCCAATTGGCAATCGGATGAAATGTAATCGGGCTGCGGCTGCGCCATCGCCTTGAACACCGGCGTGCCGATCTGCAGCGCCGTGCGATGGAATGCCTTTTTCACGCCGAATGTGCCGGCATGGCCCGAGCATCGTTCGACCACCGTCACCTGTGTGTCGGGAACCAGCGCGAGCGTCTCGGACGTCTTGCGGCCGATGTTCTGCACCCGCGCATGACACGGCACGTGATAAGACACCTTGCCGAGCG
>Ga0310813_10002604_pt1 | contig 10922 bp, 8 predicted proteins | sample YN3metagenome_FD_203086 | JGI IMG/M metagenome (GOLD analysis project Ga0310813, IMG submission 203086) | Soil microbial communities from experimental microcosm in Duke University, North Carolina, United States - YN3 | ecosystem: Engineered > Artificial ecosystem > Soil microcosm > Unclassified ... | reverse complement strand
CCTTGGCGAACTGATGGACCTTCCCGGCCGCCAGGATCTCACGCGTGACCCCCTCGGAGATCGAGCGGGGCGCGCGCAGGCGCGGCAGCTCCTTCACCAGCAGGGCCGAGGACTTGAGCTCGCCCAGCTCGCGGAGACACTCCGAGCACGAGGCGATGTGGCGCTCCACCTCCGCCTTTTCAGCGGCGTCGAGCTCACCGTCGTAGTACCCGCTGAGCTTCTCCTTGTCGAACGCGCAGTTCATGTCACCCCTATGACGCGACCCGTCACTTCAAAGTTCCAATATACGATTTCAACTTTGATTTCAGCTCGAGCCGCGCGCGATGAAGCCGCGAGCGCACCGTTCCCTTCGGGATCTGCATGATCGCGGCGATCTCGTCGTAGGAATGGCCCTGCAGGTCCTTGAGCAGGATGATCTGCCGGTCCCCTTCCTCGAGCTGCTCCAGCGCCTGCTGGACCTTCTTCTGGGTCTCCTCCCCCTCCATCTTCTCGGTCGGGTTGGAGTCCACCGCGGGCTCGACGACCTTGTCCTCGTCCTTGGTGTAGATCGACACCGACGGCCGCCGGTTCTCGCGGCGGAAGGAGATCGCCTGGTTGAACGCGATGCGGTAGATCCAGGTGGAGAACGCCGAGTCGCCCTTGAACTCCTGGATCTTCCGGAACGCGTTGATGAAGGCGCGCTGCACGATGTCCGCCGCGTCCTCCGCGTTCCCGCAGAAGCGGGTGACCGCGGTGAACACGCGGTCCTGGTGCCGCGCGACGAGCTCGTCGAACGCGCCGTTCTCGCTCCGCTGGCAGCGCACGACGAGTTCACGGTCCGGCAGCTCGCGCAGCGAGGCGGCCGGGCCCGCGGCCCCGGAAGGTTCCAACGCGCTCATAAGGGATTGGACGTCGCAGCCCCCGAATCAGTGAGCCCGGATCAACCCAAATTCGAATTCGGACTACCGGATATCGCGCGCGCAGCGGAACCCGACGTCGGGGTGCGGGATCCGCGGGTCCTCGGGATACACGTTCGCGCAACGGACCGCCTTCTGGGGGGTCATGAACGAGCCTCCCTTTAGAATGCGGAACTCCGACGGCGGCCGGGACCCCACGGCGGGTGCCGACGTCGCCGTCCACTCCCACACGTTGCCACCCATTCCGTATACGCCGAACGCGCTCTCCCCGTTTTCGAACTCGTCCACCGGGCGGGTGCCCGGGGCCTCGGTCTTGTTGACCTGCCAGTACTCGAGGCAGTTGCAGGGGATCTTGTCCTCCTTCTCCAGGAAGACGCTGCCCCAGGGGAACTCGCGCTTGTCGGGACCGCGGGCCGCGACTTCCCATTCCTCGGCCGTGGCCAGCCGCTTCCCCGCCCACTTGGCGTAGGCGGCCGCGTCGTCCCACGTGACCATCACCACGGGATGCCGCTCCCGGCCCTTCGGCGGACGGCGGCCCAGCCAGTACGGCGGCGCCTCGCGGCCCGTCGCGGCAATGAACGCAGCGTAGTCTTCCTTGGTGACCTCGTACTTGTCGATCAGGAACGCGGGCAGCTTCACCTGGCGCAGCGGCTTCTCATCGGGCCGGTCGTTGGAGCCGATCCAGCAGGCCGTCTCCGGGATCCGCACCATCGTCTTCTCGGATTGCATCTCGCGGACGCGGTCCTGGAACTCGCGGACGGCCGCCTTGCGCTCGGGGTAGTACTGGAGCGCGTTCTCGGCGGTTGCCATCGCCTGCGAGAAGCGGCTCGCCGTGAAGTGCGCCTGCGCGGCGGCGAAGTCCTTCTTGAAGAGCTGGTCCGCCTCGGTCTGGAAGTTCTTCACCTGGCCCAGGAAGCGGGTGTAGCTCTCGTCGCGCTCGATCTCCGGATACTCCTTCCGGATCTTCTCGAGCGCCTGGAGGGCCGCGTCCCAGAGGTCCTTGCCCTGCAGGTTTTCCTTCTCGATCCGTTCCTTCTCCAGGGCCCAGGCCTGCTCGCGCTTGAACTTGCGCTCCGACATGGCGGCCGCCGCGACGCGATCCGCCTCTTCCTTCTTGCGGCCCTCGGCGATGAGTTCGTCGACCCCCTTCAGCTCGGGGGCGTCGGCGCGCAGCTTCCGCAGCGCGGCCGCCGCGGCCGCCGCCTCGTCCCAGCGCTTCCCTTCGATGGCCCTCTTGAGTTCCGCCACGAGTTGCTCGACGTCCCCGGCCTTCGGGGCCGTGTCGACCGTCGGCGGCGTCTCGGGCTTGCCGGGGACCGGCGGCGCCTTCGTGACGTCCACGGGCTTGTCGACGTGGGCGGGGGGCGGCGGCTCCTTGACCACGGCAGGGCCTTCATCTTTCTTGCGCCAGCGCAGCACGAGGAAGCCGGCGAGGAGGACGACCAGGAGGGAGATCGCGAGGAGAGGCCACCCCGTGGGTTTTTTGGGGGCGGCCGGGTCGTTCATGAGGCCAGTGTACGGGACGAGAAGGGAAAAGAGAAGGCTACTTCGGAAGTTTCCACGTCCGGATGGAGGACAGGATGAAGTCCACGACCTTCTGGTGCTTCTTGTACATGCCCTCGTCGCCGTGAACGGCGGCCTTGTAGAGGCACTGGTTTTCCTTCCCGATGAAGACCCACTGCCGGTACTCGACGGGCTTGTCGCCGCGCTTGTAGGTCATCTCCATGTAGGACGCCTGCACGCCGCCGGCGCCGTTGCCCGGCAGCTTCTGGTTCTTCACGAGGACCTGCTTCGCGTCGTCGATGCCGGTCGTCCCCTTGATCGAGGTGAAGTCGTTCTCGTTCTGCTTGGCGATGTCGTAGCCGCCCTGAGAGGACGGCGGCGTCTGGACGATCTCGACGCGGAGCTCGTCGACCTTGTGGGAGACCAGGAAGCGGGCTTCCTTCCAGACGGCGCCGTTCTCCTTCTCCTTGAAGTCCCACTCGTCGTTCTTGGGCGGCTTGTTGACGGAAATGCCGGCCTTCTCGTCGTACTTCAGGTCGGGGTTGGCGTTCTTGGCCTGCTGAGGCGCCAGGAGGACCCCCGCGATCACGGCACATAGGAGCTTCATGGTCGGTCCCTTACTCTGCCTGCCTATTTTACTGGAGCAGTCGCGGAAAGTTGCCTGTTTTCTCTACGAGGCGATTCGCAAAGGATCACCAGAATTCCGGCAAACCGCTCCCTTATTCTGCGTCTAACCTACGGATACGGGGAGGATTGGTCCATGTCGTTCCGCGCCGGCGCTCTCCTTCTGCTCCTCGCCCTTTCTCTGACGCCGGCCGCCGCCCAGGATAAAAAGGCGCCGCCCAAGAAAGCGGCCGCCGAGATCGAGACCGACCACTGGCGGATCCTCGGCGCCGCCCTCCCGAGCAAGGACTTCGATCAGATGCTGGAGCAGTACTACAAGGTCTGGCAGCGCAAAGTCGGCCCCGACAAGGGCCCGTCCCAGAAGCTGAAGATGAAGCTGTACTTCGACCGGGAGGAGTTCAACGGCCAGCCCGGGCGCAGCTACCAGGTCAAGGACGACGCCCTCCACATCCTCGTGGACAACACCACGACCTTCAGCGTCGCCGCGGGCGGCGCCCGCGCCTACATCGCGGCCGCCTACCCGGGCCTCGGAAAGCGGACCGACCTTCCCGCCTGGGTCCTGGCCGGGCTGGGCGGCTATCTGGCCTCCGCGGTGTGGAAGGACGGGCAGGTCGAGATCGACTCGCTCCGGCACCCGCAGAACAACCAGAGCCTGCTCTCGCTGCAGAACGTGATGAAGTCGAACGACTGGCTCGCGTTCGAGCGGAGCTTCAAGGCCGACGGGCGCGACTACGAGACCCACAAGCGCGTGATCGAACTGCAGGCCTGGGCGGTCTTCTACTTCCTGTTCAATGCGCCGGGCGAGGACGGCGGCAAGTCACCGAATGGCGCGGCGGTCCCCGCGTTGCTCGCGGCGCTGAACGACGGGAAGAAGCTGGACGAGGCGATGCTCCCGCTCCTCAAGCCGGTGCCGGGCAACACCCTCGCGGGCCTGGAGCGGGCCGTGAAGGACTACTTCGGGAAGATCAAGATCGAGGTCAAGGACCGCGAGGACGGCGACTGGCTGATCGGCGACACCGCCCACTACACGGTCAACATCCAGAAGGGATCGCTCAACAAGAAGACCAAGCAGACCGACAAGCAGATCCTCGAGGAGCTCAAGTGGAAGATGGAGCTGCTCTTCGAGAAATACTCGCTCGGCTTCCGCTTCCAGGGGACGCTCACGCGCAAGGCGGTGCTGAAGCTCTACAAGAGCCGCCAGGCCTACGTCGGCGCGGGCGGCCCGCCGAGTTCGGCCGCCTACTACAGCCCGAGCACGAAGGAGCTGGTCGGCTACGAGGACAGCGACGAGACCGGGATGTACTTCAACACGCTCTGCCACGAAGGCTGCCACCAGTTTTTCGACCTCGCGTTCCCGGGCTTCTACGAGTCCAAGGAAATCCCCATGTGGTTCAGCGAGGGCCTGGCGGACTGCTTCGGCGCGTCGGAGATCCGCGGCCGGGAGCTCTACGTGTTCACCCTGGGGGGCACGGCGACCTGGCGCATCGACGCCGTGAAGCAGTTCTCGCAGATGAACCGCCTGCCGTCGATCAAGGAGCTGCTCGACCTCAACCAGCAGCCCTTCATGATGGGCGCCCAGCTGCACTACCCGCAGTCATGGTCCTTCGTGCACTTCCTGCGGAACTACCCCACGCTCGACGAAGGCCACGGCCAATACCGCGAGATCCTGATCAAGCTCATCGACGGCTTCAAGGTGGGCAAGCCGCGCGCCGAGGTCTACAAGGACGCCTTCGCCATCAAAGGCAAGCCGATCAGCCTCGACGACCTTGAGCGCGAGTGGAAAGCGTACGTCAAGACGCTCAAGGTCCGGAAATAAACCCAAACCAGTACACAGTCCCCAGTTCCCCCGAGGGGGAACCCAAGATCCTCATCCCGTGCTGGTTCTAGATCGTGTCGCTTGCTGCTGCGATAGGAGGGGGGAATCGGTCTGCCTGTGTACTGGCTCTTGGTACTCTCGTTATCCTTCGATGCCGTACTCTCTCATTTTCTCCCAGAGGTTCTTTCGCGTAATGCCGAGAATCCGGGAGGCTTCGCCGCGGTGGCCCTGCGTGTAGGCCACGACGCTGCGGATGTGCCGCGCCTCGGCCTCGGCCACCATCTCGCGGAGCGTCGAGAGCTTTCCGGTCGGCGGCACGTCGGTCCCGGCCATGTTGAGGGGCCGGAGCAGGTGCTCCTTCTTGAGGATGAGGTCGTCCCCCGCCAGCGCGATGGCCCGCTCGATCGCGTGCTCCAACTCCCGGACGTTGCCGGGCCAGGAGTAGCCCTGCAGGGCCTCGAGCACCTCCGGGGTCACCGCGAAGCCGCGCCCCTTGGACAACTTCTGGACGAAGTGCCCCACCAGGAGCGGGATGTCCTCGCTGCGCTCCCGCAGCGGGGGAATCCGGACCTTGACCACGTTGAGGCGGTGGAAGAGGTCCTCGCGGAACTTGTTCTCCTGCACGAGCTGCCAGAGGTCCTTTTTGGTGGCGACGACGACGCGGACGTCGATCTTGATGGGCTGCGTCGCGCCGATGCGCTCGAACTCGCGTTCCTGGAGGACGCGCAGGAGCTTCACCTGGGGCACCGGCTGGAGGTCATCGATGTCGTCGATGAAGATCGTGCCCGTGTGGGCCCGCTCGAAGCGGCCCGACTTGTCGACTTTGGCGTCGGTGAAGGCGCCCTTCACGTGGCCGAAGAGCTCGTCCTCGATGAGGCTCTCCGGGAAGACGCTGCACGACATCTTGACGAGCGGCTTCGCCTTGCGCGGCGAGTTGAAGTGGATCGCCTCGGCGACGCGTTCCTTGCCGGTGCCGCTTTCGCCCTCGATGAGGACGTTGACCTCGCTCGCCGCGACGGACTTGACGAGGTCGTAGACGGCCTGCATCTTCGGCGCCTTCCCCACGAGCGCGCCGAACTGGCGGCGGCCCGAGAGCTCCTCCTTGAGCTGCTTGTTCTCCTGCTCGAGGGACTGGAGCCGCTCCAGCTTCTTGAGCCGCGCGACCACGTCGTCGTTGAAGAAAGGCTTCTGGATGTAGTCCTCGGCGCCCTCCTTGATGGCGGCGACGGCGTCCTCGACGCTGGCGTAGGCGGTGATGAGGATCACGCGCGGCGCGGGCTGGCCTTCCTTGGCGGCGCGCAGGACTTTGAGGCCGTCGGCTTTGGGAAGCCGGATGTCGGTGATGACGCAGTCGAACGAGTCGGCTTTAAGGGTCTGAATGGCCTGCTCGCCGTCGGGGACCACCGTCACCGTGTGGCCGGCGCCCCGGAGGGCGTCGCCGAGGGTGACGGCGATGGTCCGTTCGTCATCCGCGAGCAGAATTCTCATCGAGCACATGTCGAAGGACGTCCCGCCCGGCGCTGGCGCGGGCCACGGTGCCGCACGCGCGTCTCATCATATCCAGCCGGGCGGGGTTTTCCAACAGTTCCAGGACCTTGTAGTCCAGCACGTCGAGCGTGCGGGCCTTGACGGCGCATCCGTGCTCGAGAAGGTAGTCGGCGTTGCACTCTTCCTGGCCCGGGATGGGCGAGAAGATGACCATGGGGAGCTTCTTGGCGAGGCACTCCGAGACCGTGAGGCCGCCCGCCTTGGTGATGATGAGGTCGCTCTTTCCCATCAGCTCGTGGACGTTGGTGACAAAGCCGTGGACCGTGGCGCGGCCCGCGGCGATCTTCTCGAGCTTCTTTCTCATGGACTCGTTCTTCCCCGCCACGACCGTGAGGGAGAAGGGGAGCGGGATCGCGAGGATCCGCTCGAGGGCCTCTTCCATGTGGCCCATGCCGAAGCCGCCGCTCATGAAGAGGATCTGCGTCTTCCCGGTATGCTCCCGTGGGGTCTCCTGCGAGAACACCGGGTGGATCGGGATGCCGGTGGTGCGGATCTGCCCCGAGGGATAGCCGTAGCGGGCGAGCTGCACCTTGACCTCGTCGCTCGCGACGAAGTACCCGCTGGCCTTCTTGTGGACCCAGAGGGCGTGGGCGTCGAAGTCGGTGATCACGAGGTAGACGGGGATGCCGACCTTCTTGGCGAGCAGGACGTTGGCCGGGAGGAAGTGCGTGCAGATGGCGACGTCCGGCTTGAACTCCTCGACGTGCTCCATGAGCTTGCGGTAGGTGAGGCGGTCGTGGAGCTCGATGAGCTGGTTGATCTTCTTGTGCTCGCTGTTCTTGCCCGCCTGCTTGTAGAGGATGCCCCAGAGGGAGGGCGAGTAGCTCGCCATCCAGACATAACTCTGCTCGTAGAGCTTCGCGAAAACCTTGTTGGTGTACTTGAGGGTGTCGACCCACTCGGTCTCGACGCCCGGACAATAGGCCTTGGCGCTCTCGCGGATGGCTTCGGCGGCGCGGTTATGCCCCGCCCCGGCGGAGGCGGACAGGATCAGGATGCGCGGCATTGGCTAGAGCTTAACACGCCGGACCAGAGCCGCAACGAATTGCTTCCCCGCTAACGGCCCAGAAGAAGGATCCCCAGCAGAGCGAGGTAGAGGGCGATCATCACGACCCGGGCGGACCAGAGGACCTTGGGGCTCGCGCCGACCAGGCGCATCGCCAGGATCCCCAGGAGCACGCCGGCGCCGACGAGCCCGATGTAGGTCCAGCGAGCCTTCGGGGGCCAGTCCTTCGTCGCCCAGAAGGCAACACCGAGATGGACCAGGTTGACGATGAACGGGTGCTCGCCGTGGTTGGGCCCGCCGGTGACGCCGATCGTCCCTGTGGCGTGGAAGCCGCAGAGGATGACGAGGCCGACGCCCCAACCGGCCGCGCAGGTCGCAAGCACGAGAGCCATCGCTGGATTCTACCCGTTCAAATGTGCTATCTCCGGAGATGCATCGCGGATAGACTGCTCCCCGCGAACCATGACAGCAGCGCCGGCGCCCCTTCCCCCGGCGCTGGTTCGTCGAACCGCCTACCTGCTGTTCCTCCTCTCCGGCCTCTCGGGGCTCCTGTTCGAGACCCTCTGGACCTACCAGGCGACGCTGGCCCTCGGCAGCAGCTATTGGGCCGTCACGGCGGTCCTTTCCGCGTTCATGGCGGGACTGGCGCTCGGCAACTTCCTGGCGCTCCGGCGCTCCGTCTGGACGCTGCGCACCTACGCGGTCCTCGAGGGCGTCATCCTGCTCACCGGATTCGGGGCGCTGCTTCTGCTTCCCGGACTCGGCCGGCTCCTCGCCCCGCTGTTCGGCACGCTGGCCGAGCATCCGGCGCTCCTGAACCTCCTGCGCCTCGGCGTTTCCTTCACGGTGCTGGCCGTGCCGAGCACCGCCATGGGCATGACGCTGCCGGCGCTGGTCCAGGCCCTGGCCGACGACCACGGCTCCTTCCGTGCCGTCCTGGGACGCCTCTACGGCCTCAACACGCTCGGCGCGGTCGCCGGCGTCCTGCTGGGCGAAATCGTCCTGCTGCCCCGGCTCGGGGTCCTGGGGACCGGAGCACTGGCCGCCGCGCTCAACGCGGCCGCGGCGCTCGGCGGCTGGGGGCTCTCCCGGAGCCGAAGCAGCATCCCCCCGACGTCTCCGCCGTCGCACTGGGAGCGGAGGAATCTTCGGAGCCTCGCCCCGGCCCTCGTCTCGGTCTTTCTGGCGGGCTTCGCGCTGCTCGGCCTGGAAATCATCTGGACCCGGCTCCTGGCTCTCTTCATCCCCAACAATTCGCTGGCCTTCGCCCTGATGCTGGCGACGGTCCTCTCCGGGATCGCCTTGGGAGGAATCGTCGGGAGCGCCTCCTGGATCGCCCGGCGCTTCACGTTCCTGCTTCCGTTCGGAACAAGCGTCGCGCTCGTGGCGACGTACACGGGCTTCGCCCTCTTCCCCCGGATCGGGACCGACTTCGGGGAGACGGAGAAGGTCCTTCTGATCGGCCTGAGCCTGCAGTTTCCGGTCTCCTTCCTCAGCGGCGTCTTCTTCACCCTGGCGGGCGCCGAATTCCGGGAACGGATCTCGTCGTCGCAGGCCTCCGCCGGACTCCTGGTCCTCTTCAACACGGCCGGGGCGGCCGCGGGTGCGATCGTCGCCGGCCTTCTCCTCGTGCCCGGCCTGGGCGTCGAGCACTCCATTCTCGTCATGGCGATCCTGTACGGGGTCGCCGCGGTCTTCTGGTACCGGGTCGGCGGAGGAAACCGGCGGGCGCTGGCGATCGGCGCGGCGATCTGTCTGGCCGGGCTGCTCTTCTTCCCGCGACACTTCCTGACCTACCACGTCCCTGCGGCGGCGAGGAAGTGGTCCCCGCTGCCCGACACGAGGGTCGAGGCCGTCCGCGAAGGACTCACCGAAACAGTCCTCTACCTCCAGGCCCGGGAATTCGGCCAGCCCCTCTACCACCGGATGATCACGAACTCCTTCTCCATGTCCGCGACGACGGTGCCGGCCGACCGCTACATGAGGCAGTTCGTCTACTGGCCGGTCGCGCTGCACCCCGCCCCGAAGCGGGCCCTCCTGATCTGCTTCGGCGTCGGCAACACCGCGAGCGCGCTGGTCCGGACCCGGGAGCTGGAGCACATCGACGTGGTGGATATCTCCCGCGACATCCTGGAGCTCAGCCGCATTGTCTCGCCGGATCCGGCGACGCATCCCCTGAAGGACCCCCGCGTGAAGGTCCACGTCGAGGACGGCCGCTTCTTCCTGCAGACCCGCCCCGAGACCTGGGACATCATCACCGGAGAACCTCCGCCCCCCGAGAATGCCGGCGTCGCCGGACTCTATTCGCAGGAGTATTTCCGCCTCCTGAAGGAACGGCTTTCGCCGGGAGGCATCGCCACGTACTGGCTGCCCCTCTATTCCCTCAGCGAGCCGGCGACCCGCTCCATCCTGAAAGCCTGGTCCGACACGTTCGAGACCTGCTTTCTTTGGCGCGGGAGCGGACTCGACTTGATGCTCGTGGGCTTCCGGGGAACTCCCTCGGGGATCGACGAGCGGCGCTTCCGGGCCCAATGGCGGGACCCCGCGACCCTGCACGACCTGACGGACGTGGGCCTCGAAGTGCCGGAGGCCCTGGGCAGCGGCTTCGTCGGCGACGGCGACTACCTCCGGTCGCTCTGCGCGACGGCCGCCCCTGCCGAGGATGCCTTCCCCAAGCGGATCGCCTCAGGAGGACCCCGCGAGAAGGCGATGGTTCGGGGCTGGTACGACCGGGCGGCCTGCGCGGACCGATTCGGCAAGAGCCGCTCCGTTGCCGATCTCTGGCCGCCCGACCTGAGGGAACGGACCCTGGCCTTCTTCAAGGAGGAGCAGGCGATCGAGTATCTGCAGAACTCGCGCTTCCCGGACTTCGAGCGGCTCCACCGTCTCTGCACCGGCACGACGCTGAAGACTCCCCTGCTCTGGGTGCTGAACAGCGACCGCGATTACGGGCGTGCCGCCCAGCAGTGCGAGCCGGAGTTCCGCCGGCAGCCTCTGCCTCAGTACCATCTGGGCGTGGCCGCGCTGGCGGATCGCGACTTTGCGCGGGCCTCCGATCATTTCCTGCGGACCGTGGGGATGCCGGGGATGCGGCGCCTCGATCTGACGCTCTGCCTCTACACCCTCTGCATGGCCGGGCGGAAGGAAGAGGCGGAGCGGACGCTCGCGGGGTTGTGGCCGGAGGCCCGGAAGGCGAACGTGCCGACCGCCTACTGGGACTGGATGAAATCCGCCTTCGGCTTCCAGATCCCGGCGAACTAGACGCGCCTCACTTCGCCATCGCGCGGACGCACTTCTCCAGGTCGTCGAGCGAGCGCGCCAGCGACCGGTCGGCAAGCCAGTACTCCACCTTGCGGCCGGCGCGGCGGACGCCGCTCGAATGGAAGCGCACCGCGCCGGCGATCTTCAGGTGCTTGAGCTGGTTGACGACCGACGTGGCCGAGACCCCAAGTATTTTTGCCAGTTCCATCGGGCGGCGCCGGTGGCCGTCCAATAGGCGGACAATGCGGTAGGCCAGCGGATTCCCCAG
>Ga0310813_10002602_pt1 | contig 10929 bp, 8 predicted proteins | sample YN3metagenome_FD_203086 | JGI IMG/M metagenome (GOLD analysis project Ga0310813, IMG submission 203086) | Soil microbial communities from experimental microcosm in Duke University, North Carolina, United States - YN3 | ecosystem: Engineered > Artificial ecosystem > Soil microcosm > Unclassified ... | reverse complement strand
ATCTCGACTAAATCGAAATGCTGCGCATACCAGGCCAATCGCTCGCTGGCCGGCAGTTTTCTCGGATACCAACGCTCCACGAACCCGGGGTCGGACCAACTGGCCGTGCCCACAAGAATTTTCCCGTTCACCTGGTCAACCAAGTCGCGGTGGCCCTAAAGACAAATGCCTTTCCTCCATTCAAATGGTTTTTTCGATTTGCGGAGAGTTGATGTCGAAGTATTTTCATCGCGCGGGGTGGAGCAGCCTGGTAGCTCGTCAGGCTCATAACCTGAAGGTCGCTGGTTCAAATCCAGCCCCCGCAACCAAATTTTCTTGCCGCACGCACTCCCGTGCGCAAAGTTCAACCCCGCTCAATCGAGCGTATCGCGATCCAGAGTAGCTCAGTGGTAGAGCGGTCGGCTGTTAACCGATTGGTCGTAGGTTCGAATCCTACCTCTGGAGCGAATTTCTTGTGCAGCATGTGACTTGCAATCTCAGGCGGGTATAGGCGCATTCGGTGGTCCGGCTCCGAAACTCTAGGTATCATGAAAGCGTTATTTTCGGTATTTCTCGCGCTGGGAGTTTGCGTCGGCGGCGTTCAGGCTGGGCCTGTCCGGACCGCGAAGCACGTGGCGAAAAACACGGCCATTACCGCTAAGAACGTGGCGCACAGTACGGTGAAAGGCACACGGAGAGCTGTGCACACTGTGGTCAACACGTTCACGCCATAACCCAAGCTCTGGTGCTTTAAACTCATGACGTTTGCAGCCGCCATACGAGTATCGATAAGCTGAAGTGAGATTAGACGAAGCACAGTTTCGAACGCAAACTGTTTGAAACTGTCGAATTCGGGGTTCGCTTCGTCATTTGAGGGGATGATCGCACAATCGCTGTTGGGCCGTTCTACACTTCCGAAGCGCGCTCGGGAAGTTGGTCTGCGCATTTTCGCAATTGTTTTCATCTTCGCTCTTTTCGTTGGCGGGGTTCAGTTGCGCCGCTGGACGGGGCAAAACACGCGGCATGTCCGTTATCAACACGACATTGTAAATGCCTTTTATTGGGGGCAAGAGACCCTGAAAGAGGCGCGCCACTTATCGCCGGGTGATGCCTCTGCGAATTCGTGGACAGGATTGTTCCGTGGGTACCTCGCGCTCTACGATCGCGTGAAGGAAGATGCGTACAACGACGATTACGGCCTCGATTATCCGCCGCTGCGACTCCTGACCATGGCCATCTGGAGCAAAGCAGTGCGCGATGGATTTCCGTGGGTGGACAACGAACATCCCAAACTTGTTAACCCTCTGTTGAAAATCAACCTCATCTGCGAATTGGTTTCCGCTGCGGCAATTTTCTTTCTCGTCCGTTTATGTGTGCAGCGCTCAGTGCACGCGCACTCAACCTGGCCCACTTGGTTATCGCGAGAACATCGTGCCTCGATGTGCGGTCTCGCCGCAGCCAGCGCGGCGTGGCTGGAACCCTCCATGATCCTCGATGCGCACGGTTGGCCACAGTGGGATGTTTGGATCCTGCCGTTCTATCTCTTCGCGGCTTTCGTCGCTTTAAGAAACCGCTGGTTCTGGTGCGGCTGTTTGCTGGCGTTGGGTGCCATGCTGAAAGGACAACTGCTATTCGTGGCGCCGTTTTTTGTCCTTTGGCCACTATGCCAAGGACGATGGATGAGCGCACTGCGCATGGTAGCCGGGTTCATAGGAGCCGCAGCGGTAATAGTTTCACCATGGCTTCTGCGAACGACTGAGGCTTGGGTGGCGTTCGCTGCCATCGCTGGCGCCAGTCTCTTGCTGGCCCTGCGATATAAATTGCCACACAAAGGCGCGTGGCTCGCCGGAATTCTCGGCTGCGCCGCGTTTGTGATCGGCGCATTTGCTGGCGGCAGCTTGGCGTGGCTTGAGATCGGTTTCCTGTACGGAACTAAGCACTATCCTTATCTTTTCATCAGCTCTTGTTACAATCTTGCGTCTCTACTGGCCGCCGCTGGTTGCTCCCTGAAAGATGATTTGCTGTCAGCTCACCTGGGAACGGTTCACTTTCATCTCACGCTCCAATGGGCGTTGCGTCTGCTTTTTCTGGGCGCAGTGGCTTTGTGTGCTCGCGGCGCGACGCGACATCTGCGAAATCGCGATCCACGTGTGCTGATTGCGATAACGGCACCGTGGTTACTGATGTTCGCACTTCTTGGTCAAATGCATGAGCGCTACCTCGTGTGGGGTGCGGTGGTGAGCGCCGTCGCATTAGGCGTTAGCGTCCGGTTGAGCATTATTCATTTCATCATCTCAGCTGCGAGCACGGCGATGATCGTCCACGTAATGCTCGTCGATAAAAAGCTCGATCCCACGCTGCGCGCGATTGACGTTTTGCATGATATTCGGCCGTACGCATCCGTATTGATGCTTGTATGTGTGGCTGTTTACTTCTGTGATGCACTCGGTTGGCGGATTCCGGCGTTTCGACGTGGAGCAGTTAAACCGCGCACGGCACCTTCGCTCTCGCTGGCAGCGGAGCCAGAGGAAGCCTGAATCGCACTGTGGAGGCGTGGGCTACACGCTTTGTGACCTTATTGCCGTGCGAGACGTCGGAATAAAACCACGCCCAGCACGATAAACAAAACATTCGGAAACCAGACTAGCAGTTCCGGATGCGCATGTGGATTCCCGCGCAACGTATCGCCGATGATTACGAACAAAAAATAAGTCGTGGCAACAATCAGCCCCATGGCAAATCCAATGGACGTTTCACGTCGATGCGCTGTCACACCCAGCGGCACGCCAATGATCGCAAAAGCAACGCACGCGAACGGAAACGAAAAGCGTTTGTTGATTTCCGTGCGGCTGGCGCTGCGTTCCCGCGTGTTTTCGCTTTTGAGTTGCTCCAGCAATTGCTCGATCGACAGAGCAGAACGGCTCGGTCGTTTTTTCTCTTTTTCATACAGCTCTTCGAGGCTGATAGGCAACGTGCCTTCCACCATGTTAATGCCGTCGTGGATCTTGTGGAGGTCGAACGGGTCTTTGGAGTCGCGCTCCTGGTAACGGGCCCCATACAGATGCATCAGGATTTGTTTGTTCGCTAAATCCGCTTCGAGCATACCGGTGCGCGCGTACGTGACTTTCACAGGCAGCGCCTTCTCGTTCATCTCGAACACGGTAATGTTCTCGAGTTTGTTCCCTTCCTTTTTGCCCACATAAATCCTACGGCCGGGAAACTGATCGATGACCTGATCGCTACCAAAAAGCGCCATCGGATTGCGGGTGGCGAGATCAAAAATTGTACTGCGCAACCTCTCCTGTGCTGCAGGCGCAACCTGCACGTTGAGCCAGAGACAAATCGCCGTGCAGCCAATCGCGATACCGGCAAGCGGAATCGACACACGCGTGACGCTCACCCCGTTAGCGCGTAACGCGATCAATTCGTTATCCGCCGAGAGCCGTCCGTACACTAACAGGATTGCGGTCAACAATCCCCACGGAATGGTGAAGATAAGCGAGAACGGCAGCACGTACGCGATGAACGTGAACAAGGTTTCTATCGGCACATCGTGATTCACCAGCAACGGCAGCAGCTTGCGGAAAATATTTCCAACCACGAGCACCAGGCTCAGCACCGCGATCGCAAATGCGACGTTCACCAACAGCTCGCGGCTAACAAACCGATCGATCAGCTTCATCTTGCGCCTGAGACGTTAGCATAAAACGCGCAGATATGCCGGGTTCCACGCGGACTCGCGGAATCTCACACACTGCCAAAGCAGTGCTGCTGCGCCGCTTTTATTGCAGCAAAGCCAAGATATTTTATTAAGATCAAAGAAGTGAAAGACCGGATATACGATGTCGCGATTATCGGAGGCGGACCCGCCGGCAGCACAGCCGCGGCGCTGCTCGCCCGTGCCGGGCGGCGCGTCGTTCTGTTCGAGCGCGAAAAGTTTCCGCGGTTTCACATCGGCGAGTCGCTGTTGCCGTTCAGCATGAAGGCATTTACACGGCTCGGGTTACACGAAAAATTTTCGAGCGCCGGATTCTTAAAAAAATATGGGGGCGAAATTATGGGCGCATGCTCCGACACCGGAACCAAGTTTTATTTCAAGGACGGCTACCGCTCGCAAACCGATCACGCGTATCAGGTGACACGCAGCGATTTCGACAAGGTGCTGCTGGATCATGCAGCCGAATCCGGCGCGCAAGTGCACGAGCAGACGCTGGTTTCCGACGTGATATTTCAAGATCAGGAAGTTACGTTGTCGTATAAAAGTGTACGCGATCCGACAGAGTCGGCGCGCTACGCCGACCGGACATCGCAGCGCGATGTCCCTGCCACAGAGGGCGAAATCCAGGCGCGTTACGTCGTGGATGCCAGCGGACGGACCTCGGTGCTCGGAAGACAATTCAAGATCAAGAAAACCTATGGTCATCTTCAAAAGCTGTCGATCTTCGCGCATTACAGCGGTCTGTGGCGTCCGGAAGGAATCGACGGCACGCTAACGGTTTTGATTCGTGCCGTTGATCGTTGGTTCTGGCTAATTCCACTTTCGGATGAGCGGACCAGCGTCGGCGTGGTTCTCGACAGTGAAATTTTCCGCAAATCCAAGCTCAGTGCTGATGATTTTCTGGAGCAAGCGTTGGCGGAACAGCCAAGCATCATGAAACGCATGAGGAACGCGCGACGCGTTTCCAAGACCTATGTCGAAGCCGATTTTTCCTATCGAAGCGCTCGTTTGTACGGCGACCGCTGGTTGCTTACAGGCGACGCCGCCGGATTTATCGACCCGATTTTTAGCAGCGGCGTTTTTCTTGCTGTATTCAGCGGTGAAAAATGCGCCGATGCTCTGAACGAAGTGCTCGATCAGCCGCGCAAGGCAAAACGCTTGTTCGCGCGATACGAGCGTTCGGTGAACCGCGCGATGGACGTTTATCTGCGTTTCGTCAATGCGTGGTACACGAAGGAATTTATCGAAGTTTTTTTAGCGCCGCGCAATGTGCTCGGTCTCGCCCCGGCAATAAACGCAGTGCTCGGCGGAAATGTAGGCAACAGTTTCCCGATTCGGTGGCGAATGTGGGTGTTTTACTTTTTGGTGTGGCTGCAACGTCACCATCCGATCGCCCCGAAGCTGTCACTCGCGCCGAAGAAACAGCAAGAACCGCTGGAATCGCCTCAAACCGCTACCATTGCGTCATGACTTCTCTTACGCCCTGTAGGGCGATGGCTACAGGTCTTCTGTTCATTTTCGCTTTTTGCCTAACAAATTGTGCGTCCGTGTCACACCATCAATTCTCCGAACCGGCTTCGGGGTGGCAGACCAAAACGGGCCAACTGATGTATCGGACCGCCAAAGCGACACTGATCGGCGAGGCAATAGTTCGCTTATCGAAGACGGGCGATTTTGAATTGACGATCTCGAAAGGACCGGGAATCACGTTGTTATCTCTGCGACAGGACGCGGAGTTTGCTGAAATCAACGCAAGCTTCACGGGCCAGCATTGGTCTGGTCGTACAGCAAGCGCGCCGCCGCAACTGCGCGGCTGGCTCGCGTTACGCGACCAATTCCTTCGCACACCGAATCAAAAAACCCTGCGGTACGTCAGCGGCAGCGAGACTTTTCTGTTCCGCTTTTAAGACTGGCGGCTGGTATGTTGCCAGCCGGGCGTTGTAAACCCGCTGGCTTTGCAGAACACTAGGCCAGCTCATGCAGATCAGTGATTTCATCGCCCGAACTGTCACGCAGCGTCGCGCCTTGGTCTGGTGCGGTGTGGCGGCGCTAACCATCGTTTGCATCGCCATTCTCGCCACGTCGTTACGGCTTGATTCTGAGATCTTCAATGTTTTGCCAGGGAGATTTTTATCGGTCCAAGGTCTGAAAATGTACGATCACGATTTTGAGCAGACACGTGAGCTGACGTTCGCTCTTGTCTCCGATCCGCAGGATGTCGACAAACTGGAGGAATTCGCGCCCGTGTTTGCGGAACGGTTGCGCGTGCAAACCTGGTGCGCGCGCGTGCTCGCTGGTTCGCCGATGACCACTGCGGACGGCATTCGCGATCTGCAATCGATTGCGGTTCCGTTGCTTCTCAATCTGGAACCCAGCGCTTTCGACGAGGCAATATCGATCCTGCAACCGGAGAAGATTCGCGAGCGCCTGCACCGATTGCGCCAGCAAATTGAAGCCGGCTCGCCGCGGCCGCAGTTCGAGCTTTCGTTCGATCCCCTCGGGTTAATCGCGCCGGCACTGAAACCTTTTGCTCAAAGCACCGCGATCGAACAGGAGCAACCGCTCACATCACCCGATCGCACGATGCGAATCTTTCTAGTGGTGACGAATCAAAAATCAATTAGCGCGTTTGAATGCCAGCGTTTGATGCGGCGCGTGAATGAATTTCGCCAAACCGCAGCCGACGGATGGGACGGCAGCCGGCCTTTGCAAATTCTGGTGACCGGCCGCTCGGCGTTTGTCTCCGAAATTTCATTGAGCATGCGCTACGACGTCGTCGCGACGTTGCTCGGCTCAGTGGTGCTCGTGAGCATCATTTTTTTCGTTGGTTTCCGCCGCTGGCTGCCTTTGGCTGGAATGGCATTTTCCCTTCTTCTCTCGTGTTTGGTAGCGCTTACCGCGGGCCAGCTTCTTTTCGGCCGACTGAGTATGATCAGTGTGGGCTTCTGCGCTATTCTGGTCGGACTTGGGGTTGATTTCGCCATTCTCACTATTGGACGCTATCACCAGGCTCGCGCCGATGGCGAACCGCATCAGCAAGCAATCGCCACTTCGGTGGCGAAACTTGGACGGGCAGTTTTCTTTGGCGCGCTTACCACAGCGGTAGGTTTTCTCGCGCTCGTGCTGAGTGGCGCAATGAGTTTTGCCGAACTCGGCGTTCTGATTGCCATCGGGATTTTCGTCGCCGGCCTGTTGATGTGCTCGATTTTATTTTTGTTTGTCCGCGATGATGCTCGCCGTAGCACGGGCGTCTCGCCTGCTGGTACTGACTTCACAGACTCATCGGACCGGGAACCTCTCGCTTCGGCAGGCAAGATGCCCGCCGGCTCCACAGACAAGATCACTGTGCTACGCCGCGACTGGCTCTTTGATCTGGTAGCGAAATATGTCCGCGCGATCGTACGCAGACCCACTCCCGTGTTGATTTTGTCTTGCGGGGTTTTGCTCCTGCTCACTGCCATAGGCTTTTCACCCGTTCCTCCGCTCGAATTCGAAGCCAGCACGCGCTCACTTCAACCAAAAAATATTCGCGCAGGTCACGCGCTTGAAACAATCATGAAAAAAATGCCGGTACGCTGGGAACCGGTGCTGGCGATTGTTCGCGCCACAAACTCCCAGGAATTACACGACTCTTGGCAAAAAATTTCCACGCATTGGAGTGAATTCCAGGCAAGTGGAAAGATAAGGGGTTTTTCAACGCCAGCGGCACTTTGTCCGTCGCCCATGTGGATGGCACAAAATCGCGATCGTTTGCGCGCGACAGATTTTCAGGCGGCACGCCAAAGTTTGACCGAAACTCTCGAGGCAGAGGGATTCAGCGTAGAAGCATTTGCTCCGGCATTCGCGTTGCTCGACGACTTACGACGCATGGCTGATCCCGGCGTGGCGCTGCCGAATTGGCGGAGCCAATTACCGAAGTCATCGAGCTGGTGGTTTTTGATCGACCGCTATTTCGGACAAGACCCATTGCTAACGACTGGTTTTGTCATGACTAACGGACCGCTCACAACACACGAGCAAAGCCAGGAACTGCAACGCGGTCTATCGGTGCCTGGCGTTCCCTTGATTCTGACGGGCTGGAGCTATGTCCTAGCCGATCTCCAACCGTGGTCGCATCACCAACTCCTGATCATCAGCGCGTTGATGGCCATGTTCGACATTTCGTTGCTCGCCATTTTGTATCGGGACATTCGTTTGTGGCTGATTCAAATCGTGACACTCATGTTCGCGGTCGGAGCGATGATCGCTACCATGAAGCTGCTGAACATCCATTTGAATCTGCTGAATGTGCTCTCATTCCGCCTCGTGCTCGCGATCGGTGTTGATTATGGAATCTACGTTGTGCTCGTCTGGCAAAAAACGCACGACATCAAGCATGACGTGTCCGGTGTGGTGAAACCGGTCTTGCTCGCAGGACTCACAGCGATCAGCGGTTTCGGCTCGCTCGCTCTTGCGCGGAACCCAGCGCTTACCGGACTGGGCATTGCATGCGCAATCGGCATTTCCTGGAGCCTGATCGCCACCATTTTCTTCACTTTACCTGCGATGGCAGCTGTTAAACCCAAGCGCTAAGCCATGATGATTAAGACGGGCGTTGTTCCGACACTTTCGGTTCAGGTGAAGGCCTGTTAGACTAGCAAGCTATGCGCCGCCAGGGACTGCTGTGGCTAAATGCGGCTTTATCCGTTATACCCGCTTCGCTTTTCGGGGGAGCGGCTGTCGAGGGACGCGTGGATCTTCCGAAATCGCACTCCGCGCCGGTTCAGGCAAAACGCTACGAGATCGTAACCAAGGCCGGAGTGCTATCGACGCTGCCGCCGTTGGCCATAGTCTACCTCGACGGCAATTTTCCGCGACCAGCTTCGTTGCCAACAAAAGAAGTCGCGCAAAAGGATTTAACGTTCGTTCCAGCGCTTCTGCCAATAGAGGTGGGAACAAAGGTACAATTTCCAAACCTGGATGACCAATATCACAACATTTTTTCCTATTCGCCCGCCAAGCGATTTGATCTCGGCCGTTATCGCCCGGAGGAACGGCCGATACCTTCGGTGACGTTTGATAACCCGGGCTTGGTCACACTGCGTTGCGACATTCACGAGCACATGCGCGGATTAATCCTGGTGTTGAACACGCCATACTTCGTGATGACAGATACAGCCGGCCGGTTTCGATTGGATAAACTTCCGGCGGGTCACTACACACTGAAGGCCTGGATCGACAGCAGAACTACGCGCGAAAAGTCAATCGAGTTGAAGAACGGTCAAACACTGCACGTTGACTTGCCATGAGCGCCGCGGGTGCGACGAGGACCACAGGGGTCGCAAGCTTTCGCGCCCGTTTGTTTACCGCAATCATGATAATAGTAGCAACGTTGACTGCGCTGGGGTTTTATCTGGCACAGCGCAGAGTTATTGCCGACGCGGAACGAAACCTGCAGCAGACATTTCAGACCGAACTTTCTTCGATGCACAAAATCGAGGAACTCCGCCACGCCGCGCTCGCGGACCGCTGCAACACACTGGTAGCAAAACCGCGGATCCATGCGGCGATCGAGGACAACGCGATCGATCTTCTATACCCCACCGCGAAGGACGAGTTGCGCGACCTGATGCAAGGCGAGGAACCGCCTCCGGAGCAGGCAGCACAATCTCTGCACGCGAGATTTTATCGCTTTCTCGACGACACCGGCGCAGTCATCTCGCCGCCCAACCCTGCAGACGTAGGAGAACTAGACCCAGCGACAGAAGCTCAACTTTCGCTCAAAAAATTGCCGGACACGCAGCAGATTGGGTACATCCAATCTGGTGGCGCTATCCACGAAGTCATAGCAATGCCGATCTTCTCCACCGACACCGGAGAGCTAGTTTCGGCCCTTGTAATCGGGTTCAAGCCGCTCGAGTTCGAAAATAAAAGCACCGGAATGCAAAGTGGCGTGTGGGTAGATGGCCACCTTGATCTGCCGGCGCTTGCGCAGTCCGCGCAACGTTTGCTTAACGAGAAGATAACGCCCGCCCTCACTGATTCTGGCTCGCAGCAAAATTATTTTCGCGTGGAAGTAGCTGGTGCGCCTCAACTATTGTTTCATAAGCGGCTCAATCCAGGGTCGCTGTTTCCACCCGCATACGAAATTTTTCTGTATCCCCTCGCCTCGTGGACTGCGCAACTGAGTCGTCTGCGCTGGCAAATCGGCGCTGCCGGCGCGCTTCTGTTGTTAGGCGGATTTGTTGCCACCCATTTTGTGGCGCGCAGCATGTCTGCGCCGGTGACAAAACTGGCACTGGATTCGGAAGAAAATCGCGCGGAACGAGAACGCGCCGAGGCCGCACTGGCGTCTACGGCCGAGGAGCTGGAGCGATCCACCAGATACTCGGCCGACGCGTCACATCAGCTCAAAAGCCCGATGACAGTCCTTCGGATCGGTCTCGAGTCGCTGCTGGGCCGCGAAGGATTCAAGCCGCAGGTTTACGAGGAGTTATCTACTCTGCTTCATCAAACACGCAGGTTAACCGGCGTCATCGACGATTTGCTTCTGCTGTCGCGGATGGATGCCGGCCATCTTCAAATTGCATCGACACCCGTAAATCTCAGTCAATTGGTTGATGAATGGCTCGATGATCTGGGCGCCTTGCCTGAATCGCCCGACGTGAAGATCGAAAAGGAATTTCCGCATGGTCTTTTTGTGGCTGGCGAGAAACGCTACACATCGCTCATCGTCCAAAATCTTCTGGAGAACGCGCGAAAGTACAATCGAGCGGGCGGCCGAATTCGGGTTAGTGCACGCGCTAATGGCAAAGACGTAGTGCTGTCGATCGGAAACACCGGCCGTACCATTCCGCCGGGCGAAAACATCTTCGAAAGGTTCCATCACAGCTCCAGTCCGTCGGCGGCATCCGGGCACGGGATCGGCCTCAACCTGGCGCGCGAACTGACACGATTGCATGGCGGTGAACTGCGCCTGGTGCGTTCGGAAAATGATTGGACTGAATTCGAAGTGCGCTTTTCCGCCGCAAACGGTGTTGATGCAATTACATGAAAGCGCAGATCTTCAGCCTGTGGGTTTTCGCGTCTGCAGCGTGCGCTTTCGACATCGATGATGCTCTTGACCGGCTCGACAGCACACTGACGATCTCGGGCTTTGATGATAATTTTCGCGCGCGACTGAGCGGAACTGTCGATCTGGAATTTTATAATTTCCAACAGCCCCCACCAGGTCTCATCGATTCAGAAATGGA
>Ga0310813_10002600_pt1 | contig 10933 bp, 10 predicted proteins | sample YN3metagenome_FD_203086 | JGI IMG/M metagenome (GOLD analysis project Ga0310813, IMG submission 203086) | Soil microbial communities from experimental microcosm in Duke University, North Carolina, United States - YN3 | ecosystem: Engineered > Artificial ecosystem > Soil microcosm > Unclassified... | reverse complement strand
CTGGTCGAAGGTCCGCTGCGCGATCCGGCCACGCTGAACAAGCCGTCCACACCGCCGCTGCCCGACTCGATGATGATCGGCTCGCTGCCCGGCCTCGACGTGCATTGGGGCCTGTTCTGGGGGCTGCTCGCCTGCATCGCGGCATGGGTGTTCGTGCGTCACAGCACGCAAGGTTTCGCGATGCGCGTAGCGGGCGGCAACCCGCGCGCCGCGCGTCTGGTGGGCCTGCCGGTCAACCGTCTGGCGATTCTCGCCTGCGTGCTCGGCGGCGCGGCGGCGGGCCTCGCCGGCATGTTCGAAGTGGCCGCGGTGCAAGGCAGCGCGAACGCTTCGATGCTGGTCGGCTATGGCTATGCCGGCATTCTGGTCGCGTTCGCCGCGCGTCAGAACCCGCTCGCCATCGTCGTCTGCGCGGTGCTGGTGGGCGGCATCGAAGCGAGCGGCAGTCTGCTGCAGCGCCGTCTCGGCTTGCCCGATGCAACCACGCTGGTGTTGCAAGGGCTGCTGTTCGCGAACCTGCTCGCATGGGAAGCATTCGGTGTGCGCCTCGCTGCATGGCGCACCCGGCTGCAGGCCGCTGCGCATGCCGGCGAAAGCGCCGCGCAACTGGAGGGCAAGCATGCCTGATCTGCATTCCACTTTCGCCGTGCTGGCGATGTCGCTGCTGGCCGGCGCACTGCGCGTCAGCACGCCGTATCTGTTCGTCAGTCTCGGCGAGTGCCTGACCGAGAAGGGCGGCCGCGTCAATCTCGGGCTCGAGGGCATTCTCGTGTCGGGCGCGATGACCGCCTATGCCGCGTCGTATCTGACCGGCTCGCCGTGGCTCGGCGTGCTGGCCGCATGCGCTACCGGTCTTCTGCTCGGCTTGTTGCATGGGCTCGTCTGCTCGCTGCCGCGCGTCTCCGATATCGCGTTCGGCATCGCATTGATGCTGTTCGGCGTCGGCCTCGCGTTCTATCTCGGCAAGCCGTTTATCGAGCCGCAGGCGCCAATGCTCGCTTCATTCGATCTGGCAGGCGGCGCTGCTTCGTCGCAACTGCATAACGCGTTGCGCGTGAATCCGCTGTTCATCATCGGTGTGCTGCTTGCGTTCGCGCTGCAATGGGGCATGCGCCACACGCGCTGGGGCATGATGCTGCGCCTGGTCGGCGAAAACGCGGAAAGCGCGCGCGCGATGGGCTATCCGGTTACCGGTGTGCGGATCGCCGCCACCGCGGTAGGCGGCGTGTTCGCCGGCGTGGCCGGCGCGTATCTGTCGCTGGTCTATCCGGGCAGCTGGAACGAAGGCCTGTCGAGCGGCCAGGGGCTGATGGCGGTCGCGCTGGTGATCTTCGCGCGCTGGCAGCCGTTGCGCTGCCTGTGGGCCGCGCTGCTGTTCGGCGCCGCCGGTGCGCTTGGGCCGGCGCTGCAGGCGGTCGGGGTCACGAGTGGCTACTACCTGTACAACGCCGCGCCCTACGTGCTGACGCTCGCGATCATGATCGTCAACTGCCGGCCGGACCGCACGCTGGCGGGCGCGCCCGGCGAGTTGAGCCTGACCCGCTGATGCTTCGATTCACCTTGCAGTGCGCGAGCCGCACGCTTCAATCCAGAGAACCCACATGAACCGATTCATCGAAGCCCGTCCTTATCCGTGGCCTTACGATGGCGCGCTGCGCCCGGACAATACCGCGCTCGTGATCATCGACATGCAGACCGATTTCTGCGGCATCGGCGGCTATGTCGACAAGATGGGCTACGACCTGTCGCTGACGCGCGCGCCGATCGAGCCGATCAAACGCGTGCTGGCCGTGATGCGCGAGCAGGGCTTTACGATCATCCATACTCGCGAGGGGCATCGTCCGGATCTGTCGGATCTGCCGGCCAACAAGCGCTGGCGCAGCCGTCGCGCGGGCACCGCAGGGATCGGTATCGGCGATGAGGGCCCGTGCGGGCGCATTCTGGTGCGCGGCGAGCCGGGTTGGGAAATCATCGACGAACTGGCGCCGCTGCCGGGCGAAATCGTGATCGACAAGCCGGGCAAGGGCTCGTTCTGTGCGACCGATCTCGAACTGATCCTGCGCACGCGCGGTATCGTCAATCTGGTGCTGACCGGCATCACGACCGACGTATGCGTGCACACTACGATGCGCGAGGCGAACGATCGCGGCTTCGAATGCACCGTGCTGTCGGACTGCTGCGGCGCGACCGACAAGGGCAACCACGATGCAGCGCTGAACATGATCCTGATGCAAGGCGGCGTGTTCGGCACGGTGTCCGATTCTGCGGCGCTGGTTGCCGCGCTCGGGCGCTGATCATGGTCACGCATTTGCAGGCACGCGGTGCTGCGGCGGCCGCGGCGCGGGCGGCAAGGCGAGGCGCATTGGGCGTCGAGGTGCTCGGCGCGAGCAAGCGCTTCGGCACGTTTCGCGCGCTCGACGACGTGACGCTGAAGGTGCGCGCCGGCACCGTGCACGCGCTGCTCGGCGAAAACGGCGCGGGCAAGAGTACGCTCGTCAAAGGTCTGGTCGGCTATGGGCTGCTCGACGACGGCGAGATCATTGCCGACAACCGTCAGGTACGCATCGCGTCGCCGCGCGATGCGCAGGCGCTCGGCATCGGCATGGTGTATCAGCATTTCACGGTGGCGGCGGGACTGACGGTCGAAGAGAATCTGCTGTTGGCGCGCGGGCGTTTGCCGTGGCGCATCGACTGGGCCGCGGAGCGTGCCGCGCTCGATGCGTTTATGCGCAGCATGCCGTTCCGTTTGCGACTCGACGCGCCGGTCGCGACGCTCGCCGCCGGTGAAAAACAGAAACTGGAAATTCTGAAGCAGCTGTATTTGCAGCAGCGCTTGCTGATTCTCGACGAACCCACCTCGGTGCTGACGCCGCAGGAAGCCGACGAAGTGCTCGGCCTGATGCGCGACATGGCTACCGGCGGCGAGCTGACGGTGCTGATGATCACGCACAAGTTCCGCGAAGTGATGGCCTATGCGGACGACGTGACGGTGCTGCGCAAGGGGCGCCTCGTCGGCACGAGCGCGGTGGCCGATACCGATCGCGATCGTCTGGCGGCGTGGATGATGGGCAGCGACGCGGTGGTGCGGCACGCAGCGGAGGCGGTAGACGAGGCGCGCGGCGAAGCTGAAGGCAAAGGCGAAGTTGCTCACAGCGCAGCCGTGCGCAACGAAATCGCGCATGAAGAAGCCGTGCAAAGCGAAGCAGCACGCGCGCCGCGTCGCGCGATGCCGGCCGACGCGCCGGTGCGGCTCGCATTGTCCACGCTGTCGGTGGTCGACGACCGCGGCCACACGGCGGTGCGCGAAGTCTCGCTGCAGGTGCGTTCCGGCGAAATTCTCGGGATTGCCGGCGTATCCGGCAACGGCCAGAAGGAACTGATTGAAGCGTTGGTCGGCCAGCGTCGCGTGCACGCGGGAGAAATGCGCGTGCACGGCGAACCCTATCGCGCGACGCGCGAAGAGATGACGCGTCTGCGCCTCTTTGCACTGCCCGAAGAGCCGCTGCGCAACGCCTGCGTGGCGAACCTTTCGGTAGCCGACAACCTGGCGCTGCGCGACTTCGACCGTGCGCCGGTCAAACGCGGCGGCTGGCGCATCGACCGGCGCGCGATGCGCGCGCGCGCCGAACAGCTGATCGCCGAGTTCAACGTGCGGCCGCCGCTGCCCGAACGGGCGATCGGCACCTTGTCCGGCGGCAACGTGCAGCGCGCGGTGCTGGCGCGCGAGCTGGGCCAGCCGGTCGACGTGCTGATCGTCGCAAACCCGGTGTTTGGTCTGGACTTTTCTTCGGTCGCGGACATTCACGCACGGCTGATTGCCGCGCGCGATGCGGGCGCAGCCGTGCTGCTGGTCAGTGAAGACCTCGACGAGCTGCTGGAACTTGCGGACCGCATCGCGGTGATGGCCGAAGGCCGTCTCGTGTACGAGACGGCTGCGCAGCACGCCGACCGCGTATCGCTCGGCCGCCATATGGCCGGCCATGGCGACGCGCACGAAGGCGCGGCCGTTGCACCCGCAAGCTTGCATGCTGAAGCCTGAAAATTGCCTGAAACAAGCCTGAAAACAGGAGCGAATCAATAATGAGTTCGAGTGGATTGGGCGGCCTGAACAAGTCGCCGAACGGCCTCGTGATCGGCCTCGTGCAGTTGCAGAACCCGGACGTCGAAACCCCCGCGCAGCTTGCCGCGCAAACGCAGCGCATCGTCGAGCTGGTCGGCAAGGCGCGCCGCAACAATCCGGCGATGGACCTGGTCGTGTTCCCCGAATATGCGCTGCACGGTCTGTCGATGCGCACCGACGAAGCGATCATGTGCAGCCTCGACGGTCCTGAGGTCGCTGCGTTCAAGGCCGCCTGCGTCGAGCACAAGATCTGGGGGTGCTTTTCGATCATGGAACGCAATCCGGGCGGCAATCCGTACAACAGCGGTTTGATCATCGACGATCGCGGCGACGTGCAGCTGTACTACCGCAAGCTGCACCCGTGGGTACCGGTCGAGCCGTGGGAGCCGGGCAATCTCGGCGTACCGGTGTGCAAGGGGCCGAACGGCGCGCTGCTGTCGCTGATCATCTGCCACGACGGCATGTTCCCGGAGATGGCGCGCGAGGCCGCGTATAAGGGCGCGGAAGTGATCATCCGCACCGCCGGCTATACCGCGCCGATTCGCCACGCGTGGCGCATCACGAACCAGTCGAATGCGTTTCAGAATCTCGCTCAAACGGCGAGCGTGTGCCTGTGCGGCAGCGACGGCAGCTTCGATTCGATGGGCGAGGGCATGTTCTGCGATTTCGACGGTACCATCATGGTGGACGGCAGCCATCGCCCCGACGAGATCATCACTTGCGAGATGCGCCCGGACCTGGTGCGCGAGGCGCGCATCCATTGGGGCGTCGAGAACAACATTTATCAGTTCGGGCATCGCGGCTATGTGGCGGTGCAGGGCGGCGCGCAGGATTGTCCGTACACGTTCATGCAGGACCTCGTGCGCGGCGAATACCGGCTGCCGTGGGAGGCGCAGGTGCGCGTGACCGACGGCACACCATGCGGTTTCCCGCCGCCCGAACGCAAGTACAAGGGCTGAGCGAGGGACGCGACGATGGCCACCCCGCAGCAGACGGTAAACGGCGCGCAGCCCGCGCCTTTCAGCTTCGATCCGCGTACCACCGCGCTCGTCGTGATCGACATGCAACGCGATTTCATCGAGCCGGGCGGCTTCGGCGCGGCGCTCGGCAACGACGTGTCGCTGCTTGCGTCGATCGTGCCAACGGTCGCGGCGCTGCTTGCCTATGCACGCGAGCATGGCTGGCTCGTCGTGCATACCCGCGAATCGCATGCGCCGGATCTGTCCGATTGTCCGCCGGCCAAGCGTCTGCGCGGCGCGCCGAACGCGCGCATCGGCGACATCGGCCCGATGGGGCGCATTCTGGTGCGTGGCGAGCCGGGCAACGCGATCGTCGCCGAACTGACGCCACTGGCCGGCGAGATCGTGATCGACAAGCCGGGCAAGGGCGCGTTTTATGCAACGCGCCTTGGCGAAGAACTCGCGCTGCGTTCGATCACGCATCTGGTGTTCGCCGGCGTGACCACCGAGGTGTGTGTGCAAACCACGATGCGCGAAGCCAACGACCGCGGCTACGAATGCCTGCTGATCGAAGACGCGACCGCAAGCTACTTCCCGGCCTTCAAGGAGGCGACGCTGGCGATGATCCGTTCGCAAGGCGGTATCGTCGGCTGGACTGCGCGGCTTGCGCAACTGACGGAGAACTGACGCGATGGCCCCCGAACTGAATCGCCCGGAAGTGGTTGCGCAGGTCAAGGCGGCTTTCGAAGCGTACGAACGCGCGCTGCTGGTCAACGACGTCGCGACGATGAACCAGTTGTTCTGGAGCGCACCGGAAACCGTGCGCTACGGGATTGCCGAAGTGCAGCACGGCGGCGCTGCGATCCGCCGCTGGCGCGAAGCCTGCGAGCCGGTGCCGGCATCGCGCCGGCTGCACCGCACGGTCATCACGACCTTCGGCGACGACTATGCGACGGTCAGCACCGAATTCACCAGCGATGCGACGCCGCTGCTCGGCCGGCAGATGCAGACGTGGGTGCGGCTCGAGGCGACCGATGCGGTGGCGGCGATGCGCTTCGGCGGCTGGACCATCGTCGCTGCGCACGTGAGCCTGATCGAGACGCCGTGAACGGCCCGCGCAACGACGCCGTGCTGCATGCGCTACGGAGGCGGGTATCGAACCGGCTACGTTGAACGGACGCGCATCGCGGATCAAAGATGCGGATACGCCGGCAGGCAGCGGCGAGAAAGGACCGTACAGCGCCAATCCGCTCGCGGAGCAGGTGTATCAGCTGCTCAGGCGCGACATTTTCAGCTTTCGGCTGTTTCCCGGCGACCGCTTTTCGGAAAGCGACATCGCGCAATACTACGGTGTGTCGCGCACGCCGATGCGCGATGCGCTGTTCCGCATGCGGCGCGAAGGGTATCTCGAAGTAGGCTTCCGGCGCGGCTGGAAAGTGGCCGACATCGACTTCGAGCGGCTCGACCAGTTATACGATCTGCGCATCGTGCTGGAGCTCGCTTCACTCGACCGGCTCGCCGGCAGCGCACCGCCGCAGCGCGTATTCGACGAGCTGAAAGCGGTGTGGTGCGTCGCGCATAGCGAACGCGAGGACGATCCCGGTACGCTGTTCAACATGGATGAGGGTTTTCATCGCGGCCTGATCGGTGCAACTGGCAACGACGAAATGCTGCGCGTCCACAACGAAGTGACCGAGCGTATTCGCATCGTGCGGCGGCTCGATTTTCTGAAGCCGCATCGCACCAGCGCGACCTACGACGAGCACACGGCGATCCTGAACCTGCTCGAACGCGGCAAGCTCGCCGAGGCGCACATCGTGCTGCGCGCGCATATCACGCAGAGCAAGCTCGAAGTGCGCAAGATCACGCTGTCGATGCTGACCGCGGCGCGCGACAGCAAGCTGCCGTTCGTCAGCTGACGAACAGCGGCCTCGCACGCTGCATTGGTTTTTGGGGAACATTGCGCGTTGCCGTGCGTCTTTCTTCAGCACAGACCACGCTCCGAAGGATCCTCCCCGATGCTGCCGATGCCGTCTTGCTGTCCACTGTTCGCTCGCGCCATGCGCTTTGCGTGGTTCAAGACCCCGGGCATTGCCGTTGCTGCAGTCGTGTTCGCGTGGCCGCCGGCTGCGTTTGCGCAGAACGCGACGGCCGATGCGCAAACGGCCATACCGGCTTCGCCCGCTGCGGCGAGTACGGTTGCGGTGGCCACGAATGCCGCCGGTGCGGTATCTCCGGCCAGCGGCACCAGTGCCTCGCCGGTCGTGCCGGTGCCGCCGTCCGAACTGTATGGCGTGCTGTATCGCGACGTCGAACTCGCGCATCTGTATCCGGACAGCAAGACCTTCGCGGACATGGTGCCGAACCTGCCGCCCGCGAGCGTCGTCGCCGCTTATGCGCAACAGAAGGCGCAGCCCGGCTTCGATCTGAAGCGCTTCGTCGCGGCGCATTTCACGCTGCCCGGGCGCGAGACGAAGCACTACGTGTCCGATCCGAACCAGAGCGTCACCGCACACATCGATACGCTATGGGACGTGTTGCGGCGCGATCCGGACAAGACCGCGAGCCCATGGTCGTCGCTGTTGCCGCTGCCTTATTCGTACATCGTGCCGGGCGATCGCTTCGACGAGATCTACTACTGGGATTCGTTTTTCATCATGCTCGGGCTCGAACAGAGCGGACGCGAAGATCTGCTCGACGACGAACTGAACAACTTCGCGACGCTGATCGACCGCTACGGCCATATTCCGAATGGCAATCGTACCTATTACCTGAGCCGCTCGCAGCCGCCGTTTTTCGCGCAGATGGTGCAGCTTGCGGCGCGCCGCGAGGGCGATCGCGTGTATCTGCACTATCTGCCCGAACTGCGTAAAGAGTACGACTACTGGATGGATGGCGCGAACCGCGTTGCGCCGGGCAGCGCGTATCGACATGTGGTACGGCTGCGCGACGGCACGCTGATGAACCGCTACTGGGATGCGCGCGATACGCCGCGCGACGAATCGTATCGGGAAGATGCCGAGACCGCTCAGCAGTTGCCGCAGCGCCAGCCCGCCGATGTGTGGCGCAATCTGCGCGCGGCCGGCGAAACCGGCTGGGATTTCAGTTCGCGCTGGTTTGCCGATGGCCGCACGCTGGGCAGCATCGACGTGACGTCGCTCGTGCCGGTCGATCTGAACTGCCTCGTCACTGACCTCGAGCGCACGCTCGCGAAGGCTTATCGTCTGAAGGGCGATGCAGCGCAAGGCGAACGTTTCGAACAGCGCGCCGCGCAACGTGCGGCGGCGATTCGCAGCGTGCTGTGGGATGCGCAGCTGAATGCGTTCGGCGATTACGATTTCACGGCGCACCGCCTCACGCATCGGCTGAGTGCCGCGACCGTCTATCCGCTGTACTTCGGTATCGCTAACAAGGCCGAGGCAAACGCCGTGGCAGCCACCGTGCGCGCGAAGCTGCTGCGCGCCGGCGGCCTTGCCACCACCACCGTGCAGACCGGGCAGCAATGGGATGAGCCCAACGGCTGGGCGCCGCTGCAATATCTGGCGGTGCTCGGCCTGCGGCGCTATGGACATGCCGCGCTTGCCGGCCAGATCGCGACGCGCTGGATTGAGACCAATGTCGCGTATTACCAGCGCACCGGCAAGCTGGTCGAGAAATACGACGTCGATGCGAAAGCCGGATCGACCGCGGCGGGCGGCGGCGAATATCCGCTGCAGGACGGCTTCGGCTGGACCAACGGCGTGCTGCGCACGTTGCTGGCGATGTATCCGCAGGCCGCGGGCAACTCAACGCGTCCGGCCGACGTGCCGGAGGGGCCGAGCGGGGTATCGGCGGCCGCTTCGGCGGCTGCGGCAGCACCGCAGACTACGCATCGCCTGCACGAAACGCCGCAGGCGGAGCCCGGCAAATAGCGCGCCGCGGGGCCGGTGCCGCGGCGGCGATGCCGCACTCAGACCGCGTTCAGGCTGCATTCCGGCCGCATTCAGACCATGCTCACGCGGCCGGTTGTTTGGCGGGTTCGACGGGCATTGGCCCGAAGAACATCGCCTTCAGTTTGCCGCGGCCCATCAGCCGGCTGAGCTCGGCAATCGTGCAGTAGTTGACGATCAGCGTGACCAGCAGAATCTGGATCGCCCAGAAACGCGGCCAATCCATCATTGCGATCAGTTGCTCGTGTGCCGCGAAGACGTCGGGCGCGTCTTTCCAGTAGTCGTACAAATGCTCGAGGTAATGCACGACCAGCGCGACCAGCGTGTAGATCGCCGTTTTCCAGCCGATGTTCCAGATCAGCGGTTTTTCCGGAAAGCGGTTGATAAACGGCAGCAGATTCGCGAGCAGCACCGATTTGCCTAGCACCAGCGCCGCGATCGTTACCGATACCGAAGTCTGCATGGACAGCCCGGTGCCCTGCGTGGTCAGCGCGCGGATCAGCGCAACGATATGCAGAATCACGAAGAAAAACAGCGTGGGCGGCAGCATTTCGAAGAACTCGTGCTTGATGGTTGCCGTGAGCTTGCTCATTTTTTGTCTCCGGTCCGTGCGAATGTCGACGCGTTACGGGTGCGCCGGGGCTGCCGGTCGAGTCGTTTTCGACGGGGCGTGCATCAATCATAGTTGCGGCGCGTAAGGCTGCACGCACCGATGCAACGGGCGCGTTGCTGCGCCGCTGACGCAGCGCGCGTGCGTGTCCGGCGAATGTGTGCAAGCGGCGCTCACGATTGCGCGCGTGCGTTTTCCCACCGCGGCGAATGCACATTCGCGTCATTCGAATCAGCAGTGCATGGCGCAGCGGTAATCTCAATGCGGTTTTTGTCGATCCGACGCGGTCTTTCGAAATCCTTTCCTTGTGGGTTTCGTAAGCATTCTCTGCAAAACCGGAAAGAGTCATTTTTCGAGCGGCGGGTTTACCCTGGGGCTCTCCGACACTAGACTCCATTCAACCGTTACAGACAAGCAGTCGTCTGCAACACCGCTAAACGAAGCCCCTGGAGTAAAGATCATGAAATCGCTGATCAAAGCTATCGCTGTTGCTGCTGTGTTCGCCGTGCCGGCGGTGTCGTTCGCGCAATCGTCGGTGACGCGCGCAGAAGTGAAGGCCGAACTGGCGCAAGTGCGCAGCGTGCATCCGAGCCTGTACGACACGGGCGACGCTCACTATCCGGACGGTATCCAGCACGCTGAGGCAGCGGCGATGGCGCAAAACGGCGGTGCTGCCACCAGCGGTTATGGCGTTTCGACGGGTGGCTCGTCGCAAGCGGGCGCGGTGGGTAGTGCACCGGTGTACAACCAGTACCTTGGTTCGCCGTACGCCCGTCCGTAAGCGTGCATCGGTTCACGCGGTAAGCGCGTGCCGCAATATCGAACCGCCGGAGCACGGGTTCCGGCGGTTTTGTTTTGCAGCGCGCCTAAGACGCTCCAGGGCGCTCAACCGAACATCGTGCGAATCGCTTCGCGGACCGCGTCGCGCAATGCCGGGTCGCTGCCGAGGTGACCCGCATGCACCCAGCGCACCTGCGCCTGCGGCACCGACTGCCGCAGGCGTACAAGGTTGGTTGCGGGGCATATCGGATCGCGTGTGCCGTGCGCGGCCGCGAGCGGCACGCCGGCCTGTGCGGCGCGTCTTGCCAGCGACAGCAGGCGCGGCTCGCCGAGCCAGCAGCGATGCAGCATGTAGTGCATCTGGATCTGGTACTTGCCGACCATCTTGCGCAGCAGCGGCGCCTTGCGCCGTTTGACGCGCGCCTGGCGGCGATGTTGCGCGGATGCGAGCACGGCATTCTCGTAATGGGCCCACGCCAGCGCAACTGCCTGTTGCTGCCGCGGGTTGCGGCCGTGCAGCAGTACGCGAACACAC